>ERZ791571.196-NODE-196-length-56812-cov-79.808306_pt1 | contig 56812 bp, 69 predicted proteins | sample MGYA00509972_ERZ791571 | MGnify/ENA primary metagenome ERZ791571 (study PRJEB30046, sample SAMN00791936) | human gut metagenome | study: EMG produced TPA metagenomics assembly of the A metagenome-wide association study of gut microbiota in type 2... | reverse complement strand
TTCCTGTTAGCCCTCACTTATTGTTCGTTGGCTGCGGAACCAGGCATCCGGCTCGTTCACACATCATCTTTTCGGATGATGCATTCTCTCACCTTATTGCTCACCCTCTATTCCCACCCACCGCCCTTTATTAAGGTAGCCTTATTGGGCTGGTCGCGATAGCGTACACGCAGACGTCATACTCCCACCACCCTGCTAAGGTATGCCTGTTTCCTGTTAGCCCTCACTTATTGTTCGTTGGCTGCGGAACCAGGCATCCGGCTCGTTCACACATCATCTTTTCGGATGATGCATTCTCTCACCTTATTGCTTACCCTCTTTCCCCACCCACCGCCCTTTTAGGTAATTCTTTCTTTTTCCGATTGTCTTAGATTGGTCTTTTCTGCTGTCCGCTTCCTCATTCCTGGTCGAAATATCCCCATCTGAGAGCCTTTGTTTTTTGACGGCAAATTTATAAGGGTTAGTGGAAATGAAAGAGTTCCGGCTATGAGCCTTTGCCCTGAAAAAAATAACGATGACGGCTTATCGCTGTCCCAATATTTTTTTCGTTCAAAACTTTTCTAATTCCACTTTTCCTGAAAAGACAATGCCGTAAAAAAAAGGCTCAAACTCAGATGGGGAATGATTCTCAATCTAAAAAAAAAGTCAGCGGACAAAAGACCAAACCAAGACAAAGGTTTTAAAAAAAGGTCTAAAGCTCGCTGAAGAATAATTCAAGGTTTAACACTCTAAAGCATACGGATATGGCAGCAACATTCGGAAAATACCCAAGTTTAGACAAGCAGTGGAGAAAGATGATGTTTTCTTTTTATCCTTATTTGTCTACAAAGAATAGAAATGCAACCCAAGAAGAATGGAAAATCAGAAGACTTATTTGGGATTTCAAAGACGGCAAGGCATTTGCAAATGTAGCCCATTTGGTAGCCAACAAGCTCATTCAACTTTATGGTAAAGAAACCAATAATATTATCTTTGCTTGTGTTCCGGCTTCAAGTGCAGAGAAGAACGAAAAGAGATATAAGCATTTTTCATCGATGGTTTGCCAACTTTGCGGAATGTACAACGCTTATGACCATATTAAGGTTAAGGGAGAAAAATCAGCCGAGCATGATAATGTTAGTAAAAGTGAAATACACAACAAACAAGAGATAGAGTTCGACCAAGATTTTTTCAAAGGTAGAAAGGTTATAGTTTTTGATGATATTCTTACTAAAGGATTTGCATATGCTATTTTCGCCAATAAAATAGAAAAAATGGGAGCAGAAGTATTGGGAGGACTCTTTATCGGTAAAACAGTTTATAGTAACTAATATGACACCAAAAGAAGAATACATAATGAAGAAAACAGGTCTCTTTCAAAATGAGACCTTGTTTTTCTATACTTATATCGCTCACAATGGACAGATATACAAGACAACTGCTGCCAGTCTTGATGTTTGTCGGAAGTTGCGGGACAGATGGCAAAGCCATCTGTCCACCTCTTTTACCGGACATCGCCACATAGCTAATTATGCAGAAGTAAAAAAGAAGGTGGAAAATGCGGTTAGATTCTGTTATAAGAATGGTCAGCGATTTTTTTATGTCGGTGGTGCTATCGGATTTGATACCATAGCAGCTGAAAGTGTACTTAGATTAAAAGAGGAATTTCCTGATATTGTTCTTATTGTTGTTGTGCCATTTCCGCAGCAGGATAAGCTGTTTAATAACTCATACAGAAACAGATACTTTAATATTCTTAATATGGCAGATGAAGTTATTACCATTTCAGATAGTTTTTCAAATTTCGCATATCTGAAACGTAATGATTATATGATTTCCCACTCCTCTCAGCTTATTGCCTATTGGGATGAAATATCTTTAGGTGGTACATCTTATACGGTAAGAAAGGCATACGAAAAGAAACTAACCATCTATAACCTTTATAAATAATGGTTATTGATGGTTAGTCTACTTTTTCACACAAAAAGTAGCAAAAAAAGTACCTTAGAGGTACTAATTTAATATCTTTGTACACATACAACTGTTTAATATTCTTGAACGTAATATTAAGTATGCGGGAAAAAGAATTGCTTAAAGTTGCACTACAAGGCGATTTCTATGTCGTTAAGATTTGCAAGACTGAGGAAGGTGTATATGTTCTTAAACAAATGTGCGCTTCTCAAATGCCAAGTTGGTGCATTATTGAGAAGTCATCTAAACTCTCAGATATTGAATTTTGTATATCCATTATGCGCCATTCATCCAAGTATATTCTTAATGCGAGTGAACGGATTAAGGTGTCTGATCTCATAAACCTTAGCGAAGCCGGTTTCCAGGTAATACGAATATCACTATCAGATAAACTTGTGGTAAAAAAATTCAACCCTTTAACAAAATCGTGGATTAAGCTATCTTCTTTTCCGAAAGTATGCCTGAGAGAAAATTTCCTGTCGGAGAAATTATGCAACAGAGATACTATCCTTATTGATTGACTATAATTAATGCTTAATTTGTCATGTAAAAAAAGACCGCCTTTAATCGGCGGCCTTTTCTATAGTTGCTGCTTTCAAGTCATCATTCCAATCTTTCTTTTGTGGAAACTCAGTATTCTGAACCTGGTAAGCTGTATTTTTTAATACCTCATTATCCATTTGCTCTACATCATGCTGCATACCTCTAAGGTTATTATCAAGCCATAGCGTGTACTTATAACCCTGCTTGTCATTATCGAATATAGTCCGTAGTGACTTCACTTCATTCTTACTGATAATGATACGAAGCAGCTGCATTTGTCCTTCGGTAAGTGTACCTTCTGTAGATACATAAACAAGATTCAAGCTTGTGTCTTTGTGACATAGTTGGTAGTGAGATATACAGTCTATGATAGATTCTCCTACGTATAAAATATCAATTGGTCTGCTTTTGTCATGGTTACTTGTTGCCAGACAATCAAACTTTCCACCGATGATTCCCTTGAATGTTTCATTTCTCTGGGAAATTGCTTGGACACCCTTGTCATTGTACATCTTTACACAGATGTTTCTGTATGTGGTGTTTTTGTTCTTAACTTCCCTAATTAGAAAGACATCTTTAAAAACCGGACTATCTATACTTTCTTCTGAGATACCGCGTTTCTGTAGATAATTACCCTTATAAGGTAAAAGCTGTTTAAGGTACATTGTCAGTTCGTCTGTACTCATGCTCGTGTTACCAACATCGTATCTGCTGTTTTCCGGAGTAATTATCTGGTTCGTATTTATGTAGTTTTGTAAGATTTCACCGACTTCTCTTAATGTCGGTTGCTTCCCGGTTGTCTCAAACAGATGTTCCTGCATCATGTCGAGAATCGTTCTGCCTCTTACATTGTCGCTGTGCACATCCCAATAGGTATATTGGTTTTGTGCATTCCGCTTGATGACAATGGTATGTGTACCATTACTCATTTTAGGGCAGCTGTTAGAAGAACCGGCCACAAATTTCCAACCCAGATTTAAGAGAAAATCAGGGAGGGAAATTTCTGTTTTTAGTCTGTTAAAATCAACTTTCATTATTGAATATCAGTGTTTTATGTATTACAAAGATACTAAAAATTATCCAGTTTTACAACTTTATAGTTCTATAATAATCATACAAAATTACGACTTATTGCGAAATTGTTGTAAACCTGAGTTCGCCTATTTTACCGGTACCAGTTTCCGGATCTATGCTTTTGCTTTCATCAAAAACAGTTTTCCCATCTTTGGTTACCTTCATTCTTACACTTGCTTTTTCGTTTGAATGTACCATGCCCTGTGCGGCAATTTCCTTAACCTTTCCTTCTGTTACATAACTTGCACTTGCCGTAAATTCATCATCTATTGACAGTGAAGAATCTCCAGTTTTCTCGTTCCTTATATTAACCTTGTCAAGATTTGTTATATGTGCAAATCCTTTTGCATCAGTTCCACTAACCTCAATTGTTATTCTATACACTCCTGCATCACTGCTTCCTGTTGTCGGATCATCATCCTTACTGCATGATACTGTCAATAAACTCACTGCTGCTAATAATGTTGCAAAATACTTTTTCATGATAATTCAATTTATTAGTTAATTAAAATTTCTTTCTTGTTTCTGATTGTGTGTAGTATCAGGATTATTGCGTTTTTTGATTTTTTCTTCAACGCCTTTCAAGACCTCGTTTACATCATTTATTATCTTAATATAATTCTGTTGCACGATTTCTTCAAGAATGTCCAGTTCGAGTTTTTCGTTACCTTCATCAAGTCTTACCGGGAGAGAGAAAGGTGGTATTTCTTTTTCTTCAAAACGGCACATGTTCATTTGTGCATTGAAGAAAGGAGGCTGTCCGCCAGCTATCTTTCCGATAAAGTGTCCTGCTGACTGTCCGGCCACTTCACGGGCTTTCAGGACTTTCTCTTTCTGGAGGCTTTCTGTTCGGCTTCCTCCGCCACTTTCCTGATGAGAGTAACTTTCCTGGGCTTCCTTCTTCTCGCCGAACAGACTTTCTATATCTTTGGCTGTTTTCTCATTTCCGGTCATGCCGTATGCCTGTGTTCCGCAGGAGGCTTTGAGAATATTAGCACTCTTTTCTCCATAGTCCCTGACTGCCTGATTGAAGTCCTGTACGGCCAGTATGGTGGAAACATTGTGTTTTCGTGCTGTACCTATAAATGTGTCTATACCTTGCAGAAGGATTGTAGGAAACTCGTCAACCATGAATACGCTTGTTGCTTTTCCCGGATTGTTCATTTGAGACATCAGCACACTGCCTATGCAGCTGATGGCCGGTGATACGGCTTCCTTGATTGTCGGGGCATTACCTACACATAGAAGTGTTGGATGTTCCTTGTTTGTTATATCCAGTGAGAACTCTTCTTCAGGTAGCGGAGACAGCACCCAAAATATATACTTGTTGTTCAGTAACACAAGTGGCGTTTGCGCTGAAGAAACAGCTCCGGCTGTCTGCTGCTGTGCGCCTAATTTCCATGCAGTCAACATGGAAGACATGTTAAGTGCAATTTCCGGATCTTCCGATAGCCATTCAAATACGAGATTACTATCTGATAAAGCAAAGGCTATCACATGCGGTAGGGTACAGATGCCAAGGTCTTTTTCCTTGAAGCATTTATAAGCTATCGAATATACATAATTTATTGCATTGTTCGCCCAAAAGTCAGTTTTTTCTTTCCAGCTTGCTTCCAGGTTTTTCATCAGTGTCATAATAATGTTCCTGATGAATAATGACTCATTACCTTTTGACATATATTTGGGCGACAATACATTAACCCTGACGGTTCTTGACATGTCTATAAAGTTTATGTAGGCAAAATTAGGTACCTCTCTGCCCTGCTTCCTGAAGTATTCGATACTTCCGTAAGCTATTCTTGAAAGTATTGGTGAGTTATCTTTTGTCGGATCACCCTCCCAGTCATAGATGAACCCGGCATAATTCCTTTCCGCACACTGATAAATCATTCCCTTTATCCAGCTTTCTGATTTACCTGAACCCGGACCTCCGTCAATATATATATTCTGCTGTGGCTTGTGGATGGTAAGTGGCCCATTTGCTGTCTCAAATCTGAAATAAAAGGGTGATTCCACATTACTCAGACCGAATATACTTTCATCTGACTTGACATGTCTCCTGAAAAAGTAAGGCATTGTCTTGATGATTAACAATGTGTAGGTTACAAATATCACCGGGAAAACGAATAGATTATACCAGTTTGACAGCTCACTGAAACCAACCACAAGTATAGTGGCCGTCATTAAGGTCAGACTTGTGTAAAACCATTTTTTACTTTCATCATCAGGTTTCTTATATGGAAAAAGAAAAGCTAATCCGGCGATGAGTATCACATACAGGAAACGGAACATGATTCCCTTTACCAGCAGTTTTTCCCACATGGCCTGATTCCTGACCGGAACATACAAACCGTTTACTATAGCCCACTGGAATAATACAGCTATACCTATCAGAGTAGATAGCAGTATAAGGATGAATGACAGGTCTTTCTTTTCTTTTTCCATAGTTCAATCTTTATGCGTTAGTCTCTTCTTTCTTCTCACTCTTGCCGAGCAGTTCTACACGGCTTACATTCATAGTGACAGACGGTATGCAGTTCCCGTCCTCTTTCTTGAATACATCAATAAATATATCTCCAGTCACATATACCTGAGTACCCTTTTTGATATATTCCATGATTTTTGTGTCAAAGTTTACAAAGCAAGTTATCCAAAGAGTCTTGTCTTCTGTGTCTCCAACTCCTTTAAACTTTGATGAGACAGGGAAATAAAATCCTTTACCACTCTTGTTTGAACGTGCGTCTGCACCTACATAACCGATTAATTGTCCTGTAAACATAATTCTTCGATTTAGGGGTTAAATATTCATTGTTATTTCAGCAGGCTTGACCATTTCCTTACTCATTTCTGCTGTTTTGTTAGTATCGAAATCTATTCCAAACACCTTGCTTACTGCCTCTTTCCCTTCATTGTTGCTTACATTGACATTTAGCCTGTCTATCATAAGCAACGAAGGGTTATAGCCGGCTTCTTTCAACTCTTTCAACTTATCTTCATCGCCCTGGCTTGCCGCCAGTAAGAATTTTTCATCATTGCTCAGTTTATGTTCCATTCCGTAAACCTTCTCCTGTATCATGGCACTTGCCTTGGCTACATCGGAAAGAATGGTGTATATGAATTTCGGATCTTGACTCAATGCCGACAGCCAGCTCTTCAGATACATCGCATTCTCCTCCCTGATACAGGTTGATATACCCATGGTTTTACCGCATGAAGCAGAAGTTAGCTCTGCGATAAGTTCTTCCTTGGCGTATTTGGAATCTCCGAAAACCTCTCCTTTTTCTCTTTCCAGATGACCGACTTCACCGGTTGAATGTGCCATTTCATGCAGCAGTGTTGAATAAAAGGATTCACCAGTATCAAACTGTCCCTTCAGCGGGACAATAATATGGCATCCTTCTCCACGCCTGTAATAAGCACTGTCGCTTTCTCTCGGATATATCGGACATATCCATTGCCTTTCTCTGATAAGTGCATCAAGCAACGGCATGGTGTACATGCCTTGTTCATCCTTCAGAGCCGGTGGAACAAACTGTGACTTCAGCTTTTCCCATTTCTCAGGTTGGACTTCCGGATAGTTGGTTTGAGAGACATTGAACACATTATAGGTTTTCATATAAGGTGTCACTTTATATTCCCTCTTTTCGTCATCTGATAGATTCCGATAGTCTTCTATGCTTATCTTGTTCCCGTTCTTGTCCTTTACTGAAAAGTTCCAGTATATTACGGGGAACGATTTCTCTCCTTTTATAATTGAGGCTCCGGCTTCCTTAGCTTGCATGAATGTCATATACAATGGTGTGCTGTAACCCTTTTCTTCCGAAAGTAAGTACAGCATGAAGAGGTTTATCCCATTATATACTCTGCCTTCGATGTTCTGGGGTAAGCCCCCTCCACCTTCTGGAGAGAACCAGGGCTTTTTCCAGTCATGCTCAACCTCCTTGATTTTTTGAATCATGAGGTCTGCAAACTGTTTCAGTGCTTTGTCACCTGCTGAATCTTCTTTCATAACTGTTCGTATAAATGGTTATTCTCATATTCACATAGCCACTTGACGGCATTCTCATTATTGGGCCTCTCTCCTCTTGACTTCATGTCTTCAAGATATATTTCTGCCAAATCTTTCTGAGCGAGCAGAAACTCCAGGTCATCGATGACGCCTTCCTGTCTTTTCTGTACCAGTTCATTGTAGTCCATAATTGCATTTTTATAAGTCGTTGAACATCTTGTTTACGGTATTGGCAATTGGTCTGGCCATTTCTTTTGTATTGTCTGGCTTCGGACTGCTTGCCAACTTCACATCACCCAAAGTCTTGCCTTTGTTTTCAAGACCGAATATCTTCTGAACGGCGATGATGGTGTTTTCCTGTACGCCATTTTCTCGCATGGCTTTTATATCATTCTGTGTTATCTGATATCCGGTTTTTTGGATGTCCTGAATGACTCTGAAATTTCCTACCGAGGCTGCATCTAAAAGCTTGGCAGCCTGTTTCTGATGTTCGCTCAGTTCATCCGGCTTAACCTGAAAAATCTTCTGAACTTCCTTCATTTCATTATCACTCAGATTTAGCTGTTTTCCTACACCTCTGATGTAATCTTCACTTGGCTTATAACCGTCCTCCCTGAGTTTGTCAATCGTTTCAAAGTCCCTTTTACCGACCGCTTCCTTAAACTCGCTTTCCATGTCTCGCCCTTTATCTGCCGATACCTTATTTTCTATGACGGGGTTTACAGCTTCCAGTTTAGGTCTCATCTCCTTTATCAGTTCATGAGCCTTTCCTTCTGTAATACTCTGTATGTTTGAGAACTGAATGCCTTTTTTGTCATCTGTGAGAGATATGTCGGCAAGGATATATCCGTCCTTGCTGTGCATGAGCTTACTCTCTAACGTATGACCGTTGGCAAGCAGATATTTGTCTGCTTTGGTTAACTTATATCCGTCATATTCTTCGGTCTTGCCTATCACATTAGGTATCTTAATTTCTTTGCTTGATCTCACGATTACCGAATTCAAGTCCTTGTCAACCTGAAGCATGATTGTACCTCTTTTGGTATCTAAAGGAACAATATCACCGTGTAGAAGACGCTCTTTCTCCGTTTTGTTAAGCTTGTGTCCAAGCATCCTGTCCGGAATGGTTAGGGTTTCCTTACGGTAAAAGACGGAAATGCCGTTCTCACTCATACGCAGCTTCCCTTTCTTCTCACCTATATCCATCAGGTCTGACATTATACCCTTTTCCAGTTTTGTTCCTTTACCGTCAAGCAGATTGCCGGTGTTGTGTGCATATTCGTATAGTTCCTGGCCTGTATAGCATACTTTACGGTTATGGTCTATGATGGTGAAACCGTCTTTGTTCTCGCCCTTTATGTCATTCCACCGAATCACACTGATTCCTTTTTTTCTAAGTTCTTCGATGTATGAAGGCTCATTTGCCTTGTTCTTGTCAAAGAACGAACAAACCTTTTCTTTTGATTCCTCGGCTCGCTGTTCATTCCGGTTTTCTTTTGCTTTAGATCTGATTTCATCCAAAGATAATTGGATACTGTCATCCCCCTTGTGGAAAAGATAGCTTCCGTCATGATATTCTGTTTTATAGCCAAGAGTTTCCGATAAGGCTCTGAACTGCCCTATATTATTATAGGAATAGTTCTCATAAGCTTCTTTCAGTTTCATATCATTTTTCGAATAAAGGTTCTGCCCTGATAATATACTTGTTCTCAACAGCCAGTTTCATGTGGCGGCCACCACCCTTTTCATACAGTTCTATCTCAAAGATTTTGTTGTCCGGAATTGTAAACTTGTTAAATCCCAGAACAAGCCTGTTGGCGCTTTTGCCCTTTATCTTTGTTTCAAAATCCTTTGTATAAATGGGATCTATGGTTGTTTCCTGCTGTATGGCATTCTTGCTTTTCTTGATGTCTCTTTGAAAGCATTTGACAAATTCAATGTCATAGTCTATATATGACTTGTTTTTCAAATCAAAGATGAAAAACATAAAGTCTTCATGTACATATAGGTTGGACATTGACAGCTCAAACTTGTTTTTTACCTCGCCAACACTGTAGATGTTCCTTTTCTTTGTTCTCAGCTCCTGAAGGCATTTGTCCATCACCTCACTGTTCACATCGATGTGGGCAGTATATTCACGCTTGTCATCATAGTTGTAGGTGAAGACCGAAGTCTCATTTCTGCGGATGACAATGCTGTATGTATTCATGTTCTTGTCGATGACAAAAAGATTCGAATTTTCAACGGCATCTTTAGCTGTTGAAACCTTCAGCTGATTGTTGTAGCTCTGTAAAGCAAAGGACATTTCGTTACCTTGTGTGCCGTATATAATGTCTGAGGGGAAGAAAAACTCGGCCATGTGCATGTCACTGACATCCGCCTGATAATCGTTGTGTTCCCATTTACCGTTATCTTCATAGATGTTAGGGGAAGGATCGATAAGACCGTTTGCTATATATTTCACATGGTAAGTATAGACACTGCCGTCGATACAAACGACGGTTACATTTGTCTCTTTCTCAAAGTCTTCACTCTGTGCGCACAGTCTGACAACGTGGGGTGCTTCTTCAACCCTTTCTGCCGAAATGAGCTCTTTCTCTCCTACTTCAATATCGGACACTTGTACCGGGAATACCAGATGCTTCACAAAGTCAAATGATACGTAAATGTTCTTGGCTTTGATACTCTCCTGTTCGGGACTCTGTGCTTTTAAGCCGAATGCGGCCACACATAGAACAATTAAAATATAGATTCTTTTCATAACTTTCAATTATAAAATGCGGTGAATACTGTTATCGCCCATAACAAGACAATACAGGCGAAAAATGAAACCATAAGCGGTTTGATTTCCGTAAATTTCTTACCCTGCTTTCTTGATATATAGATTCTGTACCCGAAAAACAGGGTTGCTATAACAATTAGATAATTCAAGATATTCAAAATCATAGCTTGTCAATTAATGTTTCCAAAGGATGTGGCTGATTATTTTTGTTCTCTTCAAGCTCAGCATATAGTCTCTGCAATTCTTCCTGAACAGCTTTCCGTTTCAGCTTTGATTCTTTTGTCTCTTCCTGTATATACATCTGATAATTGCTCTTCAGATGTACCTTGACTTGCGAAAGTTTCATATTCAATATCTGTTTTGCTATCTGAGTCGTAGCATTTACTGCACTGGTTATCTCGCTGGTCATTGTTCCGATAGAGGCAAGAGGCATATCTATATTCTGGACAAGTCCCTGCTGCATACGTTTGGCTGCCTGAGCCTTCATGTTGTTTGGTAGGTTCAGCCCTTCCATAGCGTCATTGTCGAAGATGACAAAGGAAACAGGACTGATCGTATTTCCTACCTTCAGGTTGTTTACCACTACCTCCAGCCGGTTTGCTCCTAATGTCGCCACACCGTAAAAGAGTGTGTTAGCCGGTATTTTCATGCCACAGACAACGGCATCTTCCAGCATACGCATTCTTACTGTACTGCCGGTAACGACTGTCTGGTCTCCATGTATGCAGGCCTTGAATAAGGTGTTGCTGCTTGGCATACTTGCCTGTTGCCTCCTTGTCCTTTTGCCATTCTCGGCTATATATATAGGCTGGTTGCTTACAAGGCTGTCCATTGCACTGCCTGGTTTGGGCTTAGTGGGATTTTCGGCTTTTTTCTTTTCCTTATCATAACCTATAATCCTTTTATAGATCTTTTGTCTATAGACATTGTTCTGCTCCAGTTCCTTTCGGATTTCAGCATTTTTCCTTGCTTCCCTTATAATCTCCTTCAACTCTTCTTCATCCTCAATGCTCGCAAGCTGCTTTTCCAGCTGTTCCGAGAGGTGGCTGTCGCTGCTGCCATATTCACCCATTACATCAGAGTATGGATCTCTTCTCATTTTCCGTATTTTCTCCAGTGTTGCCTGGTCATATTTTTCATTTCTGTTCTGAAGGTCGAAGTAGAAATCCGAACCTCTTACCTGTGATTCATCCATGATTCTTTGTTTCTCCTTCTCTTCTCTTTCATCCTGTTTATAGGCTTCAATTTTATTGAGAGCTTTGTCCTTTGCTTCCGAATCCGGCTCCAGCAATACACTTTGCCTTTCTTTTTCATTTTCCGCAACTTCCTTTGATGATGTGTCGTGAACAAAAAACACGTAGAGAAATAGACCACCTAATACGATGGGTATAATCATCAGAAGCTTGTTTTTGTCTTTTAAAAAATTATTAGTTTTCATGTTCGTCAGATTTTTCTGGTTGGGTATTATTATATACTTCCTGGTTGTCTTCAATTGGTGCCGAATAATGCACGATCCAGTCCTCTATCTTGGCTCCGTGTGCATTTTCCTCACTTCTTGATACATCGTAGATGGAGAACTCTGCTTCTACCTTTCTTGAAATCTTTCCTCTGGCCCTATATCCCGTCTGTGTGAAAAGTATTTTCCCTGTTACAGGGATAGTTCCCATATCAATGACTATTTCGTCAATTGATACTCCGTATCTGATGTTCTTCTGTACCAGTGAATTGAGCATATTCACATCATTGTATTCGTTCAACAGCTCTTTCCCCTTGTTCCCAATGAGATTCAGGGCACTTGTGATATTTTTCTCATAGGTATTTTCGTCAAAGGCATACCATTTTCCGACAAAGGTCTTGACATGATTGATGTATTCGAACCTTCTCATATTTGATGCTGGCATACCACTTGCCTCATATACTTCCCCATTCTTGTCTATGACCAATGCCTGGCTGTAAGCTTTTTCCAGCTTCATCGTCTGATAGATGATGCATGTAATAAAAGCTATCGTAAGAACGACACAGTAGCCTATCGAAAGTCTTATAGTCATCTTTACGGCATTGTCTACACCTTTAAATTTCATCAAGTCCATATCTGCTATTTTTTATCATCGATTATACTTTCTCCAATTGATGCCGCAGCTCCTACATTTGTTGCTTTGGCTGCTGCTCCAGCTCCACCAAGCAGGGCTATGGTGGCTGCTGTCGTTGCTATCGACATAACCTTTGAGATAACCTTGCCGGCATCACTGTGTCCGACAATCTTTGACGACAGCCAGAAACAGCTGCAATATGCGCCGATTAGAGCCAGATCCATGCCCAGATATTGCAACTGTTGTGTTGCCATATCAACCATGTCGGCCGGTGATTCGCATAATGCTTTTAATGTCTGCCACATAATCTGATTGAGTATGTTTATCACAGTGAACACCATACAGGATGAACAGAGAGTACCGAACCAGATGGATAGCTGTTTCTGAAATACCGGAAGCATACTGAACGCGAAGACAAACGGGCCGAGTATAACCAGTATCTTTACAATAACTACACCTAAACCCAGGATGATGATTTGTATGATACCTACAACCAAGGCTGCCGCAGCGTGTAATACAAGTGCTACAAGGTTTGCCGGATTAAGGATATTGACAAGTTTCTCTATACTGGCTCTTAATCCTGTTGTCTCATCCTCTTCCGCTTTTTTATCAAGCTCATGCTGCATGGCTCCTGTTGTGTCCTCTCCGGCTGCTACTTCCGCTTCAAGTGAATTGGTCTCATATTCTGCTATCATTTCACCCTGCTCGTTGCTTGCCTTGGCCATAAATTGGGCAAATTCATTGGCTCTTTCTGAAGATAGCGATGTAGCTTCGTTTATGACTTCCATTGTTCCTACAATGGTCTGTGCGATTGGCTTATACATTGTCAGACAGAAAAACAGTACCAGACAGCGGCCGATTTCCATCATGTCCGGAAACTTGTCTTCATTTGATGTCAACAACTGACTGGCTCCGTGATACAGATAATTATAAGCCAGATTGCATATAAAACAGATGACTGCAACTCCAAATGCTATAACTGTCATCTTTGAAACTAATTCCATAGTGAGGCCGTCTGTTATTTGGAGTCCCCACAAAAAATTGTCCTGGTTCATAGGCTTAGTTGGTATATCTTGTATAGGCTGAAAGGCGACCTTGATAATAGGTCTTCCGGTTGTGTCCTTTCATCGATTTATAAATGACTGTACTTCTGACTGTTTCGTTAAACTCTCTCATTTCATCTGCGGCCTTTTCAACAGACTCCTTTACCTGTTCGATAAAGGAGATTCTTCCTTCTGAGTTCATCGAGAAATAACTTGTTACCGTTGCTACCTTCATCAGGAGGTCGGTACTGACGCTGAGATTGACTGTTACTCTTTGAAAATTAAGAAACTTCAAACAGTGGTAGTTGGAACCTACATTCATATAAAAGCTGTAGTCCTGACTCAGACAGGCAACGTCATCCAACAGATCAGCAAGCTCTTTCAGAGATTTCAGTTCCTTCATTCTGTCTATGTTCTGTAAACCCTCCCTTAATTTCTGGGCTGCTTCCATCTCCTTTATCTGCTCTATCCATTTCTTTACGTTGGTGTACCACTCTGTTGAATTAAGGAAGGTATGTCCCGGATCATGCACAACCCACTGGGCATCTGCCTTCCCTGCACCTATAAACAGCATGGCTGTCGTGATTATGATTATTCCAAATAATTTCTTCATAAGCTTAAATGATAAATGTGATAGTAAATATTACGCATACTACCCAAGCTATCAGGTATGTACGTGCGTTTTGCTTTTTTGTGGCCAAAGCCCAAACCACAAAGATGAGGGCTATGCCTAATAATGCTGCTGCTATACTGGGTGCTACACTGTTCATGCTCGTGTTCATGTCAGTGCTGTAGTTTAACAACTCCGTTAATCCTGCTGTTGCATCATCCATATTGCTTTCTCCTTTCTTCCAGATATAAGTTTATGGCCGTATAGGTCGAGCCTGTTTCTTTGAATAATTGCTTAATCCTGACTACGGTTGATTGTTTTGAGTCAAATGCTACCGCTGCAAAATCTGATACCTCATTTCTGAAAATGAATGCATCATTGGACATCTTGATGAAGAACTCCCTCCAGCGGTCTGTCCTTTGCAATGACTCTATCATATAGATTTCTTCGTCATTGATGGACAAGACAGACTGGATTTCCGGCAGGTTCTGGCGGTGCTCCGAGTGATCTAGGATTATCTTTGTAGCACAGTTGATGATAATTGAATCCTTTATTCCTGAAGGCATGTTCTTCAGGAAAAGGATATTCTGTGCTGCCAGAGTGATGCTTCCCTCTTTCTTTCTGAATGTACGGTACAGATAGGCTATGAAGTCTCCGAACTTTTCATCCTGAAGGAAATCCAGGGCTTCATCGATAATCAGTTCCTTCATCATACCCTGTCGTTTCTTAATCTTATCGACAATCATCTGAAGGGTAATGATGGCCACAAGCGGAAAGTATTCCTTCTTTGATGCATCTTCCATGTCAAATGCGATGAGCTTGTCATGAACAATATCCACGTTTTCCTTTGCGTTGAGCAGGAAACTGAGTTCACCGTCTGTATATGGTTCCAGCAGAAGAATAAGCTCTTCAATCTCGAATTTCTGCTTTTCAAAATCACTCATTCTGTTTTTGAAAACTTCCTGAAGATATTTTCTATATGCTTTCATATCAGGAAAGATTCTTTCATTATTCTGACCTACTGATGAATTGTTTACATAGTCATAAAAGCCGATGATGGATTTTCTAAGAATTGCCGTCTCAGCCGGCATCATCTGTTCCCTTGCTTTCCAGATATAGCTTATTATGGCTACGATAGTCTTTATCTGGTCATCCGCTGATTCTGCGTCCGTTGTGTCGATATAGAGATACTTACCGTTCTTGTCACGGTCACACAGAAATGGATTGAAGGCAAATTTCTTCTGTTCTGTAGAATCAAAATATTTCCCTCCATTCAATGCTATCATAGAACGGTATGAACCACCGATGTCGATGATCATGATGTCTCTACCCAGCTCATAGCTTTGCAGAATGTAATTGTTAAGCCAGAAAGATTTTCCGGAACCTGACGGCCCGATAACTATCCTGTTCTTGTTATTCAATGTCGGATAATCCCAAAGATTTATCTTGACCGGTGTTCCGAAACGGTCATTGTATATGTGCCCTTTCGTATCTGAAACATACATACCTTCTTTTTGCAGATAGCAGATTGCCTGTTTGGTTGTATTGATGAAACCTCTGTAATTTGCCCTGGCGTTACCGGGTATGTTCGTAAAAAACAGATTACACAACTCTGCGTTTTCAACATAACAGCTGCTTTGGTTCATGAAGGAGAATCCTTGCTGTACAAGGGCTATCTTACGCATCAGTGAAGTCTTGTCCGTATCATTAAGAATGACATTGAACGAAGTGTAAGCGGTCTGATAGTCAAATTTCGTAATCTCTTCACAGAACAATCTTTGTTCCTTCTGCTTCTCTGCTGCAGGGGGATAAAAGTTGGTGATGTAGTTCAAGGCATCCTTCTCTGCTCCTATTGCTGTTACTGTCGCATCAGGATCTGTAATCTCGATGACCACATTGACGATATGATTAAAAGGCAATCCGAGACCTACGGGGTATAACATCGAGCACTTGCTCTTGATACTGTCCGGTATTTCAATGTTTCCACCGTATGAACGTGCTTTACCGGTGTGAGGAACGGAGAGTTCATGCAGATGCTCCCCCTCGATTGTCAGTGATAACATCGATACATACTGCTGGCCGATTTTCATTTCACCGTTCTGTGTGATGGCCATCGGATTCACAACCTTTTCCGTTGCATCTTCTACAGGTGTATCATAAGATAGATTGATGTAATCATAAACAGCATTGTTCAACTCTTTGCTGTTCATTTTCCTGATTTCGAATTGCTGGATAGATGCCAGACCATTCTCAAAATTGAGAAGCGATGCTTCCATCTCTGTCATTCGTCTCTCATAATCCCTATATGGCTGCTTAAACGGGTAATGTAATCTTCTTAACAGTGATGTGTTGGTCGCACTTTTTCTTATTTTGCCGTTCTTTTTCCCATTGGTAAATGTAAGATACAGATTAGTATAACTGTTCAGAATCTCCTTGCCGTCAAAATGCCGGTTGTTCTCTGCTATCAGAGCATTGTTTGAATATTCCTGATTGTTATACTCTCCGGTATAATAAAAAATCTGCTGATGGATGACAGTTCCGGCCGGAAGCATCTTCAAGAGAGCTTCAAGTCTCTCATGGATATATTCAGCTTCTTTTTCCGAAAGTGTGAACACTTCAGGAAGAAGCATTCTGTACCCTACTGTGATGTCACCGTTCCCATTGATGATTGCATCCTGGGTGATGGTCTGTATAGGCAATATGTCTGCCAGATCTGTGGCCTTGTCTGTTACTTGCACTTCTTCATTGCGCATATACAATATTGCAATGAGAAGAGCCAACAAACAAATGACAACGGCTGTTAGGATGATAAGTGTGACCATTGGCTGTTCAGTTTAGAATGAAATTGAAAATCTTTTTTTTATCTACTATTTTTCTGGGAGTTGCGCTCCGTACACTCAAACCTGTGAGAAAATCCGGATTTCCAGCCTTATGTTCCTTTTTCAAGGTATTGAACAGTAGCCCTGACAGAAATACTATTCCGCTGAGTAGAAGCGTTATGACCAGCGGATGCAGCTGCTTGAATATGCAGACGATAATCGTGATGGCTACTATAAGCATGAATATTCCGAATTGCCCGGATGACAAGCCGAAAAACTTGATAGGCTTGTTTATTTTCCTCATGGTTCTCATGGCTCAGATAATCAGGAAGGCAACCATAATCACTACAACTGCAATGATCCATCCTAACAGGTATTCTTTGGCATGTGGATTATTTGTTGCAAGAGAATAAATCACGAACACCAGTGCGATACCCAAAACGGCTGCGAGAATGTATTTTGCGACATCAAGGATTGTGTCAGCACCTTCTTTGGCTGTGTCCGTTACTTCCGAAAGACTGCTTATCTTAAGGCCACTCTGTGCTTCTAATTCAATCGGAGCTGCCACCATGAACAGAAACATAAGACCTACTGCCCACCTGCTTACACTGTTGTTTACGTTCTCAAATCTCTTTCTTAATTGCTTTAGTACTTCCATAATTCTTCAATTTTAAAGTTTATACTTGTATTGTTTTAATTAAATTCCATTGTACATCTTCAAACCTTACGAACTTTTCCATTTCAGTGTCTTCCGTTTTTTCTTTTGTTTCTTCCGGCTTTTTCCCACTGTAATAGTAAGTTCTCCCATCTAAGAACATGTCCGCTATTTCCTTGGCAAGGTCATCTTCCTCGGTGTTCTCAACTTGAAAGATTACCCTGATGACCGGCGCTTTTTCCTGTATATTTCCCCTTTTGTCTTTCTCTACTCCAGGTACTTGTTTCTTTTCATTACTTCGCCCGTCTTTCGGGACTTTTCTTTTAGTCAGAAAATGATAGATACCAAGAGAGATGACAATAAGTATAATAACATCTGCTATGCTCATATCAACGACCATATTAATAGCCAGACAACCAACGCTATTACATAGGTAATAATAGCTTCCTTTGTTTTTTCATGATTGGTTATCAGCTTTTTAAGTACAGATAATCCTGCACAAATAAAGCCAATACCAACCAGCATTGCACCTACTTCACGGTACAACGATATCAGGCCGGATACATCTGTACTGGCTTGCAATAAGACAATAAGTAACATGATTTTTATTTATAAAGGAGAATCTTCAATCCCGCATTCCATACGGTGTTCCAGTTCTTTACAGACAACGGACTCCACATTTCTTTTATTCCGACGGTGAATGCGAGCTTTGGCAATATGAAAAGTTCTATTTCGGTCCCTATTTCCGGACCAACGATAAATTGATACTCTTTTGATGGATGTGTGGTATATTCTGTGCCCAGAAAACATCCTACACCTATATTCCAGTAGATTGATTTAAGGTTACTGGCTATTGTTCGGTTATAACTGCCGTTTACAAACCAGTTCCGGGCTGTTTCTTTCCTTTGCTGGTTCTGCATTACCGGCATTATGCCTAAAGGCTGGGTTGCTTCAGTATTGACTGAATAATCGAAACTCTTTTCAAAATAATTCAATCCGGCTTTCCAGTAGGACGTTCTGTCAATGTATTTTGAGAATGATATATTTGCCATGTTATCAGCTTTTCCGAATATATTGGTACCATAACTACCTTCTAAAGCTGAAATCCTCTTGTAGTGTCTCTGTGCTTTAATCACACTGCCTCCAGTAAACAGGAGGAGAATCAGTATTACGATTTTCATGTTGCTGTACATAGTGCTTTCTATTTTTAAAGTTAATATTATCCAGTTTATTATTTTTATGTTTTATCATATCCTAATTTAGTAATTGTATCAAGTCCTGCTCATTGTGTCAGGAAATTCAATTGATTCTGTCCAAACATATAGATAATATGCAAAACTGCAAATAAAAAGATATTTTAATTTCAGCGACATGCTGTTTTATTAATCTAGTTTCATTTTTTGTTATGATGTAAAACATATAATTACAAGCACAAAAAAAAGACAGGATACTAGTTGTGTAAAAGTATCCTGTCCTTTTATAAGCTATCTGAAGATCTTTTTTCTGGCTTTACTGAGAGCCTGTGGTGTTATTCCGATGTACCTTGCTATTTCCTTTAACGGAACATTTTTAAAAAGCCATTTTTCTTTATTTAATACCTTTTCATATCTTTGGTCGGCAGTCATGCAGTGTATTCCTTCTTCTCTTTCTATTCTGTGCATAAGAGATTTTTCAAGGTGAAAAATAGCCAGCTTACAGAAATTGAAAGATTCTCCGAACATCTCATAAGCTTTGTGCTTTTTCATTCGCCACACCTTACAGTTTGTATTGGCTTTGATACTGTAACAGGCTTTGTGCTCCGGATTATGCAGGAAAAAAGGGTTTATGAATGCCCTGTCATCTATAAATCGTGTATTAACAAAGCCACCCTTAGAGTCAGGGAAGCAGATGTTCAGGATTCCTTCTTCCAAATAGTAGAAATGCTCAACCAATTCATCTTTGGTAATCAGATAATGTCCCTTTTTCAAATGAAAAGGTTCAAAATTTTCCTCAAAATAGATTTTTTCTTCTTGCGTAAAACGGATGTGTTCTTGAAGTTCCATCTTCTCGATGGTTTCTTCAATGAGTTTAGTTATTTGTCTAGGTGCCATAAATATATATAAAGGCACGGTTCCGCCGTGCCAAACGAGGGAGTGGTGTCGCCCTTATAAAGCACTGCTTCCCCGCGCCGTATTATTCGGTACGGGTTCGCAGCTGCTTTATAGTTTAACTTCTGACACCACTCTTCCGTTTGGCAGCTGTACGTATGTAAAAAACGGATTTCCACTTTTACATAGAAATCCGTTGCAAAGTTATTAAAAAATATTCATTTATTGCCTAAAATGGCCTAATATCTGCCATATTAACAATACAATTTTCTTTTGGTGGCATCTTCAAAACGTGGATATATATATTTCTATATATCTCGTTTTTTAATTCCATATCAACATCGCTGTATGCCCACTCAGTAAATTCCTCATTGAAGCTTCCGCTGCCGAATATGAAACAATCTCTATATTTATAGGTCTCATATACCTGTACGCCTTTTTTTCTTAAGAAGGCATCTTTGAGCCCTTCATAATATTTTGCGGTAATTATTGCTTTTGCTTTTTCATCAAAATATTTGAGGGTTTCTTCTGAAAATCTGAATTTTACGCTATAGGCCCACTTTTCATTTTCCTTTTTTACAAACTCGTATTCAAATTTTGTTTGTGTCAGATTCTTGTTTATTGCATTTAATGTTGCAATCACTTTTTTCTTGCGGTCATGGTTGTTTGCTATGTTTATATCGAAGTGCTTGGCCAATTCATCTACTGTCAATGTAAACTCTGGTTCCTGACCTTGTTGTATCTTATGTTTTATAAGTAAAATCATTTTGGACAAATTCAGATAGAATTTCCTGTATGCCCTTTTGTTTGGCAGACATCTATAGTCCTTAAGGTCTATCAGATTATATCCGGTGAACATCATATTCTTCAAATCTTTACTAAGATTTACCTTATACAATCGCTTCGTCCTTTTCTTTGTCCCAAAATTGTCCTTGATGTCGAAGCTTTCTAAAATAGGGATAAATTTGAATTTAGTTACTCCATTTACAGTATAGCCAACACTGAGTGTATTCTTACCTAAACTGAATAAGGCAGACTCAAAAAATGTCTCTATAGGATGTTCTATCTGTTCACCCTCATATTCAGTTTTATAAATAGGCGTTAACTGGCCAAATGTTTTTGCTTTCTGTTCTTCGGTCAACTTGCGCTGGAGTTTTGTCCTGTCATACCCCATAACCGTGCAGAAGTCTTCAATTGAAAACCACATGTCGCCGAACAGATCCTTCATTTGCGTGTTAGCGGCAAAAATTATGATATCATGCATGATTGTTCCTCCTGATTCAATTAATAAATCAAGATTAGCACCATTATTGGGTTCGCTTAGTGTTCGTGGTACCCTGCTGAGTTCTTTGTATTGTTCTGTTTCAACCATAATTTTACGTTATGTAGGTCGGCGGCATTACTGCCGCTTTCCCCATTAAGAACTGTACATGCGACTTTCACCGCATACAGCTCAGATAATTCTAAATTTAATTCTCATAAAATTAAATCGGCTCATAATCATCTTTCGATGACTTGTTTCCGATAAAGTTTTCTTCACGCACGCAGACGGGAACTTTTGAGTTTCCGTTTTTCGAAGTAATCGTCCCATAATGGGTCGAACGGATTGGCTTCGCATTTTATCTTTATGTGTCGCTTGATTGGAATATCAGTCAGTTTATCTAATGTGAACCTCTCCTTTATTCCTCCACATACATATTCAAAACCGAAAATCCACTTTCTGCTACTTTCATGGATAAAATATTTCCTCCTTATCCATTCCCTTGACTTGTTGGTATGTCTGCGATATGACCATCTTTTAAGTTGGTTTATTAAGATATGGTCACATCGGCAGAACACCTCCTTTGATACCACATGTCTGTAGTAGTTACCCCATCCCCTTATTATAGGATTGAGTTTCTCTATCAGTTCCTGCTGGGATAGTGCCTTACCTTTGGTCAGCACAACCTCGTGCAGCTTGTCAGTGAAACGTTTCTGACTTTTCTTTGACGGCTTTATTAACAATGTTCCGTTGTACTTCCGTACATTGAAGCCCAAGAAGTCAAATCCGTCACTGATATGTGTTATCAGTGTCTTCTCCTCGGATAGTGTAAGTCCTCTTTCCTTTAAAAAGGCTGTCAACATTTCCTTTATTTCAAGTAATGTTTCCCTTTTATCGGCTGTGACAATAAAGTCGTCCGCATATCTTACGAGATTGACTTTGGGGTAGTACAGTTTTCCATTGACATAATTTGCCTTGTACTTCTCTTTGAGCATTCTTTCCATGCCGTCAAGAGTTGCATTTGCAAGTGTCGGTGATATGATACCACCCTGCGGTGTCCCTTCAAGTGTCGGTTGAAGCAACTTGTTGAATACAACTCCACTTTTCAGCCATTTCCTTAATATATGCCTGTCGATTCGTACGTTATCGAGAAGCCATTCATGGCTGATATGGTCGAAGCATCCTTTTATGTCTCCCTCCAAAATCCATTCGGGAGAATAACTCTTGCTCAGCCATCTGTGGAGTGCGTCTATTGCATCTGCCGTACCTCTGAATTTTCTGAATCCGTAAGAGTTCGCATCCGCTTCACTTTCCGTTATGGGTTCCAATGCCATAAGATACAGTGCCTGCATGGCTCTGTCTTTCATGGTCGGTATTCCCAACGGTCTTGTCTTGCCGTTTGCCTTAGGTATGTTGACCCTTTTCAATGGGAGGGCTTTGTATCCTCTCCGTGTCAAAGAACGTATAGCTTCTATTTTCTTAGCATCGGTGTCCCACTTTATGTGGTCAACCCCTGCCGTGCGCTTGCCTTTATTGGAGGTCACTTTCCTTACTGCCAATGCCTTGGCTTCGAACGAAGTGACAAGCAGGTGCTGCAAGGCTTTAACCTTGTTGTACCTCCTTCCTGTGTGAGCCTTTGCTATTCGGACTTGCAGCTTTCTAACCTTGCATTCACACTTATGAAAGTCGATGTCTTTCCATGTCGTGTTACTCTCAGCTGAAGATGCACACTCGGCTTTCGCCTCGCTCCTTTGCTGTTTCTTCATTTCGTTAAAGTTCTACAATCGTTTCACAAAGAATTACCCTGCGGAAGTCTGCCTGCTTTCGCATGAGGTGACGTTTAAACCTCTATCTTCCGCATTACGCGGAAGCATTCGCTTTCTCCGCAATCCTTTACCCGCACTTCATTCGGCTTCTCTTGCGATTGGCTTACCTGCTATATATAGTAGGAGAAATACGGGCTTACCAAGTTCCGTACAAGTAACTGACGACCGACTTAGAGTCCGCCCATCCACCGGCAGTACTACATCCGTGTGGCTCCAAAAACGAGAGAGCCATCTTGACTGCCAGCCTTTTGGCTATAGCTTGTAAATATCCGTAAGCTATTCATTTGTTACGATGGTGCAGCGGTTCACATACGTTACTCATATCGGTCAGCCTAACAGCCTATGCATTGGATATTTCTGCATAGAGCCATATTGTCAAGAGGGCTTCGCACCAAACAATTACTCGTAAAGCACGCCTCTTTAGGCTACTGTTGACGGAACAACAGGTTCAGACATCATGCTGAACAATTACTTGTACGACTTCTTGTCGCACCGTTTGTTTGCAAATATAGCGATTTTCTATTCATTTAGTGTATTATTTATACACTAAATAGCTAATAATGAAATAAATCATTCGTCCAGATGTGTAAAAGTGTCCCAGTTGCTCTTTTCTATTCGTACAATAAAAATTATGCCACAAAAGGGGCAGTTACAAAAATTAACATAAAGTTTTTACCTGGCTTTTATTCAAAGTATTTCCATTAGTTGTGTAAAACCGTCCTAAAACGATGATTTTATGCCTTCCCAGATGTGTAAAAGTGTCCTGATTACTTCTCTTAGATGTGTAAAAGTGTCCCAGTTGCTTCTCTCAGATGTGTAAAAGTGTCCCAGTTGCTTCTCTCAGATGTGTAAAAGTGTCCCAGTTGCTTCTCCCAGTTGTGTAAAAGTGTCCCGGCTTCGAAGCCAGTTGTGTAAAAGTGTCCCATTCTTAGTTTTGCGTTTATTCCCCGAAAGCCTTTCCCCAAGCGGTATCTACGGTTTTTCTGTTTTTGCCAGATGTGTAAAAGTGTCCCACATATTCATAATACCCTAAAAACCTAAATAAAGAAATGCTTCGACTTGTGTAAACATACTTTCGGAAAAATATTATCGGGTTAAATGCTAAATTATTTACATATATTAACTATTATGCTTTAGCGATACAAAAATTAGGGGCACTTTCCCGCAGTTGTGTAAAAGTGTCCCACTTACCCCAGATTTCACTAATAGTTGTGCAAAAGCGTCCGGGTTATATAATCATCAGTTTATGCTACCTCATATGTTCATCTATGACATGTGCGGTTATGTTTAAGTTAAAAAAAAACGGGTAAAACAGGATTCTTATACTCCTGCTTTACCCATTACCTGGCTTTTGATTCTGTAACAGATTCAAAATACTATAAACTCATATATTTCTTTACTGCTGCTTGAATTTCTTTATTGTATTTTTCAAATGCAATTTCCAGAATATTAGTTGCCAATACGTGCATACTTACATCAGATACATTGGCAAGTCTTTTCAGTTTGGCATGTGTTTCTTTTGATATGCGGATCATCTCCACTTCTTTTATTTTCCTTTCCTGGAATAATAAACTGTACTCTTCCTTTCGATTGCAAGACTTGTTCTTTTCCTTATCCTCCTGTTCGTCCTTGTTCTTTTTTTCCGAAAGTACGTTTTCTTCAGGTTTGATAACTTCTTTTACTTCCTGTGGTTGCTCTTCGCCATTCTGTTTTGTCTGCTCTGCTTCCACAGTTATTGTAGGAGCCACGTTTTCTGTTTCCTTTATTTCCTTTTCCATCTTGGATGCATTAGCCAAGAGCTTGCTCATGCCGATTGAAGTTGTTTTGTTTCCCATGTTACTCCTCCTCTATATGTTTGCTGATTAATTCTATAACTTCCTCACAAAACTGGTCACACGGATGATGGTAATTACTGCTCAACGTTGACAAGTTCCTCTGATAATCTACTCTTGAATCTTTTATAAAGCTTTCCATGAGCTGGAAAGGAAGGTTTTCCTTTTTACTGACTAACTCTTTGAACTCAATGACATTCGTCATTACCCTATTCATTACACCTCTTACAGTTGTCTTTAAGCCATTTTCTTTTCTTGCCTTTATTATATTTTTATACACATTATCGTAGAAATATAGTGTTGCGCTTAAATCCGTATTGTTTGGTTCAAAAGGCATGATTACGATGTCTATGAAATGTAAAGCCTCTATAACGCCGTTTTGTTTCAGGTTGCCTGGGAAGTCTACTAATATGACATCAAAACTTTGCTTCAGCATATCAAGCTGATTGATAAACTCTGAAGAAGATATATTCATTACTTCATATTCTTCCTTCAGGTTATTGCTTTCATCACTTTCTGACTGACGTAGCCTTCCCATTGTATTCTGCATGTCGTCTATATCTACAACCCCAATATTAATGCCATCCTCGCCCATTGAGTGTACGTAACCGGCAAATAACGCAGTAAGGGTTGACTTTCCTACCCCACCTTTGGGGTTCTCAAAAGCTAAAGTAATACCAGGTAATTTTTTTCCCATATGCTATTAAATTATGTTCTTTTGCAAATATATACTTTATAAATTACTTATGCAAGAAATCACATTATTTATTACTTGAAAAAGTAAGATATTTATTCCTAACGTAAGATATTAATAAATAACATATATACTATATTAAGATATTTATAACATAAGAAAATATGTTATAAAGTAAGTAAGTAATAATGTAACAATGTTACAATATTACATTGTTACTAATGATACAAAGTGATGATGTAACTAATAAACGTATGTAATATTGTATATATGTAACATATGTTATTCTGTTATATATTTACGTTTGTTACATAATTACTTATTTTGTCCTTGATTTTTTAATCCAGATTAATTAAATAAATAAAATCCCCGGGGTTTATTGCTTATCATAATTATCTTGATTACTTTAGTACACGCAAGGTATGTTTTTGTACGTACAAAAACACCTTGCATCAACCGAGTTGATGTTTATAACTCACTTTGTTCATTATAATAATATAATTTCATGAATGAGAAAAGAACAGCTCGTTTAGAGTTAAGACTAACTTTTGAGGAGAAGGAAAAGTTGAGTAAAATGGCTCAAGAAAGAGGTAAAACTATTGCTCAAATTATAAGAGAATTAGTTATTAATGATAAATTAGTTACTAAAACTGATATTCAAACCGTTATAGAATTAAAGAGAATAGGGAACAATATCAATCAGATAGCGAAACAAATTAATCTGATTCCTCATGAAGATAATATTAAACTTTATCTTCAAGAACTACACGATATTTTAAATATGCTATCAGTAATAACAAAAAAACTTGTTTGATATGATTGCTAAAATTGAACCGGCTTTTTCATCCATGTCAACATTAAGCAGAAAAATAGATTATCAGTTGGAGAAGATTTCTTCTGGTGAAGCAAAAGAATTATTCAACTCTACGGGTGATTCTTTATCTTCTTTTTCTGATTATATGTTTCTTTTCTCTTCGCTTAATGACAGGGTGAAATTACCCTATTCTGAAATCACCTTGAATCTTTCTCCAGGTGAAAGATTGTCTGAGGCTAATTGGATTAATCTCTCTAAGGAATATATGGAGAAGATGGGTTATGGGAACTGTTGTTACTCCATTATTTTAAATAAGGACAAGGAACACTCTCATGTCCATATATTACACAGTCGCATAGATTCAGAAGGTAAATCCGTATCAAATTCTTTGGATTACAAACGCTCTGAAAAGTTAGCACGGGAACTTGAAAAGAAATATAATCTTGTCAGCCTTAAAGCAAACGAAAGAACTAAAGAACGATTATCCTCAATATCCGGACAGCGCTACTATTTTGATAATGCTTTGAAGAAAGCACTCAGAAATTATTCTGTTAAAGAAAGGGTGATGCAGATTTTATCTTCTTCAGGTGCAGCAGAACTGCTTGGCGACAGATTACAAAAATCAAAGCTGAGCAATGAAGAATGGATGTCAGTTCTTGGCAATCATGAATATGATTCAATTCTTTCTATCCTTAAAAAAGGTGGCTTCCTGAAATCCTTATATAAGGATGATCTTTTATCTAGACTTGATAAAGCTTTTGCTTCAAGTACCACCTTTCAGGAGTTCAGAGCCAATTTGCAGAAGGAAGGAGTGTATATGCGTCTTACAAGTAAGAAAGACAAGTCCTATTATGTTTATGGCCTGTCCGAGGATTCATTTTATATTAAGGATACATCCTTGCCTCAGAAATTCAGATATGGATATATGAACTTTGATGCAAAGTCAATGTCATACGATGAACAAAAACATTACCTGTTCAATAAGCTGAATCTGATACTGGATAAATCAGATTCTTATGATGAATTTAAGCGTTTATTGAAAGAATCTGGTATCGGTATAAAGGAACATGTGAATAGTAAAGGCATATATGGACTTACTTATTCTGTCATGGATACAGATATTCCATTTGAATTTAAGGCATCCGATATATCTCGCAAATTTACCTATGCTAATATTCAGAGTCATTTCTCCAATGAACCGTTGTTGCATGACAACACGATTCACAGAGTAGGGGAGTGGCGAGAGTCTTTAGAACGCGATAATGAGTATATGTCACATTCTGCTTTTCCTTTTATACCGGATATTGATATTACCGGCGGTAGCAGGAAAAATAGAGAAGATGATCTTCCTCCTTTGAAACGGAAAAAGAAACATAAAAATAATGATTTGTCACTTTAAAAATATCAAATATGAATTTCCAGTCGCTTTTCAAAGAATATACTCCAGTAGAGTATGGTGATTTTTTTCGCCTTTATAGAATCAACAATAGGGGTTATGTCATTTACTGTAATGAAAATAACGTAATTTGCTGTATGGAATTATACGGTTTTACGGATATTTCGGTTATTATGCTGGCTGAATTACTGAAGGTTAATTTAGAAGAAATGGAAGATTGCGAAGAGTTTTCCTTGCCTGTTCATTGCAGCAGACAACAAATAATAGATTATTTGTTTGATGTTTCGGCAAAAGAAACAAATGTGAAACTAAAGCATGTATCTGGACTGCATGGCTATTTGCTCAAATCTATACATCAGGATAAATCAGGGCTTGATGCCTATCGTAACCTTTTTCAATTTGATCCTGTTAAGGGAACTACAAGACTTTTGTTTGACGATAATCAGTGCCTGGCTTCAATACGCACAGATAAGTCTGGTTCTGTATATATCTGCTGGAATCCTATCTTGTTCTTTGGTTTGGATAAATCCGGTGATCCAGACTCAACAGGGTATTTACTTGCTTCATCTTCAACTTTGCTGATTGATTATGTTTTGTCCAAAATATCTTGTGATAGAGATATAATAGTAATGGCTGGTAGCAATTATTTAGAGGCTCTGCTTTTTATTTCTTCTTTCGTTACATCACAAGATCTTTCTTATAAATTATCTGTTTGTTATGATGATATGAATGTGACCATTCAGTTCTTGAACTGGCCTACTCCTCAAAAGATTATTAATTTTATCTCTCAGCTTAATAAGCATATCCCTAACGGTTATGAAAAGCTTTCGTGTGTTATGGTAAATAAGAAAATATATTTGCAGGTTCCTGCTATCCGTTCTTATTTAAAACCGTTGCTTTACTTATACTATGATTTGTTGTGTGATGGCTCTTTAAAATTGTCATTATTGAAATCTGATGCTTCCTAATTATTATCTTTGTGCCCATTTTAATGCATTTATTATAAACCTTTATAAATAGCTATATGACAAAATCTGAATTGGTTAAACAAATATCTTATTCTACTGGCATTGATTACGCAACAGCATTAACAGTAGTAGAGGCATTCATGTCTGAAGTAAAATCTTCATTGGCAAATCAGGAACCTGTCTTTTTAAGAGGCTTCGGCAGCTTTATCCTGAAGCATAGGGCAGAGAAAACCGCTCGCAATATTTCCAGAAACACTACAGTAATTGTACCGGAACATGATATACCAGCTTTCAAACCTGCCAAAGAGTTTGTCGCTTCAATAAGTAAATTGAAAAATATTTAATAGGGACGGTTTTACACAACTATCCATTTATCTGTATCACAACTATCTGTAGAGGGTGTATGATTAGGATAAAATTACACAACTAAATTATTCTATGTTATTTTTGAATTTGTAACATAATCAAAACATGAAAGATCAACTTGCTTTATTACGAAAATGCGTCTTAAATCAAATACCGGCTACTGTCTTTCAAGGTGATGATACCTGTACGGTAGAAGTATTGGAAGCAGCCATTGAAATCTACAGAAGACATGGCGCTTCTCGCGAATTTCTGTATGACTTCCAGAATGTGATTGAGGATGTCAAGGCTTATCAGAAACAGAATCCCCACAGATTAAAATTGGCTGATATGACTGAGGTTGAGAAAGAACTTCTTCGTAAAGAAATGCTGGAGAAAGGATTACTGGGATGAGCGTAAAACTTACCATGTACTCTGCCGACCTGAGCAGCGAACTGCCATTGCCGTTTGCAGATCAGGGTGTGAGAGCTGGATTTCCTTCTCCGGCTCAGGACTACATGACTGACAGCATAGACCTGAACCGGGAACTCATACGCCATCCGGCTACTACCTTCTATGCCCGTGCTTCCGGAGATTCTATGAAGGATTGCGGTATCGATGACGGTGACCTGCTTGTCATAGACAAAGCCCTGGAGCCTCAGGACGGTGACATCGTTGTGGCTTTTATCGATGGAGAGTTCACGCTGAAGACTGTGCGCTTTGACGATAAGGAAAAGTGCATCTGGCTTGTTCCGGCCAACGAGGAATATTCACCCATAAAGATTACTGAAGAGAACAACTTCCTGATATGGGGTGTTCTTACCTACAACATCAAGAGACAGCTAAGAAAAGGAAGATGATAGCCCTTGTTGATTGCAATAACTTCTATTGCTCATGCGAGCGCGTGTTCAATCCGCTGCTTCGTGACAAACCTGTCGTTGTCCTCTCGAACAATGACGGATGTGTCGTGGCCAGAAGCAACGAAGTAAAGGCAATGGGCATCAAGATGGGTACGCCTCTCTATCAGATCCGTGAAGTCCTGGAGGCAAACAATGTGGCTGTCTTCAGCTCCAACTACAACCTGTATGGTGACATGAGCCGCCGGGTGATGATGCTGCTGTCCGAGTGCACGCCAGAACTGACCCAATACTCGATTGATGAAGCGTTCCTGGATCTCTCCGGCTTCGGAGAAGGGGAGAAGCTGGTTTCCTACGGCCGGAATATTGTAAAGACCATCGGAAAGGGTACAGGCATCCCGGTTACAATGGGCATTGCACCGACAAAGACTCTGGCGAAGGTGGCAAGCCGCTACGGAAAGAAGTACAAGGGATATCAGGGTGTATGCATGATTGATTCTGAGGAAAAGCGCATCAAGGCACTGCAGGGCTTCGAAATTGGCGATGTCTGGGGAATAGGCCATCGGAGCTTGGATAAGCTGCGCTATTACGGTATAAATACCGCCTTAGATTTCACTCAGAAAAGTGAGAGCTTCGTGCGAAAATTACTTACAATAACCGGTGTCCGTACTTGGAAGGAGCTTCGCGGTGAATCTTGCATCGATGTCGAGGAACTTCCGCAGAAGAAGAGTATCTGTACCAGCCGAAGTTTCCCTGACTCTGGTCTGTCCGAACTCTCCAGCTTAGAGGAAGCTGTAGCCAACTTTTCTTCCGAATGTGTGCGCAAGCTCCGCATGCAGCACAGCTGCTGCACGGAAATAACTGTCTTCGCCTATACCAGCCGTTTCCGTCTGGATCTTCCGCAGCACTGTATCAACCGCACTATCCACCTGCAGGTACCGACCAACGACCTTCAGGAACTTGTGAGCACTGCAGTCCGGGCACTTCGCATGGATTTCCGCAAAGAGGGCGGTTACCAGTACAAGAAAGCCGGTGTCATTGTCTGGAACATAGTTCCTGATTCTGCCATCCAGACAAACCTTTTCGATACCATTGACCGTGAGAAGCAGTCACGTCTGGCCGCTGCCATAGATGCCATCAACCGCAAGAACGGCCACAATACCATTAAGGTAGCTGTCCAGGGTACCACAGACAAGTCGTGGCACCTCAAATGCGAACACATAAGCAAACAGTACACCACCAACCTTGATGATGTCATTATCGTAAAGTAAACTTTTTAATCAATGCACTCTGTTTAATATTATAAATTGCTGAATATTAGAACTTACTTATTTATTGCCTAAAGATTTGTCATGTGTTTCTATTTTCATTTATAAACACTATATTTGTAATATTAGCTGCTTAGAATTATAATCAAGTGCAGAAAATTTGAATTAATATAGAACTATTAATTTAAGTATTATGAAAACAAAAAGGTTGATCGGAAAGCTTATGCTATTCCTGCTTTCATTTACATTCATCAGTTGTAAAACTTATAAGAATAGTGAGGCTAATTCAATTGGTATAATAGGCAGTGCAGACGGACCTACAGCTATTTATATAAAAGTCAATGCTAATTTTCTTATTCAGAAGAGTTTAGATATAATACAGAACTTATGCCTTTTAGCTAAAGATTCAACATATATAAATTATTCTACAAACAATACAGAAATTATAAAGGTCATTGATAATTTATCTTCTTGTGATCTTAATTCTAATTATACGCTCTTTAAGGTTGAAGATCTACGTCCTTTCATAAGTGCATTCCTGGGTGATAGCATAACCAATGATAATATTACTGAAAGGATATATAAGAGCATACCTATGAGGATAAATTCTTATTCTGGTTCTCTTAAGTTAGCGGCTACCTCTTTACTTTCTTGTGATGATGTTTTCCACTATGATAAATTAAAAGCCCCCTGCTTGTTTATTTATAGCTTTGATAAATTCTGCTGTATGGTTTTATTTATGCCTCAAAACGAAAGTATTGTACAATCTTATGCGAATTTTATAATAAATCCTATGCTTATAAATTTGCAAACAGAAGCACAGATAAAAGATTTCTTTAGTAAAGTATTGGATGTTCAAGGGTTAGATATTGAAATTGTAAAATGATATAGTTATCATTTAGATTCATACAGAAAAAAGGATGGTTCCTTATTACGGTCGCTAATTTTATAAAGTTTTTTCTTGTACTTAAATTAAAAAGAGAGGAATTTCTTATCGGTCTTCGTAGACTAAAAGGTTCCTCTCTTTTCATCTTATAAATTGTATTTAGACATCTTTTATCTTCACAGACATAAGAAGTCTTTTGGCATTTAAAGGCATTAAGTCCTTTCCACAAATGTAAATATATTACGTTAGAATTCAAATTTATTTATTGATTATCTTTCCTTTTAAGACTGTATTTGTTATAATATTTGTTCTATTTCAGTCTTTATTCTCCGTATGTTTTTTATTTGTCATACTTTTTCTGTCGATTTTTAGATATTCATCTTACTATTTAATACCACTTCAATTATTGTTATTTGACCTCTATGACATGTTTCATTCCTAACAGCTGATTCTTGATATATTGTGAGTCTGAACTTAGAACTAAAGCCCTATTATAATCAAGAGGGCATAGGATATCAAGCACACCCGAGAAGGATTGTTTAAAAGGAATACTGTCTTTATCCTACATCACAAATATAGGTATTATTAAAAAATAAAACAAGCCCTCATTTGAGGGCTTGCATGACACTTTTAACCTCACGGTTATCTTGCATCATTAGAGCTATTTCATTTAACTGTTCAAGTCAAAACAGTTTTATATTGTCTTGCTCAAATATACGGATAATTTGTATTGTTTGTACTTTGTCCTATTCTGTTTTAGAACATGCATATTAAATAATAAGAGCATCCATTTATGGATGCTCTTAAGAGTTATCATTTGAAAAACTCGGGCCTCACGGCCAGAAAAAAGATTGCTGTTTCTTTTATGTTCTTTATTCTGATACAAATATATGTGATAGCAATATCCTCCTAAGAGTTTCTGAAGAAAAAATTACAGTATCATCCATATTTCTGCTTTTCCGTCTTCTCTGTAACAAACTATACTATATGCTGGTTCAATAACCTGGTTCTCAAGTTTTCTTCTCATCCGTCTGACTTTATATCTCTTAATTGCCTTTCTTATTATGTTCATAGCCTTTATTTTTTTGTACAAAAGTAAAGTTATGATACACAAAGTAAAGTTATCCTTATGTTATTGCTTTGTTAATGCTGATTCATCACTTTTATCTTTACTATTTTTCTTTTCATACATATTCTGGTTTACAGCATCAATCATCTCACGGCATCTTCTATATTGTTCCGTGTTTTTTATGTAGATTTCATTACATTCTTCGGCTGCTCTGATCAATCTTAGATTGCCCCGCTCAAACAGGAACCTGTTCCATTCATTGTATTCAAAATATGTATCTGGTATATACTTAATTAAAGACGAATTCAGATTCATACCTTTTCTTGCTTTAAACATGTCTTGTATTATCCACATCTTAAATACTTCAAAATATTCTGTAAACTGGTTTATCTTCATTTCCTGTCTTGATAAGAATGTCTTTACCATGCCTCCTTCTTTTCCTATCCAGTCACCATAGAATATCCCGTCATAGCAATATCCTCTTATGTTGTCTTCCTTTTCATTTCCTAGAAAGCACAGATTACTATTCAGTATAAAAAACATCTTCATTATGTCTTTGTCTGACAAGATTTTGCTGTCTTTGTGTATTTTCATAAATCTTTCCTTATACCTTTCGAAGAAATGTTCCGCAAAAATTAAGGTTACATCATCCATTACTGTTCCTGTCCATAATTGTCCTTTATACTTAAATGTCAGCGTTATCATGGCATTTACTATGTCTGATTCCTTTTTGGTTTCCGCATAATATGAAATATACCATTCATTGTGCCTTCGTGTCTTGACATACGTCTCCCATAGCCATGGATATGATGCCCTTTTCTGTACTGTTTTTCTAAATTTTGCCTGAAAGTTCCTCCATCTTCCAACTACCTCACTGTAATCTGATTTGATTTCCCTGAGCAGTTCTTCCTGTGTCATAGTATCAAGTATCATAATATGCTTTTTAATTGGTTATTTTCAAAATGTCTATTTGCTAGGATGCACTTTTGCTCTTAGTCTCCGGCTTTTCTGTAAATGATTTTTTATTGAACTTGAGGGTTCAGTCAGGTGAAGAAAATGAATAATGCTGAAACTCTCCAGTTTTACAAAACTAATGCTTTTATTCATTAATTGATACTGTATTCTTACATAATTCTTTCTTGATTACATTAATTGTCAGTTATTGTTTGGCAGCTTAAACTTCTTTTCTTACTTTTATACTACTCAAGGTAGAGGTTCTGGTAATAGCCTGTTTCGGAAGACGTGCATGGCTTAAGGCGGTTAGGGTAACTTAACCGCTTTTTCTTTTCATTTTTTTTCGTTAATAGAAAATTTCTGTATCTTTGTCTCGTTATAAGACACTTTTAGCATCCCAATACTGTCATTTTTTCTTTCATTTCTTCAATCATTGACAGTAAATCAAAGCACATTATAATTTAAGTTTATAGCTGCATCTGCAGCCCGTCTATCGCATCCTCTTCAGGCTGTGATAGATGTTTTCTCATTCATTCACTTTTCATTAATCATTTAATAAATTTCATTATGGAACAGGTATTAATTGGTCAGAATGCCGGCGTTATCTGGCATATTCTTGATGGTAAAAAGAGTGTTGAACTTGCTCACCTTAAAAAGGAATCCAAACTTTCAGATGCAGAGTTCTGGGCTGCTATCGGTTGGTTGTCTAAGGAGAACAAACTTTCCTTCTCTACTGAAAAAATCGGAAAGAAGACTGTGAAGACATACTCTCTGAAAGACTGATTCATTGTGCGCTCATTCTGTAGGCTTGCTTGATTTCCAATGGAATAGGCAGGCCTTTTTTATGTGATAAAAACTTTACAATTTATTGCATAAAAATATTTTGATTTGATTGTGTCACAAATTCAAAATTCACTATATTTGTACCAAACCACACAAATCAGCATATATGGATGATAAATTTGAACTAGTTAAAAAGTATAATATTGATGTAGATGTCTTTGTTGACGAAGATGGTGTAACTCCTAACGGAAAACTCCCCGACAATCGTCTCACTAAAGAGTTCCTTCGTCTATATTTTACAGGACAGATAACCAAAGTCTGGAGAAAATGGCTATCTGATAATTATTATGCATTAACCTCAAAAGGTAATGAAATATATTTGCCTGAATCTAATCTTACATCTTGGGATATTGAGAAGATTATGAAAGATAAACGCGGAGGCAAAAGAGCTGGTGCCGGACCTAAGTTAAAGACCGGTTTTTCAACGAAAACTTTAAGAATCCCTTCATGTTTAAAAGAAAACTTTCAGTGCTATATCGATATGTTTAATCAGTATGTGAATGGTGATGATAAAGATATTCCATATTTCACTGATGAAGATAAAAGAATGGAAACCATTAGAGATATGATGTCTGTGCTTAAGCATGAGGAAAATCTCATTTATGAGCGACGCAGAAGAGCGGCTGCAGAAGAAGAAAACAAACGTCAGCTCAAACTCTTCGACGAATGATAAAATAACCCAATAAATATCAACTCTTTAATAATTATGGTGTCAGGACGAGCTGAAACCTATAAATTTAAAGACAACTTATATAATATGCTTGCTAAAGAATAAGATATTTTGTATTTTTGTAATACAAGCGGAGGCACTGGCAAACCCATTACAGAAACGCATGGGATATGGCGACTGGTTTCAGTCGCCTTTTTTTATGCTGGTTTTGTTACAAAATCAGAAGGGGCACACTTGCCCCTTCTTAACCATAATGCCTACACTATCTTCACAGACAGAAAGGCAGAAATTCTGTTAACATTACAAAAGCTCCAAACGGATATCAGTCACATCTGCTGACGAATGAAAAAAAAGATTCTCCCTTGGAGCTAAAGTATCCCTATGGTACTTTAATTCCATAAGTACTCACAAAGTTATGAAAAAAGTCGAAGTTCCAACGCAAATCTGTTGTGCTCATGAAAAAGGGTACACTTCAATTGAAATGTACCCTAGATTTGGAATTTACATCTTCATAGATGCAATTACGGAATAGGCATTTAAAGCTTTAAGCCTTAAACTTCACAATGTTATGAAAAAATCATCAAAGTTCCAAATGAACTTAGTTTATATATTGATTTTCATGTCTTATTATACCTGATTGGATATTTCATTCCTTTCCAATATAAATATTATTCTCCCTGGAACCTTCAACTTTTACTACAAAAGTTACTCTAAGGATACCCCTTACTGTTGCCTTATAGTTCTTACATCCAGATTATCAATACTATACAATTTCGCACTCTTCTTTGCTTCTCACCAACATTAACTACAAAAGTTACTCTTAGCATCCTCTTTCATATGTAATCTCATACTCTGAACATAGTCAGATACGGTAAACTTTTGTTCATTATACCAGCCAGGACTGATTGATCCTTTCCTTTCTAGGTCTGTTCCTGTTCCGGTGAACCTTGTTCTTCTATCCCTAACGTAATAATCGGTATACTTCGTTTTTCGATTGTCTTTCATTGGTCTTTTCTGCTGTCCGCTTCCTCATTTGTCGGTGTTTCCCCATCTAAGAGCCTTTCTTTTTATACGGCAAAGGTATATGGGTGTTGTGGAAATGAAAGAGTTCCGGCTTCCAGCCTTTGCCCTGAAAAAAATAACGATGACGGCTTACGCTGCCCCAACATTTTTTTCGTTCAAAACTTTTCTAATTCCACTTTCCCAAACCTCGATAAGCCGTAAAAAAAAGGCTCAAACTCAGTTGGGGAATAAATCTCAAAAAAAAAGTCAGCGGACAAAAGACCAAACCAAGACAAAGGTTTTCAAAAAAGGTCTAAATCTAGCTGAAGAATAATTCAAGTTTTAACCCTCTAAAGTATACGGATATGAGAAAAGGATTTGAAGTGAACGGCGACTACAGACTGATGGACAGTTCAGAACTTGTGTATATTCTTACCAACAGCGCAGTGATGGTAAACAAGGTACAGGAAAAGGAAGTGGTTTATGGCGAAGAGTGCAGCTTTGAGGATGTCCTGGCGAAGATGACCCCAGGAAAGCGCAATCTCGTTATGGCAGGAGTGGAGCTTTACAAACGCTGCAACTCTCATAAGAACCAAAGACCGGTAATCAGACAGAGTACAGATATTTTCGACTATATGCAGCCTGTTTTGGGAGATAACAAGACCGAAGAATGTTGGGCTATCTTAATGAACTCGTCTGCAAGAGTTATCAAGAGAATACGCATTTCTTCCGGTGGACTGAATACATGCCTGATTGATATAAGGGTACTGCTTAAAGAGGCTATTCTTTGCGAGGCTACCTCATTTATACTTTCACACAACCATCCGAGCGGAAACACCAAACCGAGTACAGAAGATGATAAGTTGACCCAATCGGCAGCAACGGCAGCCAAGACACTCAATATCCGAATGCTTGACCATGTTATCATCTGCAATGATTCTTATTACAGTTATGCAGATGAAGGCAGAATTTAAGTGAAACGAGTAGCGCAACCTTTCAAAAAAGGTTGTGACTACTTTTTCAAGAAAAAGTAGCAAAACAATTAAATGACATACATTATGAAGTGGATTGAAATGATGGTTAAGAAATTGACTGCAAGGTACATGAACTTAAACAATCAGTTTAAAGTACAACGGCATACCATTGTGTGCCAGAGCGGTATGGAGGACTATGTTAGTGTAACGATAGACTGTACTGAATCCTTCAGCTTTGATTTTTGGACAAAGGAGCTGACCTGTGAGTATGGCAGCAGATACTTTGATGATGTATCAGAAGCATTCAGAAAAGTGTACGGAAATATTACCATTATCAATAACTCTAAATGACTGTATTATGGAAAAGAACTATGAAACTTTGCGCATTAAATTCAACAAACCGCTTGCTGAAATAGATAAGGAGTTCGATGAAGAAAAGGAAATGTTCGGTGTCGGGAGCCTTAAGGAGTTCATAGACGGATATGAATCTTCAAGATTCACTCAGATAAGCGAAACGGAAGCTATTATCACTTCTGAATACAACATGAACCATATTGTTGACTGGATAGAGAGGTTTGCCGAAGATATGGTTTACTCTTAATTTGATTATGTCACAGAATCAAAATACTATTAATTTTCAAAATTTACCGATATGAACACAACAACGATACATCCGGCAGAAGTATATCTCCGTAACCCCAACAACCCATCTTCACTGTACGTAAAAATAAACGGTAAGCGCAGACGCCTTTTTATCAACCGTCAGGAAGGAGTGATAGGTATCATAGCAGAGAGGAAGAAAAAGAAAGGCTATAGGTTTTATGATTGGGCATCCATTCAGGCTGTTTATTATCCGACCGGTGAGGATGATAAGGAAACCGTCAGAAAAGAGGTCTTGAAATATAAGAAGCTGGCGAGGCTGGCTTCACATACCAACGCCTGGCTAAGACAGATTGCAGACGCAGATCCGGAGAAGTCACTTTATGAAAACCATATCACGACAGGAACCACCATTGACGGAAAATGTATCAGACTGAGCACCATCGAGAAGTATTGCGGCTGCATGGTGATGGAGTGCTTCAGGGAAGCCTTCAAGAAGAAGGAGAAGTATTCAAGCTACAGGTTTGACTTTTGCGGCTATGACGGCACACTCTGGTGCGAACCCCGTGAGGATGGTGACATGGCGGCTGGCTTTATGAAGGAATACCGAAATACCGGGAACGGCTATTATTACCTGCTTATCAATGACAATACCATGATAGGCTATGACATTGACTGACTCATTTTCCCTATCCTTTGTATCAAGGTATAAAGGATAGGGTATAATAAACCCAATTATACAACACTTTAATTTGTTATCATATGAAACCGGAAGTAATTATTCAGCAAGGCTTGAAAAGTGCCAATATATTGCTTAAGAATGCACAGAAGAGAGCTGCAGAACTTGACCACCTGAAGGGAGAGCTTGTAATACTCACAGATGCAAACGGAAAGACCTTCAAAGGATTTTTTAGGAAAGTAGAGTTCATCATCTTGGACAACAGGATTACCGCCAAATATACAGTCTGCCATATTCTTGAATGTAACGGCTTTATAATGCCATCAGAACATACGGACGAAGTATATGACGCGGTGGATATACGCAAGACATCATACAAGAGCTACAGATATAATGTTTAACCCTATAAATCACATTGACATGAAAACAAAACTTTCACCTTATACAATCGCATCAAACTGTACTGACCTTACTGACATCCGTGACGGTATCAATGAAATCCAGGAAGAAATGAAAAGACTTGTTTCCGAAGGAAAGAATGTTCCGTCATTCTTCTACTCCAGGTTGTCGAAGCTCCAGGCAAAGAGGAAAAAATTTGAACAGAAAAACCAGATTCACATGAATGTGACCATCCGTTTCTTCATAGACGAGGAAACTCTTACAATGGCTGTACGCCATTGCCTGCACTTCCAGATAGAACCATCTTTTCCGAATGTAAAGAAAGCCATCAGGAATGCAGTCCTGAACAATGGAAAATCCATCATTGATTTCCCTGAAGCTTGGGGTGATGACCTTATGGATGTAGAGAATGAGAAGGTAAATGAGGCATTGAGGAAGATACGGACACAGTTTGGTTTCTAGTCCTTTTCTTTCCCTTTGGTGAATCTGTAAACTATTATTCAATAGTAGTTTATTTCCTGCATAAATTATTGTTGGTATATTTGCCAACATGAATAAAATTTCTTACATTTGTGAAGTAACTTTAAGCGTGGGGGCAACACGGTAAATTCTGCATTACTATATGAAAACATTAAAGACATTCGTTCAGGAATCCATCCTGTTCTATCAGGAACACCCTGAATGTTTCAAGCATTCCTATTCTAAGCGTATGGGAGGCACCCAGACAGTAGTCATTGAAGGACTGGGTGAGTATTATTTCGATGACCGGGATTACTATTCCGGAAGGGGCAAAAAGTACAATAACGACTTCATACATGAACATCTGGGCAATATTCAGGTTACGAAAGCTGAATTTGACGAGAGAGTACAAACAAGAGCCAAATCCCTCTATAATATGCAGAAGTCCAGAATTCTGGCTGCACGTGAGTATAGGGAATCCTATAACCAGGCTGCTGAGAAGATTGGCAGGGAACGGCTTGATGAAGGTCTGCAGCTTGTAAAGAGTTTCACTGACAAGACTTATCTTTTCATTGATAATGTCATGCTATACAAAGCCTACAAGTCTGAACATGTTTCCATTGAAATAGTCTCTGACGAATACAGAAACGGATTCAACTGGGATGAATGGTACAGTGCACCTTATGCTGCAGATCTCGGAATGACACCTGACAACAAGAACCTGTTTATCTGTTAGGTACATTTGAGTACTTCATATTAATATTAAAACAATAACATGAATGCGAGACGATTGCTCGGTAAGCAGATAACTGATTACCGTAATTTGCGCGGCTTGACTTTGCGCCAGCTGGCTGATATGACTGGCGTAAACTATGCCAATATATGTAAGATTGAGAACGGGAAATATAATGTCAGTGTAGATATTATTGACAGGATATGCTCGGTACTGGGTGTAACACTAAAACTTGATACCGTGAATACTCTTGAAGAATTCCGGGACTACATCAATTCAAGTGACGACTGGGACAGTTCCATGGACAGAATTATTGATTATAACGGTTGGGTTGATGAAACCGGTGAAGAGTTTGGCATTTGCAATGATGGTCTGCAAAGACTCTATTTCTATTCGGATAAAGACGATAAACTGATTGCTGATATAAAAGATATGTGATATGGCTAAACGAGAAATTCCCTTGTTTGTATTTGACAAGAACCGGTGGCATTCACAAGGTGAATGTGACTTCATTATATGTACTGATATTGATAATTCCTTTGTTGCTCGTGTTGATTATGTGACAGAGCCAGAAATGGTATCTGATACAGTCAAGATAGTAAAGGGAGCAAATGGAATAAACCTGAAACTTGAAATCAAGCGTATTACCGGCCAGAATCCTTCTCCGGCATCAATACGCACCCTTATGAGGAAGGCATGTGACTACATCTGTGAAAACAGTCTCGTACCTGTTCATTCAGCAGAACCGACCAATGAGGAATGTATCAGCTTCCTCGATGTCCTTATAGATTCAAACCGTCATCACCTTAAGGAAGCCGGCAGCGACTACAATGCCAAGAAAATCGTAGCTACTTCCTTGAATATGCTTCAGGTAATAAGGGATAAAATAAAACAACTTTAATATTGAATAGCATGGCAAGAGACGCACAGAAATATGCAGGTTGCTGGTATTGTGACAATATAATAGACCACCCTGAACAGGTAGGCCTATTACATCTTGGGTTTCCACGATGTTTCGTACTAATTCCTAACAGTGGGGATTTCTACTTCTCCACCTTCGAAGAGTTTCTTCACTACTCACAGATCAACTGGCTGGATCCTTCAGACAAAGGAACACCTGAAGAACAGCGTGAGGTTCTGGAGCTGCTCTGGGACTTTTCCATAGAACAGGAAGAGAAGGAAGAAAGACTTGCATCAGAATGTGAAAATGAATAACTCGATTGAAGTTTAGATTTTTCTCAGATTCTCTTTATTTGTAGATTTAGGTACCCATGGGAAAGGGGTATATCCTTTCCCATGGAGCTTCTTGTTATCTCTTCTCTTTTTCAATCATTCTTTGTAATGTGTCAGATATTTCAGCCTTATATTTTTCTGCCGGCGTTAGCCCAATTTCATCCAGATAATCTATGACTCTGTTCAAGAGGAAACCAAGGTCTTTCTTCTTACCTTCGTCTTCCAGTTCATCCATCAGCCCGTAATAGACACATTCAAAAGTAAATTTTCTGATTTCTTCTTTTCTTTCGAAGCTGATTCTACTGAACAGCCTGATGTCTTCTTTATAGTATAAATCGTTACATGGGCACAGGTCGCCAGACTCCAGTATGTAGTATTTACTGGTAGTTATAAATTCCGCATTGTCTTCCAGACTTTGGGGGAACTCATTTGAATTGCAAATAAGTACCCTGCTGTCTATGTATGTAACTATTGTGTCTGTTGCATAATAAAGCCTGTCTCTAAGTTGTTCTACTATAATTCTTTCCATAATATTATATATTTAAAGATGAATATGTTTTGAGCTAGTTCTCTTCCTTGAAGAATTCGCTTTCTTTTTCCCAAGTCAATGACCTGAAGCGTTCTTGCAGCTCTTTTAATCTTGCTATCAGTTCCTCGTAGGATAATGATTGACCATAAATGAAACTTTCCTGCATCTTCGAATAGTCCTTTTCCAGTTCTTTTCTTGTTGTTTCATCTGGTATGAAATCAATGGTTGATGGTTTATGCAGCTTATAGTCCAGACCACTCCATGCGGTCAGGCTTTGGCGGTGTTTTACAATTTCCTCATACATTCCTGAATCGTTCATCGCTTCTTTGGCGAAATCCCGGTCCATCATCTTTTCTATATCATACATGTGTCTGGTCAGTCTGTCAAGTCTCGTACAGCCACCCGGCCTGTTGAACTCCTCGTGAAGCAGGAACACCTTTTCAAGAAAGGTTCTGCCTGGTATTACTGTCGGGACACTGAACTTGGGATGTGCAAATGACTCTTCCGGATACGCATCCTCTATCATTGACCGCATTTTCACGTTCTCAAACGGTTCGAACATAGACCTGCAGCTTATTTCTATCTTTACCCTTTCTTTTATATAATCTTCCTTGTCCTTAAGACAGGATTCATACTCTACAAAGAATTCGACCGGATCCTTATCGGATTCCTTGACTTCCGGTATGTTAATCTTGAATTTTCCGGCCAGTCCCAGTTCTTCAAGTTTTACATTTAAATCCTTTGAAAGGGTGTTTTCTATAAACTCTTTAGACTTTTTCCTTAATCTGGTTCTGTCCTTTCTGGATAGTTCCTCTCCAAAACCAAGATATTTCCTGTCTATGGCCAGGTCACAGTCTTCAGAAAACCGTTCTATCAGCCCCCAGCCTTTACTGAGGCTTGTACCTCCCTTAAAAACCAGGTTGTCACTATATTCCAAACTGAACATAGCCTTAAGAACCATGCTGACCCAGAAATCCTTTTCTACAGCATTTTCCTTTATTCCCTTTTCTTCGGCGATATTACTCAATATTGTGAGTTTTTCATCTTCCGGCAGGTTTATCCATATTGTCTTCTCAGTTGTTTCCATATAAAACGGTTTTAAGTTTCTTTCTGATCCATTGCGGTGCTATCCTATAGTCATGGTTTACCTTCTCCTTTTCTTCCGTATCAAGTATCGACTTTATCTTCAAGAGAACTTCATCACTTACCTTATCATCGCCTATCTGTTTGAGGGCGGTCACGACCATCGTGAAAACACGGCTTTGATAGGCAAAGTATCTTGGTGTCCCTTTCTTGAATGTGATTGAGCGGTTGCCTAGTTTTATGGTTCTCGGAGTTCCGTTGGTTATGTACACTGCATTCATTGGCACCTGTGTAGACAAACCCAGTTCATTCAGGGCAGAGAGGCCGGAAGGTATTATCCTTGCATGGTCCTTTTCAGCTATTGCATTGGCTATCTGATCAATGCTCGGCTTGCAAATTCCAAACCTGTTCCTGCTCGGATACAGGTATATGCCTTGTGAAAGCCTGATAAGGAACTGTTCTTCCTTCAGCCTTGACAGCACCCTTGTAACAAGCATATCGTTGTTCAAGTCTGCAAAATCAGAAACAGTGTATATCTTGTTCTCTCCGTTCCTGATTATGTGCTCTTTTATGACTTTTGATAGTACCATGGAATCTAATTTTGTCCGAAATTAATGCTTTTTTTCGGACAAAACAAGTTCTTGGCTAATTTTGTCCGAAATTCGTACATTATTTCGGACAATTTATGTGAATTTCTATACTCCAAAGCTGTTGTTTCTAATATATGATATTGTGACAAACCTCTGGTTTATGTTCGTTGATTAGCACACGCTTTCATCAAAGGAGATAAAAAACAGAGTCTAACGGTCTGTTTTCATGAACTTTTCGTTAGATTTGTAGACGACCCAGTTTCAAATCACTTGAATCACAGAAGAGCATACATTATTACTGTCATTCCTGACATCATACTGATATCTGATGTTTTCAGTAATTTATTCGTATGTGACTGTTCTGTTCATCTGTATCAGGCCAGATAATGAACTTTGAAACAGTATAACGAACCTATAAAATACACGTTTATGAATAAATTGATTTCAGTACTTTTTTGTACCCAGATGGCTGTTTCAGTATCCTCCCAGACAACTATCGAATGGAAGAATATTGAGGTTGTTACAGACAGTAACCATAATGTTGTGTATTACCAGAAAAGTGACAATGAACCTCTGAACGGTAGCATCCGTATAATGAAGGGTCTGGATGAGGAAATTGTGAACCTTAAGGATGGCATTATGGATGGGAGCTACCTTCGCCTGAGGGATGGAATAGTAAGAGAGGAAGGTAATTATACTGACGGAAAGCGCAATGGTCTTTTTATTGAATACTATAAGGACGGTATATCTCACCGCAAGGATACTCCCATGAAAGACGGCAAGATAGACGGAACAGTCATAACTTACTTCAGTAATGGCAGGAAAGAATCTGAAAAGGACTACCGGAATAGCTTGGAGCATGGAACAGAGCGGCGCTATGATATGTCTACAGGTAAAACCCTGATTGAAGGACAATGGATTAACGGCAAGAAAGAAGGAGCTTGGAATGAAGTTATTGATGCCGGAGGTGGTATAACAGGTATCAGGTTACAACACTATCGCAATGGCGAACTTGACGGCCCGTACAGCGTGGAAATGAGGAAAGATGGAAAACCCTATGTAACCATTCGCGGCCAATTCTCCGAAGGGAGAAAGACCGGGAAATGGTCACAATATGATGCAGTTCTCGGCAATACAAAGGAATGGGACGAAAAGTAAATGTTTAACCATTTTATTAGGAAGATGATAATTTGTCCGTCTAAAATAAACTATAGTTTATCATAGACATTAATAATTTGCCCTATACCTTATATATATAGGTCATTTTTCTTGCTTTTGATGTCCAAATATAGTAACTTTGGAAAATTAAGTTTATTATGGACAATGGGAGATAAAATTGGATATGCCAGGGTGAGTACGAGAGAGCAAAATCTCTCTTCTCAGATAGACGCGCTGAATAATGCTGGATGCGTGAGGATCTTCACAGATAAAATTTCCGGAAAAGAGTTCAAGCGTGAAGGCCTTACTGCCTGCTTAGATTACCTGCGCTCCGGTGACACACTTTTCATTTACCGTTTAGACAGACTTGGGCGTTCAGTCAAGGAAATGCTTGAACTTTGTGCTCAATTGGAGCAACGGCGCATTAAACTTGTTTCACTTCAGGATAATCTTAATACTTCTACTGCAGTTGGCAGGTTCACCATGCAGATACTCGCATCACTGGCCGAGTATAACCGCAATCTTATCCTTGAAGGTTGTAAAGCTGGAATTGATGCAGCTAAGAAACGGGGTGTCAAGTTCGGGAGACAGGAAGGTACTAAAATGAAGAAGCCGAAAAAAGAGGCAATAATACAGCTATACAAGTCTGGAACCACAGTATCTAAAATAATGGAAATTACTGGTATCAAATCAAGACAGACTGTATACAATTATTTAGCGGACGAGAAAGTTCAACCTAACAGAAAATAATGTTTTTCCAATAATGAGATTTACCCCTGCAACAATTTTTTGTAACAGGGGTAAACTATTTATTCAGACTATATGCCATTCTCTTCTATATCTTATTTTTACCAAGTTTAATCAGATGCAATTTTTATGGTAATCTTTAGAAAGTTTGCATCCTCGCTGATAGAAACATTGGGGTTATTGGAATGAATCTCTATAATTTTTATACCATTACCTCCATACATATTGGGATATGTACAAGTATAATGAAACTTGCCCCTAAGGTTGAATTTGAAACCGTTAACATTTACGGTAAGATTCGATTCTCCATAACCTTCTTTTCTGTCATCAGAATAGCTCATCGATGATTCCATAGGAAGCGGGAAAACAGTCCTTATTATTTTCTCATCTCCTATTTCAACGGTATGAAAAGGTATTTTATAGCCATCCCTTCCAATAAAAGATAATCCATTCATAATAGCCTCATTATCTATAAGACTATTGCCTTCTGAATCCAATACTTCAATCAATACATCATTGAATATAGATGATGCAACTGTCTGATAGTCAGGGTCTTCAGAATTACTGCACGAAGACATTAATAATAGTGGAAGAAACAAACAAACAAATTTAGTTAAGGTGTACATAGGTCGAGAGATAAATGAAAGGCAACTGATTCTAGTAAGATTTCTCATAATTTCTATTTTTTATCTGTTCTATTATTAAGAGTATTACAAGTCTCAATCATTGCATGAAATCACGAAAAAAATTAGAATCATCTGCCATTTTAACAATTACCACGTAAAACGCAAGCCTACAGGAAGCGAGAACTCAAAAGGCTTGTCCTGCCTGATTGTAGGATAGCTGCTCCTTGACTTAAAATAATAGTTTATAGACGGCTCTGCATAGATACCAATGTTCGGCGTGAAATGATATTCAATCCCTATTCCTCCATATACAGACCATTGCATGGGCATTGCGTAATTATGTTCTTCCATTTCACCGTCATCTATTCTTTCATTCACCTTGCCTCTTACAGGAAACTCCACCATTCCTCCAATGCCGGAAGAAAGTGAGAATTTGTCAATAGACAAAATCTTAAAACGAAGTTTCAGAGGAACTCCTATATAATGTGCTTTTATATACTGATTGGTTACAGAAACGGACTGTTTATCGTTTATGGTTGTTGTGGTTCGTTTTGTCCGCAATAATGTGTATTGCAGCCCGCTTTCTAAACTCCAATATTTAGAGAGGTTTTTAGAAATATTCAAAGCAAATGTAATTGGCAGATCATGTTCAGATTCCTCTATAACCTTGTCATTAGAACCTGCCCAAATAGGATTATCACTTGGTTTCAAATATGAATTTTCTGTATTAAGTGCGCCTATTACAGAACCTCCAACAGACACGCTAAAGTTACGATTTTTTCTTTTTGTTATAGGCAAGTCATTGGAATAATGTGTGCGGGCAGAAAATTCCATTTTATTTGGATTAGAACAAATATCATGCTTAGCTGTATCTGCGTCCTCTCCATTATCTGTTTTTGTTTCAGCAAGAAGATTTTCTGCTTTAGTGGAGAGGTTAAAGGAATCTTCCTTTTCCACACAGATTTCCGAAAGTAATGCGGTATTCTTACTGCTTTGCAGCTCAATCTGCTTTATTGATTTCTCATTTTGTTCTACCTTATTCTCTATATCATTATTTTTTTCTGTTCTTAATTTTGTTGGTTCAGAAATTGTTTGAACTCTATGGTCATTTTGATTATGCTGAAAAATCATGGCAATTATGATAATGGCTAATATTACCATACCTTTCTCTAATTTATGTTTTACAATTATTTCACGAAGCATAGCCCGTGCATGAAATAGTTGAGAACCTGATGTCTGAGTTGAGATACCAAGCAGTTTAGCAATTTCTTTATGAGTTTTGTTCTCCAATACTGCAAGCCTGAACACCTTTTGATAACCCACAGGAAGACGGTTGATCATTATCTCCAATTCTTCCATTGTGATAGATTCCTCAAAGTCTGGAATGTCAGGCGTATCATAATCTTCTGTGAGCAGTTGGATAAAATCCTGTTCTTTAAGATATCGCAAAGACAAATTTTTCATTATCGCCCCCATCCAGTATTCCAGTTTTTCCTCATTCTGAAGTTGACTGATACGGCTGAAAATGATAAGAAAACCATCATGTAATATATCTTGTGCAGCATCCAAATCATGTATATAGTGACAGATGACGCGCATCATCCGTCTCGAAAAAGTTGTATAAAGTAATCCTAATGCTTCTTTATCTCCTTTTTTACACCGTTCTAATAACTCTTTGATATCAATAGTTGCCATCATAATAAAGATGAATAATATCGTATTATTTTGTATGGGACAGTATAAATATTAACATTTTTTACATATAACTATCATAAAGGCTATAATGCTTCCGATAATGAATCTTTAGAATGGTGTCACCAAGTTTATGAAGTAACTAAAAAAGAATATCTTTTATCAGACTAAAAACGGTTTAGAATATTTTTTTAATCTCCTTATTTACTCTTGTTGTATTAATGACTGTAATTTGTTCATGGTTCATTGCTGTTCAATATCCATGAACAAGTGCTTAATGTGAACAAATATACGATAAAAACTCTTTTATTTTAAGTGATTTCATTGCATATAACAATTATGTTCACTATATTTGTAGTGTTCACGAATAATGAACAAGATAAAATAATGAACATAATTTAAAAATATGGATGAATTTGTATATGATGCCATCGCAAACCTTAAACATATAATTGGGTGCGAAGATATAGTTTTTAAAGATTCAGGTCGTGAGACTTATGATGGTCATATTTGGGTAAGAGGCAATGAATTTGTAGCAGAATTTAAAAACATTGTCTCTAAATCATGTTTTATGTCAATTCTGAACAGACTGAATGGAATAAAACTTCATACAGATAAACCTGTTATGCTGATTTCAAATTACATTCCTCCATCAATGGCTGATAAGCTTTTTAATGAAGATATTAATGTTTTAGATGCTGCCGGCAATGCCAGAATCAAGTCTGAAAATCTTTTTATTCGTATTTCCGGCGAAAAATCACCTAGAATGTATTCAAAGGAAAAAGCGACAAAAGCTTTTAATGAAACTGGATTAAAACTCGTTTTCTATTTGTTGCTGGATGATGGTAATGTAAACCTCACTTATCGAGAACTAAGTGAACGGACTCAGCTTTCCTTGGGTGCCATAAAGAATGTTTTTGAAGAATTGAAGTCCAAGAATTTTATTCTTGTCAGCAAAAAAGGAAGGTTTCTAAAAAGAAAATCGGACCTGATTGATTTATGGCAAATAAATTATAATATGTATCTCAAACCAAAACTCCTCTTAAAACGATATACATTTACAAACAGGTCAGATAGAGGAAAATGGAAAGATATAGCTCTGCCTTCTGGTATGTTTTGGGGAGGTGAAGCCGCTTCTTTTATGGTTAATGAATTCTTGCATCCTGAATATTTTGACATTTATACTGAACATAACAGCCAGGCTCTTTTAAAGACCGGCCTGTTTATTCCAGCTGAAAATGGTGAAGTGAGAGTTTATCAGAAATTCTGGACTGATAACTCTATGTCAAATATTGTTCCTAAGCTATTAATTTATGCAGACTTGATGGGCAGTGGCGACAGCCGTTGTTTAGAAGCTGCAAATAAACTTTACGATGATGAAAAACTCTCTATCTAAGGAAGAACTAAAAAATGATTTATTGTATGATACTCTGAAAGCCCTTTCAAGTTCATTACAAGGTCTGAAAATTCCACTTTATGTTGTAGGCGCAACTGCCAGAGATGTGATGATGAAGCTCCTTTGTGAAGATGAAGTACGAAGAAGAACGAATGACTTAGATGTGGCCATAGCTTTGCAAAATTGGTCTGATTTTGACCGGGTAAAAGAAAAGCTTGAGCAGAATCATTTCAAGAAAGTGAAGGATAAACAGAAATTTTTTTATAAGGGCGAGGCTAATGACAATGATTTTGAGGTAGATGTGGTTCCATTCGGTAATATTGCCGTTAATGAACAGATATGTTGGCCTCCGGAAGGTAATCCTGTTATGTCTGTCAGATGCTTTGACGATGTGATGGCGCATAGTATGGATGTATCAGTAGATGATGAAATCACTTTTAAAATAGCACCTCTTTATGGACAGTTTCTGATTAAGTTTGATACTTGGATTGACCGACATGCTAAAACCGACAAGGATGCAGTTGATATGTTCTATTTCCTTAATAGTTATTATAGGGTTAAGGTTATGAATGACAGCATGCCGCCGGACGAGATTTACGTAAGTGATGATGATAAAGAACCGACATATGAAGTTCTTTCAGCCCGGTGGCTGGCTTACGATATATCAAAGATCCTGTCAACAGAACACCTTGTTTATTATATAGATATTATTGAAGAGGAACTTAAAAAAGAGGAAAAGAGTTTGCTGCTATATCATTTTATGAATAACATATCTGAGGACAAAGAAGATAGATATGAGTTGTGTTTTGATATATGGAGTGAGATACGGAATTTTCTGAAAAAAGAACTGGAGGTAAGAAGTAATGAGAATTAGATGTTTTTCCATTGAGGGAATTTTTTTTGAAAATGAAGATAAGTGTGTGTTTGATTTTGTAGATGAAGATACCGCTCTTGCCATCCTATCTGATGGTATGGGAGGTTTATCTCTAGGTCAAGAAGCTGCTGAGGTTATTTCATCTGCAATAAGAACTTATATTTTTGACAATATTAATAAGATTGATAACAAATGTTCCCTTCTTATTTCTGCTCTACATTATGCAGATAATGAGCTTCATAAGGTAAGTCTGTCAAATAGGAGCAATATGGGGGCAGCCGTTGCTGTTGCATTGGTATGGCAATCTACCTTATTTTATACGTGGCAGGGTAATGTAAGATTGTACATGTATTCTAACGGTAGGCTTAACTGCTTGTCAAAGGATCATATTCTGAATATCGGATATGGTAGGACAGCTTTGTCACGATGCTTGAAAGGTGCAGGTCTTCGTGATGATATACCTAGTTTAACTCATTCTGTTAATAAAGGAGACCGTATATTCTTATGCTCTGACGGTTTCTATAATTTCTATCAATCTGTTCTGTCTTTACATTCATTTGATGATATTAAATCAAGAGTTGTTAATCCTGAAGATGATGCATCCTTGATAGGTATTTATTGTTGACTACTTTAAACGAAACGCAATATGACAAAGGAAGATTTTATAAAGAAATTCCCCGATATAAAGGTACAGCAGTTTGAAACTGAAACTATACTCAGTAAACAGGAAATCATGGATATCGTAGAGCAGGCTACACAATCTATGGATATGGGCCTTGTCTATTATGAACATTGTGGATGCAACATAACTGTTTTTACCTCAGATAAGATGAAAGCCGAACTTGCCAAGATGGTACCAGGCTACCAAGTTACAGACCCGAATACTGGAGAAACCGGAACTATCGTATCAGAAAAATATATAGTTTGCGGCAATTACTGCGTAAGGGTGGAGTTCCCTTCCGGTACAGATGTTTATGATTGTGATTTCTTTGTTGAATAATATTCTGTATAAATTCCAAACAAAATGGAACAAGGAGAAATAATACTATATCAGCCTAATGATTCTCTTAGACTAGAAGTTAGGTTAGATGGAGATAATGTATGGTTGAATCGTTCACAACTTGCTGAACTATTTGACCGTGATGTAAAGACAATTGGTAAGCATATTAATAATGCTCTTAAAGAAGAACTGGATAATGTTCCAGTTGTCGCAAAATTTGCGACAACTGCTGCTGATGGTAAAGTTTATCAGACTGAACATTATAATCTTGATATGGTTATATCTGTTGGTTTTCGAGTAAAATCAAGAAGAGGTGTTGACTTTAGAAGGTGGGCGAATACCATTCTTAAAGAATATTTGTTAAAAGGATACTCAATAAATCAACGTCTTTCTGAGCTGGAGAAAACTGTCGCCTTACATTCGGAAAAGATAGACTTCTTTGTCCGTACCTCACTGCCACCGGTGGAAGGTATCTTCTTTGACGGACAGATATTCGATGCCTACAAGTTTGCAACGGATCTTATCAAAACCGCCAGAAAATCCCTTCTTTTGATAGACAACTATGTCGATGAATCTGTATTGCTTATGATGAGCAAACGCAATCCGGGTGTGTCGGCCACTATCTATACACAGAAGATTACGGCACAGCTTCAGCTTGACCTTGACAAGCATAATGACCAGTACCCACCCATCAATATCAGAACCTACCGGAACAGTCATGACCGTTTCCTGATAGTTGACGATAAGGAAGTTTACCATATCGGAGCTTCGCTGAAAGATCTGGGCAAGAAAATGTTCGCTTTCTCAAAGCTGAAGATAGAACCCGACCTTATAACTGACAAACTGTAACAGTACAATATATGACCCACCGACACGCACCCATATCCCGGAAGGTTTCATCCCTTCTCCGAGTCGCAACCATCTCTACGAATACACGTCGTGTCTTAGCCTAAAAAAGGTTGACTATTCGGAACATAGAGACCGGCCATTTAATAATGGCTATAACAGCGGTGAACTTGATACAGATAGCACATGTTCCATTTAGGAACGTAGGGTTAATGATGAAAGCAAGAATACACTTCCAGGTAACTCGTGACTTTCTCATTTATCTTTTTGTTTTTCTGATTTAATTTGCTATATTTGGAAAATCAAGCAGGGCTCTGGTAAAGCCCATCAGGAAATATGCATGGGTGGAGCGGTCAAGGTTTCTTGACCGCTTTTTTTGTGCCGTTTCTGTAACGGTCATATCTTTCGGAGAGGAAACTCTTAAATTCATGAAACGGGTCTTTTTTAACGAGACATATTACGGACGTTGCAGAAAGCTGCCGGGCTATCCGTGTCAAGTCCTCGCCTTGCTGTGGGCTTTTTCCTTCTATCCCTAACGCGGACTTTAACCCGCCACCTCATCGTGGTATGTCCGGGTTGCTTTGTCGTGTGTTCATACCTACCCCAAAGATTGATGACCTTTAATGTGTTACTGGAAATCGGTATTCTTTCCTTTTCCGATTGTCTTTCATCGGTCTTTTCTGCTGTCCGCTTCCTCGAACTTAGTCGAAATGTCCCCATCAGAGCGCCTTTGTTTTTTGACGGCAAATTTATAAGGGTTAGTGGAAACGAAAGAGTTCCGGCCTCCGGCCTTTGCCCTGAAAAAATAACGATGTCGTCAGGCCTCCCCAACATTTTTTCCGTTCAAAACTTTTCTGATTCCACTCTCCCGTACCTCGATAAGCCGTAAAAAAAAGGCTCAAACTCAGATGGGGAATGATTCTCAATCTAAAAAAAAAGTCAGCGGACAAAAGACCGAACCAAGACAAAGGTTTTTAAAAAAGGTCTAAATCTAGCTGAAGAATAATTTTAGGTTTTACATTTAATCCGGTTGTATATGAAGAATTTGAATGATTTCGTTTTTTGCGTTCTCTTGCTGAACGGTGAAGTGAGTGTACTCTTTACGGTTACTGATATGGAAGATGTGGAACTGCCCGAAGGCTTCTCTCAATATCTTATGCTATATGACGGCAAGGAGAGTGTAGTGGCTTCCTATAAGATGATTGACGGTTATGAAGTGATGGGATGGATGGTGGCTAAAGGTACGTTACCCTGTTCCGACGGTTGCTATCGCATAGAAAGGTATGACAGTCTGCATACTGTATCTTTCAATGAATGGGCTTACGGGAAACTGGCCGTTTTTGACTACAATACGGGTGAGGTCATTTCAATCTCTTTGGATGTCCTTCTGGAGGACAGTGAGGAGATAGAGGACTTTTTGCAGGATGTTTGCCATTTTCACCTCGGTTCAATCAGTTGGATGCAGTTTAGCGGTGAGGTGGTTTTTATGGGACCAGGTGACTACCGGTAGGGTTTCTGGGCACCCCAAAGGGGTGCCGCCCTGCCAGTGATGTTTCTTCAATGTTTCATTTTCCGATAAATCTTTTTTATTATGATACCAAAGGATTTTCTGACCCTGTTCGACGGATTGAGCCAGTCACACGGACGTGTGGAGGTGTTCAGGGATTTTTTAGACGTGTTTCTTTACGTGCTTTCATGCGGCTATTGCCGGGAAGATTATACAAGGGTGTGCAATATGTATGATGGACAGGAGATAAGGGTGTTCATGCAGATGGTACAGGCGGTGGCTGACCATTCGGAGGGATTCTCCGACGTACTCGGTGACATCTTTATGGAATACATCAGCCACGGACATAACGGCCAGTTCTTTACTCCGCAGCATGTCTCAGACCTCATGGCCGAAGTGACATGTGGAGGCATCCGACCGGGCCAGTCTGTATATGACCCGACCTGCGGTTCCGGCAGGATGCTGCTGTCCGCAGTCAGGAGCCTGAACAGGACAGACCCGAACGGGCGTATTTTCTGTTATGGCTCTGACATCGACCTAACCTGTGTGAAGATGACTGCCATCAACATGCTGATGAACTCCATACCCGGTGAAGTCGCCTGGATGAATACGCTTACGATGGAGCATTGGAGAAGCTATCGGACAGGACTGGTGCGGATAGGCAATGTCTGGTTGCCCACACTGAAAGTGCTGGGCGCCGGAGAGACAGACCTTGTCGGTCGTGTGAAGGAAACGGTGAAGCGGAACGGCCATACTGCAGGAGCACAGCTGCAACTGTCCTTTGATTTCTAATATCACTTGCCGGAGTGGTTCGTTTTTGCTATTTTTGTATGGGTAAACCGGTTTGTCTGATTGCGTAACGATTTCAGACAAACTTTAATGATAACGCTGATATGTCACACTTTGAACATGTAATGAGACTGCATGACCTTGACCGGAAGATTGAGGATGCGGAAAATGAAATGAAGTCCATCCTGAAACAGCTGAACCTCGACAGGATAGATTCGCTTAATGACATCCATGATACGAGGCTCAGGTTAAGATATGACCGTCTCCAGTTGAAGGTGAAGGATTTGAAGCGCCTGAAAAGAGGAGGTTACCGGACCAATTCAGGCCGGAAATGCAAGTACGACGGCTTTGAGACCTGTGTCATACGGGTACCCAAGCTTTTCCGTGAGGAGGTGGAACGGTTCATCGAGATGAGGATGGCCGAATACGGTTATGAGAAGCACCTGACGGATTATGAGAAGAAGCGGGAAGCTGAGAAGGCAGAGAAAAAGAGACAGGCCGAAGAAAGGGACAGAGCCTATTGGCAGGCCAGGATGCAGGATAATAGGGTGAATGATGACGCTGCGGAAGAATCCGCGGTGAATCCGGAATATGAAACTTAATCCATCGGTTATGAAACGGACAGCTCCCACAGACTTGAATGAGATTGCCGGGAATCTGCAGAAGTTCACCTTCTACGAATACCCTGCATACACCTTCGACAGTAAGTATGAGAATGACGAGTTCCAGAAGAAAGTGATTACCCTCGACAACGGTTGCCATCTGGTGCTGGCTCCTCCGGGATGCGGCAAGACGGATATCCTTGCCGAAAGGGTGGTTCGCGCCCTCTCATGCGGTGTGTCGCCGGATGACATGCTCTGTCTGACCTTCACGAACAGGGCGGCCAGGGGTATGCGCTCCCGAATACTCGAAAGACTTCAGACTTCCGGAGAAATGAACCTGTTTGTCGGAAACGTGCACCGCTTCTGCTCCCATTACCTCTTTGACAACCATGTGGTGGCGCGTGATACGACCGTCATAGATGAGCAGGAATCCCTTTCCATCATGGCTTCCATCTTCGGCTGGGATGAAGGTTCCCTAGCCCACAACGGCAACAAACGCATTCTTGCCAATGCCGCCAAACTTCAGCATCTTGCCTATATGATAGCCAACGGATGCCCTAAGGAGTTCCTGATGCACACCGACCTGTTCAGCAGCTTTGACTATAAGACGCTGTTCAAGCTGGTGTCCCTCGACTGCTTTATTGGGCGCGATTCGTGCTGTAATCTTCTCTTGAAGTATTCTATTTACTGTTTCCATACCTTATAAAATATAATGCAAAGATAATCATATTTTTTTAATTGGCGAATTTTACAAAAAAAACGGGCTATTAAATGGCGATTTTTACAACCACAATCTTATGGAAGTTGTTTCATTGTTTTTAGTAATGATATATGTTCATACTATGATGACTCAATAATTTACCAGACATACGTTTCTGAAATTTGTCCTTATAGGAATGAAAAACTCACATATATTGTGCTAATTAATATATAATTAAATGAAAATAAAAAGACAGGATACGAGTATTCCTGTCTTCTCATATGTAATGGATATTTTTTTATTTTCTCATCCGCTCCAACTCCTCATCACGCAACATTCTCTCGTTCAGTTTTTCCTGCATCCTGTCAATGAAATAGGTGCGGCTTTCGTTCTTCCGGCGTTTGATATCAGTGTAGAAGCGGTAGCAGTCTTTAGAATCAACCCCGAATATCTTATAGAGAAGTGGGGCGAGCTGTTTGAGCGGCATATTGCCGTTGTTGATGCAGCCCATCACGTCTATGCCGTAGATAAGTTCCACGAGGTCGATGGCATTGCCCGTCCATTGAAGAAGGCTGGCGGTGGTTTCTGTTGCGTTGTTGGCGGATATTAGTGGTGGCACTTGGGGCGTGGCAAGGAATTTCTGCATCTTTCTTACGAAAGACAGAGCCTTGCTGACGTAGGCGGCAATCTCTCTTTTTTCTTCTGACAGATTACGTACGGGATGGTGCTGCAACTCGATTTCGATGTAGGCAAGCGCGATGACGGTAAGGTTCATGTCCATGCCGCCGTTGCACAGTTCGATCACTTGGGTGGCGAAAGCCGTGTATGCCGTTTCCATATTGCAGTCGCCGGCTTCGTTTATCAGGCGGAAAAAGTCGGTTTCCGCCAGCAAGAAATAATTCATGGTTCTGTCAATTTTGAAAATTACACTTTGTTTTCTGCGTGCGCACATGAATATAATTGGCAAAAAACGCGGCAGAAAATAAAAAATCCAACACTCAATTTTACAAAGTGCTGGATTTCAGAGGTATAAAATTCAGTATTTTTTCACAAGGACAAATTATCTCCGACTTAAATTGTTTGTAATCGGAACATTTATTCTATTCCTGAAAATAGAAATGTATGCTTGCCGCACATTTTGGCTATCTTGCTTTTTTATCAAGGATATAGATAATGCGACATACACCGTTGGGATAGCTTTTCAAAGAGGAAAGCGTCCAGTGTTGCTCTGGCAGAGCCGACTTAAAAAAAT
>ERZ791571.181-NODE-181-length-58691-cov-11.548469_pt1 | contig 58691 bp, 52 predicted proteins | sample MGYA00509972_ERZ791571 | MGnify/ENA primary metagenome ERZ791571 (study PRJEB30046, sample SAMN00791936) | human gut metagenome | study: EMG produced TPA metagenomics assembly of the A metagenome-wide association study of gut microbiota in type 2... | reverse complement strand
GCTGCTGCGAAAGTATCTGACGCGGCGGCATCTGCGTGTGCGTCAGGCGGAGGAAGGTCTGACGGGCTGCACGCAGGAGATCCTGGAGCATACGGAGCTTCTGCGCAGCATGACGGCGGGGGAGGAGGCTGTCCGCCGCTTTGAAGGACGGCAGAAGGAGTGGCTGCACGAGCGCAAGCGCCTGCGCGTCTTCTCAACGGGGGTCGGAACCGGGTTTTCCGCCGTATTGCAGCTTGGATACGCCGTTCTTCTTGTCTGGGGCGGCATCGCCATTCGGGAAGGAAGGCTCTCCTTCGGCGACCTTGCGGCGCTCTTACAGCTCCTCGCGATGTTCCAAAGCCCGCTCACGGGCTTGTCGGGCGTTCAGTCCCGGCTGGCAGCCGTCCGCGCGGCGGAGGCGCGGCTGGATGAGCTGTATTCCCTGCCTGAGGAGGCGCCGGGACAAGCGGCGGAGGAGGACGACGTCTTTCGCGCCATCGTGTTTGAAAATGTCACCTTTTCCTATGAGGGCGAGGAACAGCCTGTTCTGCGGAATTTTTCCGCGCGGCTGCCGCTCGATCGCTGGACCTGCCTCACGGGAATATCCGGGAGCGGAAAAAGCACGCTTTTCCGCCTTATTCTGGGGCTGTACCACCCGCAGCAGGGCCGGGTATACCTTGAAACCGAGCGGGGGGAGCTCCCTTGCTCCGCTGCCGTGCGGGGACTGTTCGGCTATGTCCCACAGACGCCCTGGCTCTTTTCCGGCAGTATTCGCGAAAATCTGCTGCTGGCAAAGCCCGAGGCGGATGACGCCGCCCTTTGGGAGGTGTTGGATCGGGCGCAATGCGGCTTTGTCCGCGACCTGCCCGACCGCCTTGAAACCGTCCTGAGCGAAGAGGGGGGCGGTCTTTCCGCGGGACAGCGCCAGCGCCTTGCCATCGCCCGCGCGATGCTTTCCGCCCCGCGCTTTTTGCTGCTGGATGAGATCACCTCGGCGCTGGACGAGGATACGGAGGCACGGCTGCTGACAGAGCTGACGGGCGCGTATCCGGCGGCGGTATTCGCCACCCATCACAGCGCCCTGCCGGGCAGGCTGCACAGCGAGACGCTGCATCTTGAGGGCATTGTCTGAAAAAGTAGAAACGTGATTCTTACAACTTATTATACAATGGAGGATGAAGATGAACATGAAACGGAACATTGCGAGAACGCTGGCACTGATGCTGGTGCTGTGCACGCTGCTGTCGCAGACCGCGCTGGCAGCCACGACCTATTATGTCGACGTGACCATCACCGGTCCCGACGCCGACGGCGTGGAGCGGACGCTCAGCGCTTCCTCCAGCCGGTATGGCACGATGAGCACGCCCCTTGCATCGGAGCTTGCCTCCGTCGTCGACAGCAAATACGGCGAATTGGAGAGCATTTTCGCCGGAACCGGCCTCAGAACCATCGTGGACACGGGCGCCGAGGCGTTCCGGCAGGGCGAGAGCGCGTGGAATGCGTACGTTGAGAAGTATTATGACAGCGTGGACAGCTCCTTCAAGGATACGCTCAAGAGCCTTTCCTCCACCTTCTCGAACCTCACGGTCGACCGCGTCAACCGCGTGACCTATCGGGACAACGGCCGTCTCTATACCGTGACTGTGACGCTCAAGGCCTACACCACCGGCTCGGACAGCGGCGTGAATCCGCCCGTCGTGCCCACGCCCGACGGTCACAAGGTCGTTGTGGAGCCTGTGCCGAACAACACGCTGCGCGCGGACAAGAATACCCTGCCCAAGGGTGAGACCGCCGTCATCCGGGACAGCGCCGCGTCGAACGGCTATGTCCTCTCCGATCTGGCGGTCAAGGATGTGAGCGGCAACGACATTCCCGTGAGCAAGCAGTCTGACGGCGTCTACACCTTCACCATGCCCGAAAGCAGCGTGTCCGTTCGCGCCGTGATGGTCGCCGACCCCGATGTGACCGGCATCGCCAAGCAGCTGAACACCGATCAGGACATTGCCTATATGCAGGGCATGGCGGACGGCAGGTTCTATCCCGCAAGCTCCGTTACCCGCGGACAGGTGGCGCAGATCTTCTACCGCCTGCTGAAGGAGCAGAAGGTTTCCTCCAAATCCACCTTTACGGACGTCCCCGACACGCTCTGGTGCGCCGAGGCGGTGAATGCCCTTGCCTCTCTTGGCATCGTGGAGGGCGTCGGCAACGGCAAGTTTGCCCCGAATCAGCCCATCACCCGCGCCGAGTTTGTCACCATCTGCGCCCGCTTCACCCAGGTCTCCGCGAGCGGAGAGACCTTTACCGACGTGCCCGCCAGCCACTGGGCGTTTGACGCCATTTCCACGGCGGCGTCCTTCGGCTGGGTCAACGGCGTCGGCAGCGGGCAGTTTGCCCCCAATCAGCACATCACCCGCGCGCAGGCAGCCGTTCTGCTGAACCGTCTGCTGGGCCGCTGCATGGCAGGTCAGTCTTACGAGAATGCCCGCCAGTACCCGGATGTCCCCCAGACCCATTGGGCGTGGAAGAACATCTGCGAGGCGTCTGACGGCGGCGCCCTCCGCTGAGCGGAGAATTCAAAAGAGTACGGTAAAAGGCAGTGGAGGGACTGCCTTTTACCGCAGATCCATGGGGGCATAGTATGAAAACGATTCAAAAAAGCGTACCCGTCCAGACGGTGCTCTTCCTCCTGATGGACGCCATTTTCATCATTGTGGCGGGCGGTCTTGCGCTGCTGGTGCGCTTCGACTTCGACTTTGAGCAGGTGCCTTCCGGATATCTTGAGCCGTGGTTTCGTGCTCTGCCCGTTCAGTTCCTGGTCACGGCGGCGGTCTTCTGGCCGCGCCGGATGTACCGCTATCTCTGGCGCTACGTCAGCGCCCACGACGTCGCCGAGATGATGGTATCCGTATTTCTCGCCTATTGCGCGTTCCATGTGCCAGCGGCGCTTTTCGGCTATCACCAGCCGAGGAGCGTGCTCTTTATGGAGCTTTTGTTCCAGCTGTTCCTGCTGGTGGGCGGGCGCTGCACCTTCCGCTTTCTGCGGATGTTCGCAAGCTCCGCCCGTCAGGCAAGGCAGGAGGAGGGCGAGCGCGTCATGCTCATCGGCGCGGGCGAGGCGGGGCGAATGCTCCTGCGGGAGATCTCCGTCACGCCGCAGCTAAAAAGCCATGTCTGCTGCATCATCGACGACGACAAGAGCAAGCAGGGCAAGTACATCGGGAACGTGCCCATCGTCGGCGGGCGGGAGAAGATCCCCGAGATGGTCAAAAAGGAGCGGATCACACAGATCGTCCTTGCCATCCCCGCAGCGTCTGCCAAGGATAAGAAAGAGATCCTGAACATCTGCCAGAAAACGAGCTGCCGTGTACGGAGCCTGCCGGGAATTTACCAGCTGGTAAACGGCGAGGTGAGCATGGCGGCGGTAAAGGATGTGCAGGTGGAAGATCTGCTTGGCAGAGAGCCGATCAAGCTGGACACGGCGATCCTGACGGATTTCTTGCAGGGTCAGACCGTTCTTGTGACCGGAGGCGGCGGCTCCATCGGCAGCGAGCTTTGCCGTCAGATCGCCAAATATCAGCCCAAGCAGCTCATCATTCTGGATATTTACGAAAACAATGCTTATGATATCCAGCAGGAGCTGCGGCGTGTATGGGGCGATCGGCTGAACCTGCGGGTGGAGATCGCCTCCGTGCGAGATAAGGAAAAAGTTTACAGCCTGTTTCAGATGTATCGCCCCGACATCGTGCTCCATGCGGCGGCCCACAAGCATGTCCCGCTGATGGAGGAATGCCCAGAGGAGGCCATCAAGAACAACATTTTCGGCACATATCATGTGGTGCGGGCGGCGGAGAAGTTCGGCGTCAAAAAGTTTGTCATGATCTCCACGGATAAGGCTGTGAATCCCACCAACTTTATGGGCGCTACCAAGCGATTCTGCGAGATGATCCTGCAAAGCAGGACGGACAGCCCCACAGAATTCTGCGCAGTGCGGTTTGGCAATGTGCTCGGCTCCAATGGCTCTGTTGTGCCCCTTTTCAAAAAGCAGATCCAGGAGGGCGGCCCCGTCACCATTACGGATAGGCGCATCATCCGCTACTTTATGACCATTCCCGAGGCTGCCCAGCTGGTGCTCGAGGCGGGCGCCATGGCAAAGCGGAGCGAGATCTTCGTTCTGGACATGGGAGAGCCGGTGAAGATCCTGGAACTGGCGGAAAACCTCATCCGCCTGTCCGGACTGGAGCTGGATAAGGATATCACCATTCAGGAGATCGGCCTGCGCCCCGGTGAAAAGCTCTATGAGGAGCTGCTGATGCGCAGTGAAACACTCTCCAAAACAAGCAATGAGAAGATCTTCATCGAACAGCAGCAGGACATTTCAAAGGACGTCATCATGGATGACCTGCTGCGGCTGGATGAAGCCGTCACCCGCGACATACCGCCTCAGGATCTGATCACCATGCTGCGGGAGATGGTCCCGACATATACTTCCCCGGAGGAGATCAACGGTCGAGCAACGGCAGAAGTCTCATAACAGGCGTTGGAACTGGTGGATGAGGAAAATGGACCTCAAAAAAGTGGAGGAAACGGCTTGAAACGGCGTAAAACCATTCTCTGCACCATTCTTGTACTGCTGGCGGTATCGCTGGCGGGGCTTTTCTGGTGGCAGCGCGACAACTTAAAGGCAGTCCATGCCGCGACGCAGCACACATCGGCCGAGCTGGAGGAAAAGCTGGAGGAAAACCGTCAGATGATCGAAGAGGCGGTGCGCTCGGCGAACGAGGTCACGGTGCGCGAGGTCACGGAGGAGGAGCGTCAGGCGCTGCGCGACGGCTCGATGACGCAGGAGCAGCTTATGGAGCGCCTGACGGGCAGCGGGGGAGGGGAACCCTCCCAACCTGATGCGGAGAGCGCTGTCCCGGCAAGCCGCCCGGAAAGCGGCGGCAAAACGGACGCTGCACCTGAGACGCCGGACGCGGCGGCCGCGGGCGAGAAGAGCGAAAAGAGCGCGGAAAGCAGCTATCAGAAGGAGCTGTCGGCGCTCATCGCCAAGGTCTACGTCCTGCGCGAGGAGTACACGCTGGCGCTCGATACGATGTATGCCGACGCCAAGGCGGAGTATCTGGCGCTGCCCGCGGAAAAGCGGACAACGACTCAGCTTGCGAAGATGGCAAAGGGCTATCTTTCCCGGGCGAACGCCTTGGAAAAGGAGTGCGACGGGAAGATGGACGAGGTCATCCGCGCCATGGAAACGCTCATCCGGGACAACAACGGCGATCTCACGCTTGTGGATACCGTTGTCTATACCTATGCCAACGAAAAGAGCCTCAAAAAGTCCTGGTATATGACAAAGCTGGAGCAAAAGGGACTGCTCTGAGCGGCAAGCAGTCAGAAAACAAACGGAAGAGAGAGGAATTAAAGTCATGACGATATTGGTGACGGGCGGTACGGGTTTTATTGGGAGTCACACGGTGGTAGAGCTTCTGAACGCCGGATATGACGTTGTCATTGCAGACAATCTGTGCAACTCCAAGGTCGAGGTGATCGACCGCATTGCGAAGATCACGAACAAGCGCCCCGCCTTCTACAAGTTAGACCTGCTGGACAGCGCCGCGCTCGAAAAGGTCTTCGCGGAAAACCGCATTGACGCCGTGATCCACTTTGCCGGCTTAAAATCCGTCGCGGAATCCGTTGCGGACCCCGGAAGATATCTCGACACCAACCTGACGTCTACCTTCCATCTTCTCAACGCAATGGAAAAGCATCAGGTGTACAAGCTGGTGTTCTCCTCCTCGGCAACGGTGTACGGCACGCCCGAGACCATGCCGAACCGCGAGAGCGATGTTGTCGGCAAGGTCTGCTGCCCGTATGGGTTCAGCAAGTATCTCAACGAGCTGCTCCTGCATGATTTCGCGCGGCAGCGCGACAACTTCCGCTTTGCCTCTCTGCGCTACTTCAACCCCGTCGGCGCGCATCCCTCCGGGCTCATCGGCGAGGACTGCGGGCAGAAGGCCCCCAATAACCTTGCCCCCTACATCACCCGCACCCTGCTTGGGCAGTTCCCGTATCTGAGCGTTTACGGCGATCAATACGATACCGTGGACGGCACGGGGGTCCGCGACTACATCCACGTTGTCGATCTGGCAAAGGGGCACATTGCGGCGCTGAACTATCTTGAAAAAACGGACAGCAAATATGACGTTTTCAATCTGGGGACGGGCAAGGGAACGACCGTGCTGCAGCTGGTGTCCGCGTTTGAAGAGGCATCGGGCAGGAAGGTGCCTTACCGCATCGTCGGCCCGCGCGCGGGCGACGTGCCCCTGAGCTTTGCCGCCGTCGAAAAGGCAAAGAACATCCTCGGCTGGACGGCGGAATACGACTATAAGGACTGCGCCAGAGACTCCTGGAACTGGCAGGTACAAAATCCAAACGGCTACATAGAGGAGGGCTAAGCGTTCCGCGCGGCGATCTTCCCCGCATCCGAGCAAAAAATCCCCCGTAAGCGGTTCATTTGATCGCTTACGGGGGTCATTTTTACCATGCGCCTGTCCGGTGTGGGGGGACGGTTTATTTCTATTGGGCGAACAGCTGGTCTAAGATCGGGGAAATGTTTCCGCCGTCCGCGCCGTCTTCGAGGATGCCGGCGGCGATTAAGCCCTCCTGATTCTGACTGAGCGCCTGCATCGCGCTGATGTAGCCGTCCAGATCCTTGTTGATCTGCGCGTTTTCCGGCTCAGTTGGGTCGTCGACGTAATCCAAAAACTGGTCTGTCGGATTACCGCCCTCGTCCTGAGCAAACGCCCCAAGCTGCCCAAGTGCGGCAAAGATCTTGTCGATGTTTTTTTCGCCAGCGGCAGCGGCGATCTGCTGATTGACATAGTCGTAGTACTGTTTTGCATCGTATGTAGACTCTTTGCCGTCCGCGTCCGTCAGGGTCGTTGTCCAGCCCTTCGCTTGCTCGGAATAGGCAAAGGCGGTCATAATGCCGTACATCGCCCCCACATTGCTCATTGTTTCGCCCATATTATTAAGGCTAAGGAGTTCGCTTGCTCGTTCGTTCAGTGGTTTCGCTTCCCCCTCATCATCCGGAATAAACATCTTAAGTATTTTTTCTGCGGTAGTTTCGTTTGTTTTGCTCGCCGTCAGCAGCAGCGCTGCATTTGCCAGTCTCTGCTTATCAAGCTCGCTGTAGTTTCCGTTTTCATCCGGTTTTATCCCCAAGGTTTCGAGATTCATACCGGCAGTTTGAAGAACACTCGCAAGGAAATTGCCCCCACCAAGGGCAGAATTCAGCGCATTGATCATTCCGCCCACATTGCCGGTGAGGCCGTTCATGGTCATGCTTTTGCCGCCGAAGGTCGAGGCGCGAAATGCTTCGAGCTGCTCCCGCGTAGCCGTAAATTCATAGTCCTGCCCGTTGATGCTATAGTGCAGGACCGTATTGCCGTCCTTGTCGGTCGCCGCGGTGAGCACCGCGCCGTAGAAGGTGCCCGTCGTCCTGTCGTATGCGAGGTTCGTATACAGCTTGAATCGGCTGTCCCGATTTCCGGAAAAATACCTTTCGAAGAATTTGCCATCGCGGTCGACCGAGGAGATGACCTGAGCCACCCTGCCGTCCTCGGCCAGAGACGCCGCGCCGCCGGATGGTCTCCCGTCATACTGTCCCGCGTCGTAGGACGCGGATGCAAACGCCGTGTTCACCGCGCCGAGAAGCTGTAAGTCCGCCGCCTCGTTCGCCTTTTTCACATAGCCCGAGTACGCCGCCGAGCCGACGCCGGCCAAAATGCCCATGATCGCGATGACCACGACAAGCTCGACCAGCGTAAAGCCGCTCTGCCTGTTTTTGTCCATGACTGTTCCTCCTATTCCTGTTTTTTTCTCTCCTTCCCCGCCGCGGGGGGCGTTCGTTGCCTGTTCCAACGGTTCGCGCCCATCGCCCCCTTGATCGTCCGCGCCTGAAACGTGCGCGGTTTTTTCTGCCGCGCACATCCGCGCGGTCAATAAAGCTTATTTCATTATAGCCAGCTCGGATTTTTTTGCAACATTTTAGCGTATTTCTGTATTTTTTCTTAACTTTTGCAGAGTTTTGTCGTAAGAAGTTAAATACGCCGCCCTCCGACGGACACTTTGACCGCACAGGTCAGACAGCTTGACCGCTGAAATCATACACTCTCACTGCCGGTCAGACACCCCCTGTATAATGGAATTGCATCGAAAGATGTAATCTAACAACAGGAGGAAAACACGATGACCAACTACAAAGAGATCATCAGACTTCATAGTCTGGGTCTCAACAAAACGCGCATCGCCGAGAGCTGTGGCTGCGCCCGGAGCACCGTCATCACGGCATTGCACAAGGCTGAAGAAAGCGACCTCTCGTGGAATGCGGTGAAGAACCTTAGCTCTGAGGAAGTGGCCCGTAAGCTGTACCCTGCCGCATCTATGGGGCAGCAGTACAGTATGCCGGACTACGAGTGGGTCCACAAGGAAATGCAGAAGATCGGCGTCACGCTCAGCCTGCTGTGGGTGGAGTATTGCGAACGGTGCCGTCAAAACGGTGAGCTCCCCTACAAGTCCACGCAGTTCAACAAGTACTACGCCGACTATGTTCACAAAACGAAAGCGACCATGCACCTGGAGCACAAGCCCGGTGAGAACCTCCAGGTGGACTGGGCCGGTCAGACCGCTGGGATTACGGACACGGACACCGGCGAGCGCCTACCCGCCTATCTCTTTGTAGCAGTGCTTCCGTACAGCGGCTACGCCTATACGGAAGCGTTCCTCGACATGAAGCAGGAAGCATGGATCACAGCTCATGTTCATGCCTACAACTATTTCGGTGGAGTCACCCGAATCCTGACCCCGGACAATCTCAAGACCGGCGTCATCAAGAATACCCGCACGGAGACCGTCCTGAACAAAGCCTACCAGGAAATGGTGGAGCATTACGGCACCGCAATTATCCCCACCCGTCCACGGACACCGAAGGACAAAGCGTTCGTGGAGGGCTCCGTCGGCGTTGTCTCCACTTGGATCCTTGCTGCGCTGCGGAACCGTCAGTAAGCTGTCTGACCGCTATTCTGTGGTCCGCTTGGAGGACGCCTGTCGAAAAGCTCTGACCTTCACCCCTTCTCCTAGCTTGAAAAGTGTACAGGCTATTCTGAAGTCTGAGCAGGACCTGCTTCAGACGGAAGATGTGGATTCAGAACCTGTGCCTCAGAAGGCCCACAGGTTTACCCGTGGTGCTGAGTACTACAGAAGGGGGAAGAAATAATGTTCAGTAACGAAACGATTCGTAAACTCAGAGAGATCCACATGGGCGTCATGGCAGAGCAGCTTTCTGCCCAGCTGGAAGACCCGCAGTTCCGGAATGTGCCCTTCGAGGATCGGCTCGCCATGCTGGTGGATGCCGAATGGAGTGCGCGGAAAAGCAACCGGCTCACTGACCTGATCAAGAAGGCCGGCTATGCGGATACACAGGCCAGCGTGGAGAATATCGAGTATATTGCCGAACGGCATCTGGACCGGGAGCAGATCCTCCGCTTGGCATCCTGTTCGTACATTCAGGAGGCACAAAATGTGATCATCCTGGGCGCTACCGGTGCTGGAAAGACATTACTGGCCTGTTTCCTGGGTGTGGCAGCCAACCGGAATTTCTACGCCGCTCGGTATCTCCGGCTGCCGGATCTTCTGGTGGAGATCGCTGTAGCCCGGAGGGATGGGACCTATCGGGAATATATGAAGTAGCTGAAAAAGGTGAAGCTGCTCATTCTGGACGAGTGGCTGCTGTACCCGCTGAAGGAGGCAGAAGCCCGGGATGTACTGGAGCTGGTGGAAGCTCGGAACAAAGTGGCGTCCACCATCTTCTGCTCCCAGTATGACACCAGTGAGTGGCATGAAAATCTGTATGATCCAACTCTGGCGGACGCGATCTGCGACCGGATCATCTACAACGCGTACACGGTTCAGATCGAGGGCGAGTCAATGCGCAAGCGCATGGGTATGACAGAGCGATTTCCCCGGCGGCCGGGTGCACCATGTGCCCGGCCGCTGTGCACCATTTGGGCGGTGTCCGTGGACCGACGTGGTGGTGCATGCACCACGGCCTCGGTGTAGGACCAGCGGAAAGGGTGTCCGTTTTCAGCGGTCAGGTTGTCGGACGGCTAACGGTCAGGGTGTAGTTTTCGGCCATATTCAAGAAGTAGACACGAATTCACAATTATATCGGGAAGCCGCAAATAAATCTGTTAGCTTTTCATGCGCGCAAAAAGTAACGGGCATCCGGCTTACACCGGATACCCGTTATCCGCTGCCATCCTTACCTGACAGGTGACATGATCGCAATTTTCAGATTTCTTCTTCAGTTCCATTCCTCAGCTAAGAGGAAATCGCGGATATTCCGGTGCTTGATCCCGTTTCGGCTCATGTCGAACTCATCGAGAGAAACAACGTACTTCGGGAAGTTATCGCGGATGTTGTCATACGCGCCGAACTCGCGGTTGACCGTTTCGTCGGAGGCGAGCAGATAGCACACCTGAACGTACAGCTTTTCGCCGCGCTTGTCGCATACAAAATCAATTTCCTTATCGCCTGTTCTGCCGACAGTCACTTCATAACCTCGGCGCAGCAGCTCAAGATAGACGATGTTTTCCAAAATGAGGTTGATGTCCCGCATATTGCCGCCAAAGACCGCCTCGCGGATGCCGTGATCGGCAATATAGTACTTCTCATTGGAGGCAAGGATCTGTTTGCCCTGCAAGTCCTCCCGCTTCACCTGATAAAAAAGGTACGCCTCGCAGCAGTATTTGATATAGTTCAGAATTGTTTCCGGGGCGACGGTGCGCTGCTCGTTTTTCAGGAACTTCGCAAGCGAGGTCGCGGAGAAGGTAGTCCCCACATTGGCAATCACATAGGCGATGATCCGTTCCAGCAGGTCAACATCCCGGATTTTATTCCGCTTCACGATGTCCTTGAGCTGGACAGAGTTGAACAGATCGTGAAGATATTGCTTGGACGGCGCATCCGCATAGCGGAGGTTTGCGAGGTAGGGCATGCCTCCGGCAAGCAGGTACTTTTGGAAACACTGCTGAATGGACGCATCGGGACTGATCGAGCGGTACAACTCCATGAACTCTCCAAAAGAGAATGGATAGATCACAAACTCCACATACCGTCCGCCCAAATAGGTCGCAAGCTCACCGGACAGCAGCTTTGCATTGGAGCCGGTGATGTAGATGTCGCAATCCAGCGAGACGCGGAGAGAGTTGATGCACTTTTCCCAGTCCTTGACCTCCTGGATCTCATCGAAAAACAGATAGACCTTGCCGTTGATCTCTGCGGCTCTCTTGGTGATCTCGTCATGCAAAGCCTGTGCGGTTTGCAGGTGAGAATAGCTCATATCTTCAAAGTTGATGGAGATAAACTGCGCCCGGCTGACGCCGGACTCCGTGAGCTCCTGCTGGATCAGCTCCAACATGACCGACTTTCCGCAGCGGCGGATGCCGGTCATGACCTTGATCAGATCCGTTCCTATGAACGGGCGGATGCGGCTCATATACAGTTCGCGTTTAATCATAAAACTTCACCCTCCTTCCGTATTTGGTCATAGAATATCACACTTACAAATGAAAATCAATGCCGAAATTGCAAATCTATCAGTTATAACTGATAAAATGCAAAATTCGACAAATGATTTCAGCTAAGGCTCAACGATTCAAGTGAAGCCCCGCAAAGGGAGGATTTCACCCTCTATTGGCACGCGATCACGCGGATGATTCGCAGCGCGGGGGAGATGTCGTGCGCCGCTCACTGAAATGTTTCGCAATTAACCTATCAACATTTCAGTGAATATCTTCCCCTCATCTCCCTTGGGATGGAATTCAAGAATAGGATTCAAGAGGCACTATTTTCGAACCTCAGCACACCAACCGAAGAAGTCCTGTGTCCGCAAGGGTCACGGGACTTCATGCGTTCTGCTTCACAGCATCCCGCGCGCAAAATGCGGAACAAAAGCGGAACGAGTATGGAACAAACATTCCGCGTCGGTACGGAGCAAGGTTCGCTTCGCCCCGTTTCCAGAAAACTCTTGATGCGCATGGATTTCCCGCGATCCAAAATCGCTCATTTTCTACAATTTCACAATGTGTACATTCCGCCAAAAGTTGCATTCTAAGTAACTACACTTCTCATGAAAAGTTGGATTTTCGTCATCCGTACTTTCCCTCCTTTTCTGATTCCGGCGCAACGGCACACTCCGTCATTTTCCGCAAACTCCCCATGTGTACCTTCCGTCAAAAGTTGCGTCCTAAGTAACTGCGCTTTTCATGAAAAGGTACTGTTTCGGCATCTGTACTGTGTAAAAAACGAAGGAATCCTTTTGACCATTTTTTGCAATTTCCCGCTGCCTGCCCTTATTGCCCCTATGTGACGGAAGGGTCCGACCGGAAACCAGTATAAAGAGGGGAGAGCCGCCATATTGCGGCCCTTTCCGCTGTTTCGGTCATTGCCCGGCAAAGTCGTTCCAAGACATATCCCCAATGACATATAATGAGGTCAATTTATTAAAATCCAAGACCTTCCATATAAAGTAGTACATATCGAAAAAATATAGATATCCAATGACTTTTGCGCTCACGCGCGACACCCTGTTGTGTCCCGACAATCAGCGCGAACTCCTAAAAATGAGAAAACCGCGACACGCTAAAAGGAACAGAGCCGCGATTTGCAAAAGCAAATCGCAGCTCTGTTCCTCTCGTGGCGAGAGTACGTTACGCATTTTCAAGAACAAGTTCTAACTGCCGCACATCCTCCATGGTCGTTGCCCAACTGGTTACAAAGCGCACAACCGTGTGTGCCGCATCCGCCTTTTTCCAGAAGCGGCAGACGACATATTCCTGCAAATGCCGGAATTTCTCGTCTTCCATGATCACAAATATCTGATTGCTGGGAGAATCAACATAAAAAGGATATCCCTTTCGTCGGAAGACTTCGCGCAGAGCGTCCGCGCAAAGGATGGCCGGTTTGCAGATCGAGGTATAGGTATCTGCCGTAAACAATGCATTGAACTGCACGCCAAGCAGTCTTCCCTTCGCCAGCAGACCACCCTGTTGGCGAATAAAGGTCGTAAAACATCTGGGGGCGTTTCCGTTGGGAAAGACGATGGCCTCGCCGCAAAGAGCTCCGACCTTTGTCCCGCCAATATAAAATGCATCACAGACCTTCGCAATGTCGGCAAGCGTCACATCTGTGTCCGGTATCGCAAGGCCATAGCCGAGACGCGCACCGTCAAGATAGAGAAGTAACCCCTTTTCGCGACAGACATTTGCAATCTCATATAGTTCCTTTTTGGAATAGACCGTCCCGTACTCGGTAGGGTAGGAGAGATAGACAGCCGCGGGATAGACCATCTGTGTATGATTCCGGTCCTCGTAGAAGCCATCGACAAACTCTCTCACCGCAGCGGCAGAGAGTTTCCCCTCCCGGTGGGGAAGAGTGATCACCTTATGCCCGCCGGCCTCGATCGTACCAGCTTCATGAATGCTGATATGTCCGCTGTCGGCAGCAAGGACCCCCTCACAGGCGCCGAGCAGCGATTTCAGCACGACCATATTGGCCTGCGTACCGCCCGGGATGAAAAATATATCAGCCTGCGGTGCCTGGCAGCATTTGCGGATTTTCTCCTTCGCCCGTTCGCAATAGGGATCTTCTCCGTAGCCTGCCAGCAACTCCTCATTGCTTTCGACAACAGCCCGAAGCACATCAGGGTGAGCGCCGCCGGCATAATCGTTTGCAAAAAATATCATAGCTTTCCTCTCAACCGCGATGAGTCAGCTCATAGCGCTGCAGGAACTCTACCAACGCCCTTGCGCCGTCGATCGGCATAGCGTTATACACAGAAGCTCGCAGGCCACCGACAGACGGATGTCCCTTGAGATTGCTCAAGCCGACCCGCACGGCGGACGCGACCACATCAGCATCCGTGTCCGGATTGCCGGTCGTGAAGGGAATGTTCATCAGGCTCCGGAATTCCGGGTCGACTTTCCCGCGGAAAAGCGTGGAATTATCCAGAAAATCATAAATGATCTTCGCCTTTTCCTGATTTTTCTGGTAGATCGCCTCCAGACCGCCGTGCTCCAGCAGGTTGCGGATGACCAGGCCACAGCAGTAGATGGACCAGCAGTTCGGCGTATTGTAACCGGAGTTAGTATCTGCGTGGGTCGCATATTTTAGATACACCGGCATCTTGGGGTCGACTTCCTCCGGGATCAGATCCTCTTTCATAATTACGATGACCATGCCGGCCGGGCCAACATTCTTCTGAACGCCCGCGTAGATCATGCCATAGTCCGTAACACAGCAGGGTTTGGAGAGAAACATGGAGGACTGATCGGAAACCAAAACATGCCCTTTGGTATCTGGCAGCTTTGGCCATGTCACACCATGGATTGTCTCATTTTCACAGATATATACATAGTCTGTGTCCGGTGCAATATCCAGATTTGAGCAATCCGGAATACGGGCATATCCGCACCCAGCCGAGGATGCGCCGACGGTGACCTCACCATACTTTTTCGCTTCGGCAATGGCTTTCTTAGACCATGCGCCGGTCTCAATATAGGTCGCCTTCCCATTTCGCATCAGGTTCCACGGGATCATCGCAAACTGGAGTGTCGCACCACCCTGAATGAACATGACCTTATACTGATCCGGAATATTCATCAGCTTTCGCAAATCGGCAATTGCCTGATCCTTGATATCCAGAAAGGACTGTGAGCGGTGAGACATCTCCATGACCGACATGCCGGTATGTCCATAGTTGAGAAGCTCATCCCGGATCTGTTCGAGAACAGAAACAGGCATCACAGCCGGTCCGGAGGAAAAGTTATAAATTCTATTATATTCCATTTGTTTCTTCTTCTTTCTTTTTTATTGTTCCTGCCCGTTCTGCGACAGTTTCTTTTTACCCAGCTTTTGGAAGAAAATAAACGCCACAGCGAGGGCTACGCCAATAATATCCGTAACCGTCCCAACGGCAATGAAGCAAAATGCAATACCGCCAAGAATCACGCGCTTCACGATGTTCAGATTTCCCATAAAGTATCCCTGAATCGCGCCAGCAATCAGATACACGCCCACGAAGGCGGTAATCGTAGACTGGATTATGGTCGCGGGGCTACCTTCCATCAGGAGTGCAGGGTTATAGGCGGCAACAAACGGAACAATGTAAGCAACAACTGCGATAAGCGATGCCAGAACGCCTGTCCGCATTGGCTTGGACTCCGCTACGTTGGCAGCCGCATAAGCTGCAACGGCAACGGGGGGCGTGATATTCGAAATAATGGAGAAATAAAACACAAACATGTGCGCCGCGAAGGGGGAAACGCCAAGCTTAATAAGGATGCGGCAACCGAGCGCCGACGCAATCACATAGGCCGCCGTGCTGGGAACGCCCATGCCGAGGATCATGCAGGCAACGGCGATCAGCAGCAGGGCGAGAAACTTGCTTCCGTGAGAGAAACTGACGACAAGGCTCGAAAAGCTCAGAGCGAGTCCGCTGTAAGTCACAGCAACAACGATTAGGCCCGCACCGCCGAGCGCCGCCATACACATGGCAGAGCTCTTGCCGCCGTCGTAGAGCGCCTTGAGAAGCTTTTTGGGGGTCATGCGGTTCTCCTTATCCAAAAGGCTGACCGCAAAACATGCTCCTGTTGCGATCAGACCGGAGAGCAGGGTGGACACGCCGGAGAGAAGCAAAACGAGCAGGAGAAGAATGGGGATGAACAGATAGGATCTTTTCAGCACACTGCGCAGCTGGGGAAGATCCTCCTTAGCCTCTCCGTAGATATCATCCCGCAGACATTTGAAGTGGATCATGGCAAAGAGCGAGAAATAGTACAAAATCGCAATGACCGCACTCTTGGCTGCGACCTCGCCGTAGGTTATGCCGAGATTTTCCGCAAGCAGGAATGCCGCAGCGCCCATAATCGGCGGCATGAGCTGTCCGCCAGTCGATGCGACCGCGGAGACCGCGCCGGAAAATTCAGGAGAAAAGCCACCCTTTTTCATCATAGGGATGGTGAAGGTACCGGTCGTGTAAACCGTAGCTACCGCTGAGCCGGTCATCGTGCCAAACAGGCCTGCGCTGATCGTTGCGATCTTAGCAGAGCTTCCACGCGTGTGGCCGGCAATCGCACGCGCAAATTCCGTAAAGAAGCCGCCCGCGCCACTCTCCACGGCAAAAGCGCCGAAGATGCAAAAGACAATAATGAAGGTCGCGGAAGTTCCCATCAGGCTGCCGAAGATGCCGGTGTCCGTCAGCATGGTGCTCGCCTCGATCATCCTCTCAAAGGACAAGCCCTTATGGCACAGCAGACCGCCGAGAAAGGGACCGACATACAGGTAGGCGAGACCGATCACAACAAGACCTGCCATTACGCCGGATACACTTCTGCGCACCGCCTCGATCATGCAGATAATCAGGATGATTCCCATGACCATCTCCGCCGTCGTCAGATGCGTTACAAACACCATACGCGTTTGAAGGTCTTCGTTATGAAGTATAACATAGATACAGGGAATGACCGAAAGAACCGCCAAAGCGGCATCAAGCAGCGTGAAGCGATCCTTCGGTGAGTGCTTTTTGCTGGCGGGGTAAAGCATGAATACCATGGGCAGAAGAGCTGCGACATGGATGCTGCGCTGAAGGAACGGGGCCAAAACGCCGAACGCAGCCGTATAAAGGGAAAAGAGCGAAACGAATATACCAAGAATATAGCATATCGTTTTTTGATAACCGGTCAGCTTTCTCATTTGCAATATAGGATGGAGTACCCTGCAGCGGGCACATCATCTTGTCCTCCTAACTTGTGGTTCTTGTTTGCCTGAACTTTCTTTGACTTGTCCTGAAAAGAAGCAGGAGGCAAAGTCAAATGCCTTCGCCTCCTGCTGTCTATTTACGGCTAAGCGGCAAGAAGACCGTTTTTGGGTGGGATCAGGTCATGTAGCCGTGCTCGCGATAGAAGCGCTCCGCGCCGGGATGCAGAGGAACAGAACCGGTGTTCTGCCATGCGGTAGCGAGGTCAAAGTTGGAGAAGCTTGCGCTAATGGACTTAAACTCATCCAAGTTCGCTTCAATGATCTCAAGGATGCGATAAACCGTGTCGTCATCCAACTCCGCATTACAGCCAAGGCCAGAGCACATCTGGAGCGTGTTGATATCCTGATCCTCAAAATCGTAGGTACCACCGGCGATCGTATACTCCTGAAGGGCATACTTTTCGACCATGTAGTTGCGCAGGCCCTCGGGCAGAGAGAGGAGCTTCAGGCTGGTATTGGCAGCGATCTCCTGCGTGGTACTGAACGGCATGGATCCCTGGTTGAACATGATGTCAGCGTGGCCGTCCTGTACAAACTGTGCCCAATCGCTGTACGGCGTGTAAGTCGTGCTGCCGCCCCAGCTCTTGATATCGCTTTCGGTCGTATTGTAATACTGAAGCATAATGTCGAAGAACAGTGCGGGGGTCGTGGAGCCCTTGTTGGGCGTCAGCCAGCGGATGCCGACATGGTCCTTAAAGATATCGTCGATGCTGTCAACGTCCACACTGGCGCGGGCGACGACCTCAATAACCTGCGGGCTCAGGCCAGTGGCGACCATACGGATATTTTCATACTTTTCCTCATACGGCGTCTGACCCTCATAAGCAAGCTGCGCCATGGGAGGATAAACCCATCCCATATCGAACGTCCCCTCGCCGATCGTGGCGGAGTTGCCGATACCGGAACCGGGCGAAACCTTGAAGGAAATCATGGGTTCCTTCTCCATCACCAGCTCAGTAAAAGCTGCAAAAGTGGAATACCAGCCGCCGCCGACCGCGCCGGCAACGCCGTTCAAATCCGCGCCCATCCAGCTGTCGCTGACACCGGAAGTCTGCTGCTCCGTATTGACGGACGGATCGTCGGGCTGATCCGTATTGCCGCAGCCAACCAGCGGCAGCAGCATAACAACGGTCAGTACAAGTGCAAGAATTTTCTTCATGTCCTGTCTCCTTTTCTTTCTCCAATGATCTTTTTATTAAATAAACGCCGATGCGCTTATTCCTTTGTCAAAGCGGAATCCTGAAAGACTCCGTCGCGCAGCAATACCAGATCATCCAGATAGAGCGTGCTCCCCTTTGTGATCATGTCGATATGGATCGGCGCGACAACTTGTCCGCCGGGGAAATTGGTCGCATTGTTGCCGGCTGCGATATGGCAGGTACCAAGAGGTGCCTCATCCTCCAGCAGTGAACCGCACGGAACAGCACAAGGGTTCAGGCCGATGCCGAGCTCCCCGATCCGGAAGCACTGCGGATCGCCGGGCGATTCAAGGGTAGCGCGCAGACGATCCGCCTCTTCTCCCCCATCAACGGAAACGACCACGCCGCCCTTGACCGTCACGGTCACCGGATGAGAAATCACGCCGACGCCGGCAATACTTGCATTGACAACAAACACGCCGTTTGTCTGATCCTCGACCGGGGCAATGCAGCCCTCTATGTTGGGCGGGCAGGCAAAGGAGCCGGGCTCGGTCGCCATGCCGGTAATGCAGCGTCCCATTCTCCCCTCAAGGGTGAAGGAAATGTCCGTTCCGGTCTCGCGGTTCACGATCCGCGCAGTCTTTGCTTTGGTCAGCAGAGCCTTGACCTTTTCCGCAACGACCGCACAGGCCGGAAAATCTGCTTCGATCGCGCCGTGCATCAGCATGTGCGGATACACCTCGGGCATCGTCACGATCCGGCAGCCGGCTGCACGCGCCTTCTTGACCGCGCTCGTGTGCGACATGGACTTTGTCGTGACAAGAAAGGCCGCTGTCGCCTTTTCCATTGCAGCGCCGACCATTTCGGGAACCGGCGCGCCGTGCCGTTCTGTTGGCTCCATCACGATCATATTGGTGCAGGCGCCGAGCATTAGGCAGGCGCGTGCCATCTGGTTGCCGACCTCAAACGATTCGTAATCGCACACCACAGCTACCGTATCGTCACTGGTGATATTCGTACAGTCGCGGGCGAGCTTCATCGCCCCTTTGAGCATAATATTTTCTTTCAAATCCATTTTTCTTCACTCCGTCATCATTCGAATGATCTCTGTGTCTGTTTCGCGCATTCCGACGCGGGCGAGACGACCGAAATGATCCAGCGAATTTTCGGGATCCCTGCACAAAAGACCGTCGTCCTCCGGGAAATTGCGACCGCGTTGTGCCATTTCAAAGCCCATGATGCCCGCCTCCACGGCAAGCGAGATTTTACCGGCGCAGGAGGACTTTGCCCCGTCGCAAACGATGCCCGCGGACATGGCAAGCGCGTTTTCCAGCGTTTTTGTAATATCCTCAAATGAGGCGCCGTGCAGATATGCGATACCGGCACCTGCGGCCGCGCCCGCGCTGACCGCACCGCAATAAGCCGAAAGCCTGCCGATGCTCTTCTTCTCGTGCAGCGAGAGGAGGTTGGAGAGCAGCAGCGCCCGCAGCAAACGCTCGTGGCTCACACCCAGCTCCCGGGCGTAAACAATGACCGGCAAAGAGACCGTCATGCCTTGGTTTCCACTTCCGGAGTTGATGACGACCGGCATCTCGCAACCGTTCATTCGCGCGTCGGAGCCAGCGGAGGCGTATGCCCGCGCCTTTTCCTTCGCTGTGGCTCTGCCACCGCCGAGCAGCAGGGTGCCGATCGCCGCGCCATACTGTCCGCGCAAGCCGACCTCCGCGATGGCGGTGTTGTCCGCGATCTGACGCTCAAGTAGCGGCGCAATATCCGCAAGATCGCAACTCTGCACAAAGTCGTAGATCCCGCGCAGGCTCAAGTGCTCAGAATCGGTGTCCGCCAGCTCCGGCTGAGGATCCTTATGATACAGAACCGTCCCATTCTTTTCAACGAGAATGATGTTCGTGTGCTCCTGAACGATCCGTGCCGTGGCGGTATCCGCCCCGCGGGAGCAGACGATCTCGATGTCGAGCAGAAAACCGCGCTCCACCGGAACGGTCTCAAATGTCGTTGCGTCGAGGTAGGCAGGGAGCTTTTCGATCGTTTCCCGGCTCACTCGGGAGATGACCTCCAGCTCCGCCTGCTCGTCGCCTCCGAGGATGCCGATGGCGGCGGCGGCCGTGAGGCCCTTGCGGTTTCCAGTGTTCGGAACGATCACGCTCTTCACATTCTTGACGATGTTTCCGCTGACGACAATCCGCACCTTGTCCGGAAGACCACCGAGCGCCGCGCGGGAAACCGCCGCGCAGTAGGCAATGGCAATCGGCTCGGTGCAGCCCATCGCACAAATCAATTCTTTTTTCAGCAGGCAGCAGTACGCCTGATAGGAAACTGCATCTATCATTTTTCCCTCCATGCCGACGCTCCGCCCTTGTCTCTCCCACTTCACAGTCTATCCGGTACATCAAGCGGACGGCTTTTGTGCTTTTGCTATATTTTTATAATAATCCCTTGCAATTCATTTTGTCAAATTATATAATATTATCAAATAGATATCAAAAGTGTTATGATAGGAGGGCATATTATGACGCTTCACCATTTGGAAGTCCTTTGTGCGACCTGCCGGGAAAACTCCATGTCCGGCGCGGCCAAGAGACTGCACCTTACACAGCCGGCAGTCAGCCGCACAATCATGGAAATCGAAAAGCATTACGGGTTCAAGGTCTTCGAGCGAATCAACAAACGTCTCTTTCTGACTGAACACGGTCGCCAGCTTTGGAACGACAGCGAGCGCGTGCTGAAGGACTTTGGCGTGCTGGAGCAAAATGCACAGAATTCCTCCAAGATATCCTCACTCCAAATCGGCTGCGGCATCGCCATCGGAACCATACTCATGCCGGAACTGATCATGTCCTTTCACGAACGCTATCCGAACTGTCGCATCCATGTGCTCGAGACTTCCTCGCGCGTGATCCAGCAGCAGGTCATTTCCAACGATCTTGACTTTGCATTGATCGAAGGGCCGGTATCCGAGCAAAACCTGCATGGCGAAGCCTTTTACCACGACCGCTTAATCCCCGTCTGCGCCTACGATCACCTGCACCATTACTATCATGGCACGCCAATCCGTTTTGAGGAGCTCGTAAAAACGGATCTTCTCCTTCCTGCAGGAGGATACGGAACACGGGAATTGCTCGAGCGCATGGCGCGAGAGAATAACCTGACCATTGCTCCGGCATGGAGCAGCTCAAGCCATCAGAATCTCCTGCACCGGGCAATTCGCGGGAACGGGGTCGCAGTACTCTCGCAGCTCCTCGTTCGCGAATCCATCTCGAAGCGCCTGCTCGCTGAGATCCCGGCGGAATTCCAGCTCAAGCGCCGCTTCTCCATCGTCTGGCACAGAAATAAGCAGCTCCCCACGGAATCTCTCTATTTTATCCAGCTCTGCCACCAGCTCGACAGCCTTTGACGAGGCGGCGTTGTATCTTGCGGGCGCGGTGCGGGTATTGGCGTTGGGCGTAACTAACCCCAGATGTCGGGAGTTCACAGCCGAAAATAGTCGGAAAAGGAAAAGCCACTACCATAGCTCTTTCAAACCTTGTAAACTGGAAAGTGCCAACAACCCAGTGGAAAGGATGTGCAATGAAAGAGTTATACAGTAATGGCTTTGCATCAAGTATAGCACAAGCCATTGAAGAAATGAAAGCCGAACAGGGAGATGGTTTTTCCTTGGATCGTATCAACCTGGCGGAACTGGAGCGGCGGAGCGGTGTATCTCGAGGGAAACTGCGGCGGCTCAAGCGAAACGGATTTCAGGATCTGCCTCGCCGTTCAAAAGGCAGAAAACACGCTGCCGCAAAGCCCAGTGGCTACACCGGCATCATCGACAGCTTGCTCCGGCAGGGTATCAAGAACTCTTCGGTCATACGTGATCGTCTGCGTCAGGCCGGGTTTGACGGAGGTGCAACAATCGTAAAGGAATACATTGCCTCCCACAAGCACCTCATCCCCGCCAAGCGTCAGCAGATCACGCCGCAGGGCAACCGCGGACGTCGCTATATCCCAACAAATACTATTGTGAGGACGTTGGACTGCGAAATGCCCGCATCGGCTTCCGCCAGCAGGAAATGACACACATCATGGAGAACATCATTTTCAATGAACTACAGATCCGCGAATGCTCCGTTGACATCGGCATCGTCTACGGCAATGAGAAAAATGCCAAAGGGAAGATCACGCCGGTCGCGCGGGAAATTGACTTCATTGCAGCCTCCGGTGGCAAGAAGACCTATATTCAGTCTGCCTACGCATTGGGAACAGAGGAAAAGGCAATCACCGAAAATAAGCCCTTCGCGCTGACCGGCGATTCTTTCCCGAAGATCATCGTGCGCCATGACATTCGCAAGCGTTGGTATGACGACAATGGAATTCTCAATATCGGCGTCATCGACTTTCTGCTGGATGACACGCTTGTCTAAAGCAAACGGGAGGCTCCGAAGAGCCTCCCGTTTGCTTTACGCGTTTGAACAGTGGTGCGGGGGGCTTAAAAACTTATTTGCCGCAACGGTCATGCAGACATAGCCGTGTTTACCTTTCCTGCCTTTTGCGGTCAAGAAACTAAAACGAATCGCAAGCTTGCCGCCTACGCGGGGATCGATCCAACCATGCGGCAGTCCGGCGAATGCAACGGAATCAGAAACCGTATGTCCAAACGAGGGTCGCCTTACGGGGCGATAACGCAAGAAAACGAAAGAAAATGTGCTTATTTGTAGGTTTGTCAAACATATTGGACAGTGACCTCAGCGGGAGCCATCCAGCGGAGGGGCCTCATGGGCAAGTTGTTGGAGCGGCGGTTGTGGACGGCAAGCTGCTTTGCAAAGTCATCCAAGGAATAGAACGAGTGGCAAGAATAGAAGCGTTTCTGATCCTCGCGGTGGCTGCGCTCGACCTTTCCGTTGTGGCGCGGTGTGTAAGGACGGATCAGTTTATGCCGGATATTCAGTTCGGCGGCTGTTTTTTCAAATAGCGTCGGCAAATTACGCTTGCTGGCCGAAAAACGGTTGGTAAACTCAAAACCGTTGTCTGTCTGAACACACTCCACCTTGATGCCGCAGCGTGCATACCACGCCGTCAGTTTGCGAAGGAAATCTGCTAAAGAGTAGGTGGACTGCTCCGGGTAGGCCGTCAGGAACCGCAGGTGGGTGAACTCGTCGATGGCGGTGTATTGGAACAGGCGAAGCTCCGGATCTGCGATACAGGCTCTGGGAACCACCTTCACATCCACCTGAACGCGCTGACCGGGGTAAGTCATCTGCTCGTAAGGCTTTAGTTTGTACGCTTTTTTGGCTTTTCTGGCGGAAACATACCCATTTTACGCATAATACGGAACAGGCTCTCCGGACAGCGGGTGTAGCCCCGCTGCCGCAGCCGGTGCCACAGTTCGATCATGCCCAGTTCGGGATTTCTGCGGCGCATGTCACGAATGAGTTTCAGCTCGGCCTCCGTGTGCTGGTTTGGATGGCTGTGGGGGCGTCTGGACTGGCAGGCCAGGGATACCACACTTCCATCCCAGCGCTGCTTCCAGAAATAGATATACGACCGGCTCTTATTGTACTTCCGGCTGGCGCGGCTCACGCCGTATTTCTCTGGGTACTTCATTAGGGATTGCCGATAGGCCATGTCTTGTGTTATACTTTTGCTCATGAGGGATATGGTCTCCTTTCGGGCTGGTTTGGTGTGGTAACTTAACTATAACCCATGAGACTATGTTCCTCATATCTTTTTTCACTTGTCCAAGATGTATTGTAGTCCTACAAGAACGGCGGCAAGAACTCTTCCGGGTATCTTGAAAGCTCAAAAATTTGTGCTATTATACATTTTAATACTCTCATTATAAAATAGGTGTATCGGAGGAAGCGCCATGAGGCAAAAAACAGGCAAGGTGCCGCAGAGCTTCTCTGTGCTGACGGCTGCATATCCCGCCATCCTGTTGAGTATCTACCTTCTCTATCCGGGGCGCGGCGGCTATCAGACGATCACGGCGCAGAAGTGGAGCGCATACCTCCTGATCACCGGCGTGTACATCGCGGCAATGCTGCTCCTTCATCTGGAATCGGCGATCGTCGGCGCTGCAAGGCTGCCCGCGCCGACGATGCTGCGCAAAACGCTCGGTCTGCCGCAAAAGTTCATCCTGCTTTATCTCTTCGCCACGGTGCTCTCGACGCTGTTTTCGGAATTTCGGCAAACCGCGCTGTGGGGCGGCGGACGATGCGAGGGACTGGCCGCGATCGCCCTGTATTGTCTCAGTTTCCTCCTCGTGTCCGCCTACGGGCAGCCGAAGCGCTGGATGCTGTGGCTGTACGCCGCCGCGATCAGCGTCAACTGCGTGCTCTGCCTGCTCCAGTTTGCGGGGCTGAACCCGCTTCACCTTTACCCGGAGGGCATGAATTACTACGGCGCGAATACGCAATACGCCGGCGAGTTTCTCGGCACGGTCGGCAATGCGGACATCCTCTCGGCAGTTTTGAGTCTTTCGATCCCGGCATTCTGGGCGGCGATCCTGCGCATGAAGGGGTGCAAGGAACGCTATTTTCTGCTGATCCCGCTGGCGCTCTGTCTGGTCGTCCTGCTGCGCGCGTTTGTGGCAGGCGGCATCCTGGGCGTCACGGGCGCGGTCGTTCTCTCCGCCCCGTTGATGACGGATGACAAGCGCAGGCGCAAGTGGGCGCTGATCTCTGTGTGATCGCCGCGCTGATCGCGGCGGCAGCCGCGGTCTACTGCTTCGGCAGCAGGATGGGCGGTTTCCTGTACGAAGCCTCCGAGCTGATGCACGGGCGTTGGGATGACCGCTTCGGCACGGGACGAATCTATATCTGGCGCAACGTCATCCAACTGGTGCCGGAGCATCTGCTGCTGGGCGGCGGCCCGGACACGCTCGGCCTTCGCACAGACGCCGCGTTTGAGCGATACGACGAGACGCTCGGCATCCTCATCCACAGCGCCATCGACACGGCGCACAACGAGTATCTGAACATCCTTGTCAATCAGGGACTTCTCGCGCTGCTTTCGTATCTTGCGGCGCTGCTCGCCTCGGCGATCCACTGGGTACGCCGCGGCGCGGAGGAGCCTGCCGCGGCGCTTTGCGGCTGTGCGGTGCTCGGCTACTGCATTCAGGCGTTCTTTGGCATCAGCTCCCCGATCTCTACGCCGTATCTGTGGCTGGCACTGGCTGTTTTGGATTCTGACCTTTGTGTTTCAAAATCAAATTCTTTGGAGAAGGGGAGCGAGAAATGAGAAGCATCCATCATCGACTGATCAGCCGGATCCGACCGGGTAGAACCGCCCCGGGGACAGCACATACAGTATGCTCCCCCTTGATGAAACAGTGAAAAACAAATTCACTGAAAATCAAGGGGGAGCATATTATTTTCTCTTCGGTTCTCCCCTCGCGCGAAAAAAGGGGGATCCGTTTTCCATTATTTTTTACGATTTTCGGAGCGAATCGGGGAAAAATAGTGAGCCGTATCCCTTGGTAAAGTCAGGCGAAACCCCGTTTCGCTAAGAATAAAAGTAGAGAGGTCTAAAATCAAACTGATATTGTAATATAGATAGTAAGAGGTATAATAATAGCATAAATAGGTATGTCTTCCGAAAGTGATCGGCACAACGAAGGCAATCAACCGCAAATGGTTGGTCGCTTTTGTTGTGTCCATTGTCGGAAAGACGAAGCAGCCTATGCGCAAAAACCGGAAAAGCCGGTAGGCAAACAGAAAAAACAAAATAGGGAGCAGTAAAGCACTTGCCGTTTTCAAAGTTGAAAACGGCAGGTGCTTTTTTTGTCTCCAAACAAAAGTGAGGAAAGATCCATGAAAAAAAAGAAGCAAAAGAATAAGCGCTGGGTACAGGTATACAGCACAACGATCAGAAACGTTGCATTAAAGGTCAACTTCTGCACCAATCACAAAACCAATATCACGAGTCTGAACGGATATCTGATCGATGTCAAGACAAGAATCCGTCATGATGCTGATGTGTCCGTCAGCATAAGCGTGCAGGATGCGCGGGACATCGACCGCATGGTCAAAGTCCTGATCGCCCGCGCGACAAAGCGCTACGAGGACAAATGCGCAGCGGCAGCCTCAGGCGCAAAGGGTGGGCTCCTGAAAATCTATGACAGCCTCAGCGCCAGCGAGACCGCACTGCTGTGTCCGCCCAAGGCGCTGGCGGCATCCACACGCAAGCAGGCTCTGAGCTATTTCCGGTCGTTTTGCGCAGCAATCGATGCTTCCGGCATTGCCATCCGGCAGGATAGTGTCGAAGACATCGTGCGGTTGATCCGCGACATGACGGAAAGCAGCAAAAAAAGCAAGGGCAACGCCGCGACGGAAAAAACCATTCTGCGCCACATCAGGGAGATCGAATGGCAGCTTGACCGACTGGCCGAGATACGGCCTGACGCGCCGATCAAACCGCTGATCCTGCCGCGTGACCGCGCAGAAAGCGTCACACCGGAGGCCGAGCAGCACAAGTATATCGGCGCGGATGCCACCGTTTTAGCAGTTGCGGCCCTGCGCCAGCTGGTCGAAAACGGGTTGGCCCTCGGCGGCATCCTGATGCTGCTCGGCATGGCGCGCACAGCGGAGGCATGCGCGCCCAAATTCGGCGAGGTCGTCCTGCGGGACGATTACGCGGTCATTGCGATCATATGGCAAGCAGACGGTACCGCGCGCGTCGCCGATCTCAAAACGGACAGTTCTTACCGGCTCATCATTCTCCCGCAAATCGCAGCCGAGGCGATCCGGGCGCGCATGGCGTATCTGCGTGAGCTGGGATACACAGAAGAGCAAATACGGGATATGCCGGCGGTTTCTGCCGAGCGGGATCCGACAACACAGGCAAGCCCGGCAGCGCTCAGAGCCTTCCTTCTTTCCATACTGACCCGGGCAATGGCTCTGGATGACAGCTATTGGGATGCCGTCAAAATACAGATGTCCGAGGAACCCGACATGGATGCCTACGGCAATCCGTCTAAGGACATAACCGCCTACATTGCCCGCCGCAGCCGCTGCACTGAGCTGTGCAACGGCTGCGGCATGGCGCCCTTGCTGGTTGACGCGATGATGGGGCACGCGCCCCCCAGGGGTGACAAGGCAAACTGGGATAACTATCTGCGTCAGCCGGACAACTGGCCTGTTGTCGCGCAGATGACCGAGCGTATCGTCTATGACCCGGATTGTACAATCAATCCGGCGTTTGCACAAACGCATCTCGCGCCGGGGGTATCCGGCAGATCCAACCAGACAAATATTGGTTTTACTTTTTCTGCAGATGAGGCGTGCACCATAGAAATTACAGCACAGACGGCTGAGATCGGTGACAACATCACTATAGAGACAGACGGAGAGATCCTGGAGAAAAACTGTGCGCCGGTGGACTTTGAGAGCAGCGCGCCGCCGCCGTTCCTGGCCCCGGTCCGCCCGCGCGGATACTATGAGCGTCTGCTGCGGGAGGCGGGATCATGGGACGCTGCGTCCTTCTATCTGGCACCTCCACCGCACAGTGGATCATAAAAACATTTTAATCTATGAGGTAAACGTTATGAGCAATTACAATCACATTCCCCTGACGGATGACTCCCGTTTCAGCAGCGGCGTCGATATCGGCGACGCCCAGAAAATCAAGGGATACTACGAAATTTTTGAACAGTTTCCGGTACACTACACCCTGTGCAGGCAGGAGAAAACGGCACCGTATCCTCTGTGCGGCACCGTTTCCCTTCGCGATTCGCAGGATTCGGTCTTACATATGAAAGGCGGCGATGGGAAAGATGTACCTGCGCGTCTGCGCATCACCACGAAAAGCACGGACCCTGAAGAGGTCAAGCGGGAGATCGCCGAAAAAGCGCAGATACTGCACACAAGATTCGTCGGCACGGGAAAGGCCTCCGGCGCATACATCCCGATCGAACAGCTCTCTTTTGCCGAAGTCATCAATATGTACGGTGCAGAATACGCGCAGGCGCGAAGCCCCCATAATGACAGGCGGCAAAAGGATCGGCTGGATCTCCTCCGCCATGTCGCTGAAGGTTTTGCGGCGATTCCGTGCGCGAAGATCACACAGCGGCAAATCGGCGAGTTTTGTGAGCAGCTCGGAGAGACGTGGTACAATAAGATCCGCGAGGCTGATTTCCTGATGGCATACGTCGCGGAGCGCCGCAAATATGAGCAGATTACGAATCCCTTTGCGCTGTACCGTGAGTCGCACGCGGTGTCGCGGAATACCCAACGGCTTCAGAAGTCCGCGGTATCCACAGACGTGCTTTCGCGCGACGAGGTGGAGCAGGTCGTGGCGCTCGTGCTTGAGCATCTCGGTGACCCGGATTATGTCGGGATCGGCCTGCTGCTTGGCACAGGCCTCGAGGCAAAGCAAGTCGCGGCGCTTAAGCACGGCGATATCTATGAGGACCCCGACAATAAGGGCAGCCTTATCCTGGACTACCATCAACCCGAGCTTTCCGGCAGCATGCACGACTTTTCGTTCGCGCTTTCGACGCTCGCGGCGCGCATCTGCTGCAAGCGCCGGGAAATGCTGGAGAAAGAAGGCCTTTCTCCCGAGGAAATCGCAGATCGCTGCATTGTAACCAACAGCGAAGAGTCGTATCCCGCGAGCAAGCTTACTGCGGCGAGTCGCAATTTGCTGCACAACTGCGGCGTCGGATTTGCGCAGCTGGCAGGACTGACCAGCAGCACGGAGGGCGCGGGCGTGCGGCTTTTGCGCAGCACATACGCGCAGCTCCTGGAAAAAGACGGCGGGCTCTGCGCGGACCCCACACTGCTCCAATACATGACGCACCGGCGGCCGGACGGCACACAAGGGGTGTTCTATCGCGGCTTCACGGATCCATATGCGCGTCGCTGCCAGGCGATCGCGCATCGGCGCATCCCGTGGAAGAACGAAAAAATGACCAGTAAGTTTACAGCAGTGGCCGGTGGACGGCAATCCGTACAGACCGTAAATCTGGAGGACGATGAAAAAACAGTAACGGCAACGGTACGCATCGCGCTCAAGCCCGGCGAAACCGTCCGGCTCTCATCCAACTACGGCATCCACACAAAGTGGTCGGCGGAAAGCGATGGCGGATCCGTGACCGGCAGCGAGGCGTAAGGAATAACCGTGCCGGCCACGGCATGGAGCCCTTTGTGATGGGAAGGAATGACCGAAACGCTGCTGCCCGCGAGAGCCTTGGGAGAATGCTGTATGCCGCAAAACAGAAGACCGCCATCTCAAGGAGCAACGGCTCTCCTTTAAGATGGCGGATTTTTACGCGCTCAGGCTTGACGCCGCTCCAATAACGTTCATGGATGTGCGACAATGACGGGCAATGGCTCCAAAGGACCTTATAATTCCTGTTGTCATTGTGTTGTCACGAATGATAGATTGGCGCAAAACCAATCTGTATGGATGTTATAGCACAGTGCTCTTTGAATTGTAATACTGCTTTTCAAAATTTACACGCAGTTTTTTCAAAAAGCGTGCAAAACATCTTGATTTGGGGGAGACGTGGGCATTATAATATAAACACGCATATTGCAAATATTGCGTGCAGAAAGTTGGTGACAGGTTGAGCAAGTACGATATTGTCAACGAAGTTTTTGATGCCATCGGAGAAATTGCAAAGAAATCGGATTTTATTTCTGCCGGACTCAAAGACCAGGATGTATATGCGCTTTGCAGGCAGGGGTATCTCGAGCGTGTGAAAAAGGGGTATTACAAGCTGGCCGTCGGAGACGAGCCCAAAGAGGAGCTTATCCTTTCGAAACTGATGACGTACGGGGTCATCTGCGTTGAATCAGCTCTGTTCTACTACGGCTATAGCGACTTTGCGCCCAGAGAATGGTCGATTGCCGTCCCACGCTCTTATTCCAGAACGGTGAAGGCGATTCAGACGGAAGTGCCGGTGAAAGCGTATTATGTGCAGAATCCGATGTATCACCTGGGGGAAACAACTGGCGCCTTCAATGGCGTAACACTTCCAGTCTATGACCGTGAACGCACCGTCTGCGACTGCTTCAAGTACCGCACGAAGCTGGATAACGAGATATTCAACAAAGCCGTCAATGCTTATGTGGCGGATGAAAAGAAAAACCTTGCCAACCTTTCCAAATACGCAAAGGAAATGGGTGTTTATAAGAAAATGATGAGCGTGATGGAGGTGCTGCTGAATGGCTGACGTGGCCGCATCCGTACTTGCACGGCTCAAAAACAAAGCGGTAAAAAGCGGCAGAAGTTATCAGCTCTGCTTACAGCTTTTCTGCCAGGAAGAGTTCTTGCGCCGCCTAGAAAGGTCAAAATATGCGGAAAACCTTGTTCTAAAGGGCGGACTGTTCCTCTATTCTCTTACGGATTTTGATAGCCGTGTTACGGCTGATGTAGATTTCCTGCTTAGAAAGATGCCCAATACACCGGAACACCTCTAGGCAATATTGGAGGAGATCATTGCAGCCGAAACAGACAACGATTTTATCACATTTGAAATCAAGAATGCGGCTTCCATTGCCGCAGCAAAGAAGTACGCCGGTATTGGTGTTTCCCTCGTGGCAAGGATCAAGAACACAAAAACACCGTTCAGTATAGATTTCGGTGTGGGCGACGTCATCGTGCCAAGGCAGGAAAAGCGGAAGATACCGACACAGCTTGACGATTTTGAGGCGCCGACGGTCAACACCTATTCGCTGGAAACGACCGCTGCCGAGAAGCTGGATGCGATCCTCAGCCTGATGGAGTTTTCCAGTCGGATGAAGGATTATTACGATCTCTATTATCTTGCAAACAAGTTCTATTTCAACGGTGCAACGCTGACGGAAGCGCTGAAAAAGGCCTTTGAAAACCGTGGACACAAGTTTACGGTAGAGCAGTTTGAGCAGGTTATGGCCTTTGGAAGCGATGATGCAATGCAGAAAAAATGGGAAGCGTTCTGCCGGAAGATCGATACAAAGACCGATGATTTCAGCACAGTCCTGAGAACGATACAAGTTTTTTTGACAGAGCCATACAAAGCGGCGGTAGAAAATACTGGCTTTCATTTAATGTGGTTAGTGAGAAAGCAAATCTGGGAGTAGAATTTCTACGATGAATCCAGATTGAGGATATTGCCGAGCTGAAAAGACTGTTCATCAAAATTATGAGGACAACACCATCGGGCGGTTAACAGATGAACGCTATGATATGCTGAGCCAGACCTATGAAGCGGAGCAGAAACAGTTGGAAGCGGAAGCGATCACCTTGCAGCAGGAGATTGAAGTACAGGAACGACAGATCGAAAGCATACTGATAGCATTTCGGGGAAAGGTGAAGAGCATTACAATTATTATTGCGGAAATACTGCTGATGTCAGTGATGCAGTTGAAAAAAGGCCGCTACTCAGTTGAAAGATAAAAACAACTATCCTGACTGGAATTTTGACACTATTTGGTCTATAACCGCTGACACAAACGATGGCTATCCTTATCTCCAATGGCAGGAAGGTACATTGTCGAACATTGACGTCAGCGGCATTTTTAAGCTCCCAAACGCTGTCGAGAGCATGACCGAGAACAGAAGCAAGCAAAAAAGGAAACCTCCCTGCCGTGATGCCGAGGCAGGGAGGTTGAGCGGAGGAACGCAGAAAGTGTGAGATCTCTGTGCTCCTCACAGACTTTTATGAGAGAGATACATTTCACCCTTACATGATGCAGGCGCAGATGGTGCCCAGCACGATAATGGGAACATTACAGCAGATAAACGAGGGAACGCAGGTATCCCAGATATGGTCGTGTTGCCCATCAAGATTCAGCGTTGCGGTCGGCAGCAGAGCTTGGTCAGAGGCAGGAGATCCTGCGTCACCCAATACAGCTGCCGCGCAGATGAGCATGGAGATCGCCGGAACGCTGAAACCCATCTGAAGTCCCATGGGAACCATGATGATGCCGACGATTGGAACCGTGCCCCACGAAGTACCGATGCCCAAAGTGACAATCAGCCCAAGAACGAGCATTGCAAAAGCGCCGACAAGCTTGGAGGAGCCGAGCATATTCACAATGCTGTTGACAAGGCCGTTAACGTCGCCGTAAGCGTTGCTGACATTGGCATAACCGGTTCCCGCTGCCATAACGAAAACGACCGCGGCAACGTCCTTCATGCCCTTGTAGATATGTTCGTCCAGAGACTTAATGGAAGCGACGCGGAAAATCAAAATAAGCGCAAGCGCCGTTAGACCGCCGAGAACGATTGATCCTGTAATGAGCTGGACGACTGGAGTTGCGAAAGCGGCAACGATCCCCATTGTGTGCTTAAACTCCCATGGCGGCAGTTCATCCGTCTGTGCACCGTCCGTCTCAGCAGGTGCCGTAATGCCGGGGACGGGCGTGTAAGTACGAGGCTTGCGATAGACCACAGCAACAACGACAGCTGCGACGACCATAGCAAGGAAAATAGGCCATGTCGTGACTGCAACCTCCAGATAGGTGATCTCAATGCCACAGTCACTCATAACACCTGCAACCATGTCCTGGAATACCGCGCCGTAACCGATTGGAATGCAGACGTAACCAATCTGCAGGCCGCACATAATCGCGGTAGCGACTTTGCGGCGGTCAACCGAATACCGATTGAATACGGTCAGCAAGGGAGGAATGATGATGAAGACGAACGTTGCGCCGAATGTGATAACTGTTTCACACAGAGCGGCAATAATGATAAGGCCGACCAACAGAAGCCATGGACGCTGACCAAGGATTTTTGAAACGCGGGGTGCCATTGCGTCGCTCATTCCGCTTGCCACAATCGCGGAAGCGATCGCTGCAAGAATGATGAAGATGATCGCATTTTCGCCGTGACTGCTGATACCACTAGCAAACAGGCTGATGATCTCTGTCAAGGGTGCGCCGCCCATCAAACCGCAAATCACTGCCGCAATAATGATGGCAAGATACACATTAACGTGCAGCACGCACAAAACGAGCATAATGACAACGGATGCAAATACCGGATTTGCAATGATAGCCATGTTTTCCCCTTTCCAAAATTATTTTTGCATTTATGATCTTTCTTTGATCTCGTTCGTTATTTGCACTGCCAGTCGTACAGCTCTCCACGAGAAAACGCTTGCGAGCCGTATTTGGAGTCGTCCATTGCGAGAACGATATCGGCATCTTCCACTTCTTTCGCCACGTTTTCTTCGAGGTTATTGTAGATGGCACGCCGCAGCGCCTGCTTAAAATACTTTACGACCGTCGGCGATGCGGTCGACATCTTCTTTGCCGCCGCCCAACCAAGCTCTGACAACTGTTCATCCGGCACGACCTTGGTGACTGCGCCAATATGATAGAGTTCTTCCGCGCTCATCTCTTCGCCAAAGTAGGTGAGGTCCATCATCCGATTTCTTCCCAACCAGATTGGCAGTCTAGAACCTGTAAGTCCCCAGTCACTGGCAATACCCATGTAAAAATCAGGGTTATACAGACGCAAAGAACTTCCCGCGATACGAATGTCACAGCAGGAGAACAACGAATACGCAGCGCCGAGGCACAAGCCTTTTCCGACAGCAATTGTCGGCTTAGGATATGTGTCAATCCGCCCCACCAACTTCAATCCGGACGGACGGAACGTACCGCTAACCTCGACCATGGACTTCCCCTGATCAATGAGAGTAAATTCCTCCGCGCCTGCGCCGGATTTTGAAAAATCGTCTCCTTCGTGCGTGAACAGGACACAGCGGACGGTCTCGTTCTGCTCGTATTCATCCAGCAACTCAAGGATGCGGTTCGTCACCTGAAGGCCTACGCCGTTTCCAGGCGGGTCTGCCAGTGTAACGACAGCAACGCGCTCTCGAATCTCTGCTTTCACCTTGCCGACTGTTGCGATCTCTCCGTATTTCACACTCATTTATAAAACCCCTTTCACTTTGATCGCGCTATTTTGATAGCATCTTTATTATAACAACGTCATTCCTTACCAGCAAATGCAATTATTGTATCAAGTTAATAGCGTGATGTTTTTTGTTGTAAACGCTTGATTTTTGGTATTTCGTGGTATATATTTAATTTGTTGTGGTTAATTTTGAATGATAATGTGGCACGGGGGTAGATGCATGAAAATTCAGACGTTGCGATATTTTGTAGCGATAGCCGAAGGCAAGACCGTTCACGAAGCGGCAGCTGAATTCTATATCACACAGCCCGCATTGAGCCGTAGCATTCAAAAGTTGGAGGAAGAATTGGGTATTAGGCTGTTTGAACGGTCAACGATGAACCTTCAGCTTACGCCACAGGGGAAGGTGATCCTTCCAATTGCAAAGCAGATTCTTTATCTGATGGAGGATATGCACAGCGTTGAGCAAGGCTTTGAGTCCGGTTATAACAGCATAATCACGATTGGTTGCTGCGGCTGTGAAAATTCCTCCTTTTACGATCTCATACGAAAGATCCACCTGAAATATCCCGAGATGCAGATCAATACGCCTAAGTATTATTCCATTTCAGATATGGTAAAAAAACTGCTGAGCCGCGAAATCGACTGCTGCTTTACCCACAACGGCTATCGATATGGCGGGGATGAGGTATTGGATCACTATCCAGTTCAGGAGTCTCATCTTCAGGTAGTACTTACGAGAGATCATCCTCTTGCAAGTCAAAGTGCCATACCCATAACTGCGATGAAGGATGAGAGGATTTTTCTGTGGGAGAGGGGAATGCTCCCTGATTATAATGAAAAGTTCATGAAAGGATGCTGGAAGAACGCTGTGTATCCTCAGATTGTTGGCGAATTCGCAAACAAGCAGGAGCTGTTCGCCAAGGTCGCCGCAGGCGCAGGCATCGCTGTGCTTCACTCTACTGAAATATATCTCCCATGTAGCGAATCCTTCTGCTTTGTTGATTTAGTCAAGCCCGATGGCACTTATTTTTTTTCCAATCACATCTCGCTGTTTTGGAATCGTGGCAACAACAACCCTGCGCTCCCACTGGTGACGAAGCTCCTGCAAAAGAGCATGTAAAAGGCTGACAGCAACCTTCACGTTTCCACATATCTATCATTTCTACGCTATCAGTATGCGGACGGGTTGAATCGTGAGTGGCTGTTACCGAGCGTGTTAAGTGTGGAGAACTTGCCGTGTGCGTGGTTCACTCGATCCGACAAGTGAGAAGGAGACGACACCCGGAGGCAACTCCGGCGGTCCTGTGGGCGGTTCTTCCTCCGACCGGGATACCGCCGACAGTTCCGCCACCCATCCCGTCAAGGCAGAGGTGAGTAAAGACCCCGACGGCTCCGTTTCCCTCTCCAAGACCAGCGCGGCCAAGGGCGATAAGGTGACCATCACCGTGAAGCCGGAGCGCCATTACAAGGCGGATGGTGTGATCGTCCGGGATTTCAAGGGCAAGCAGTTGCCCGTCAAGGACAACGGCGATGGTACTTACATCTTTGAGATGCCCGCCGACAAGGTCACGGTGGAGGCGTCCTTCTCCTGGGTGAATCCCTTTGCGGACGTGGCAAACAACGCCTACTATGTCCGCGCAGTGGAGTGGATGCTCAAGCGCAAGGTCACCCAGGGCACTATGGACACCACCTTCAGTCCCAACCTGAACTGCACCCGCGCCCAGATCGTCACCTTCCTGTGGCGTGCCGCCGGTTCTCCCGAACCGAAGGGCACGGTCAGCTTTGCGGATGTTTCCGCAGGCAGCTACTACGCCAAGGCGGTGGCGTGGGCCGTTGAAAACGGCATCACCGACGGTACAGGCAACGGCCTGTTCAGTCCTGACGCCGCCTGCACCCGTGCTCAGTCCGTAGCGTTCCTCTTCCGGGCGTACAGTAAGTAGCATATTCAGCTCCGATGCGCGCCTGAAAAGAACCATTTGAAGTTGGCTGCTGTTCTCATCCGTGCGGCTGATCGCGCCGGAGCGTTGCCGGATAGTTTTAACCTGTTCATTCCAAGTGTATGGGGAAGCCAACGGCATAGCCGGTGGCTCCCAAAACCAACAAGAATAAGTCGAGGGAACTTCCCCAATGTCAGTAAGTTAAGCTGACAAATCCTCCTACCCTCAGAAATGAGAGGGTAGGAGGATTTTTTTCGTAAAAATTCAAAACAGGGCTTGACAAAAGCATCATTTCGTGCGGCCATTTTGCTAACTTCGGTTAGCAAAGTGGCCTTTGTAGTTAGAAGCGTGTCCCGACACGCCAAACTACGAGGAGGCTTACTTAAATTTCCCTCCTTGATGAAAGTCATTCGGTTCCTCCAAGAGAGGAACCAAGGGGGTACCCTCTTGAATGTTCGGTTTCCCGACCCGTTACGGTTCCATTCTACCGTGAAAACAAAGGGATGCAATAGGATATGCCAAAATGACCGTGCCAAAATCATGGCATAAGGTATGCCAAAAAACGTTGTCGCGTGCGAATAGCTGTCATATAAGGGAGAAAAACGGAGGGATCGCCATGTTTGCCGGATGATCTGACGCACTGATGAACTACAGCGAGGTGGAACTGTCCGAAGTGCTGTACGACGGTCTTGTCGGCGGCACGCTCGGTCTCATCGGCAGCGGTGTAGAGATAGTGCAGAACAGCAACCGTTCGGAAACGCCGAACACTTTGGAATCGCCGGACGTTGACGCAGGAGCGCGTCAAGCGACGAGCGAGGGTAATTTCGCACCCGCGCAGGAAAACGCCGCAGAGGGCGCACAGGGCGCGTCTGCGGCGGATGGTCAGGGAAACGGGCTCGTCGGCACGATGCGCAATTCTCTCTCGGTTCTGCGTGACGAGCAGCCAGTCGCGCGGATCACGGGAGCGGAGATCCCCGTCGGCGGCAAGATCGTCGAGCGCTTACAGGCCTTTGCCAACTCGTTCGGCAACAAGGTCAACCGTCCGGGCTTTGGCGACGTGCTCTTTTCCAAGAGCCGCATCAAAAACAGCATGATCGGTCACGGCGTTGGTCAGGCGAAAATCGACGCCTTTGCCGCCGTCCCCGACGTCATCCGAAGCGGTCAGGAGATCGCGCATGAAACCAACTGGAAGGGGCGCAACTACGACACCTATATTTTTGCCGCGCCCATTGACTACAAGGGCGCGACGGACTATCTCGGCGTGATCGTGACGAAGGACAGCGCGAGCAACCGGTATTATGTGCATGAGGTCGTGGACGCGAACGGGAATGTGCTCTTTGAAAGCAAAGAAGCGCCCTCGCCTGCATCAGACGGGACTTCTGCCCTTTCGGGTGACCTCGACCACGTAGCAAGCGGAGACGCTTCAACGGATACAGCGCCGCGCACCAATCAAACCAGCCTTGCCGCCGACGGCGGCGCTGGGGTGCAAGCACCGGTATCTCTTGGCCCCACTGTAACACAGGTGAACAGCGGTGTCAAGGGAGAGGATATGCAGCGCGGCGGGAATTATGCGCCGAGCGATGGACTGGGTGCGGCTGACGCCGGATTCGACCCGTTTACAGCGGCGCAAAATGAATACGGCACGCTGCCGAGCGGCGAGAAGCCCGTGCGGCCTGACGATGCCCCGCGCTCGACCAACGGCGAAGACCGCGTTTCGCAGACCGTTGTGACGGCAAAGGGCGCACAGGTCACACCGGACGAGTTCGTCCCGCTGATCGAAAACGAGACGATGAAAGGCGGGTTTTCGTTCATCCCCGTCAGCAACAACGACGTGACGCAGCGGGCGACCGCACGTATCGCTGAAAAGGGATGGTCGCGGGCGCTTGCCGACTGGACAAGCGACGTGCGCGCGGGCAAGGCCGGTGACAGCATCACCGCAACGGGTGCGCTGCTCTATAACTATGCCGTCAATTCCGGCGACACAGGGCTTGCCCTCAGCGTGCTTTCCGACTATGCGGCGGCGGTGCGCAACAGTGCGCGCGGCTTGCAGGCGGCGTGCATCATGAAAACGCTGACCCCATCGAACCGCCTTTACATGATGGAGCAGAACATTCGCAATCTTGCCGAACGGCTTGGCATTACGGATGGGCTGCATCTCGACAAGGAACTTGCACAGCAGTATCTTGACGCGCAGGACGACGCAGCGCGCGACAAGATCATCGAAGATATCCAGCAGGACGTCGCCGATCAGATCCCCTCCACCCTGCTTGACAAGTGGACGGCGTGGCGATATGTGGATATGCTCGGCAACTTCAAGACGCAGTGGCGAAATTTCGTCGGCAACGTCGGTATGCAGGCGGTACAGCGCGCCAAGGACGGCATCGCCACTGCCCTCGAATCCATCGCCTATCACTCGAGCGGCGGGAAGTTTGAGCGCACCAAGTCGTTCACCGTCGACAAGGCGCTGCGCGACGCGGCAAAGGCGGACTTCAAGAACGTGCAGACCGTAGCGCTCGGCGAGGGAAAATACCACGAGGGCGGCGACAGCGACGCATTCCTGCGCGGCGTGGAGGATAAACGCACCATCTTCAAAAATAACGGAGACTGGGGCACGACGGAATCGAGCAATCCATTCGTGAGAGCGGCGCGCATCACAACGGACGCGGCGGCGAAAGGCTTGGAAGGCTACCGCAGGGCGACCAACTGGGCGATGGAACAGGGCGACGTCATCTTCTCCAAGGGAGCATACGCCCACGCGCTGGCGGGGTATCTGAAAGCCCATCAGGTGACGGCGGAGCAGTTCAGCAGCGCGGAGTGGCAAAGCCGCAACGGTTCGTTTGTAGATAAGGCGAGGTTATACGCCATCAAGGAAGCGCAGGAATCCACCTTCCGCGACAGCAATACGCTTAAAATAAACGTAAGGGAGACTCCCTCGTGAGTCTCCCTTACGCTATGATAGGATATGGTCATTTGTCGCTGTGCTTGTCGCGCTCCATGGTCTCGGCGATGGCGCGGCGCATAAAGGCAGCGGTACTTTCTCCCATTTGCGCGGCATGGTTATGGACTTCATCTAATTGTTCCTTGGGAATACGCACTTTAAAGTCAGCGAATTGGGAAAGGTATTTCTTTATCGACTTCTTTCTAGCTTCTGTCAGTGGCTTTCTATCTTCCATATTCTCTGCCTCGTATTCATATATCAAAAATTTTTTTGATAGCGGTTGACAGTATGGGGGTCATACGTGGTATGATGTACCCAAGTTAAAAAGTAGCAGCACGTGAGAGCTGGACCCTCCCACGTGCCTGCACAGGTGACTAGGGCACCTGCACAGTAGTGAAACTACGCTACGGGGGTATTATACCCATTTCTGAGCCGTCGCGCAAGCCCCGTTTTGGGGGAGCGGCGGCAGAATGGGGTCTCCTTATGAATGTAGCAAAGCGCTATGCGGGTACCGGCCTGCATAGCGCTTTTGACTACATTATTTAAGGAGGATTCCATCATGAACGAAATGAAGCAGCTCAGCCACGATTATCTCACCATCAACGAGGTCAAGGATTACCTCAACATCAGCCAGTCCAAGGCGTATGAACTGACGCACCGCAATGCCTTTCCGATTTGCCGTTTCGACGGCAGCATTCGCATCCTCAAGGCTTCCTTCCTTGCGTGGATCGAGACGAGAACTCTTCTGCCCGGCGGCCTGATGCCGGGCGCGTAAGGGGAGGCGATATCATGGCAGGAAAACGCTCAAACGGCGAGGGCTGCATCCGCAAAACAAAAAGCGGCAGCTGGCGCGGAGAAATTATGGACGGCTATACGCCGGAGGGGAAGAGGCACATCGTCCGTTTCACAGCCAAGACACGCGCCGGGGTGCTCGATAAGCACCGCGCATACCGAGCTGAAATGGAATCCGGGGCACGCATCGACAAGAAGATGTGCTTTTCCGACTGGGCAGACACCTGGTACGGCGACTACAAGAGCGAGGTGCAGCCCTCGACCTATTCCGGCTATCAGTACACACTCAAGGCGCTGAAAAAAGGCTTTGGAGAGCAGCCGCTCGCGGAGATCCTTCCCATTCACATCAACCGTTTTCTGGACAAGCTGAGTGCCGACGGCTACTCGCTTTCGATGATCCGCAAATGCCGCGCCATGCTCATCCAGATCTTCGACGCCGCTGACAGCAACGGATTGGTTCTCCGCAATCCTGCGCGCAAGGCCAAGACCGTGCGCAGCAAGCAGAACGGCTTTCGCGGAGAGCATAAGGAAAAGGACGCGTTCACGGAAAGGGAAGTCACCCGACTGATGGGGGCGCTGCCGGACGATCTGCTCGGCAACAGCATCCGCACGCTTTTGTGCAGCGGGATGCGCGTGCAGGAGCTGCTGGCACTGCGCCCCGAGGACATCAGTGAGGACGGCTCTGTGATCCACGTTGAATACGCCGTGAAGATGGTGAATGGCGTGCCGCAGCTCGGATCGCCCAAGAGCGCCCGCAGCCGTCGTGTCATTCCGATCCCGGAACAGTTTCGCCCCTACGTTCGGTATCTTCGAGAGCACAGCGGCGCACCCTATGTCTGGACCTGCCCCGGTGAGGCCCCGCTCTATGGCATCGGTTCCTTCCGCCGGCGATTCTACACGGCGCTGAAAAATGTCGGTCAGGTGCGGCCGCTTTCGCCGCATTGCTGCCGCCACACCTATGTGACGATGCTGCAGGCAAGCGGCGTTCCCATGGAGACCATTGCGGCGCTCACGGGGCACGCTGACATCAAAACGACCGAGGGCTATCTGCATCAGTCCGCGCCTGCGCTCGCAAGGGCGGTCGAGGTGCTCAACGCCAAGGCGGTCTCCTGAGCCGCCGGAAAGGAAACCATATGGATAAGAAGCCCGCCACGGCGAAGGCCTTTACAGACGAGGAAAAGTGGGAGATCAAGGAAAACGGGAAGTACATCCTCACAGCCATGGATGACATCGGCAAGAACGGGGATTCCTACTGCACGGACGAGCAGCTGTTCCGTGCCAGCAAAGCAGTGAGGCCGAGCCTCACCGGGCAGCAGTATCGCAGCGATAAGGCACTTTTGCTGCAAGCTGATTTTCTCCATCAGGAGGGGTATCACCTCTATGCCCAGCGGACGTGGGACTATGAGGTGACTGCGGCGAGGCAGCTCGCCGACATTTTAACGGATTCGGCTCTGCCGGCCACGGAGATCCCGAAGGAGCTCCGCGCCGGTGACATTCTCCTCAGCGAGCAGCAGCGCGAGGCGATCGATCTGGCGCTGAACAGCCGCCTCGCCGTCATCCTCGGCGGTGCCGGCAGCGGCAAGACCACGCTCATTGAAGCCATTGTACACTGTTTCAGAGGGAGCGTTGACAGTTCCGAGGCATATGTGCTCGCCGCCCCGACCGGCAAGGCTGCGCGCAACCTCACCGAGCGCATCGGGATCGAGGCGCGCACGGTCCACGGCGCACTGGGGAAGGTCCCGGATGCAAACTTTCTGGACGCCGTTTGCTGGATCCGCACCGGACTGGTCGTTGTCGACGAGGCGTCGATGGTGTCGCTGGAGATGCTCGCCGGTATCCTCAACCGTGTTCGCAGGAATTGCCGCGTCGTCCTGCTCGGCGACCCGAATCAGCTGATGTCCGTGGGGGCAGGAAATGTCCTTTCCGACCTTCTGAAGCTCGGCGTCCCCTCGATCTTTCTGGAGCAGCAGTACCGTCAAAGCGCGGCTGCCGCGGCGCTGCGGCAGAACGTCGTGGACTTCCCGAAGCTGAACGATGCGCGTGAGCTGCTGTGGGATGACAGCTTCCGTCTGCTCGGCGCGGATGACCGTGCCATTCCCGACCTTCTGTGCGAGGAGGCGGCGCGGCGTTACCGGGCGGGCGAGAGCATTCAGGTCCTCTCGCCGGTGAAGACAAAAACCGACTTTTCCGTACAGGCGCTCAACACGCGCCTGCAAAATGAAGTCAACCCGCTGACAGCGGAAAAGCAGACATGGGGAGCATTCCGTGACGGCGACCGTGTCATCGTTACGCAGAACAACTCCTATTACAACATCTGCAACGGCGATGTCGGCGTGCTGTATATTCGCGGAGAGAAGCCTCACCGTGTCGCCACGCTTGCGGTCAGGGGAACGTTGAAGACCTGGCAGATCGACTGTGTGGAGAAATACGGCGCTGCCAATGACGATGCGCCCCCTCCGCAGCTTGCGCTCGCCTATGCGCTGACCGTGCACAAAAGTCAGGGCAGCCAGTATGACGCCATTCTCATGCCGGTGAGCATGGCGACTGCAAAAATGCTGTATCGCAATCTGCTTTACACCGCGATCTCGCGGGCGGGGAGGGAGGTGATCCTCGTGGGAAACCGCGAGGCAGTGAACACCGCGATGCAGTGCATCCCGTACCCGCGCAAGTCCAAGCTCGTCGCCCGAACCAATCTGCTGCGTCTCGGGCGCAGCGCGTGAGGCGGCGCTGCCGCGGGGCGCAGGCTCGGCAAAAGTAGCATTGATGTGAATAACTTCGACAGAAAAAAAGTTTTTCACATCAATGTGAAAAACTTTACTTAATGCCGGAGATGTGCTATCATGGTTTCAAGGTGGTGACAGAATCATGGAGTTAAAAAACAGATCGCAGTACCTTGATAAGCTCATTTCCGTTCAGGATATGGAGGTCATCAAGGTCGTGACCGGAATCCGGCGCTGCGGCAAATCCAGCCTGCTGAAATTGATGATGGCACATCTGCGGGAACAGGGCGTCATGGAGGAACAGATCCTCTCGATGAACTTTGAGTCCATGCAGTTTGCCGATATGGATAGCAAGCGGCTTTATCAGTATGTGATGGAGCGTGCACCCAAGGAAAAGCGGCTCTACCTGTTTTTAGATGAGGTGCAGAAGGTTCGGGACTGGCAGGATGCCGTGAATTCCTTCCGTGTGGATCTGGATTGCGACATTTATGTGACCGGCTCCAACGCCTACCTGCTTTCCTCCGAACTGTCCACGTATCTGTCCGGACGCTATGTGGAGATCAAAATGCTGCCGCTGTCATTCCGCGAGTTTTTGGACTTCCACGGCTATCTGCTTGATGAGTACAAAGCGCCCAATGGCACTATGAAACAGCGCGCCAAGGGAAAAGACGGCGAAGCGTATGAGCTGCGCGACCTGTTTGAAGCCTACGCACAGTTTGGCGGTATGCCGGCGCTGGCCGAGGCGGAGCTGGATCAGGAGCGCGCCAATATGCTGCTGGATGGCATTTATTCCGCTGTGGTCGTGCGGGACATTCTGGAGCGCGGCAAGCGGAAAGAACAGCGGGCCGTCACCGACGCGCTGCTGCTCCGCAAAATTATCCTGTTTCTGGCTGACAACATCGGCAACAACACCTCGGCTGCATCCATCGGGCGCACCCTTGTCAGCGAGGGCCTGTTGGACGATGGCAGAAAGACCAAACCTGCGGTGCAGACCATCTCTGCCTATATTGATGCACTGTTGGAGTCCTATATCTTCTATGAGGTCAAGCGGTTTGACATCAAGGGAAAGGACTACCTGCGGACGTTGGGCAAATACTATATCGTTGATCCCGGCCTCCGCACCTACCTGTTAGGAAACCGGGGCGGCGATGTGGGACACATTCTGGAAAACATCGTTTATTTTGAACTGCTGCGGCGTGGTTATGAGGTGGCCATCGGCAAGGTCGGTGAAAAGGAGATTGACTTCATCGCAACGAAGATGAACGAGAAAAAGTATATCCAAGTCACCGACAACATGAACGCCCCCGAAACCCGCGCACGGGAGCTTGCGCCGCTGCAAGCTGTGCAGGACAATTACGAGAAGATCGTGATTGCCATGGACTGCGACCTCATCAGCGATGTGGACGGTATCAAAATCGTAAAGGCGCTGGACTTTTTGCTCAACGAAGGATAATTCCATGCCAAAAAGGGAGGCTGCGCTTCATGCACAGCCTCCCTACATTCCGTTCCCTCCCGCGTCCTCCGGCTCAAAGGGGCGAAGGGCGTGGTAAAGCTTTTGCCGCTCTCCGGCACCGCGATACGCGGCAAGAGGGCGAAACGGCGGACGTTTTCCCGTCTTTCTCTGCTCACGGTAGCGCAGCACCAACACGGCAGGCGCGACAGGCAGCAGGAGGGGATGCTCCTTGCAGGCAGGCCAATGGGTATGGCAGGTCTCCACGCCGGTGCGGAAGAAACTGACCAGTCGATTTTCCGCCCGTCCATCGGTAAAGAGCCGCTGCCCGTAGCGCTCCTCCTTGCAGCCGAAGTTCCCGGTACGCAGGATATCCGCAAGCAGCGCGCGGCACAGCGCCTCATCCGCGGTCATGCACCACGGGGCATCCTCCCGCGGCAGGCCAAGCTCCTCCACGCAGATGCGGGTAATGACCCGTGCGAAGGGAAGCAGTCCGAATCGGGACAGCTTTGGCAGCAAGTCCTCCCACCGCTCCGGCGTCATATCACGGTGGACAAACACCGCCCAATCGCAGAGCTGCCGCAGCCCCAGTCCGCTGCTTGTGATATGCTCCAGCTTGTGAAGCAACAGCAAAACAGCCTGACGCTCCGGCGGCAGGACGGGAAGACCGCCGCGAAGGACTCCTTCTCCCGCGGCATTCTGGAAATACTCGCGTAAAGGCGCACCGCTGGCGCCCAAAGGGATACCGGGCGGCTCAAAGTGCAGCTCCACGAGGAATTGCTCCCGATGCATCGAGCGGTGGAACGGATGCTCGTCCTCCGGCGGACAGTAGCCCCTTGCGCAGAGGATCGCCTCCGCTTTTTTTACATCAGCAGGGAAGAGCAGCAGGTCAATGTCTCCGGCGCAGCGCAGCTCCGGCCGGGGATAGCACGCGGCAGAGGAGCTGCCCTTCAAAATCACGCAGGGGAGCCCTGAAAGTGCCTTCAGCACCTCCTGCTGCTCGCCGAGGATCTGCTCGTTATACCACATGGCAGAGAGGACCTCCTGCCGCCAGGGGACGGCTGTCTCCTTTGGGATGGCAGCTCGCTCCTGTTCCGTCAGGCAGTCATAAACCAGCAGATGAACGCTGTGGCTGACGGCCTCTTCAAAAATGCTCTGCCAGTCCGCGTCCGGCGGCAGCGGCGTCTCCTGTCCAAAAAGCGCGCGGCGCAGGAGGGCCAATAAGCTCTGTTCCGTATCCGTCATCGGGCTGACACCTCCACACCGCAAAAAGTTGGATATAGTATAGCAGAAAATGACAAATACCACAAGCACCTGCTTTTTTCGCACCCGGCGGTGAAAAACAGCGGAGGGGAACACGGTCGAATCATTGAACAAAATCAAATTTTTGTTCAATGTAGGGGAGGGGCGCTTGCCGCAATCCGGCAAGCGCCCCTTTTCCTATCCGTTCCACTCCGACAAGCTGTGCAGCGTGATGTTCTCCGGCTTTTCCACCGCTTTCATCGCTTCAATGGCGGCAGTGCAGTCTGTGTAAACGTTCAGCTTCTCGCTGCGGTTGAACTGCGGGTCGACCGCAAAGCCTGCGTCCGAGGGCCGCAGCAGCACCAGCGCCGAAGCGCCGGGGATCACGCACTCTCTCAGCAGACGGGAAACGTTCGCGCCGAGGATCACCGTATGATACAGCCCGCTGCCAAGCTGCTCGTCCTTCGCCGCACCCGCGTAGGCCCCCTCGCCGGAAACGGTCACCGTTTTCGTGCCCGCGTTGTAGCTCCAATATGTCCCGGGGCCAGCGATCTTCGGGTTTCCCAGTTCCTCCGGCACGTCCATCCCCTGCATATTGTAGGCAGGCGCCGACGCTGCGGCATATTGGTACTCCGTGCCCGCCCTTGCGTTGATGTAGAAATAGTTGAAGCCCGCACTGTTTCCCGGCGAGACCGTGTAGACCATGACCGCGCCATTCGGTTTTGTGAAGGTCGCCGTCCCCTCCTCGATCGAGGGAAATCCGATCTTCAGCGTGACGCCGATCTCCGCAAACGCCTTTGTGAGCAAAAGCCCATGCTCTTTTATGTCTTTTTGCGGAATGCTGTTGCAGGTATACCAGCCCTTTTCCGCGCAGAGCGCGAGCTCGTCGTCCATCAGGCGGCAGAAGTTCTGATAGGCCTCCTCTGTAACGGTCACGGAATCGTCGAACAGCTCCCAGAAAAAGCTCTGTGTATACGCCCTGTCGTAGGCGTTGCCCATGGAAAAATGCCGCTGGAGCCGCTTGAGCAGCAGATACTTGTACTGATTGGATGTATAGCTCATACCTTGCCCCGCTTTCTTCTGATGCTGCCGTACATCTTGACCGCGTGGCGGAACTCTCCAAGGGAAAAGTCCGGGAACAGCGTTTCGGTGAAGTAAAGCTCTGAATAGGCGGACTGCCAAAGCAGGAAATTGGAGAGCCGCTGAAAGCCGCCCGTGCGGATGATGAGGTCCGGCTCCGGCAGATTTTGATACAGCGCCGCCGTGATCTCCTCCTCCGTCCGCGCGCCCTTGGCAACGGCGTCCACGATCTCCATCCGCCCGGAGTAGTTGCAGCACAGATTCAGCGTCAGGCCGTCACAGTGGGCGGTCTCGCGCTGGATGCGCTCCATTTTTTCGATGCTCTCAGGCGGCACGCGCTTGTCCGTCCCGGAGATGAGCACGCGGATGTTGTTTGCCGCAAATTCCCGATACCGTTCAAAATACCGGTTCGCCATGGAAAAGAGCGCGTCCACCTCCTCCTTGGGCCGATTCCAGTTCTCCCACGAAAAGCAGTAGACGGACAGCGTGGGGATGCCCATATCCACGCACCAGTGCATCAAGTCCTCCACCTTGTTCAAGCCCTGCTCGTGCCCCAAGGAGCGCTCCAGACCGCGCTGCTCCGCCCAGCGTCCGTTTCCGTCGGCGATGACCGCAACATGGTTCAGCCAGTTCACGATTTCGCCCCCTTCTCGGCGGTCGCCGGATAAACGGCGGTCACAACGCCGCTGTTCGCAGCATTGCTGACGCTCGCCGCGCCCGCTGCCGTGAAGAAGTTCTCCGCCACGCCGTCAAATGTATATCCGACCTTTGCCTTCAGCGTGATGGTCGCCGTGTAGACCGTAGCGTAGTTAAATGCCACAGCGCTCGGCGACCACGCGACCGTGCCGGTGAACTGTCTGCCCTCCCGGACGACCTTCGCGGGATATTTGCGCGCAACCGGCGCGGGGATGCCCTCGATGACGGGCTCCGTCACCGTGACACGTTCCGCCTCTTCAAGCCCGAAGATGGCGACGGTCAGTTCCCGGCTCGGCGCGTTCACAGCGGAAATGGTGATGGTGGTGAAGCCCACCGTGTTTGTATTCTTGTTCGGAGCGGTAACAGCGGTGTTCACAATGGTCAGCGCCGCTGCGATCACTGCTTGCGTGTTGACAGTGGAGGAATCGGACGGCAGACCGAGCTGCACGCCGTTTTCGCCAATCTTGTAGCCCTCGGCGGTCAAGGTGTAGGTCGTCCCCTGCTCGGCGGTGTCCCAGCCGGTGAGCGTGAACAATACCGGCGCGCCGACCACATAAGCGGAGCTGCCGCCCCCGCTCTCCTCCAGCGTGCCGACCAGCTTCTGCCCCTTGGCGTAGGCGGTCTTGCCCTTGCGCACGTCGCCTGCCGCCGCCGTCGCGTCGCTCGTATCCGTCCCGGTCTGGATATTTGCGATGGTTTCCGGCATCTGCGCGAGCGTCATGGCGTCTGTGCCGCCGTTTTTTGCGCGGATCGCGTCCGCGATCGCCGTCAGCTTGTCAGTAAGTGCCATTTTCGACCACCCCCAGCCGTCTGTCGATGTATTCCCGCATGGCGCTTACATCGTCCTCGGTCCAGTAGTCCACGCCGCGAATCGGCGTTTTGCCGTCCACGCCGTCCTTGCCGTCTGTCCCATTTCTTCCGTCTGTCCCGTCCTTGCCGTTTACGCCGTCCTTGCCGTTTACGCCGTCCTTGCCGTTTACGCCATCCAGTCCCTTCGGCAGCGGGAATTCGCTCTCCTTGTAGCTGTGGCTATCCAGTTCCCACAGCATCCAAAAGCCGTTTTCACCGGGGATGGGCGGGTGACCATTCATCTCCCGAACATTGGACTCCAACCGGGTGAACTCGCTGGGCGAGGCCGGCCAATCCCCGTCTGTAAGACTTTCCGCCACAAAAACGCTGATCACATTGCTGTGCTGTACGGTCACACCGTCGGTGCGGAGCGTTCCCACCAGCTGCAAGCTGTACCAGCCCCACAGCGCCAGATGCTTTTCCGTCAGCACACAGCCCACGTCCCCCTCCATGGGGCTCAGGGGAATGGTCTCGTACCAGTCCCCCTTCCGTACCCGCATCTCCCAGTCATAGCCCTGCGGCGTGCCGCGCACCAGCAGCACGCGGGAAAGATGGTCGTACTGGCGTGCCAGAATACTGCCGTCGTGTGAGATCTCCCAATCTTTGAAATAAATCATATTTGCTCCCCCCTATTCTTCTATTATTCATCAAATTTTGGAAGAACGCTTCCGACCTAACTCTCAGAATCACGACACGCCATCAATATGCAGTAAAAATTTTTTCGTTATGACATCATTTCGACCATTCTCCTCTTGACGGCATGACATTATAATGTCATAATGTTAGCAACGAGCGGTTGCTGCGGGCCAGCCCGCAGCCGTGCAAAACGATTTCATCTGGAATTTTCAAGGAACGACATCAAACGACGCACAAACGGAGGTTTCGTCGATGGAACAGGAAAAGAAGATCAAGCTGCTGGTCTACGCCACTGAGGACGAACGGGCACGCATCAAAATGGCCGCGGCCAAGCTGCACATGAGCATGAGCCAGCTGATCCTGGACAGCGTGCTGGAGCAGGTCGCCAGCATTGAGGAGCTGGAGAAGAACGGGGGTAGCCAGATATGAAAACGATCGCTGTCATGAACCAGAAAGGCGGCACCGGCAAGACCACCAGCGCCATCAATCTGGCAGGCGAACTGGTCCGCCGGGGCAAAAAGGTCCTTATTGTGGACATGGACACCCAGGGCAACGCCACCAGCAACCTCCAACTGACGGACGTGTCCCCCTTCACCCTAACCGACGTGATCGTATCCAAAACCGCCGTCCTGGCGGACACCATCTGCCACACCAGCATCGAAAACCTCGATCTCATCCGGGGCGGCGGTCTGCTGGCGCCGGCGCTGGCAGCCATGCAGGAAATGCCCTTCGGCAGGGACACCACCCTGCGCCGCCTGTTGCCGCAGCTTCCCGATACATACGATTTTGTATTCTTCGACTGCTCCCCTTCTCTCGAAAGCCTTTTTAACATCAACGTGCTGGTCGCCGTTGAGTATGTTCTCATCCCCATCAAGGTGGACAAGAACTCCATCGAGGGCTATGACGTGATGCTGGAAACCATCCAGTCCGTCCGCGAGATCGCCAACCCCGGCATTCGCGTGCTGGGCATCTTTATGACGGCGGTGGAGGTCTGCTCCAGTCTCGATAAGGAAATGATCTCCCACTTCCCTGCCATGCTGCCCGAACTCGCGTTCAAAACCTTCATCCGCAAGAATATTGACGTCAAAAAAGCGCCTCTGGCGCTCCAGCCCCTCTGCTTCTTCTCTCCCCGCTGCGCCGCGACCGCCGACTATGCCGCTTTGTGCGACGAAATGCTGGAAAGAATGGGGGGCTGATGAATGGCGAGCAAGAAGAATCCCTCCATTTTCTCCACGCTGCAAAAGACCACCGCCAATGCCAGCGCCGTGAACGGTGAATTCACCCACCAGATCCCGCTGGATGCGCTGGAGGATAACCCCCTGAACCGTTTTTCCATGGCGGAGGATGAGGAATTCCTCTCCACCATGCACTCCATGGAAAAGGACGGCTTGCTGGAGGATATCATCGTCACCCCGTCGGACACGGAAGGCCGTTACCGCATCATCAGCGGTCACCGGCGCGTCCACGCCTCCCGAAAGCTGGGCCGCGCCACCGTGCCCTGCAAGATCCGCCATTACGACAGTAAGCTTTCCGAGCTGCGGGCGCTGATGGGCGCCAACATCCACCGCCGGAATATCTCCGCCTTCGACATGGCGCGCCAGTTGGAGACCCTGCGCAGCACGCTGGCGGAAGAGGGCGGGCTCCCCGATAATGTGAAGGAGCAGTCGGAGCTGATGGCATCTCAGGTCGATCTGAGCCGCGCCACCGTGGAGCGGTATCTGGATCTTCTGAATCTGGATGAGACCGTTACCGCGTGGGCGGAGCATGGGCAGATGACCATGACTGATGCCTATGAGCTGGCGCGTCAGAAAAATATCCATCTTCAGCCCGTCGTAGAGGAGTATGTTGCCCGGAACGACGCCAAGGGCGACCTGCCCGCGCTGGTGCACCGCGCCATCGCATGGGCAAAGACGGCTGAGCTCCCCCCTCCCCCGGCAAAGCCCGCCCAGAGCACCAACCCCCTGCGGACGGTCGACTCCTTCGGAAGATCGGTCCGGCGCAGCATCGCCCAACTGAAGGAGCTGGATCTCAGCACGGACGTGGACAAGGACACCGCCAGGAAAAAGCTTGACACCTGCCTTGAAAATCTGGAGGAGCTGCGCCGCACCGTGGAGACGCTCAAAATGGTTTTGGACGACTGACTTACGGAAAACAAAAACCGCCCAAAACGGGTCCTATACAAAAAAACCCGACGCATTTGCGTCGGATTTTTTTCTTCTCTGGACAACGCCGCTTTTGCAGCACGATACGCCGAATTTCAGAAAATGCCTTGGAATTATGACCTTTGCGCGGAAAAACGTGTGCTGCGCCTGCCCCTGAACAGGCTTGACCGGCAGCACTGTGCAAGTCGTGCTGCCGGTCAAAAGAGACTTCTCTATTGCCTTTTGAGGTGTCTGTACCTTTATCCGTACTGGTAGAAGAGAGAGGCGAAGCCGCCCGAATGGACCAGGCACGCACCGTCGCTTTTTACCTCGCCGCGGCAGAGCAGATCGCACATACCCCAAGCCGTCTTGGCCGTGTAGATGCGCTCAAGGAGCACGCCCTCCAACTGCGCCATCTGCTCGATCATCGCGTCCGACTCTTCGGTGGGAATTCCCCAGCCGTCGCCGCGGTACTGCCCGTGAACGGTCATGACGGACGAGATGGGAACAGGAGGCGTAAGGCCGGTGTAGCGCTCCAATCCGCGGAAAAGATCGTCGAGTATGCTCTCAAGCTCCTCCTTCGTGTTCTCCACAGAGACGACGTGCACATGGAAGGGTGCACCCAGAAGGGCTGTGCCGTACACGATGCCCGCTGCCATTCCGCCGTTCCCGCCGGGGACGAACAGATCGTGGATCTGCGCGCCGGCGGGAGAATTCACCAGCTCGATCGGCAGGTGGAAATAGCCGACGGCAGCATGAACGGAGGTCGCGCCATTTTCCACGACAAAGGGCTTTTTCCCCTCATGACGCAAGCGCTCAGTCAGCTCCTCCACATAGACATTGCGTTCCTTTTCCGGGATGGGGCCCACATAGTGCTCCTCCACGCCGGAGAGCTTGTTGAGCAGGATGTTGCCCGCAAGATGCGTGGGCTGATCGTTGTTGTGCACCAGAATACACTTGATCCCCAGCCGGCAGCAGGCGGACGCGGCGATAGAGCACAAGTTGGAGTTCTCCTGCCCGGAGGCGATCACCACATCGCAGCCCTGCGCCTGTGCCTCGCCCAGCAGGTATTCAAGCGGACGGACCTTGTTGCCGCCGGAGCCGACGCCGTTGAGGTCGTCGCGCTTGATGTAGAGCGGGCAGGTATTCAGCTTCCGCTCCAGACGCGGCAGACGGTGCACAGGGGTAGCAAAATCGCACAGCCTGCTGCGCGGAAAGGCTGTCAGGGCAGCTTCCAGTTCGATTCCTGTCATATGCGCACTCCTTAGAGGGGCTTGCCGGTCTGCTTGTCGTACTTCTTGCACTTGAGCGTGAAATGCACCGTCTCATTGCTCTTGAACACGCCGAAGCCGATAAACGCCGTGACGACCGCGAGAATGGGAGAGAGCAGCGCGATCAGGTTGAAGGGCAGATACTGGGCGACGGACACGCCGAACAGACCCGTATACAGGATGGCAGAGGCGTCCCAGGGCACGATGGAGCCGAGCACGGTTCCCGTGCACTCAAGCGTGCGGGACATGACGCAGGGATTGACGTCCATATCGTCGAACGCGTTTCTGAACGCGATGGCGGGGAGGCTGAGGGTGCAGGACTGACCCGCGCCGCCAAACATCAGCACAATACCGGTCACAGTCAGGGAAAGCACCAGACCGCCGACAGACTTGACGACCTTGCACAGGCTGTCCATCAGGCGATGGAGCACGCCGGTGCGCTCAAAAATACCGGAGAACATACCCGCGCCGATGCACAGGAAGATGGTTTCCGCCATGCTGAGGGCGCCGCCGCGGGAGAGGAGCTTGTCCACATCCGCATTGCCGGTAGCGCTCACAAAGCCGTTGATGGCGGCAGAGATCACATCGTTCAGGGAAGCGCCCTGGAAGACCATCGCCCAGATGCAGCCGATGACAAGACCGCCGGCAAAGACGGGGATGGTGGGCTTGCGCATGGCGGAGAGCACCAGAACGAACAGGAGCGGCACCAGCATCAGCACACCCACACGGCAGGAGCCGAGCAGGCTGTCGGAGAGGACCTTCACGGCGGAGAGGTCAACGTCGCTCGAGGTGTAGCGCATACCCAGCAGCCAGAACGCCACGATGGAGATGATCGAGGCGGGAAGGGTCACGAAAAGCAGGGAGGTGATGTGGTCGAACAGCTTGACGCCGGAGGTCGCGGAGGCCAGCAGCGTGGTATCGGACAGCGGGGAGAGCTTATCGCCGACCAGTGCGCCGGAGATGATCGCGCCCGCCGCCATCTCAACGGGAACGCCGAGACCCTGCGCGATACCGATCAGCGCGATGCCCATCGTGCCCGCGGTGCCCCAGGAGGTACCGGTGACGATGGAGGTGATGATGCAGATGATGAAAGCGATCGGCAGGAATGCCTTCGGGTTGATGAGATTCACGCCGTAGTAGAGCATGGTCTGCACGCTGCCGGCGGAGATCCACACGCCGATGAGCATACCGATGAGGATCATCACGATCACAGTCTGGTTGACGCGGCCAATGCCCTTCATGGCGGACTCTTCCAGCTCATCCCAGGAGTAACCGAGGTAGATGCCGAAGAGACCCTCCACGCAGATCGCCGCCGTCAGGCCGAGCATGATGCTCACGCCCTGGAAAATGAGAGTCAGCAACACCGCGAGCGGCAGCAAGAAGCCGAGCAGTGCCAGTCCCGTGGACAGTTCTTTCTTTGCTTTCACTGTAATTTCCTCCTTCAGATAGAATGTGGTTTGTCGGATCGTTTTCAGGCGTCGAGCTCTGCGATCGCTTCGATCTCGCACAGCACGCCCTTGGGGAGCGCACGCGCCGCCAGGCAGGAGCGCGCGGGCTTCTGGGTGAAGTATTGCTCGTAAACGGCGTTGAAGGTGGCAAAGTCCGCCATATCCGCCAGATAGCAGGTCGTCTTGACGACCTTTTCCATGCTGCTGCCCGCAGCGGTCAGAATGGCGGCCACATTCTTGCAGGACTGGTGCGCCTGCGCCTCAATGCCCTCAGGAATAACGCCGGTTTCGGGAACAGCCGGGATCTGACCGGAGGTGAACACCGCCCTGCCCATGCAAACTGCCTGAGAGTAGGGGCCGATCGCGGCCGGTGCCTGAGTCGTTTCGATTTTTTCCATAAATTGTCTCCCATCCTGCCGCTGGCGCGGCATAGTATTTCTTGCCCCGGCAGCCCAGCACACACATATGAAATAGGCTGCCGGTCAGGTTAACTTTAGCTTAGCAATGAATTATAATTTAGTCAATAGTTTTTTTCTCATTCATGTTAAATTATCTCATTTGCATTAATTTTTATTAGGTTTTTGTTGCACTTTGCCATTTTTGGCGGTATAATAGAGAAAAGATTTGTTCAAGAAAGGATAAAAACCTGTGGCACCAAAAAAATTTGAGCTGACAGAAGTGGATCGTGAGATCCTTCGGTCCTACCAATATATGCTGGACGGTCTCGCGCTCTATCTTGGCGACAGCTATGAGATCGTGCTCCACAGTCTGGAGGAGCTGAGCCACTCTGTAATTAAAATCATCAACGGTCATTACACCAAGCGCGAGGTGGGCGCGCCGATCACCGACCTGGCGCTCTCCATGCTGCACGACATTCAGAAAAGCCAGACCCCGCACTCCATGGTCTACTTCAACAGGAGAGAGGGGCGCACTCTTAAATCTGTGACGATCCCGGTGATCGGCGAGAGGGAGCGCATCATCGGACTCGTCTGTATGAACTTCCAGTGCGATGTGCCGTTTTCGCAGTTCATCTCCACATTCCTCCCCACCACCTCCGACCTGACCATATCCCGAGAGACCGAGAGCTTTAATGCCGACATTGATGAGGTCATCTCCACCGCGATGGCAAAGGCGAGAGAGAGCGTTTCTGCATCGCCGAATATTCCCTCCACCAACCGCAATAAGGAGATCATCCGCCAGCTCTACCAACAGGGCATCTTCAACATCAAGGACGCAGTCGTGTATGTCTCCGCCAGTTTGGGGATCTCAAAGAACACGGTCTATCTGCATCTTCGCAACCTCAAGCACGAACTTCCGTCGTAACGCGCGCGGGAGCGCATCGCAATACTGAAAAAGCAAAAAAGCAGCCGACCTCCCTCCCCTCCCCCGGTAAAGCCCGCCAAGTCCATAAATACAAAAGGATCCCCGAACCGTTCATTGTCAGACCGGTTCGGGGATCGCTCTTATCCTTGCGCTCTGCCGTTTACTGCGTCATTTCGCAGTCAACGGTCTTGAAGATCTGAATTGTCCTTACCGCAGTCCTCTTCAGAAATTCCCAGATGGAACACCCGACGAACGCGGGTCTCGTCCAAGCCCTGAATCGCCTCGGCAAGCTTCTCCGCTCGGCGGTTATCCTCGTTCAAAAGGAGAATGTTGTGCCGCAGCGCATAGATCGCGGGGGCAGCGGCAACGCCGCCCTGGCGCAGATCTCCGCCGAGCAGGCGGCGCGTCTGGCGAAGCTCATAAATGAATTCTTTGCTCCCGCAGACCAGTGAGCCGATCGGCGCGCCAAAATCCTCGGACACACAGAACATACATCTGTCGGCATACTGCGCGATCTCTTTTGCCTCCACACCGAGCGCGTGCGCAGCATTGAAAATTCGTGCACCATGTCAAGCAGGCGATAGAACGCACCGACCATCGCAACGATCTCAATTTGAGGTAAATGGTCATCTTCTGCGCGAAGGGCTTTACGCCGCACCGGGAAAGAAAGGCCTCCCCCTCCCCTACCCCGATCAGCGGTGATCGCTCCGGTGAAATCCGATTTGATTTCGTGCAGCGCCTCTCCCCCGCTTTCGCCGAATTCCGACTCGGTTTCGTGCGGCATCTCCTCCATCTTCTCGACGAGTTCCGACATGGTTTCGTGCGCCCGCTTTCCCCTTTCCCCGACGAATTCCGACTCGATTTCGTGCAGCGCTCTCCCCTGCTTCTGACAAATTCCGACTTAGTTTCGTGCACCCACGCTTCCCTGTTCCAGCTGATTTCCGACTTGGTTTCGTGCAGACTTCTTTCGATTTCTTGCCGAAATCGGAACGCCTTCCCACAAAAACTCACGTGAGACTTGTCCAAATTCACTACATCTGGTGTTTTAATCACGCGCCGATATCCAATCTCTTGGAACTGATTTTTTTCTTATCTGCACGTTTTCAAGTCGTACTTTCCCAAACATCTGCCTAAAACATAATGCACGAAAGCACGTCGGAATTCTGAAAATTACACACAGCGAACTGCACGTTTCCAAGTCGGTCTTCTGCCTTTTTTCTCATCACTCCGGCAAAGCGCAGAACGGTGACGAAGACGCTTGGACAAATTACTTTCTAATTTTTGCAAATGACATCCTCTCTCGGGGGAGATTTTTTCCGCTCTATTTGACCGAAGGATACAATGCCTCCCTCGGCGGCGCTGAATGGTAGAAACAGTTCTTTGGACAAAGCCGGACAAGTCACACGTGAGACTTAGGAACTCGTCCTGTTTCATACCTGATTTCAGAGAGGAGAAAAATGTTATGTCTACCACTTGCATCCCCCCTGCCCGCCACATCCGCACGGACGATATCCCGGAGGAGTACCGAGACATCGTGGACGCCATCGGTATGGAGGCGTTCGTCCACCTGACGCTGCTGTGCGGCGGACAAACGCTGTACGTTCCCAAGCGGGAATCGCTGGAGCGCGGCGCCCGCGATCGGGACATTCGCGCCATGTTTAATGGCTCTAACTACCGAAGTCTCGCGGCCCAATTCCGCCTTAGCGAGCGCCAGATCCGAAAAATCATCAACGGCAGCCGCTGCTGACGGACAAATAACGCGCCGCTCGGACAGGTCTCACGTGAGACCTGTCCGAGCGATGAGAACATTTTCCTCGCGATTTGCAAAAAAAACTTTTTCTTTCCCTTTTTTTCAACTTATGCTATACTAAGGTTCTAAAAAAGCAATCTTTTCGCAAAAGGAGGGTCGCACCATGTCCCAGTTCCCCGAACCGGCAGAGCAATTGAAGGACACCCCCCTGCGTTTTCTGGAATCCGAACAGTTTCAGGAAATGCTGGATACATACAATAAGCTGAAGCCGCTGGAAAAAGAGCACCCCAGAAAGTTCAAAAATCAGATGAACGTCTTTGACTTCGGCGACATTTACCCCCTGATGGACAGTTATCTTCAGACACACGATCTGTCTTCGCCGGAGGCGGTGGCAGAGGCGGTGACCATCGGCGCGTCGGAGACCGTCACGTTCGCCGCCACGCTGCTGGATATTTTTGATAAGACCGTCACCGCGAGGGTGCAGGAATACGATGTGCTGGGCAACAGCCCCGCCACCTATTTCATCTGCGGCGTCTGGGCGAACATGAAGCGCGGCAGGGAATTCCATCCCTCCTCCAACGGCATCACCGTGACCTATTCCGAGCCTGACGCCTACGGCAACCAGAACATCCGCTACCGCAACAAGGATTATGAAATGACCATCATCTTTGAGGCCGTCGCGGAATACACGAAAAATCTCTCCTGGACGGCGCACCGCCTGCTGATCTACACTCTGATGCGCGGCAACGCTGACAACTGGCGAAACAACACCGCGACCTTCTCCATTGAAGAGTACATGGACTGGGCGGGGCTCCGCTCCAGAGACGCCGCCTATCGCCAGATCAAGAAGGATATGCAGTCCATCACAGGCATGAAGATCACTGCGGAATCCTTCAAAAAGTATTTTGAATCCTTTTATATCACCCATCTGGCGACCGAGGCATCCATCAAAAAGTACACCGGCGAGGTGCGCATTTCCTTCGCCGAGAACGTGCGCCACTTCCTGACCCAGTATTACCAGCTGATCCCCGACTGGATGGGTCATCTGAGCGAAAATGCCTACCGCATGGCGTTTTATCTCTTCTACCGCGCGCGGAAAGCGCCCGTCGATGACGACGGCAGCTTCCGCGTAAAAATTCAGGACATCATCCACTACATCGGCCTGCCGACTAAGGAGGACGTCAAAAACCGCAACTATGACGAGGCGATCATCCGCCCGTTCAATAAGGCAGTGGAGGAGATCGAGGACGTCTCGGGCGGCTCGATCCACATGGATTTCGACTATGACGACATCAATACCTTCCTCGGCGGCAAGATGAACGTCGGCATTGACGCCACCATGCAGAGCTACATCCAGCAGATCGAAAAGAACAAGACCGTCAAGCAGCTTGAGGCGAAGAGAAAGCCCGCTAAAAAGCCGCCCCAGAGCACGCAGTGACCCCTCAGCAACTGCACGAAACCACGTCTGAATTCCTCAAATTTCTGCGCGGCCGCTGATTGGAAGACAAAACATCCGTGGAAAAGATATCCACAAAAAACGGAAATTTGACGACAAAAGTCCGATTTTCCCACCAAAACGCCTACTTTTCACGCAAGTTATCCACCGTCTGTGCCCATCCTGTGAAAAAAACGAGGGTCACAGCCTGTCCAATTCCGACTTCGAGCCGTGCTAAGACGACTTCAATTCGTGCAAAGGCGACCTCAAGTCGTGCAGGAGACCCAAAATCACCCAAGCCATTTTTCCATGTTTTTCAAACTTTTATACAGATATTTTCTGTCGAATCATACTTTTATATTTGTTTCATCTAATTTTTTTCGGATTTTCTTTTTTTACCGAAAATCCCCTTATTGATATCTTAAGATATCTTACAGACCTCGCGGGAATCGCTCCTCCGCGGGGTCTTATGCTATAATAACGGAAGAAAAGGAGGAGAGCCTATGCCCGACACCTTCAACGACCTGCGCTCGCGCATCGTCGATTATCTCTACGACCGGGGTATTGACCCGCAAAAGCGCTTTCGCTGCCTGAATCCAAAGCATCTCGACCGCGATCCCTCCATGGGATACGACGCAAAGCGGCAGAAAGTACACTGCTTCGCCTGCGGCGCGGACTATGACCTCTTCGATCTGCTGGCGATCGACGAAAACCTCACCTCGCCGCACGACGCTCTGGCGCTTGCGAGCAAGCGCTACGGGCACGGCGACGCGGGAGAAGCGCGCCCCGCTGATCGCCTGAGCAGGGAAACGCTGCCCGCCTCCTACCCCGAAAGCTGCTTTTCTCACCGCCGAAAAACCGATTATTTTGCCAAACGCGGGCTTTCCGACGCCACGGTGACAAGATTCCGCCTTGGCTACGACCCCGAGCATGACTGCGTGGTACTGCCGTGCGAAAACGGGCGCTGCGTGCGCCGCGCCGTCGCGGAAAAGCGCTATCTCAACGAAAAAGGCCAGCCCTCGCCGCTCTTTCAGCCGGAGCTGCTGACTGCGGGCGGGGAAGAGCCGGTCTTCCTTTTGGAAGGCGCCTTTGACGCGCTCTCGGCAGAGGAGCTGGGCTATCGGGCCGCCGCGCTGAACGG
>ERZ791571.134-NODE-134-length-68869-cov-8.733514_pt1 | contig 68869 bp, 55 predicted proteins | sample MGYA00509972_ERZ791571 | MGnify/ENA primary metagenome ERZ791571 (study PRJEB30046, sample SAMN00791936) | human gut metagenome | study: EMG produced TPA metagenomics assembly of the A metagenome-wide association study of gut microbiota in type 2... | reverse complement strand
ATATAATGTATAAGTTAGCTCCGTCGGGTGGTCTCTAATCACTTAGAAAGCACTTTGTCGAACCCGGTGCGGAATAATCGGGCACAAAAGTACTTCTTTTATTTGGAACAGGCAAACGTTTCTTCCTCTTTTTTTGAGGAATAGATTTGTGAAATCTGTCAGGAAGGGATTCTTGCAAGTCTGCTTCATACCAACTCCGTGTCAAGGCCGTACCAACTCCGTATCAAGTCCAAGCGTATAGATACGGAGAAGACACGGAGTAAATAAGACTCAGATATAATGAATATACGGGGTCTATTCATAAAGCCTTGAGTACTGAACCAAGCAAACTTATAAGAGAGAATAAAACATTAATTTCATTTTCTTTTTTTTTAGAATATTCTTCCTTGCATGATTTATAATGTCTATCTTTGCACTCGGATTTAAGAATCCGGCTTTCGGGTGCTTCGTGATATATCTTATCAAACGAGGTGAAAAGGGAATCAGGTGAAACTCCTGAACAGACCCACTGCTGTGAGCTTCATTAAACTTTTCGGATAAATTCTACACTTGTCCACTGTCCGTATAGGATGGGAAGGACTTCCGGAGAGGAAGCGAGTCAGAAGACCTGCCTGCAAAGTTTGCAATCTACAGTTTCGGGGGAAAAGGAACTTAAGAGATTCACATTGCTTCAACTCATATTGTTATAGATATGAGAGGTCATTGCTCTGACTTCGTACCTCGAAACATAACGGAAAATAATTGTGTGTATGCAGAAGAAACGCATTTTGAGGTTATGTTGTGCAGTGCTAATGGTATCATTATCCGCCTGCGAATATGAGGATGATTTTCCTGCCGGAGTGGGCGAGGGTAATATCGAAGCTATTGTTTTGAACGAGGGAAGAATAGGTACGAATATGGGAGCTATATCTGTATTGTACCGTAACGGGATGGTGAGTCCCGATGTCTTTCGTGTTGTGAATAACCGACCGTTAGGGGATGTAGCACAATCTATTACGATGATTAATGGGAAGTACTTCATCGCTTTGAACAATTCTAAGAAAATCGAGATTGTAAATTCCAAGACTTTCGAATCCGAAGGTACGATACTTTATACACAGGCAGGATTACCACGTCAGATTGTGGCTATATCGGATACTACTGCTATCGTTTCCGATCTTTTAAGTAACAATGTTTCCGGTGTTGATTTGCCCAGCCAGCTGGTACGGATCCGTACCGTGCCTCCTTATGGTACTCCCTTGGAATATATCGTTATCAGAAAATGGGTAGAATATATGGAAGTGTCTGAACATAAACTTTTTGGTATTACAGCAAAAGGGGTTTATGTGTTCGATCTGGACAATATTACTCTGGAAGGAAGCCGCATGATAGAAGAAGTCTATAATGAGGAAGTCACTAAAACCTGTAAATTGCTGAAAGACAAAAATGGCAAGATATGGGCTTTGATGAACGAACGTGATAAAGGCAAACTTACTGCTATCCTGTTAAAGTGTATTGATCCGCAGACGGAGAAGGTAGTGACTACTTACAGACTGCCTTTTGTCAGTAAGAATGAAGCCAAAGAAGGGGATGTAACCGGAACTATCAGCTATAACCGGACTGACATGGATGCTACTAAAACTCTGATCTATTTTAGTGTGCGAACCTGCAAACCGGGTCTTCCGAATGACTCACAACAAAGTATTTATACGTTGAATACGGATGATGGCACTTTTAAATTACATCGTCATGTACCTGGAGTAGATATGATGTATGGTTGTGGAGTAAGTCCGCAAGGGGAAGTGTATATCTGCGACTGCCTGGACTATTCGGCACAGCGTGGTTATATTCGTCATTATAAAGAGAGTGGAAATGTTGAAAGTTACCGTGTTGGTATTTATCCCAATCAGGTCTATTTCCCTGAATCATCCGAAGTTCAATAATCTAAGTTTATGAGAAAACTGTTTTTCCTGATAGTTGCCGCATGCCTGCTGGTGACTGATGCGATAGCTCAGAAAAAGGATACGATTGCCTATGGCCTGAATTTGGATGAGGTGCAGATTGTAGCCCGTCGGATACGTCATGCCAATGAAGCAAATGCCGGTGCAAAAGTGACGCATCTTGAGCCTGAATTGTTGCAAATCAATAAAACCCGTTCGTTTTCTGAGTTATTGACCGAAAATTCAGCTACCTACATTAAGAGTCTGGGCACGGGAGCATTATCTACAGCCTCTTTCCGTGGAGGAAGTGCTGCGCAAACCCGGGTCAACTGGAATGGAATCAACATCACGCCGCCGATGTCCGGAGTGTTTGACTTTTCGCAGTTCCCTGTCTTCTTTGCCGACAACGTGAACCTTTATTATGGAAGCAGTCATGTGAAGAGTGGTACCGGTGCTGTGGGTGGGAGTGTAAACATCTTCAATGATCCGGAGTGGGGAAAGGGAGTTACAGGTAAATTTTTTGGAGAATATGGTTCTTATAACACATATACCGGAGGAACACAGATTAATGTAAGTGGCAAACGGGTGGTTTCGAAAACGCGTTTGTTTTATCAGCATTCGGATAATGACTATACTTATATTAATAAAGTACTTACTAATGAAGCTTTCCGTGAGAAGCGGCAAGATGCCAAATATTCACAATGGAGTGCGATGCAGGAAGGGTACTTTAAACTGAATCCGTACGCACAACTGGCTGCTGTAGGCTGGATACAACAAGGGAAGCGTATGTTGCCCCAACCATTAGGCATTGTGGGAAAGACACACGAACAGCAGAATGAAACGAATATTCGCGGGTATGTAGGGTTCGACTACGTGCGTGGCATCCATGAATTTCATGTAAAAGGCGCATGGCTTTATTATCGTCTGAAGTATGACAAATGGTTTGATGGCGGGTTGTTCGACCCGGAAGGCAATATCAACTCTTCGCAGACATGGCAGGGGGTTGCTGATTATTCGTGTGCACCTGTTGACGAGTTGGTATTGAATGCTACGCTTACCTATACACACGACTTGGTAAATGTGAGTAGTTACATTGATGTGGATTCCGCTAAGTACCTGATAGACGATGTGTATTATAATATACCGGTACCCGAACCGCCATTGAAGCATCATCGCAATGTATTGTCGTTGCAAGCTTCGGCGAACTGGACATTGTTGCCATGGTTACAACTGCATGGACAGTATATGTTCGAGCAGAATAATAGCCGGAACGTGTCTACATGGTCGGCTGGTTTTGCCACTAACTTTTTTGACAAGACCTTCTACGTGAAAGGTAGCATGTCGTACAATTACCGTTTTCCCAGTATGAATGATCTTTATTGGCGTCCCGGTGGAAATCCCGATGTGAAACCCGAAGACGGCTATTCTTATGACGCAGCCATCGGTTATAAGAATGATTTAACCTCCTGGATGACATTGAATGCAGAAGCGTCCGGTTATCTGATGCATATTGACAATTGGATATTGTGGCTTCCAAAAGATGGCAACCAGTGGATATGGACACCTCAGAACAAACGTAATGTCCTCTCGATGGGAGCAGAGTTTACTGGTAAAATGGTGCTTAGCTTTGGAGATTTCAAGACTACACTTTCCGGTAATTTCAGCTGGGCTCGTTCGCGTACGCGGAAGAAGCAGCATGTAGATGATAACTCTTATATGCAGCAGATCCCTTATGTGCCCGAATTGAAATGGAATGCACGGCTGGCGTTCGATTATAAAAAAGCCTTTTGTTCGTGGCAGACTACTTATATAGGTAAACGTTATGTCACAACTGATGAATCTTATTCAACCCGTCCTTATACGGTTCATAACTTATTAGTGGGTTATTTGTGGAAATTAGGGAACGGCATGCAGCTTACTTCGCAAGTACGTGTGGATAACATTCTGAATACCTATTATGAATCGACACAATACTATCCGATGCCATTGCGTAATGTGCTGTGCTCGTTGATGTTTGAATTTTAGTTTTTAATTTTTTATATACTAACAATGAAGAAGAACATTATTTATTTTTTATCATGCCTTGTCCTTACGGTAGGACTAGTATCTTGTAGTGATGATGACAAAGAACCGTTGTCGCCTTTAACAGTTGTGATAGAGGGTGCCGAAGCACAAGAAGTAGTGCAAGGTACAACTCTGAATCTAAAGGCTGTAGTAGAAGGAAGTTCAGAAGTGAAATACGCCTGGACATTGAATGGTAAGGAAGTTTCTACCACCCCTGCTTATGAGTTTACTGCGACGGATCTTGGAAAAAGTGAAATTCAACTGAAAGTTTCAAATGCGGAGCAAGGTGAAGCAGCAGCCAAGTTAGACCTCGACGTGTATGGAAAGTATAAGTATGGAACCTTTATACTGAACGAAGGTGCAGCTTGGGGAGGTGATAAAGGTGGCTACCTAATCTTTATAAGTCCGGAGGGAGAACTTGTGGAGAAGGCTTTCCAAAAAGAGAACAATGGAGCATGGTTAGGCAGTGTTCCGCAGGATGTGTTTATTGCCAACAATAAAATGTATATTGTTTCTCAAAACGGAGGTAACGAGGGAGGCTTTTTAACGATAGTCAATGCTGAAACATTGAAACTGGAAACCGCTTTTGGTGATGAATTGAAGAGTCAGGTAAGTTGGCCTACACATGTAGCAGTGTTGGGCGATGATAACATTTATCTGCGTGATAACGGAGGTATTAAGTTGTTTCATCCTTCTACAGGAGAAGCGACTCTTATCGAAGGAACGAAAGGAGCCAGAAAAAATACGATGGCAGTTGTTGGAGGAAAAGTTTTTGCTTCGCAAAACAAGAATCTTCTTGTCATAGAATCCGGAAAGGATAAAGTATCGGCAACGGTTGAATTTGACGGTAATATTTCGGGTGTGGTAAAATCATCAGATAATAACGTTTGGGTATCGGTTTCAACTGGTAAAATAGCTAAAGTCAGTGCCAAAGATTATTCAATTATAAAAGAAAACGATTTGTCGTCGAATACAGATGCTACAAAAACGTTGTCAGCTTCATTTGCTGCTGCTCCCAGTATAACAGCCAAAGGAGATACATTGTATATGAGTGGTCTTGCTACTAAAATTTACCGTCATATTTTTAGTACTAATGAAACTAAACTGATGGTAGATGTTAAAGAGATGGTAGAAAATGCCAATATCGTTTATAATACAGTTACTGTTGATCCGGTAACGGAAGGAGTTTATTTCAATACGATAAAAGGATATGGAGATAATGTGGGTATCAATCAGATTAGTATATTCGATTTTAGTGGTGCAACTCCTACTTTGAAAGCACATTATAATGATTGTACAAGATATCCGGCTGGAGTCTTCTTTACTTCTAATTTTAGATAACTATGAAGAATAATATTATCTATTTTTTATCATGTCTTGTCCTTGCTATAGGATTGGAATCTTGTAGTAGCGATGATTCCAACGGCAATGCTTTATTACTCTCAGTATCCATTGTCGATGGTGAAAAACAAGATGTTGCACTTGGAAAATCTCTCACCTTGGAGGCGAAAGTGGAAAATGGTGAAAATGCTCGTTTTGAGTGGACAGTGGATGGTGAGAAGGTATCAACTGAACTGAAGTATGTGTTTACTCCCACAAAGGTAGGCACCTACGACGTGAAGTTTGCAGCTTATAAGGATAAAGATGAAGCCTATGCCGCTATACTGGTGAATGTATATGTGGCTTATGATGCTGTAAAGTCTATGAGTGATATTCAATTCTGGACAGGAGAGGGAGAATGTCAGTCTGCATTAGGCGTGCAATGGATAAGTGGTGACAACTGGGAAGATCCGACACAGGATAATGTTCATTTCCTGAGTTGGGGGTATCGTTGGAAAGAAAGCGACCAATCTACCGGATATCAGATGATCTTAGCAATTGCTAAAGCAGATCCTCGCTTCTTTGTTGTGATGGGACCAGGATTTGGTGGTGATGGCAGTCGGTCTGTTCGTGGTTTGGGCTACGATGCCAATGGTGATGGTTGTTTTTCTATAAAGAATGAATCCATGTCTATTACATATGATGCAAAGGACTTTACGGATGGGGTAATCTTTCTGAAAGATGATGTGACGGGAGATGGATTTGTATCAACCGATCCTGCCGATTATTGGATGGGTGGCTGGTATGAGAATTATTGTTCGTATTATTTGGGTGATGATGGGAAGAATGTTCCGGAATCATTTGAATATTCTCCATATATGGCAGACTTGCGCACATTAACTCAGAACAGTTGGGATGCTTGGACTTGTTCCTCAATCAATTCCGGTATGATGAATACTTATCCTTTTTCAGAATGGATGGTAGGGGCTCTTGCAAATCCCCAATAATAGATACGAATTGATTTTTCCTGAAATAAATAAAAGTTCTCTCATATCAATTGATAGGGAGAACTTTTATTATATAAACCGCAGCAACTATCAGGGCTACTACAATAATAGCAAAGATAATAAGCAATATTAGACTGTAGAAGAACATAAGTACTGTGGTCCAAAAACTTCTCCACCACGTGTATCCATACAGTTGCTTATAATCCAGGCAGAAGAGGGCAAAGATGAATAGTATGGGCAATTCGTATAAATCGCCTACCTGTGCACTGCCGTTGAAAGGAAGCACAATGATGCTGAGCAAGAGTATTTGGCAAGCGATATAGGCCTGTATAAATACATGTTCTGTCAGATTATAGCGCAGCTTGTTCTTTTTACGACGGAAAGCCATGAGCGTTGCCAGAGCAAAAAGAGGTAACGTGGCAATGATGCGGAATGCCTTGTTGCCATGTCCCCAACTTTTCAGTAAGTTCCATACTTTTTCCAAGAAAGGTGTGTTGTGGATGACTTTTTCAAGTTTATCAAATGCTGAAGACCCATCTTTCAGCAATTCGTCTATGAGCTCATCATCTTCATCGCCATTTATTTTTATGGTGATATTGTCCTTTTTAAAAGAACTTTTTGTTTCTAGTTTTTCCAAATCCAGATTCAGGTCTTTTATAGTTTGAGTCAGAACTTCCTTTTGAGCTGGTTCTTTGGCCTTTTTTATCTGTTTCTGCAAAAGTTCGCGTGTGACTATCAGATTCTTCTTCCGGATTTCCGTAGAATCCTCTGTTCCCAGATTTTCCAGTTTCTTGTTCAAGCCTTTTATGGCCTGGTTCAGAACATCTTTGGTGTGTGAGTCTTCTGTTCCCTCTATTCGTTTTTGTAGTTGTTCACGTGCAGCAAGTATTTCTTGTCTTTGGACTTCCTGTGATTTTTCCTTCTTTTCTTTCAGGGCTTCAGGGTCTACCAGTTGCACAGCCATTATGTAAAGGGCGGCAAGTACAAATAATGTCTGGAAGGGGCGGAAGTATAAGATTCGTTTGCCAGCAATGAAGTCTCTGATCATGTATCCCGGGCGGTAGAGCAAGTCCAGAAGGGTGCGGCCGAAACCATTATCGATATTAGTGAATCCGCCTAATATATTTCTGAATGCATTACTGAAACGGTAACGGGGAGTATTCCGGCTTTGACCGCAACGGTTGCAATAGCTACCTGTATAAGCAGTTTCACAATTTAAGCAAATATTGCTTTCCTCACTCATGGGCGGTGTTTTCTTTCCTTGTACCATTTTGATGTGTAGGGCGCGAAGGCGTATCTTACAGGGAAGCCACCAGGGAGAGTTTAATATTCGGTTTGGCAGAATCCTGCGTTTGGTAAGGATATACAAGAGAACCAGAATGAAAGCCCACAGAAAAACATTACTGTCTTCTCCTTCTTCAAAAGATAACCATAGTAGTACTGCCAGGATTAGTATTTGCCAGATATTGATCATTTTCTTTCTGCAAGGAGTGCGACGGGAAACAATAACCGGAACGGAAGGTGGATTGACAACCGGATGGGTTGGTTGTTCATCCGTTTCCAAGAGTTCTTCCAGTGAGTTCATAATTTTCCAATGCGGATATTTGCCTAATTCTTCGGCGGAAGTTACTCCATGGGTTACACCGGCAAAGTCCACACCAGCTGCTTTGGCTGTGGCAGCGTCCACTGTGCTATCGCCAATGTAGAGGGTTTCTGCCTTGGTGACATGCAACTGTTTGATGGCAAGCAGCAACCCTTCGGGTGAGGGCTTGGCTGTTTGTACATCTTCTCCGCCAATAATGATGTTGAAGAAACTGCCGGGGAAGTGCTGGTCGAGCATTTCCTTTATGCGATAACGGTATTTGGTGGAGATGATGCCGATGAATGCGCCTGCATCTTTCAGGGCAAGCAGCACAGACTTGGTTTCCAGAAAGAGTACGGTGTTTATTGTCATGTGGGTATCCGCTTCCTTCCTGTATTCGCTCTTAAAACCAGCTAGTTGGTCTTCATCCGTCACCCCCGTCAGGATAGAGAAAGATTCTTCCAAAGTTTTTCCGATGGTACGTTTAATATCTTCATCGGTTACATCTGTATAACCATGTTGATTGAGCACATTACGGAAACAGGTAACGATGCCGCGAGAAGAGTCTGCGAGCGTGTAGTCAAAGTCAAAGAGATAAGTCGTATAGCTCATTGTCGCTTTTTGCGGCAAAGTTATAAATTAATTGGAATTTTTAGGCTATATTTGTTCGTTCGATGAATTTATTAGGGAAACCGTTAAGTGTTTCCGGATGCTGAGTTGTTACATATGCACGTTAACTATGTAGTATTATGAAATTGTCAGAATTGTTTTTACTGGTTTTATTCCTTTTCTCCCTTTCAGCGTGTGTGTCCCAGCAACCGGATACGAAGAGTAAGTGCTATGCCACAGAGTATGTCAACCCCTTTATCGGTACGGATTTTACCGGGAATACGTATCCCGGAGCACAAACTCCGTTCGGTATGGTGCAGTTAAGTCCCGATAACGGGCTTCCGGGATGGGATCGCATCTCCGGTTATTTCTATCCGGACAGCACGATTGCAGGTTTTAGCCATACCCACCTTTCAGGTACCGGGGCAGGTGATTTATATGATATATCTTTTATGCCTGTTACTTTGCCCTATAAAGAGACGGATGCTCCGTTAGGTATTCATTCTTTATTTTCTCACTCCGAAGAAACTGCCAGTGCCGGATATTATCAGGTTCGGTTGAAAGACTATGATATCAATGTAGAACTGACGGCAACCGAGCGTTGCGGTATTCAACGTTATACCTTCCCTGAAGCAGATGCTGCCATTTTCCTTAATTTGCGAAAGGCTATGAATTGGGATTTTACCAATGATACTTATATTGAGAGAATCGATTCTGTTACCATACAAGGGTATCGCTTTTCTGACGGTTGGGCACGCGATCAGCATATTTATTTTCGTACCCGATTCTCTAAACCGTTTAAAGCAATGCAGTTGGATACTGCTACTATTGTCAAGGATGGTGAACGGATTGGAACGTCTGCTATCGCCCGTTTTGATTTCCATACCGCTGCAGGAGAGCAGATTCTTGTAACCACTGCCATATCAGGTGTAAGCATGGAGGGAGCTGCTCGTAATCTTGCAGCCGAAGCACCGGATGATGATTTCGACAAATATCTGGCTACTACCCCAAAAAACTGGAATGAACAACTGTCTAAGATAGAAATCACATGTGATGATCCTGATGAGAAAGTCAAATTTTATACGGCTCTGTATCACTCTATGCTGGCACCGACTATTTATAATGATGTGGACGGTGCCTATTACGGTCCCGATAAACAAGTGCATCAGGCAGATAGATGGACCAATTACAGTACTTTTTCATTGTGGGATACCTATCGTGCCGCTCATCCTCTTTACACTTATATAGAACCGCAACGTGTGAATGATATGGTTCAGTCTTTTCTTGCTTTTTTTGAACAGAACGGACGTCTTCCGGTATGGAACTTCTATGGAAGTGAAACGGATATGATGATAGGCTATCATGCTGTACCGGTTATTGTGGATGCTTATCTGAAGGGAATAGGAAATTTTGATCCGAAGAAAGCCTTGGAAGCCTGTGTAGCTACAGCCAATATAGATGAATATCGCGGAATTGGATTGTATAAAAAGTATGGTTATGTGCCTTATGATGTGACAGATCATTATAACTCAGAGAACTGGTCGCTCTCTAAAACTCTGGAATACGCTTACGATGATTATTGTATTGCCCGTATGGCGGACAAGTTGGGTGAAAGGCAGATTGCAGATGCATTCTATAAACGTTCTCAAAACTATAAGAATGTATATAATCCCCAGGCTTCTTTTATGCAGCCGCGTGATAATAAAGGAAATTTTATTCAACCCTTCAGTCCGGATGACTATACTCCGCATATTTGCGAAAGTAACGGTTGGCAATATTTCTGGTCTGTGCAGCAAGATGTCGATGGTTTGATTGGTTTGGTCGGAGGTACGGAGCGTTTTGCCCAGAAACTGGATAGTATGTTTACTTATAATCCTTCTGCGGATGAAGATCTGCCTATTTTCAGTACCGGAATGATCGGGCAGTATGCGCATGGAAATGAACCGAGCCATCATGTCATTTATTTGTTTAATGCTGTAGGGCAACCTTGGAAGACTCAGAAATATGCCGCCGAGGTGATGCATGAACTTTATAAGAACACGCCTGCCGGTTTATGCGGGAATGAGGATTGTGGTCAGATGTCTGCTTGGTACGTATTTAGCGCAATGGGATTCTATCCGGTAGATCCGGTTAGCGGCAGATATGAAATAGGCACCCCTATGTATCCTGAAATGAGAATGCATTTGGATAACGGCAAGACATTTACGGTATTGGCGCCGACTGTTAGTGAAGAGAATATATATATCCAGTCGGTGAAACTCGACGGGAAACCTTATGATAAAAGCTATATCACACATGAACAAATAATGAATGGCTCTGTCTTTGAATTTGAGATGGGGAATAAACCGGGGGTAGTGTGGTATGCGATAGAGTGATAAAATGAAGTTGTGGGATTATGGGTGATAACTTTGATTCAACTTATAAACTCCTTTTCCGTAAATACTATGCCAATCTGCTTTTCTATGCCACACGTATTGTGGGCGAGGAAGAAGCAGAGGACGTAGTACAAGATGTATTTGTGGAATTGTGGCGACGAAAAGATACAGTGACGGTGGGAGAGCAGATACAGGCATTTCTGTATCGGGCGGTGTATACCCGTGCTTTGAATGTTTTGAAGCACCGGGATATCAAGAATAGTTACGAAGCTGTCGTAATGGAAATTAATCAGAAGAGGGTTGAATTCTATCAGCCGGATAGTAATGATGTAGTGAAAAGGATAGAGGATCGTGAGCTTAGAAAAGAGCTTTCCGAAGCCATTAATGGACTGCCGGATAAATGCAAGATGGTTTTCAAACTCAGTTATCTGCATGATATGAAGAACAAAGAAATTGCAGAAACAATGGGAATATCGTTACGGACGGTAGAGGCTCACATGTATAAAGCTTTGAAGTTCCTGCGTGAAAGATTGGGCTACCTCAACTTTATGTTAGCCCTGTTTTTATTGAATAAGGTATAAGTGTTTTTGTCGAAACGATTGTTTTATTAGTATGATGAAGGAAGGAAAAAATAAGTTGAATGAAGAATTACTGGCCAAATTCCTTATGGGTGAATGTTCTGAAGAAGAACTCCGTGAGGTGAACACTTGGCTGAACGAGTCGGACGATAATGCGCGTGAACTGTTTAGGATAGAAGAAATATATCATCTGGGAAAGAGTGGCGATTCTACAGATGAGAAAAAAATTGAAAAAGCAGAAAAACAGTTATTCAAACGGTTGGCACAGGAAGAAGCTAAGCAGTTCAAGGTGCGTAGAATGCATACTTGGATGAAGTATGCTGCTATGTTCATAGGAATTTTCCTTGTATCCGGTTTGAGTTATCATATCTATCAGTCTCAAAGTGAAGAACAGTTAGTGGCTGTTGTAGCCCGGGATGAAGTGAAGGAATTGATGCTGCCCGATGGCACTAAAGTATGGTTGAATAAGCACACGACCTTGAAGTACCCGCGTGAGTTTTCTGAAAAGGAAAGAAATGTGTATATGGAGGGAGAGGGCTATTTTGAAGTAAAGAGAAATGTTGAAAAGCCTTTTATTGTGCGAAGTGAAGCCATGCAAGTCAGAGTGCTGGGTACGGTTTTTAACTTGAAGAGTGATAAGATGAACCGTTCGGCAGTAGCTACACTGATTAAGGGAGAGATTGAGGTGAAAGGCAATCACAATGAGGGTATGATTGTGTTGGCTCCGGGACAAAAAGCCGAATTGAACGCTGTAACTCGTCGTCTGGTAGTGAAGCAAGTGGATACAGGTATTGAGAATTGGCATAATAATCAGTTTGTCTTTGAAAATGCTGATATATTTACGATTGCCCGTACTTTAGAGAACTCTTATGGAGTGAAGATTATTCTGGCGCCTGATATGGATGCTACTAAAACATATTCGGGTACACTGAAGAAGAAAAACACTGTGGAGGAAATCCTGAATTTGATTAAAAGTACAAATGCAATACCTATTGAATATAAAATTGTAGGAAATAGTGTATTTTTGTCTCCCAAAAAATAAAAGGAAACTTTTGAAATATATAATCTTATAAATATAATAGTATGAGAAAGCTGCTTTTATCAATGTGCTTTTTGGGCTGTGCTCTCTGGGCGCAGGCTAAAGATTTAACACAATACGTTAACCCGTTGATGGGTACGTTATCCAGTTTCGAACTATCTACAGGCAATACATATCCTGCTATCGCACGTCCATGGGGTATGAATTTCTGGACTCCTCAAACAGGAAAAATGGGAGATGGTTGGCAGTATGTTTATACCGCCCATAAAATCCGTGGTTTTAAACAAACCCATCAACCCAGTCCCTGGATTAATGACTACGGTCAGTTTTCTATCATGCCGGTAGTGGGCAAACCCGAATTTAATGAAGATAAGCGTGCCAGCTGGTTCTCTCATAAAGGAGAAGTTGCATTGCCTCATTATTATAAGGTGTATCTTGCTGAACACGATGTCGTGACAGAGTTTACTCCCACTGAACGTGCTGTTTTATTCCGTTTTACTTTTCCGGAGAATGAACATTCATATATTGTAGTGGATGCTTTCGACAAAGGATCTTATATTAAAATTATTCCTGAACAAAATAAGATTATCGGATACACAACCCGTAACAGTGGTGGAGTGCCCGATAACTTCAAGAACTACTTTGTTATTGAGTTCGACAAGCCTTTTACTTATCAGGCTTCTGTTGCCGATGGCGTTTTGGCAGAGAATCAAAAAGAGCAGAAGGCCGGACATGCAGGTGCAATCATTGGTTTTAAAACCCGTAAAGGAGAAATCGTGCATGCTCGTGTAGCCTCTTCCTTTATCGGTTTTGAGCAGGCAGACAGAAACTTGAAAGAGCTTGGAAACGATAGTTTTGATACTTTGGTTCAGAAAGGGCAAGATGCCTGGAATGAGGTATTGGGTAAAATAGAAGTGGATGGTGGCAATCTTGATCAGTATCGTACTTTTTATTCTTGTCTGTATCGTTCGGTACTTTTCCCCCGTGCTTTTTATGAATTTGATGAAACTGGCAATCCTGTTCATTATAGTCCTTACAATGGTCAGGTATTACCTGGATATATGTATACGGATACCGGCTTCTGGGATACTTTCCGTTGCCTGTTCCCTTTCCTCAACCTGATGTATCCTTCGGTAAACAAACAAATCCAGGAAGGTCTCGTCAATACATATAAGGAAAGCGGTTTCTTCCCTGAATGGGCTAGCCCGGGACATCGTGGTTGTATGATTGGCAATAACTCTGCCTCTGTACTGGCTGATGCCTATCTGAAGGGGGTTAAAGTGGATGATGTGGCTACCTTGTATGAAGGACTTATCCATGGCACAAAGAATGTACATCCTGAAGTTTCTTCTACCGGACGTCTCGGTTATGAATATTATAATGAATTAGGTTATGTTCCTTATGACGTAAAGATCAATGAGAATGCTGCCCGTACTCTGGAATATGCTTATGATGACTGGTGTATCTATCAGATGGCAAAAGCGCTGGATCGTCCGAAGAAAGAGCAGAAACTTTTTGCCAATCGTGCTATGAACTATAAGAACGTGTTCGATAAGGAAAGCCTGTTGATGCGTGGACGTAATAAAGATGGGCAGTTCCAGACACCTTTCTCACCTTTGAAATGGGGAGATGCCTTTACAGAAGGAAACAGTTGGCATTACTCCTGGTCCGTTTTCCACGATCCGCAAGGTTTGATCGATTTGATGGGTGGTGAAAAAGTTTTTGTCGAAATGCTGGATTCTGTGTTTATTGTTCCTCCCATCTTCGATGACAGCTATTATGGACAGGTGATTCATGAAATACGTGAAATGACAGTGATGAACATGGGTAACTATGCGCATGGTAACCAGCCTATACAGCACATGATTTACATGTACAATTATGCCGGGCAGCCTTGGAAAGCCCAATATTGGTTGCGTCAGGTGATGAACCGTATGTATACTCCAGGTTCTGATGGGTATTGTGGAGATGAAGACAATGGGCAGACTTCTGCCTGGTATGTGTTCTCAGCATTAGGCTTCTATCCGGTTTGTCCGGGAACCGATGAGTATGTTCTCGGTGCTCCTTTGTTCAAGAAAGCTACACTTCATCTTGAGAATGGCCGTTCATTGGTTATTGATGCAGCAAACAATAGTTCTGAAAATATGTATATTGAATCGCTTCGTCTGGATGGAAATGAATATACGAAGAATTATGTGAAACATGAAGACCTGTTGAAGGGCGGTGTCCTGAAATTTGATATGGGTAATAAACCCAACTTACAGAGAGGAATACATCCGGAAGATTATCCATATTCTTTCTCTAACGAAATAAAAAAGAAGTAAGGGCTGAAGTTAATAATGTAAGAAAGAAGGGAATAGAAATTAAAACTATTCCCTTTTTTGCTTTAATGAAAAAAAATATCATTTTGTAGTAAGTGTATTTTTAGCGACTGTTGTTTTATATGTGAAAGTCGGGAGAAAGGATCTCCTGGCAGATTAAAATTAACCAATGTGTAACCTTTAAACTTTGTTTATGGACAACAATCATGCTTTTCAAAGTTCGAAATTTCTACGGGCTTTATTAGTCTTGTTCTTCATGACTGTATCAGTTCAGTGGACTTTTGCCCAACTGGATTTGAACATGTCTCGCACGACATTAGGTACGGTCATTGAACAAATCAAAACTCAATCCAAGTATCAATTTTTTTATGACGACAAACTTGCTGCTACGGCAGTGGAAAAAGTCAATGTGAAGAATGCATCTATCGAAGATGCCTTGACTGCTATTCTTAAAGGGAAAAATATTTCTTTTAAAGTAGAAGATAACATTGTTTATCTTTCAGAGAAGTCTCAATCAGGACAAGAAAGTACCCAACAAGGGAAAGAACGTACGATAACCGGTCAGGTATCGGACGATATGGGACCTCTGATCGGTGTCAACGTATTGGTGAAAGGTACCAGTGTGGGTTGTATCACCGATTTTGACGGTAATTTTACGCTGACCACAACAGAAGCAAATCCTGTAATTCAATTCTCTTATGTCGGTTATAAAACACAGGAGATTGCAGCAAAGGAACAGAGTGTTATTAATCTGATGATGGAGAGCGATTCTCAACTGGTAGAAGAGGTTGTTGTAACAGCCTTGGGTATTAAACGTGCAACTAAAGCACTAAGCTACAATGTTCAGGAAATCAAGAGTGATGAACTGACCAGAGTGAAAGATGCTAACCTTGTAAACTCTTTGTCTGGTAAAGTGGCGGGTGTTACCATTAATGCCAGTTCCTCCGGTGTAGGTGGTGCCAGTAAAGTAGTGATGCGTGGTACGAAAGGTATTGATCAGTCCAGCAACGCTCTTTATGTGATCGATGGTGTACCTATGTTCAATCTTTCCGGTGAAGGTGGTCAGGAATTTGACTCTAAAGGTTCTTCAGAAGCGATTGCAGATATAAATCCGGAAGACATCGAATCTATGTCTGTACTGACGGGTGCTGCCGCTGCCGCTTTGTATGGTAGTCACGCTGCCAATGGTGCTATTGTTATTACGACTAAGAAAGGCAAGGAAGGACGTTTGAGTTTGACTGTATCACAGAATACTGAATTTCTCCGTCCGTTTGTTACTCCTAATTTTCAGAATTCTTATGGCACAGGCGATCTTCTGTCCAGTGCAGGTTCTGTAGAAAAAAGCTGGGGTAATAAATTGAACCCTTCCAATTACATGGGATATGATCCGATCAATGACTTTCTGAGAACAGGTGTGGTAGCTACCGAAACCGTTTCTTTATCTACAGGTACGGAAAAGAATCAGACTTACTTCTCTGCGAGTGCTGTGAATTCTGTCGGTATGGTTCCGAATAACGATTATGACCGTTATAACTTTACTTTCCGCAACACTACTTCTTTCCTGAATGATAAGATGACACTGGATGTAAGTGCTTCTTATATCAAACAGAAAGACCAAAATATGGTGAATCAGGGTACTTACTCCAATCCGTTGGTTACAGCTTATTTGTTCCCTCGTGGTGACGACTGGAATGAGATTAAGATGTACGAACGCTGGGATACTTCCCGTAACATCTATACACAATATTGGCCACAGGGCATCGATACTTTTACAGGACAAAATCCGTACTGGATTGCTTATCGTAACCTGCGTGAGAATAATAAGGATCGTTATATGTTGAGTGGTAGCTTGAGCTATAAGATTTTAGATTGGTTGAGTGTATCAGGCCGTGTGCGTGTGGATAACTCTGCAAGTACTTATACGGAAAAGCTTTATGCTACAAGTAATACTACATTGGCCGAAGGCTCTAACAACGGTTTGTATGGTATTTCTAATACGAATGACAAGCAAACTTATGCTGATATCATGTTGAACATCAATAAAAACTTTGGTGAAAATCTTACTTTCCAGGCTAATATTGGTGCTTCTTTATCGGATATGCAACAAGATGTACTGCAAAATCGTGGTCCTATCAGTGAAGACGGTATTCCTAACGTTTTCAATGTATTCCAGTTGGATGACAGTAAGACAAAACGTACGCAGTCAGGTTTTCATGATCAGACTCAGTCTGTTTTTGCCAGTCTTGAATTAGGATATAAGAGTACTTATTACTTGACTTTGACCGGACGTTCTGACTGGCCTTCACAATTGGCAGGTCCTAATTCTACTCAGAGTGCATTCCTTTATCCTTCAGTCGGTGGTTCTGTTATTTTGTCCGAGTTACTGAAATTGCCACAACAAATTTCTTTTCTGAAAGTACGTGGCTCATTTGCATCTGTGGGTCTTCCTTTCCCGCGTTTCCTGGCCAACCCTACTTATTCATGGGATAACTCCAATAAGGTTTGGCAATCCAAACGTAACTATCCGATGTATAATCTGAAACCGGAAAGAACGGATTCATGGGAAGTAGGTCTTACTGCCCGTTTCCTGAATCATTTTAATCTGGATTTGGCTTTGTATACTACTAAAACTTATAATCAGACGTTTGACCCTAAGATTTCCGTATCTTCCGGTTACTCAACATTGTATGTGCAGACGGGTAGCGTACGAAATAAGGGTATTGAATTAGGATTGGGCTATTCTAATGAATGGGGTAAATTTAAATGGTCCAGTAATTACGTATTCAGTACCAATAAGAATGAGATTCTTGAACTGCTGGAAAACTATGTGCATCCTGAAACCGGAACTGTCATCACTAAAGAACGCTTGGATGTAGGTGGTATGGGACAGGCTCGTTTCATTCTGAAGAAAGGTGGCTCTTTGGGTGATCTCTATTCTACTGCTGACCTGCAACGTGATAGTAACGGCAATATTCTGGTAGATCAGAATGGTAGTGTGACTGCTAATTATAATGCAGAAGATATTAAATTAGGTAGCGTATTTGCAAAATGTAATATGTCGTGGAGAAATGATTTCAGCTGGAAGAACCTGAATTTTGGTTTCATGCTCTCTGCACGTATCGGTGGTATCGTTTACTCTGCTACTCAGGCTGCTATGGATATGTATGGTGTTTCTGAGTCAACAGAAATAGCACGCAATCAAGGTGGTGTTTATGTGAATGGAACGGACTTGGTAAATGCACAGAAATGGTATACTACTATCGGTTCTCAGTCTGGTATTCCACAATATTACACTTACAGTGCTACCAATCTGCGTCTCCAGGAAGCCAGTGTCGGTTATACTATACCGAGAGATAAACTTTGGAATGTGGCTGACGTGACCGTATCTCTGGTAGGCCGTAACTTGCTGATGCTTTATTGTAAAGCTCCGTTCGATCCGGAAGCAGTAGCTTCTACCGGTAACTACTATCAGGGTATTGACAACTTTATGACGCCGAGTGCGCGTAGCTTAGGATTCAATGTAAGATTTAAGTTCTAACAGATTAAAGAAAGAAAAAACAATGAGAAAATCAATTATAAAATTCGCTTTATGCGGTGGAATGTTAGCTGGCATGTTGGCATCTTGCACAGGTGATTATATGGATTATAATACCAATCCGTATGAAGCAACCAAAGACCAGATGGACCGTGATGCCTACTTGACTCGTTCGGCATTGACAGGTATGCAGGGATATGTCATCCCTACGGATGTACTTCTTAATCAGTTTCTGGAGGCCCTTTTGGGTGGACCTTACGGTGGCTATTTGGCGGAATCCAATTCCGGTTTCACGAACCGTTTCTCCAACTACAACCAATCTCAGGACTGGGTAGGTAAATTATATAAAGATGTTATTCCTAATGTGTATGCTAACTATGCACAGTTGGAAGCTGCAACTGAAGACCCTGTTTATTTGTCAGTAGGAAAAGTTGTAAAGGTAGCAGCTATCTTGCGTGTTACAGATGGATACGGTCCTATTCCTTATTCCCAGTTGGGGGCCAATGGTGACCTGACTGCTCCGCTGGATACTCAGAAGAAAGTTTATGAGACTATGTTGAATGAACTGGATGAGGCAGTGACTGCATTATTACCACATCGTACGGAGACTTTTTCATCCAAAGCTGATAAGGTTTATAGTGGTAAAGTGGAAAACTGGATAAAACTGGCGAATTCTTTGAAATTGCGTATGGCTATGCGTATGGTGTATGTAGATTCTACTACGGCACAAGCTAAAGCGGTGGAAGCTGTTGACTCAGAAAGAGGAGGTGTGTTTACATCAAATGATGATAATGCGACCATTCAGGCTACTACTAATCCATTCAGAGTTATTATGTATGAATATAATGGCGGTGACTCTCGTATTGCGGCAGATATTACTGCCTATATGAATGGTTACAAAGATCCTCGTCGTGAAAAATATTTTGTTGAATCTACCTTTACAACAGCCGATGGAGTGAAGAACGGGTATCATGGTATTCGTTTGGGAACTGAACCGCTTCCGAGTGAAACAGCTCATAAGTATTCTAACATGAATGTTGAAGCCAATACGAAACTTGTTTGGATGACTGCTGCTGAAGTTGCCTTCCTGCGTGCCGAAGGTGCATTGCGTGGTTGGAACATGGGTGGAACTGCAGAAAGTTTTTATAAGAAAGGCGTAGAGTTATCATTCAGTCAATGGGGGGCTTCCGGTGCGGATGCTTATCTGGAAGATGGTAGTAGTTTGCCCGATCTGTATAAAGATCCTCTGGGTACTTATAGTTATAACGGTTCTCAGCCGACTATTACGATTAAGTATGATAATAGCGCCGTCTTTGAAACAAATCTGGAACGTATAATTACCCAGAAATGGATCGCCATATTCCCGTTGGGTAACGAAGCATGGGCTGAATTCCGTCGTACGGGTTACCCGCGTCTGATGACTGCTGCCGTTAATAAAAACAAGGCGGAAGTTCCCGAAGGTACTTTTCCACGCCGCTTGCCTTATCCGCAGGATGAGTACAAGGACAATGGTACGAATGTGCAGAATGCTCTGCAAGATTTGAAACCTGCGAACGATAGAATGTCTTCCAAAGTATGGTGGGACTGCAACCCTAACATCTAATAAAGAAAAGAATTATGAAAAATAAAATGAAAAATATATTCATCGTAGCTTCCTGCTTCGCTGCCATAACCTGTTTCAGCGCATGTGACGACTGGACGGAAGTAGAGAATGTGAATATCAATACTCCCGGAATAGAGGAACAAGATCCGGCTGCGTATGCCAAATATCTGCAAAATCTGGTAGCCTATAAAAATTCGGACCATAAGGTTGTATATGCCTGGTTCGACAATAGCGAGAAAACACCGTTCAGTCGTGGACAGCATATCTCTGATGCTCCTGACAGTTTGGACGTAATTTCCATGATGTACCCAGCAGAACTGGCTGCGTTTGAATTAGTTGATATGCAAACTGTACATGCTAAGGGTACCAAGGTGGTATATACTATCAGTTTTGATAAGATTCAAAAAGAATATACTGAAAAAGTAAAGGAAGGTACGGCAACCGGATCTTTCGATACTTATCTGAAGTCAGAAATGGACAAACAGATTGGTTATGCAGGGAGTTTCGATGGTATGATTACTGAATATAAGGGAAATAATCCTATTTATATGTCTGCCGAACAAAAAGCAGAGGCAAAGAAATATCAGGATATTTTTTTCAGTGCTGTTTTAACCTGGAAAACTGCTAATGCAGATAAGTTGCTGACATTTCAGGGATATCCGGAAAATTTGATTGAGCAGACCATTTTGACTAATTGTAAGCACATCATCCTGGCTACGGATAATGTAACGGATGATGCACAGTTGTCGGTATTTGCCCGTTTGGCCATGGCTGCTGCAGGTGTTCCGACTGATCGTTTCGTAGTTGCTGTTTCCACAGCTTCACTGGATGCATCTGATAAGCAAACCGGGTTCTACGGTACCGACCGGGCGCTTACGGAGGCAGCTTATTGGACTACGGAACCATCTGATGGCTATACCCGTGCCGGATTGGCTATTTATAATGTTCAGAATGACTATTACAATGCTACTAACACATACCAGTATGTGAAAGAGGCTATTAATATTATGAACCCTGCTCCTAAAAAATAAATCAAGCTATGAAATTAAAAAACTTATATTTATTATCGATCACATTGCTGTCTGTAGCTTTGACAGCTTGTAGTGATGATACTGAAACGTTTGATAACCAAGTGTATATAGATGCTTCGGTGAAGACTAGTAATGTTTTACTGAAGAATACGATTCCTTCTGCGGAAGGTGAATTCAGGGTTGCTATGGCTAAGCCGGAAAATGCAGATGTAACTATTTCCTTGAAAGCTGAACCTGCGTTGGTTGACACTTATAATGCTGCATTTTATGATAATGCTGAGGCTTTGCCGAGTAAGCATTATACATTGGAAACTCCACAGACTGTGATTCCTGCCGGATCTGTTCTTTCAGAAAAAGTCACATTGAAATTTGGTAATCTGACAGAGCTGGATGCTGAAAAGGTTTATGTATTACCTGTAACCATTGATCAGGCTAACGTAGGTATTCTGCAAAGTGCCCGTACCATGTATTACGTATTTAAAGGTGCTGCCCTTATCAATGTAGTAGCTGATCTTACTAAGAATCTTGTATACGTAAATTGGGGTACACCTGAAAAGGCAAATGGTTTACGGAAGCTGACTGTGGAAGTATTAGTAAATCCCAGCAAGCTCGATAAAGCTATCAGTACAGTTCTGGGTATTGAAGGATATTTCCTGCTCCGTTTCGGAGATACTGCGCCGGCAAAGAATTGTTTGCAGATTGTAGGTCCTGGAGATAAGAAGATAAATTCAGAAGATCTGACTGTGGCTACCGGTGAATGGACACATATTGCAGTGACTTATGATGCTGAAGCTCAAAAAGTGATAGCCTATTTCAATGGCGTGAATAAATTGGAAGCGACAGCGAATTGGGGAGCATTGGATTTGGGAAAGACAAAAACTGATGAGGGTAATGGCTTCTGGATTGGTCACTCTTATAACCGTGATCGTTGGTTTGATGGTGAAATGTCCGAATGCCGTATTTGGAATAAGGTTTTAACTCAGGAGGAAATTAATGCAAAGAATCATTTTTATCAGGTAGAACCGGGTGCGGAAGGACTGGTTGCCTATTGGAAATTTGATGAAGGTGTAGGTACTTTAATAGCCGATTATAGCGGGAATGAGAATCATGCTACAGCGGTGGAATCGCTTACTTGGACTGCGGTAGAATTGCCTGCGAAATAAATTAAGTTATATTTTAAACAGATGTATATTATGAAATATATGAATCACATAAAATTAGGCTTGTTGGCAGTTACCTTTGCCTGTGCAGGAACTGTTTTCACAAGTTGTGAAGATGACATTACGATCAATGCCGTTAATACAGAAAAGCTGGATACAGTGGATGGCGTATACGGTTATGTCAGATCAGCTGCCGGAGCACGCGAACTTACTTCAATTTCTCTCTTTGGGGATAAAGCCGGTACGGGACATCTTTATTTTGAATTGAGTAAAGCTGCTGAAAAAGACATAACGGTTACTTTCAAAGTAGATGCAACAGCGCTTGGAGTTTATAATGCTGCTCATGGTACATCTTATGCTATGTATCCTGCTGATAAATTGAGCTTGGCAAATGGTGGTACGGTGACTGTTAAAACTGGAGAGAAAAAGTCCGGTGCAGTAGAATTAACTATTAATGCCGGAGGTTCAATTGGTTCAACCTATGCAGTAGCGGTTTCAGCTACTGCAAATGATGGAGTGGCTGTTTCAGCTAATAATCAGACTTATATTTATTTGGTGAAGCCATTGGCAGCTGTGCCTGATTCTAAAAAGGGAGATGTACGTACTCTCTGTTTTGTGGAAGTGAATGATGAAAATATCCTGAATTGTGGTGAATATGTAATGAAGGAAAGTGGAAAACCGTTCTTTGATGTAGTTAGTATCTTTGCTGCCAATATCAATGTGGATAGTGAAAGCGGCCGTGTGCATATTCATTGTAACGATCAGGTATCTTTCCTGTTGAAAAATGCAGATAAATTTATCCGTCCTTTGCAGGCTAAAGGTATCAAAGTCAATATGAGTATCTTGGGTAATCATGATGAAGCTGGTATGGGTAACTTATCGCAGGCTGCTGCGGCTGATTTTGCCAAAGAATTGAAAGCATTTGTCGATATTTATGGTTTGGACGGCATTGATTTTGATGACGAGTATACAGTTTACAAAGAGAATCCGAGTCCGGGCTTCGAGCAACGTTCCCGTGAGAATTACTGTCGCTTGATCAGCGAATGTCGCAAGGTGATGCCTGATAAATTGCTGGGTATTTATGAATATAAAAGTAATTTTGAGGATTCTCCAAGCGGAACTGTCGATGGTAAGTCTATTGGCGAATTGGTAGATTATATGTGTTATGGAACTTATCAGAGATACGTTAAAGGACGTGAATCTAATTTCACCGGACTTCCCAAATCAAAGTATGGCCCTTATTCATTGAAGATTAATGAAGAATATAAAGGTGGCTGGACAAGTTTTAAAGAAGAAACGATTCAGGACCTGAAAGATGCCGGATATGGTTTGCAGGTATTCTATAACCCGAAACCACAATTGTATTCTTATGATTATTATTTCACGGCTGTAAGTAAGATTCTGTTCAATGATGAGGTAGAATGGAGTGGTAAGTATTATGGAAGGACGGACTTCACGGCTTCAACAGGGGTTAAGTCTAACTATGAGGCTTATCTGGGTGAATGGCAAGTAGCTTCTACCAGTTCTTTATTCTTTTTTACGCCTCCCGAAGGTGGTAATGGTTGGTGGGATTATAATGGAGATCAGACATTTGATATTCGTATTGAGGCTAAAGAGGATGGTAAGACTTACTATATCTATGGTTGGGGAGAATATCCTGAAATAACCAATAAATATCCTTTGGTAGCTGAATTTGATTCCAATAATGGTAACTTTACTATTTCCATGCCTCAGGTTATTCATGAAGGTGATGCAGAGGATCCCGAAACATGGGAAATGAGATGGGGAACTTATAAGAATGGTAACCAGAATACTTGGAAATACGATACAAATACGACTGCTACGAAGGGAGCATTTGATCCGCTTGGAAATCTGACTCTGATGGGTAGAGGCCAACGTTATGGCATATCTCTGTGCCGTATAGTAAATGGTACGGCAGAATTGCCGGAAGCATATTATGATGCTTATTATCATCCTGGCGCTAATTATAACCTGACTAAAAAGTAAGCTTTTGGCTTTTTAAAAGAGAATGTCTCAATTAATCATGCTATTTTATGTATCTTTGAGACATTCTCTTAACTATCTTGCTGACCGATAACTTTGGACACATGAATTCTGGTGAAACATATTTCCGATAACAAAATAATGAATCGAATATGAGAATACATTTTATTTATTTTATTGTGATTATTTGTCTGGCAAGTAGTTGCTCTTCTAAGCAAAAAGAGGTTTTTTCTCCTGATGGTCGTATCAGGTTACAGTTTGCTCTGAATGACAGTAACCGGATGACCTACCAAATTGAAGTTGACAGTATTCCTTTTGTAGCTTCTTCCTGTTTGGGATTCGAAGCAGAGAACGGGATTAATCTTCATAAAGAATTCCGTATTGTAGATATTGATTTCGCTACTCAGGATGAAACCTGGACGCAACCTTGGGGAGAAAATAAAACCATTCGCAACCATTACAATGAAATGGCTGTTCACTTGTCTGATGCAGCTGCTACCAAACTGATTTTACGGTTTCGTGTATTCGATGACGGGGTAGGATTCCGCTACGAATATGAAGTGGCCGGAGCAGACAGTCTTCTTATCACGGATGAGCTGACTGCGTTCAATATAGCACAGGATGGTACTTCATGGTCCATACCTGCCAATTATGATACTTATGAATTGCTATATCGTACACAGCCTGTCAGCCGGATAGACAATGCCAATACTCCCATGACATTTAAGGCAGGCAATGTATATGCCAGCATTCACGAAGCTGCATTGACGGACTTCCCCGAGATGACATTGAAAAATACAGGTGGTTGCAATTTCAAGTCGGAACTGGCTCCTTGGCCTGATGGCATTAAAGTGCGGGTAAACGGTAGTGTTTTCAAGTCGCCTTGGCGTACCATACAGATTGCTCCGAAAGCTGTCGGTCTAATTAACTCCGGGCTTATACTGAATCTGAATGAGCCTTGTGTACTGGAAACTACGGATTGGATACGTCCAATGAAGTATGTAGGTATCTGGTGGGGAATGCATCTGGGGGTAGAAAGCTGGGTGATAAATGACCGCCACGGTGCCACAACGGAGAATGCTAAACGGTATATTGACTTTGCAGCAGCCAACAACATTGAAGGAGTGATGTTTGAAGGCTGGAACGCCGGTTGGGAAAATTGGGGAGGCTCTCAGGACTTTGATTATACGCGTCCGTATGCAGACTTTGATATAAAGGAAATAGCCCGCTATGCTAAGGAAAAAGGAATTGAGATTATCGGACACCATGAAACGGGTGGTAACATAATCAATTATGAGAAACAACTGGATAAGTCTTATAAATGGTATGCTGACTTGGGTATTCATAGTGTGAAGACCGGTTATGCCGGCGGACTTCCCAATGGGCACAATCATCATGGACAATACAATGTACGTCATTACCGTAAAGTGGTAGAGACTGCTGCAAAATATCATACCACTCTTGATGTACACGAACCAATCAAAGACACTGGTATCCGCCGTACATACCCCAATATGATGACTCGTGAGGGGGCCCGTGGCATGGAATGGAATGCCTGGAGCGAAGGCAATCCACCCGAACATCACGTACTTTTGCCATTTACCCGCCTGTTGTCAGGGCCAATGGACTATACTCCGGGAATCTTCGACATACTGTATGAGCGTGCCAAAAAGTCTCCTTATCGCAAGAAGTGGAATATGAAGGATAGTAAAGATTGCCGGATCAATTCTACGCTGGCGAAGCAGATCGCTAACTGGGTGATACTTTATTCTCCTTTACAAATGGCTGCCGACATGATTGAAAATTACGAAGGACATCCTGCTTTTCAATTCTTTCGCGATTTTAATGCTGATTGTGACTGGTCGAAAGCGCTGGCAGGTGAGCCGGGAGAATATGTAGTTATAGTGCGCCGCGCAGGAGACAAATATTTCCTGGGTGCAGCTACTAATGAAGACGCACGTGAGGTTACAGTCAAATTGGATTTTCTGGAAAAAGGCAAGACTTACAGGGCTGTCATTTATGCTGATGGTAAAGAGGCTGACTGGATAACGAATCCTACGGCTTATGAGATTATAGAGAAGCAGGTGACTGCTGAAGACACTCTGTCTGTGGACATGGCAAGAGGTGGAGGACAAGCCATTACCTTTATGCCACTTTGATTATGAATATGTAATACTATTAAGAATATGAAGAAAAACATGAAACTGAATTTTATGTTGATGAGTGGAGTGCTGTTATTCGGAATGTACAGTTGTACCCCGGGAGCGCAGGATTATTCATCATACGTTAATCCGTTTATCGGTACGGGAGGGCATGGACATACTTACCCTGGGGCTGTAGTTCCGAACGGAATGATACAACCCAGTCCCGACACACGCATTTATCAGTGGGATGCCTGTTCCGGATATTATTATGCAGATTCTACTATGAATGGATTTTCGCATACTCATCTTAGCGGCACAGGTTGTGGAGACTATGGTGATGTATTGCTGATGCCTACCGTAGGCAAACAGGATTATCATGCAATGGGAGAAGAGAGTCAACAGATGGCTTATGCTTCTGCTTTCTCTCATGACAATGAAGTGGCACAACCGGGTTACTATTCAGTCTTTTTGGATCGTTATCAGGTAAAAGCCGAATTGACGGCTACCAAACGTGCAGCTATTCACCGCTATACTTTTCCGAAGGCGGAAGATGCCGGATTTATACTGGATCTGGATTACAGCCTGCAGCGTCAGAAGAATGAAGAGATGGAGTTGGAGGTAATCAGTGATACAGAGATACGAGGACGCAAGAAAACAGTATATTGGGCATTTGACCAGTATATCAATTTCTATGCGAAGTTTTCCAAACCTTTTACCTATACATTGGTAACCGATTCTATGGCATTGGATGAAGGGGGGCCACTCTTTCCGACAGCTAAGGCTTTGTTACAGTTCCAGACAGAGAATAATGAGGAAGTTCTTGTAAAAGTCGGTGTTTCTGCTGTAGATATGGATGGGGCACGAAAGAATGTGGAAGCTGAAATACCTGAATGGGACTTTAACGGTGTGCGTAGTGCTGCCCGTGAATCATGGAATAATTATCTTGCCAAGATAGATATTGAAACGTCTGATAAGGATCAGCGAGTGATGTTTTATACTGCACTCTATCATACCGGTGTGCAACCTAATCTGTTTACAGATGCCGATGGACGCTATCTGGGTATGGATTTGAAACCTCATCAGGGCAGTGTGGAAGAGCCTGTCTATACCGTATTCTCTTTATGGGACACATTCAGGGCATATCATCCGTTGATGACAATTATCGATCCTGATTTAAATGAAGCCTTTATCCGTTCATTAATCCGGAAGCAGCATGAAGGTGGCGTATATCCTATGTGGGAACTAGCCGGAAACTATACGGGAACAATGATCGGTTATCATGCTGCATCTATTATAGCTGATGCTTATACAAAAGGTTATCGTAATTTCGATGTGGAAGATGCATACAAGGCTTGCATCCGCGCTGCGGAATATGATACGACCGGTATATTATGTCCGCCGTTAGTATTGCCCCACCTGATGCCTCAAGCTAAATACTGGAAGAATAAAATAGGTTATGTGCCTTGTGACAAAGATAATGAATCGGTAGCAAAGGCATTGGAATATGCTTATGACGACTGGTGTATTTCTGTGCTGGCAGAAGCTATGGGAGATGAACCGAATGAGGAAAAATATGCAGCCTTTGCTAAGGGATACCAGGTTTATTTTGATGCTTCTACCCGTTTTATGCGCGGACTGGACAGTGAAGGTAACTGGCGTACTCCTTTCAATCCCCGTTCATCCAATCACCGTAGTGACGACTATTGCGAAGGTACAGCCTGGCAATGGACTTGGTTTGTGCCTCATGATATAGATGGATTAGTGGAGCTGATGGGAGGACGTGATGCCTTTATCGGTAAACTGGATTCTTTGTTTATTGCCGATTCAGCTTTGGAGGGTGATATGGTTTCTGCTGATATCTCCGGTTTGATAGGACAATATGCACATGGCAATGAACCAAGTCATCATATTACTCATCTGTATAACTATGTGGATCAACCTTGGCGGACACAAGAACTGGTGGATCAAATATTACATACCCTTTATTTTAATGATCCGGACGGATTGTCGGGCAATGAGGATTGCGGACAGATGTCCGCGTGGTTCATTCTCAATTCTATGGGTTTCTATCAGGTATGTCCGGGTAAACCGATTTATTCTATCGGTCGCCCATTATTCGAAAAATCTACCATTCAGTTGAAAGATGGTAAGACATTCACTGTCATAGCACATAATAACAGTCGCGAGAACAAGTATGTGCAGAGTATGGTACTGAATGGAAAGAAGTTGGATAAGCCTTTCTTTACGCATCAGGATATAGTAGATGGTGGTACGTTGGAACTGACGATGGGGAATGTTCCTCTGAAGTGAAGCAGAATGATTTAGTCAATAGGTATGAATCAAAATAGTCGTAATCCGATTTCCTGGGTACCCACCGTCTACTTTGCCATGGGGCTTCCCTTTGTTGTACTGAATATGGTGTCTGTGCTGATGTTCAAGGGATTGGGGATTGGTGATGCACAGATTGCTTTGTGGACATCACTGATTATGTTGCCTTGGACACTGAAATTCCTTTGGAGTCCGTTCTTGGAAATGTTCAAGACAAAGAAGTTCTTTGTGGTGCTGACACAATTGATTACCGGGGCAGGTTTTGCCTTGGTAGCATTGGCGTTGCATCTTCCGGCTTTCTTTGCCGTGTGTATTGCTTTGTTGGCGGTTATTGCTTTCAGCGGGGCGACACACGATGTTGCAACAGATGGTGTTTATATGTCGGAACTGAATAAGCAGGATCAGGCCAAGTATATCGGTTGGCAAGGTGCTTTCTATAATATCGCTAAAATTGTTGCATCCGGCGGACTGGTTTGGTTGGCAGGATGGTTGCTGAAATACTTCGGAGGAGTTCAGGGAGTGGAAGAAGCTGTCCGCCATGAAGCGACTGTGCAAGCATGGATGACAGTCATGTTGATTCTGGCTGTTGTAATGGTATTCCTGGGAGTATATCATGTGCGTATGTTGCCTTCGGGAGGAACTGCAGCTACAGGCGCAGCATCCGGCAGGGAAACCTGGAACCGATTGGTGGAAGTTATCCGTGCTTTCTTTCAGAAGAAGCATATCTGGTATTATGTGGCATTTATCATTCTTTATCGTCTGGCCGAGGGCTTTGTCATGAAGATTGTTCCGTTGTTTTTAAAGGCGGAACGTTCTGTTGGAGGATTGGGACTGGGAGAACAGGAGATAGGTCTGTACTATGGAACTTACGGGGCAGCTGCTTTTGTCTTGGGATCCCTGTTGGCAGGTTATTACATCTCTCACAGAGGATTGAGCCGGACATTGTTTTCGTTGTGTTGTGTTTTCAACCTGCCATTTCTGGCTTATACATTGCTGGCTATTTATCAGCCGGAGAATGGTATGCTGATAGGAGGTGCCATTGTGCTTGAATACTTCGGATATGGTTTCGGATTCGTAGGTCTTACACTGTTTATGATGCAGCAAGTGGCTCCCGGCAAACATCAGATGGCCCATTATGCCTTTGCTTCGGGCATCATGAATCTGGGAGTGATGCTTCCGGGATCTATCAGTGGTTTTGTTAGTGATGCGTTGGGATATAAGGCATTTTTTATTTTTACGATGTTTGCTACTATTCCGGCATTTCTGATCACTTATTTTGTGCCATTCACCTATCCGGATGAAAAGAAGAATCAATGAAATATATAACTAATAACATAGAAGAATTATGAAACAGATGATGAATATGCCTTGGGAAGAACGCCCGGAAGGTTGTACAGACGTTATGTGGCGTTACTCTAAAAACCCGGTTATCGGACGCTATCACATTCCGACTTCCAACAGTATTTTCAACAGTGCGGTAGTTCCGTTCGGAGATGGATTTGCCGGTGTCTTCCGTTGTGATAATAAGGCAGTGCAGATGAATATCTTTGCGGGCTTTAGTAAAGACGGAATCAATTGGGAAATAAGCCATGAGCCTATCTGTTTCAAAGCGGGGAATACGGAGATGATAGAGTCCGAGTATAAATACGATCCGCGTGTCACCTGGATTGAAGACCGTTACTGGATAACCTGGTGTAATGGTTACCACGGACCTACTATCGGTATTGGCTATACATTCGACTTCAAAGAATTCTTCCAGTGCGAAAATGCCTTTTTGCCTTTTAACCGTAACGGGGTACTTTTTCCGCAGAAGATAGATGGTAAGTATGCTATGTTGAGCCGTCCGAGCGATAACGGTCATACACCGTTTGGAGATATTTACATCAGTTACAGTCCGGACATGAAATATTGGGGAGAACACCGTTGTGTAATGAAAGTTACTCCCTTTCCTGAAAGTGCATGGCAGTGTACGAAGATAGGTGCCGGTTCTGTACCATTCCTTACTGAAGAGGGCTGGTTGATATTCTATCATGGGGTTATTACTACCTGCAACGGTTTCCGTTATTCTATGGGAGCGGCTATTCTTGATAAAGAAAATCCGGCAAAGGTATTGTATCGCACACGTCCGTACTTGCTTGCTCCTGCTGCTCCTTATGAATTGCAGGGAGATGTACCCAATGTAGTATTCCCTTGTGCCTCTTTGCAGAATGGGGATAAAGTGGCGGTATATTATGGCGCTGCCGATACAGTTGTAGGTATGGCCTTTGGTTATATTTCGGAAATCATAGAATTTACGAAGAAAAACAGCATTGTATAGTTAATCCCTTAAAGAATCAGTCGGCTATGAAACGTATTTTATTGGCTTACACACTTTCTGCCCTTTGTCTGCTTCCGGTGTTTGCCGGAGGTGGAGAGGGTTCTTTACCTATAAGCTATGTCAATCCTTTCATCGGTACCACTAACTTCGGAACTACTAATCCGGGAGCGGTCTGTCCCAATGGAATGATGTCCGTGGTTCCTTTCAATGTGATGGGATCGGAAGATAACAAGTATGATAAAGATGCCCGTTGGTGGTCTACTCCTTACGAGTTTCACAATTGCTTTTTTACCGGATATTCGCATGTCAATCTGAGTGGTGTGGGGTGTCCCGAACTGGGATCTTTATTGCTGATGCCTACTACGGGTGAATTGTCCGTAGATTACAAGGAGTACGGAAGTCGTTATAAGGATGAACAGGCTTCTCCGGGCTATTACAGTAATTTCCTCACTCGCTATAATGTGAAGACCGAGGTGTCTGCCACTCCCCGCACGGGTGTTTCACGTTTCACATTTCCTGCCGGACAAAGCCATGTATTACTGAATTTAGGTGAAGGGCTGACGAATGAAACCGGTGCTTTCCTGAAACAGGTGAGTGACACCGAATTTGAAGGCATGAAATTATTGGGAACTTTCTGCTATAACCCCCAGGCTATATTTCCCATTTATTTTGTAATGCGTGTCAACAAGCAGCCGGTATCCAGCGGTTATTGGAAAAAACAGCGTCCCATGACCGGAGTTGAAGCTGAATGGGATCCCGACAACGGACACTACAAACTTTATACCCGTTATCGTAAGGAAATTGCCGGAGATGATATCGGTGCTTTTCTTACTTTCAACACGACGGAAGGTGAACAGATCGAAGTGCAAATGGGAGTTTCTTTTGTCAGCATCGAAAATGCCCGCCTGAATCTGGATACAGAACAAAGTGGAAAGAATTTCAGTCAGGTATTGGCAGATGCCCGTATGCGTTGGAATGAGGACCTTTCGCGTATTCTTGTCGAAGGCGGGACGGAAGAACAGAAAACTGTCTTTTATACTGCCCTTTACCATACGTTGATACATCCCAATATCTTGCAAGATGTCAACGGGCAATACCCTGCTATGGAGAGTAATGAAATACTGACTACAAATGGAGACCGTTACACTGTTTTCTCGCTTTGGGATACGTACCGTAACGTTCACCAACTCCTTACGTTGGTTTACCCCGAACGTCAGTTACAAATGGTGCGTTCCATGCTCGATATGTATCGCGAACATGGTTGGCTACCCAAGTGGGAACTTTACGGGCGTGAGACGTTAACTATGGAGGGTGACCCGTCTATTCCTGTCATCGTTGATACCTGGTTGAAAGGCCTACGCGATTTTGATATCGATCTGGCTTATGAAGCTATGTATAAATCTGCCACTTTGCCCGGTACCGAGAATTTGCTGAGGCCGGATAATGATGATTATATGTCATTGGGATATGTTCCTTTGCGTGAACAGTATGATAATTCGGTCTCTCATGCATTGGAGTATTACATTGCAGACTATTCTCTTTCGCTTCTGGCAGAAGCTTTGGGCAAGAAAGAGGATGCGCGTTTTTTTTATAATCGTTCACTGGGATATAAGCACTACTATAGTAAGGAATTTGGTACTTTCCGTCCTATTTTGCCTGATGGTCAGTTCTATTCACCCTTCAATCCAAGACAGGGAGAAAATTTTGAACCGAATCCCGGTTTTCATGAAGGATGTGCCTGGAATTACAGTTTCTATGTTCCCCACGATGTGAAAGGACTTGCCCGTCTCATGGGTGGACAGAAACCTTTCATTGAAAAACTTCAGCGTGTCTTTGACGATGGACTCTATGATCCTGCCAATGAACCCGACATTGCTTATGCTCATCTCTTTTCTTATTTCAAGGGCGAAGAATGGCGTACGCAAAAGGAGACCCAGCGGCTTTTGCAGAAATATTTTAAGAATGCTCCCGATGGTATCCCCGGTAATGATGACACCGGTACCATGTCTACATGGGCCATCTTTAACATGATAGGATTCTACCCCGACTGTCCCGGTGATCCATATTATACCCTTACTACGCCTGTATTCGATAAGGTAGTGATTCGCCTTGACCCTGATACTTGGGGAAGTGATAAGCTGGTGATAGAAACTAAACGTCCTTCAGCAGAATCCTTATACATCCGTGAGATGGAGTTAGGCGGGAAGAAATTATCCCGTTACCGTATCAGTCATGAAGAACTGATAAAAGGTGGAACGCTGAGATTTATCCTTCGTTAGAATTTCCTGTTTGCAAGAAGTTAAGAGTTTGTCAACAAGAAGTTAACTTTCTGTCAACAGGAAGTTAACTTCTTGTAATGCTTTGATAATCAGTATGTATTTTCTACTGGTTATTTCTCTCTTTTCTCAGGGATGAAATCAGATATGCTCCTTTTGAATCTACTGTGCTCCATCGTGCATTGCTGATCACTTTCCATACATACCCTCCTAATTTTCCATAGTTCGAGAGTTTCAGTATGCTTTTGATCTCTTTCGGGTCAATGATACACAGTTGGTCCAGTCTGAGTAGTAAGCATTCTAAATTATGCGTCTGCTTGTTATATGCATATCCGGGGATTTCATAGAAGGAAATATCCGCCGTTCCTCCTCCGTTCTCCCCAAGGGGAGTTAGAGGGGGAAGTCCTTTACTTTCTTCTCCTATACTATGCTCTCCTATACTTTGTCTGGAATTGTCTGCATTTTCAGATGAATTGTCTACATGCTGCATACTATTTTGTGGATTTTGCATACAGCCTGTATCTTTTTCCCCTTTTCTGCTTTTATATTCCTTCGTTTCTTCTTCTGTTTTTACCAACATGTAGGGTAGGGACGCTAAGTCCCTTTTCCTACGTTTGGTTGCTTCAAGCCACACTTTCTGAATCTCCACGGATGTCAATATTCCATATTTCTCATAAGTCTCTTTATCAAAGAATGCTTTTTCTACCAAGATATCTACAATTCCCTGCATCTCATCTTCTGTAAGTTCCCTGCCGGCCTTATTAGTGAAGAGAGTACATTGCTCCTTTCCCCAAAGCAGGTAATATCCGCTTTCCTTATATATTTTGCTCAATAGCTTCATTACTGCTGCCGTTCCTTTCATACCGAACTTTGCCTCGGTCAGTTCCATGGGTACTTCATCAAAGAGTACCACTGATATGGGATAATATTGTATCCCTCCATACGTCATTGCCATAACTTTTAATTTAAAACTTTTAATTCTTAATTTACTACTGGTCTCCATTCCAGGAAGTTTTCCAGTTGGAAGCTTCTCCATGCTTGTATATCTACGTCCCAATACACAACATGTCCTTCGATACGCTGTATATCGTATCTTTGATGAAAGTGGCTTTCATAGGGTAGTAGGGTTGCTTTTACAAACTTGAATGTTCCGTCTTGCTTGTAATATGCTATGAGAGCATATCCATAGAGCATGTAGTCAATAAGGTTTTCCAGTCTGTCCGTCATCCATTGTGCTGCGCTTTTCGTATATTCTTTTTCAAGCATAATACGTATTGCCCATTTCTTTCTGAGTGCTTCGTGAAGTGAAGCGTTCCTTTTTTGCTTTTTCATTGCATTTTAATTTTAAATTCTTGAATTTTTAGTTGTTTAGTAGGTGTTTATGTCGGGCATAAAAAGAGAGAAGATGTCACTTTTTGAAAAAGCGGCATCTTCTCATTTGCGGGGCTTAATCTTTGCTAAAGCGAGGCAAAGATATAGCGAATTATAGATAGGATATAACTATTTAATTATTGTCCGATTAATTTGTAGTTATTATCTTGATGTTTTCTCTCTTTTATTTATTTTACGAGGAAATTCACTTCTTAATATTTCTCCCATTTCCTCTTCTATTGTTTTTGAAACTAAATGATTATCTTGAGCGGATAGAAAGAACTTACCTTTTGCTGCCCATTCTGCCAATGCTTTTATAGATACTTCGTTTTTATTACCAAAGCATCCTTCTTCTCTTAATTTGAGTAAGAGTCTCATCCCCTTTTCCCGATCTTTATGGAGGATGCCTTTTACTGTTTGACTTTTAGGACGTCCAGGTTTTCTCTTAGTCTCTGATACATTGTTCTTTGAAGTTAATTTCTGTGCCTGTTTCGACTCTTTTTTTTAAGGCTTTCAGCCTTCATTTCTTGTTTCATTTTTCTTGTTTTTTTAGTTAAATATTTAAATACGTATAAAATGTAAAAAAATGACAAAATTACTATGTTATTTTTGAAAATGGATAGGTTTGACAGGAAAAATGATTTTGGAAGTTTTTGAATGTGGTGTATGTAGTTGATATATAGGTAGATGGTGTGGGGAAAAAGGGGGTGTTTAAAAAACGTTCGTTTAATATACGTAAAGATTTACAAAAAAGAAGAAGATCAGAAAGCATAAAAATGAAAGGATATTAAATCCCTTTATTATCAACAGTATAATGTTGATTATTAGTTATTTGACTGTGATAGAATATTTATTTAGAAATATTTTTATTAAACACCTTGCAAGTTCAAAAAATACCCATTACCTTTGTGCCCATTAAACGAACGATTAAAAGTCATTTTTCTGTTTTAATAGGTTCGTTTACAGTATATTAAGCTGGAATACCTGTTTGTACGGTTTGGAAGAGAATATGTCTCATTCAAACCGCGAAGCGCACCCAAAACAATTATAAAATTCTCCTTTTTGTTTTTATAAGTGGTTGAAAATCAAAAATATTGGTTTGCGGCTCGTACTCGTGACAAGCAAGAATTTGCAGTCCGAAAATTCTTAGATAAACTTAAATCTGAGGAGAATTTGGATATTGATTACTATCTTCCCACGCGAATTGTCATATCACAATTGAAATATCGTCGTAAGCGTAGTGAAGTTCCTGTCATTCGAAATTTGATCTTCATTCGTGCCACCAAACAGGTTGCTTGTGATATTTCTAATGTTTATAGTGCCCAGCTTTTTTATATGAAGGATTTTTCTACCCATTCCATGCTGATTGTCCCCAGTAAGCAAATGGAAGACTTCATGTTTGTTATGGATTTGAATCCTGATGGGGTTAGTTTTGATACTGAGCCTTTTGCTATAGGAAACAAAGTGAAAGTCGTTAAAGGGGATTTTTGCGGCATTGAAGGTGAAATAGCTACGGAATCTAATAAAACCTATGTTGTTATTCGTATCAAGGGTGTTTTAGTTGCCAGTGTCAAAGTACCCAAATCTTACCTGAAAATGATAAAGTAGTCTTATCTTAATTGAGATTAATCATATTTTAATCATATACCAAATGAATTCTTTACTTTCTCGTGCTCTTGAGCTTCAGCATGCAGCTCATGAGCTGATGTATCTTGGTATGGACGGTGAACCTATCTATTCTGATACTTTTTGTCGGTTAAATAAGGAACTTCTCGTCAAGTCCGATTCCCTTTTTTCCTCTCAGAGTTCCAATATTGAGGAAGAAGCCAACTTGTGTCTGGCTCTTCTGATGGGCTATAATGCTACCATTTATGATTATGGGGATAAAGGGCAGAAAAAGCAGGCTGTTTTAGATCGAATCTATAATGTTTTGGAGAAACTTCCTGATTCTTTGCTTAAGGTTCGTTTATTGACTTATACTTATGGTGAAGTTTATGAGGAATCTATGCTTCAAGAAGTTCATGACATTGTGGACAATTGGAATAAGTCTGTTTTGACAACTGAGCAAACAGAGGCAATGGAGGAGTTGAAGAATATTGAAGAAAATCCTTATCCTTTTGAAGTGATATAATAAGATTATTATCTAATCTAAGTTCTTTTCATGCACGAATTTAACGAGATAAAAATAGCTGTAGCCGGAACTGGTTACGTCGGGATGAGCATTGCCACTTTACTGGCACAGCATCATGAAGTAGTGGCGGTCGATGTACTGTCCGAAAAGGTTGATAAGATCAATCATAAGATATCTCCTATTCAGGATGATTATATTGAACAATATTTGGCAGAAAAGCCATTGCGTTTATCAGCCACCCTTGATGGGGCTGCAGCATATAAAGATGCTGATTTTGTAGTTATTGCTGCTCCTACTAACTATGATCCGGTGAAGAACTACTTCGACACCCATCATATTGAAGATGTCATTGATCTTGTGTTGAGTGTTAACCCTGATGCTGTTATGGTCATCAAATCTACCATACCTGTGGGCTACTGTCGTAGTCTTTATGTCAAGTATGCTCAGCAAGGAGTTAAGCGGTTTAATTTGCTCTTTTCACCGGAGTTCCTTCGAGAGAGTAAAGCACTTTATGATAATCTTTATCCTAGTCGTATCATTGTAGGGTATCCCAAAGTTATGGAAGATGGACAGTTCGGAATAGAAAATAATGCTATCAAGTCCATTGCTGATATGGTTATGCTTGAACGAGCTGCAGAAACCTTTGCTGCCTTATTACAAGAAGGAGCAATAAAAGAAAATATTCCAATCCTTCTCATGGGTATAAAGGAGGCTGAGGCTGTAAAACTCTTTGCTAATACTTATCTGGCACTACGCGTCAGTTACTTCAATGAACTTGATACTTATGCTGAACTTAAAGGACTTGATACCCAAGCTATCATCAATGGTGTAGGACTTGACCCACGTATCGGTACCCATTACAATAATCCTTCATTTGGTTATGGTGGTTATTGTTTACCGAAAGATACTAAACAGCTGCTGGCCAACTACAACGACGTGCCACAGAACATGATGACTGCCATTGTTGAGAGTAATCGTACCCGAAAAGACTTTATAGCTGATCAAGTATTGCGTAAGGCAGGCTACTATACTGCCTCCAGTCAGTGGGATGTTCGGAGAGAACAGAATATAACCATTGGTATATATCGTCTTACCATGAAGTCCAACTCTGATAACTTCCGTCAAAGTGCCATACAAGGTATCATGAAGCGTATTAAAGCTAAAGGTGCTACGGTTATTGTCTACGAGCCTACCTTGGAAGCCGGTACTTCATTCTTTGGCAGCAAGGTAGTTAACAACTTGGAAGAGTTTAAGTCTATGAGCCACTCTATCATCACCAATCGTTATGACAACTGTTTGGATGATGTGAAAGAAAAGGTTTATACACGTGACGTATTTAAAAGAGATTGATGTGAAAACTATTTTAATTACAGGCTCTGCCGGATTTATAGGTGCTAACTTGGTAAAACGACTGCTTATTACAGATAGTCCTGTACAGATTGTAGGTTTGGATAGTGTCAACGACTACTATGATGTACGCATCAAAAAGTATCGTTTGGAATCTTTGAAGCAGGTAGCGGTGGCACATCCTGATAGTAGCTATATATTTGTGAAAGGCAATATAGCTGATAAAGCACTTATAGGCCGTCTTTTTGCTGAATATTCGTTTGATGTAGTTATAAATCTTGCAGCACAAGCTGGTGTGCGTTATAGTATAAGTAATCCTGATGCTTACATAGAGTCCAATCTCATAGGATTTTACAATATTCTTGAAGCTTGTCGTCATAGCTATAACAACGATAAAGAAGGTGTTCAACATTTGGTTTATGCTAGCAGTAGTTCAGTATATGGCAGTAACAAGAAGGTGCCCTATAATACTGATGATAAGGTAGATAATCCCGTATCACTCTATGCAGCCACAAAGAAAAGTAACGAACTGATGGCGCATGCCTATAGTAAGCTTTATAATATCCCAAGTACTGGGTTGAGATTTTTTACTGTATATGGCCCAGCGGGGCGTCCTGATATGGCGTACTTTGGTTTTACCAACAAACTTATTAGAGGGGAGAAAATACAGATCTTCAATTACGGGAATTGCAAGCGTGATTTTACATATATAGATGATATTGTGGAAGGGATACAACGCATCATGCATCGGGCACCTGAGCGTAGGGCTGGAGAGGATGGGCTTCCCATACCACCATATGCTATATACAATATAGGTAATAGTCATCCAGAAAAATTGCTTGATTTTGTACAAATATTGCAAGAGGAACTAATGCGTGCAGATGTACTTCCTGCGGACTATGATTTTGAATCACATAAAGAACTAGTACCGATGCAACCGGGGGATGTACCTATAACCTATGCTGATACTACAGTGTTACAACGAGATTTTGGTTTCAGACCGTCCACTACTTTGCGAGAAGGTTTGCGGAAGTTCGCCGAGTGGTATAAAGATTTTTATTGTCAATAAGAAGATGGAATGTAATTTTTAGTAGATTTAAATTTTAAAGTCTCTTCAAAATAATACAGATCCATAAGAAGTTATTTACTCGATTTAGGTTTGTTTTTAATGCCTTTTAAAGATTTTAGAGACATAAAGATAAATAAGGTTTTTGAATCCTTATCATGTATATTTAGTCTATATTCTTTTTGTCTTATCAGCATTTGACATTCGATGGTATTAATTCTTACATACCTGCAATGGGGCGTATGTCTTGAATTGTATAATACCATTATATTATAGAAATTAGCCTCTTTTTAGCTTTATTTGTTCATGAAGAATATGTCAATAATTAAATTTTAACAATATGATAATTTTCCTTAGACCTGTTACAATTAATGATAGTAAGCAAATCGTCAAATGGCGTAATACAGAAAAAGTTATGCAACATTGCTTTACCAAGACCCCTATTACTGTTGAATCCAATAATAAGTTTTTTGCAGATAATATTGTGACTGGCAAATATAAGCAGTTTATTGTAGAGCGTATTGAGGAAAACAGTGGCGTTGCATCTTACCCCATTGCAACAGTCTACCTCAAAGATCTTGATTATGGTAACAAACGTTGCGAACTGTGTGTGTTTACTAGCAATGATTCAGAGTGGATAGAAGAAAGCCAAAGCATTGCTATCAAAATGCTTATAGAAAAGGCATTTCAGGAATATGGTATGCATAAGATTTATACATATGCATTTTATAAGTATAATGATGAAATAGAACTTCTCAAGAATGCAGGTTTTTCAGTAGAGACTATTTTAAAAGAAGAAGTTATGAATAAAGATGGTTTTTACGAAGATGTTGTACGATTATCTATTATTAAATGATAGTTTAATATATCTATTTGTGTTTCATTAATTATATTATGAGAACGATAACAGTACTGTATGATCAATCTGTGCACATCATATTGGGGGAGATATGCAATGCATGTCATCTATGAGATTATTGATAATTAACTAATGGTCATTAAAGATTAATCTGATTATAGAAGCACTAATAATAGAATTATATGAATGGACTTCATAACAACTATGTATATTTAACAGCGTTGATAACAAGTTGAGGTATAACCCTAATGGATATTATACTATCTGTATGAAGGATTTTTATGATGTTAATGGAGTTAATTGTATTAATGCTCCTTGTTGCATCTTCCATTTTGAGTATGATATATTTATAGTGCCCATCATTTTTCTATACTTAATATAGTTAGTCTTTTGCTTAAGAATTTATGATATTTATTTTACTTCAAAAATCCTTTTGAAGATGATGAACCTCCTGAACTTTATTGTTTTAGATAGAGTTTCGATTGATTACTTACATTATCTAAAAAACAAATATCTAAATAGCAAGTTTATGGTCATATATAGAGACTTGAGGAGGATTACTGAGGGGGATCTATCCTAAATCTTGATAATCTTATTTTTGATTTAAAAATGTCTATAGATGAAAGTGAAGCAATTAAATTGGGATGGAAACACTTTGAGAAATTTAAATCAAAGATACAAGCTTATATATCAAAAGATTATCCTCTGTCTGAGGCTTTTTGTAGGTAGGAGATCGATTATCAAAATAAATCTCTGTAAAGAGTCTGACGAACTGAAAAGAGGCATAACCAAATGTAGGATTACATCTTTAACTTCCTTGAAAACCCTGCAGTCCCGTCTGGCAACAGCACTTCGGAACGAGGCATACGAAAGTTGAAAACCAAACAGACAATGTCGGGCATGTTCCGTTCAGATGCCAGTGCTGATGCCTTCCATGCAATCCACTCAATTGCCGATATTATTGGGAAAAACGGCTAGCCACTACTCCAAGCAATCCTTGCAATCATCTGGCTACGAGTGCCAAACCAATGTGTCTATATCTTTGACTGAATAGTTACAGAGGTTTTAAATTAATAACTAAATGTAAATAGTAAAACTATATAATATATTTTTTACAATGTATAAGTATAATTACATTCTATTTAATTCCTACGATAATAAATTGAAAATTGACAGAAATGGTTATTATACTATTTGTGCGCAAGAATTAGAAACATCTCCCTCTATTCGGGTTGTATCTTATCCTTTGGATATATACCCTTATTGGATTAGATTATTATTTGCAATACATCATTCTGAAAAAATAGCTCGTTATATAAAGCTACCTTTTAAAAAGTTATGGTATCCTTATTACTTTAAAAATAATTTTGAAGAGAAAAAACCTATCTGTTTTGTAATACTTAATCGCTTTTTACCAATCGAATATTTGAGTTATCTAAAAAAAAAGTATTCTGATTGTAGAATTGTTTTGTTACATAGAGATCTTTTAAAAGTTTGTAAACGTTTTAATCCTGAATTATCGCAAAATCCCATATTGGATTTAGAGATGACTTATGATAAGGGAGAAGCTCAATTATATGATATTCCATATTTTAGCGAATTTGAATCATCAATAGATATTTTGAAAGAAAAAACAATGGAATCTGATGTCTTTTTTGCAGGAAAAGCAAAAGATAGATTACCTCAATTAATGGAGGCATATAAAGTATTTACTAAAAGCGGATTAAAATGTAACTTCTATTTAATTGGAGTTCCCATAAATGAGCAAAAAGAACTTCCTGGAGTTAAATATGCATCTTGTTTTATGTCTTACAAAGAAATGTTATATCATACAGTAAATACACGTTGTGTTTTGGAGATTAATCAAGGTGGCTCTAATGGTTACACATCAAGATTCCTCGAATCTGTAATATATGGGAAGAAATTGATTACAAATAATTTTGTAATAAAAGAGTCTAAGTATTATTCTCCAGACAAAATTATGGTAGTAAATAGAATGTCAGATATAGACCCGTCATTCGTAACTAATGGAGATGATTTTGTAGATTATAATTATGATGGTGGCTTTTCTCCATTTAAAGTTATCAGTAGAATAGAAGAAGAACTAAATAAAAAATATGGTAAATAATAGATTGCAGTCAGAAGTGCTTGACTTCTTGCGCTTTCCCATGATTGTTGCGGTGGTATTTATTCACAATGATAGTTCCACTATAACAATTCAAGGAGTGGAAGTTGGTAGTAATAGTTATATGCCACTTTTTTATATAAGTAGTACGTTATTTTCTCAAGTGATTGCTAGCATTGCTGTGCCACTCTTTTTTTTATGTCCGGTTTTTTGTTTTTCCTTTGTGCAAAATTTAACAAAGGCGTATATTCTAATAAAATAAAGAGCCGTTTTCGGACGTTGCTGATTCCTTATTTATTTTGGAATATTAGCTTCATAACCATTCATTATGTTGTATCTCACTTACCTGGAATTTCGTCCTCTTTTAGTGGAGTAAATTATACTTGGGAATATTTTACATCTGCACTTTGGGGGAGATATAGTGAACAAGAGAATATGTCATTCCCTATTGTCTATCAGTTTTGGTTTATCCGTGACTTAATGGTTATTGTTATATTAACGCCTTTAATTTTCTATTTTTTGAAATTTACTAAATGGTATGGCTTATTAGCGGTAGGCTTATGCTGGTTTTTAAATATTTCTATTCCATATCAGTATAATGTGGTTAATATGGTGTCATTGTTCTTTTTTATGGCGGGAGCACATTTTAGTATTTGTCGAAAAAATTTAGTAGATGAAGTTAGTTTGATAAGAAAAAATTGGATATATCTTTTTTACATACTGGTTGCTATTGCAGATTTGTGTACAAAAAAATACACTTATAACCTATTTGTTCATAATATAGGTATTTTATTCGGTATAATTTGTAGTTTCAAACTGTCAGTATATTTACTCATTAAATGCAATGTTAAGCCAATTCCATTCTTATCAGCAGCCAGTTTTTTTGTATTTGCTGTCCATAATCCTTGGTTATTATCTATGGGTGTAAAAAAATATTATTTTTGATATTCCAACCGGAAAATGATTTGGCATTAACGTCTCTCTATTTTATAATTGTATTATTTGTAGTTATTATAGCACTGATATTTTATTATCTTCTGAAACGATTTTTACCACGCTTTACAGCTGTAATTACTGGAGGAAGATAATTTATGGAATAATAGTTTGTACATAAATTTTAAAGGTTAACTAATAATTAAATAGCAATTATGATTAATGTTTATCAACCAACTCTTGGCAAAGAAGAGTTGGAAAGCCTTGAAAAGGTATTTGAGTCAAATTGGCTTGGAAAAGGAAAGCGTGTTATTGAATTCGAAGAAAAATATGCTGAGCATATAAAAAGTTCTAAAGACTTAGTTCTGACTACTAATTGTTGCAGTGAAGGATTATTTTCTTCTATGCATTTGCTTGATATTAAATCTGGTGATGAGGTTATTCTTCCAACTCTTAGTTTTATTGGTGCAGGTAATGCTGTTTGTGCTTGTGGTGCTAAAATGGTTCTTTGTGATGTGGATCCTCGGACTCTTAATGCAAGAGCTGAGGATATAGAAAAGTGTATAACCCCTCGAACTAAAGCTATATTGTTGTTACATTATGGAGGTATACCATGTGAAATGGATGAAATAATGGCTTTGGCAAAAGAACATAATATAAAGGTTATTGAAGATGCAGCTGCTGGAGTTTGTTCAACATATAAAGGTAAAGCTGTGGGAACTATTGGCGATATGGGTATGTGGTCATTTGATGCAATGAAAATACTTGTATGTGGCGATGGGGCAATGCTCCACTTTAATTCTAAAGAGCTTCGAAAAAAAGCTGACAGATGGCTCTATTTTGGTCTTGAAACTAAGAGTGGATATGAAAATAGTGTTGCCCAAAAATGGTGGGAGTTTGACATCTCATGTTTTGGACATCGAGCCATAATGAATGATATTACTGCAGCTATGGCTTTGGAGCAGTTAAAGAAGCTTCCCAAGTTTATGGAGAAAAGGGCTGCTGTCCATGAGTATTATAATGAGAAATTAAAAGAGCTAGCTTGGTTAGATCTTCCACTTCAGTTGCCTAATTATGTGACGACATCTTATTATTTCTATTTCATTCAAGTAAAAAATGGAAAGCGTGATCAATTAGCTAAGTTTTTGCGTGAAAATGACATATATACTACTTATCGCTATTATCCCTTGCACAGAGTGCCGGGCTATGGAGTCACAGGAGATTTTCCGAATGCAGATTATGCTGCAGATTGTACTCTTTGTTTGCCTATACATCAAAGTTTGACAGAGGAAGATACTAAATTCATTGTGGAAAAGATTGAAGAATTTGGTAAAAGGTATTGCTAATTTATTCTACTGTTTTCAGATATAGATTCTAAAATATGGCTGGAAGTTCTCGAGCTGTTAGAAGTATTAAAAATGTCCAAATAGCTTTATTTTTTTATGTAGTAAATTTAATCTTACAGTTTTTCTCTCGTAAAATATTTTTAAATTATTTGGGGGCAGAAATTCTAGGGTTGAATTCTACTGCTCAAAATCTTATTGGTTTTCTAAATTTGGCAGAATTAGGCATCGGTAGTGCTATTGCTTTTACGCTTTATAAACCGATCTATCAAAGAGATATTCAATCTATAAATGAGATTGTTACCATACAGGGGTGGTTCTATCGAAAAGTGGCAGGAATTATTATTATAGCTGCTTGCACTTTAATGTATTTCTTCCCTATGATTTTTGCAAAGACACAACTTTCGCTTTGGTATGCTTATAGTTCATTTATCGTTTTATTGATAAGTGCTCTTCTTAGCTATTATGTAAATTATAAACAGATCGTTTTAGTTGCTGATCAGAAGGAATATAAAGTTACTTTGTGTGTACAAGGCGGAAAAGTTTTGAAAGTAATACTGCAAATAATAGCAATTCTATTTTTGGCTAATGGATATCTGTTTTGGTTAGCTATAGAACTTCTGATGTCATTTGTCATTGCATATTTTCTTAATCTTACAATTCGAAAAGAATACCCATGGCTTGTAATTTCTATTGTAGAAGGTAAACGCTTAAATAAAAAGTATCCCCAGATTATAAAAAAAACAAAACAACTATTTATTCATCAGATCAGTGCTTTTGCTTTAAGTCAAACGAGTCCACTGATTATTTTTGCATATACTTCGTTGACACTTGTGGCAATATATGGAAATTATATGTTGATAATTAGTGGAATTCTGTTGTTGGTAAAATCTCTTTTTAGAGGTATGTCAGCAGGAATAGGCAGTTTAGTTGCGGAAGCGAATAAAAATAAAATTAAATCTTTTTATTGGGAATGCGTTGCTGTTCACTTTTGGACTGCTTCGGTTCTTTGCTTTGGATTATTTATGTTAACACGTTCATTTATAATCTTATGGATTGGTGAAGAATATGTTTTGTCTCAAAGCTCCTTATATCTATTGTTGATTTATACATTCTTAGTTATAACAAGAGCTAGTGATTATTTTATTTCGGCATATGGATTATTTCAAGATGTATGGGCAGCCTTAGTAGAAGCTATTCTTAATATTGGTTGCTCCATTTTTTTGGGTTTCTATTGGGGACTAAATGGTATAATATTAGGGGTTGTTTTAAGCTTATTTTTAGTTATATTTTGTTGGAAACCTTATTTCTTGTTTAAATATGGTTTTAGGGAATCAATTAAAGAATATATTTTAAAGTGCGTTAAATATATGCTGCTAATAGCACTCTCATTCATATTCTCCTATTATAGTTATCACTATTTCTTTTCGATTGAAGTCAATCATTTCATATGGTGGATTATAAAAATGTGTTTGTGCATGGGAATATATATTGTAATAAGTATACCTCTTTTCTTACTATTCGATTTAAATTTGAGACATTTTTTTAGTCGTATAATCCTATTCTTTAGAAGAAAGAAATGAAAGAAGAACAACCTCTTGTCAGTATTATTATTCCGGTATATAATGTAGAAAAATACCTGAGAACTTGTTTGGATTCTTTGGTTTCCCAAACACTTGAAAATATTGAAATTATTTGTGTGAATGATGCTTCACCGGATAATTCTCTCGCAATATTAAGAGAATATGAAGAAAGGGACAAGCGCATTATTGTAATTGATTTAAAAAAGAATCTCCGTCAGGGAGGGGCACGTAATCGAGGTATAAAGATTGCTAGAGCTAAATATATCGCTTTTGTAGATAGTGATGATTGGGTAGCAAATAATATGTATGAGTTACTTTATAATAAAATTATATCTGCTAGTGCAGATTTAGTACATTGTGATTATTACAGATATTCGACTGAAATATTGAAGGCCGATAGACAGTTTGAAAAAAATACTTGGTTGAAACATAGAGAAATGGCTAACAAAGATTTTATAATGGTATCGGAGTTCCCTGTCACAGCCTTGTATAATAGGAATCTATTTGTTACCAATGATTTATATTTTCCGGAGCATACTTTTTATGAAGATACTGCTATTACATCTTTGTTATATTTACTTGCAAATAAAGTAGAACACATAGATGAACCTCTATATTATTATAGAATACATTCTTCTTCAACTACTCATAGGAAAGGTAATGATAATTATTTTCAATGTGCTAATACAGTTCTAATATTTCTTGAAAATGCAAAACGTTTAGGATTTTATGAAAAGTATGAACAGGAAATGGAATTTGTGTATATACGTTATGCATATTGGAGTGTAATATGGGGAGCATTGACACTTTTCTCTTCAATAAGAAAAGATAAAATAAAGCAAGCAAAAACGGAGATAAAAAAGGAGTTTCCTTATTATAGGAAAAATGTTTATTATAGAAAAAGAGTATTTACAAAAAAGAGAATGATTCTATACTGCGTAGATATAAATACAGAATTAGGAGTGTTATTAACAAAATGTTTTTATTGGATTAGATCAATTATGAAAGGATTTAAAAAGATATTGTGATGTTTTGTCGTCATACTAATAAAAATAAATTCGTTGGAACAATTTGTGTAGGTTGAGTATAAATGGCTAATATTATGCAATGATTATAATCTTTAATTTTGTATTATTTCTACTTTGGACAATAATAATAATGTCAATAAAGGATATTTCTTATTATAGACGTAGTAAATATCTCTTGCTGATAACAGGTATTCAATTACTAATTATCAATTGTTTAAAAGATTATAACTCATTACCTGATTTGCCTAGTTATGCTTTGGGGTTTGAACATGTTTCTCGAAATGGATATGATATTCAGTGGGATACTGGTATGAAAGTATCAGAACCTGGTTGGATAGCCATTAATATTTTTTTATCTAGTCTTTATTCTGATCCTTGGATTTTATTTGCTTGTGCTGGAGGGATTATCATATTGGGACATTTTAGGACATATATACATTATTCGACTATACCATGGCTTTCTGTGTACTTGTTCTTATGTACTATATTTTGTCAATCATTATATGTAATTAGACAACATATTGCGATCGCGTTGTGTCTGCTTACAATCCCTTATATCCTTCAGCGTAAATTTATATCATTTTTATTAGTTGTGATAGTAGCAGCTTTAATACATAATACTGCTATCATATTTGTACTCGCATATTGGGCGTATTCATTGAATGTTAATCGTAAATTTATTCTTTTTTTTATATGCATAGCATGTCTGTCTTATGTTTTTCTGTCTAATATTATAATGAATATAATGACTACATACAATTTTTATACACCCTATGTTGACGGAGAACAAACAAACGCCACAGGATTTTTGATTTCGTTATGTGTACTCATACTTGCATTATATTCTATTCCTTTGAAGAAAATGCAAAATGAATTAAAGCTTTTTTTTATAATGTCTTGCATTGCTACTTGCATTAGTTTAGGTGGTATGGGAGTGTCAGCAACAGGGCGACTTAACGCATATTTTACAGTCTTTTCTATTTTACTAATACCACATGCAGTAAGTTATTTGTCGAAGAAACTGCAATTGGTGGTTATTACATTAGTAATGTTTGCTTATATGTTTTTTTCCTTTTCCTCCATTTCATATGTAAATGGAGCTAAAAATATGGAGTTTTTAATGTAGAAATCTATATGAAGATTCTTTGTTTTACAGATTGTTTGGGGCCAGGTGGGGCACAACGTCAGTTAGTAGGTCTTGCAGCATTACTAAAGAAAGATAACAATGAGGTGGCTGTGATGACGTATTATGATGTACCTTTTTATTCCCCTTTTCTTTTTCAAAATAGCATTCCTCATATTCTTATTCCAAATATGAGATTTAAATTTATGCGTATTTATGCCTTGCTTAAATATATATATAGAGAGAAACCGGAAGTCGTAATTGCCTATCAGACACATTCTGCTATAATTGCATGTTTAGTTAAAATTTTATATCCTAAATTTAAGTTATTAGTTTCAGAGCGAAATACGACACAGAAATATGGTATTAAAGAGAGGGGCTATTTCTCGTTATATAGGTGGGCTGATTATATAATTCCTAATTCGTATAGTCAAGAACGTTTTATTGGTAAAAATATTCCTAAATTAATGAGTAAAGTGCATACCATAACAAATTTCGTAGATACAAATTTCTATATATCTCAACCAAAAGATCAAAGGAGGGACTATGGTGAGACTCTTAAAATTGTTACTATTGGACGTATAACAGAACAAAAAAATGTACTTCGATATTTAGAGGCTTTAGCTAAAGTACGTGATGAGGGTATATTAATAAAGGCATTATGGTATGGTGTTCGTCAAGGTGAAGAGTACTATAAGTTATGTATAAGAGAAATTGATAATTTGCACTTGCATGATATTTTTTCACTAAATCAAGAAACGACAGATGTTTTATCTGTATATCAGGCTGCAGATATTTTTTGTTTGCCTTCAATATATGAAGGTTTTCCTAATGTTGTTTGTGAAGCGATGAGCTGCGAACTACCTATTCTTTGTGGCGATATATGTGATAATGGAACATTGGTGATTTCTGATTATAATGGCCTACTTTTTAATCCATTTGACGTTGACGATATATTTAGAACAATAGTAAAATATGCACGATTATCTATTGAACAGAAAAGGCAAATGGCTATTAATAGTCGTAAAAGAGCGATAGAAAAATTATCTCCTGAGTCTTTTAAAATTAAGTATAAAACATTGATTGGTTATTAATAATTTTAGAATATGATTGGTAAATTAAAAAGGTGTACTTTTTTTCGAGGTCTATATATGATTTTTATTTCATATTTTGGAGTAAGAAAAAGGAAGTTAGGCTATTGTGGTAAGAATGTTATCCTCACACCTCCCATTACTTTTGGAAATCCTCAAAATGTGTACTTATATGATAATACACAGATTTCTTATAACTCTCATATATCAGCTGTTAATGCAAGGTTTATAATAAAACAGAATTGTTGCATTGCTGAAGGACTGACTGTACACACAGGAAATCATGCTATGATTATAGGCCGATTTTGTAATAGTATAGTAGAAAGCGAAAAACCAAGAGGTTATGATGCGGATGTTATCGTGGAATCAGATGTCTGGATTGGTTGTAATGTGACGTTGTTATCTGGGGTAACAGTTGGAAGAGGGGCTATTGTTGCAGCGGGTGCTGTTGTGACTAATGATATTCCTCCTTATTCTATATGTGGTGGAGTGCCTGCAAAATTTATAAAATTTAAATGGACTATAGAAGAAATTATTAAACATGAAGAACTTCTTTATATGAAAGAAGAAAGATTTACGAAAGAACAATTGGATCATTATTTTACTTGTTTTTCTCCTTAAGTGAAAAATGTAAAAAAGAGCATGCCTATAGAGGAAATTTGAAAGGATTATTATTCTTTTCTTTTCATAGAGTTGCCATTACGTTTTTTGTTAAAGATCTCATATGTTTTTTACCCTATGTGGATGTTTATTGTCTGATTTTAATTGGGTATTGTTTTTTTAATATACTCTGATAGGTGAAATACGTTATTGGGTATAGAATAGTTTAATAATTTATTCTCAAACTAAAATAGGAGACAATTGTGCTTTTAAAGCATAATATAACCATTAGTAATCTAATGTCAGTGGAAAAGCATTTGCTCTCTGAGTGGTGTATATAGTGTGACATTTGGAGAAATTGTTATAGAAAAAAAATGCAATGGGTCGGACTAGTTGTACAGAAAAAAGTATGGGTGCGCCATCGTAATTAGAAATTCTACAAAATATAAAAGTCTAAAAAATAATGGTAAATATAATACTTTTAGCTCCGTTATATGGTAATGGAGGCATTGCTTCATGGACAAAAAAGTTCATAGCTACTTTTCCTACAGAAGAGTTTAACTTATTTCCGATTTCGTCCGTACTATCATCAAAAAACATGCAAGCTTCGATTTATGAACGGATTATAAAAGGATTTCAAGAAATTAATTATATAGCCAAACAACTTAAGAAAATTATCACAGAAAGCAATATAAAAATATTGCATACTACAACAAGCGGATCTTTAGGCACTTACAGGGATTATAAGGTTGGAAAACTATGTCGGAAATATGGTGTTAAAACAATAATGCATTGTCGATATGGGTGTATTCCAGACATATTAAAACATAATGGATTGATGCGGTGGGCTTTGTTGAAAGCGATGAGCCATTATGATCAAATATGGGTTTTAGATAAATATTCTTTCAATGCTTTATTGGCAATACCGGAAATTTGTGATAAAGTAAGATTAACCCCTAATAGCATAGAAGTAAATCAGTTGGATTGTATTTCACCTAAAAATTATAATAATTTTGCTTTTATAGCCAATGTGCTACCAACTAAGGGAATCTTTGAATTAATAGAGGCTGTGAAAAAAGTGAAATATAATATACAATTGCATATTGTTGGACCTGCAACAGAGAAGATGCTATTTTTACTAAAAGAGTCTGCGGCAGACTTGTGGGGACAAAAAATTCTTTATCATGGTAAAATAGCGAACCAACAGGCTGTACTTTTAATGAAAGAGATGGATGCCCTTATTTTACCGACATATTTTCCGGGCGAAGCATTTCCTATATCAATATTAGAAGCTATGAGTTGTGGAAAGTTAGTTATAGCAACCCCCAGGGCTGCAATAGCAGATATGCTAACAGCATTGGATGGTATGCGTTGCGGTATATTAGTTCGTGAAAAATCTGTAGAGGATATTGTAAAGGCAATTGAGTGGGTTATAGAAAATAAAACATTGGCTGACAAAATATGTATGAAAGCATACGAAAAAGTGTGGAGTTCGTACCGAACTGATGTTGTATATGAATTGTATCGTAATAATTACAGAGATCTTCTATAAATCTTTTTTGTGTATATAATAAATCTTTATAATCATGTCTGTTTTTGAAGACAAAGTTTTATTAATTACCGGTGGAACAGGTTCCTTCGGCAATGCTGTTTTGCGTCGTTTTCTTGATTCTGATATCAAGGAAATTCGCATATTTTCGAGAGATGAGAAAAAGCAGGATGACATGCGTCATCACTTGCAGAATCCCAAAGTGAAGTTTTACATCGGTGATGTACGTGACAAACGTTCAGTTGATGGTGTAATGACCGGTGTGGATTATATCTTCCATGCCGCTGCCTTGAAGCAAGTTCCCTCATGTGAATTCTTTCCCACACAGGCCGTTCGTACCAATGTCCTTGGTACAGAGAATGTCCTTGATTCAGCCATTGAACATGGTGTAAAGAATGTAGTGGTCCTTTCCACAGACAAAGCTGCTTATCCTATCAACGCCATGGGTATCAGCAAAGCCATGATGGAAAAAGTCGCCATTGCCAAAGGCCGTCAATTGGGGGAGGATGGCGCTACTACCATCTGCTGTACCCGTTATGGTAATGTAATGGCCAGCCGTGGTTCTGTGATCCCTTTATGGGTGGAACAAATGAAGGAAGACAATCCTATTACTATAACGGACCCCAACATGACCCGTTTCATGATGACTCTGGATGATGCCGTAGACTTGGTACTGTATGCTTTTCAGCACGGCCATAACGGTGACCTTTTTGTCCAGAAGGCTCCTGCCGCTACACTGGATGTCCTGGCTGATGCGCTGAAAGAGTTGTACCATAGTACTGCTGAAGTCAAAGTCATCGGTACCCGCCACGGAGAGAAGCTGTATGAAACGCTGGTGACCCGTGAAGAGATGTCCAAGGCCATCGATATGGGTGATTACTACCGTATCCCCTGTGATACCCGAGACCTGAACTATGACAAATTCTTTGTGGAAGGCAGTGAGGAAGTCTCCCGTATAGAAGACTACCACTCCCATAACACCCACCGCTTGGATGTGGAAGGCATGAAGCAACTTCTCCTGAAGCTTTCCTTTATCCGCGAAGACCTTCATCTCTAATTCTTTCTCATTCTTAAAAAACTTAATGATTTTATGATACGAGTTGGCATAACGGGCCAGCCCGGCTTTGTAGGTACCCATCTCTACAATGAGCTCGGTCTGTTTCCTGATGAATTCCTGCGTATCCCCTTTGAAGACTCCTATTTTCAGAGCGAGGATAAATTGCGTTCTTTTGTGCGTGAATGTGATGTTATCGTGCATCTGGCCGCTATGAACCGCCACCCGGATGCCCGTGTGCTTTATGATACGAACATCGGTCTGGTAAGCCAGTTGATATCCGCCATGGAAGCTGAGAAGGTAACTCCACATGTGCTATTCTCTTCTTCTACGCAGGAGGAACGCGATAATGAATACGGACGTTCCAAACGCGAAGGGCGTAGGCTGCTTGAAGAGTGGGCGGGACGGAACCGTGCCAGTTTTACCGGTATGGTCGTTCCCAATGTGTACGGTCCTTTTGGTCGTCCCAATTATAACTCTTTCATCGCTACTTTCTGCTATAAGTTGACTCATGGGGAAACTCCTGAGGTCCTTCAGGACAGTGTGGTGAATCTCATCTATGTGGGTAATCTCTGCAAACATATTATTGGGAAGATACGCGAAGCCGCTTCAAATGATGTTCCGGTGATTGAGCGTGATTCAGTCCCTTATGATTTTGAGAAGAAAGTAACTACGATATTAGGTTTATTGGAAAATTTTAAATCCCTCTATTTCGATCAGGGTATCATTCCTGTCCTGAAGGATAAGAATGAAGTGAATCTTTTCAATACTTTCTGCGGTTATATTGACTTTGTTTCCGTCTATCCCCGTAAGCTGGTAAAACACGAAGACCCACGCGGTATGTTTGTGGAAACTGTTAAATTGGGTATTGGCGGACAAGTCTCTTTTTCCACTACAGTTCCCGGTATCACACGCGGCAATCATTACCATACCCGTAAGATTGAACGTTTTACCGTTATCCGCGGAAAAGCCCGTATTCAGTTGCGTAAGATAGGTACATATGAAGTCTTGAACTTCTATCTGGATGGCAATGAGCCTTGTTATGTGGATATGCCCGTCTGGTATACCCATAACATCACCAATATCGGGGATGAAGAACTCTATACCCAGTTCTGGATCAATGAATGGTATGATCCTTCTGACGGTGATACTTACTTTGACCCTTGTGATAACACTGAAAACTATAAATTGAAATGAGCAAGCTTAAATTGATGACTATCATAGGCACCCGTCCGGAGATTATCCGCCTGTCTGCCACTATCAAACGTTGTGACCAATATTTCGATCAGGTACTGGTACATACGGGTCAGAATTATGATTACTCCCTGAATCAGGTGTTTTTTGAAGACTTGGGGCTTCGTGAACCTGACTATTATCTGAATGCTGTAGGGAAGGACCTTGGCGAGACTATCGGCAATATTATCGCAAAGTCTTACCAACTGATGGCAGAGATACTGCCTGATGCGGTTCTTGTCTTAGGTGATACCAATTCCTGCCTTTCCGTTATTGGTGCCAAGCGTCTTCATATCCCTATCTTCCACATGGAAGCGGGTAACCGCTGTTTTGATGAATGCCTTCCCGAAGAGACGAACCGGAGGATTGTCGATGTAACCGCTGACGTGAACCTTTGCTACTCCGAGCATGCCCGCCGTTACCTGAATGCTGCGGGTACTCCTAAGGAACGTACTTATGTGGTCGGTTCACCCATGGCTGAAGTTCTGCATAACAATCTGGAACAGATCAAGGGGAGTGATATTTTGGAAAAGCTTAAACTGGAAAAAGGAAAATATATTCTTCTGTCCGCCCATCGTGAAGAGAATATCGATACGGAGAAGAATTTCCTCAATCTGATGAATGCGGTTAATGAAATGGCCAAAAAATACGATATGCCTATTCTCTATTCTTGCCATCCGCGATCCAGGAAATTCATCGAACAGCGTGGCTTTGTATTTGACGAGCGGGTGATCCAGCACCAACCTTTGGGCTTTCATGCTTATAACCATCTTCAGATGAATGCTTTTGCTGTAGTTTCAGATTCGGGCACCCTGCCTGAAGAGAGCAGCTATTTCCTTTCAATCGGTCATCCTTTCCCTGCTGTTTGTATCCGTACGAGTACGGAGCGTCCCGAGGCTTTGGACAAGGGTAACTTTATCTTGGCCGGTATTACAACGGAACAGGTGTTGCAGGCTGTTGATGTGGCGGTGGAGATGAATCGTGACGGAGCTTTGGGTATCCCTGTCGATGACTATACGGATGAGAATGTTTCGGTTAAGGTCGTGAAACTGATTCAGAGCTACACCGGGGTAGTGGATAAGATGGTTTGGAGAAAATATTGATATACTATCATGCGTTCTAAAAGAATATGGGTTATTTCAGAAATCTATTATCCCATTAAGACTTCAACAGGCTATTATATAACTGAAATCGCTGAATATCTGTCAACTAAGGGCCTTGATGTTCATGTGATATGTACTGGTTCTACCTATGGTGAGGGAGAATTTATGCCCCTTTTAAGAGAAGAATGCCATAAAGGAGTAAATATCCATCGAGTTTTCCCACCTAATCTCGACAAAAATAATTTCTTTAAAAGAACCTTGAGATTATTTTTTTCTAGTTTTCGATTATTTTTGAAGGTATTGTTTTTGGTACAAAGAGGTGATGAATTATTAGTAGTAACTAATCCGGCATTTTTGATTCTGATGATGCCTTATGTAGCATGGAGGAAAAAGATTAATTATACAATTCTTGTGCATGACATTTTTCCTGAGAATTTAGTAGCAATAAACAAAATATCATCTTCTTCGATTGCTTATAAATGTTTAAAACGAGTTTATGATAAGGCTTATTCTAAAGCTCGTATTTGCATTTCAATAGGGCGCGATATGACCGAAGTCTTAATATCTAAAACTCGTGCGAATACTAAGATTTCCTTTATTCCAATATGGGCAGAGAATAAAGTCATTTATCCGTTGGATAAAAGGGATACCCATTTGTATAAAAAAATAAAACTGGAAGGAAAATTCGTTTTTCTGTTTGCTGGTAATTTGGGTCATGCACAAGGCATTGATAATCTTTTGGCTGCAATAGAAAAGATAGATATTGAAGATATACATTTTGTGTTTATAGGGGGAGGGGCGAAGTTCGATGAAATTTCTTCGTTTATTAGTCATAGAGGACAAAAGAATATTTCATTATTGGGTTTTCAAGATCGTTCACAGCAGAATGATTTCTTGAATGTATGTGATATTGGAATTGTTACATTGAATGATGGTATGTATGGCTTGGGAGTACCTTCCAAATCATATAATATATTGGCTGCAGGTAAACCTATATTATATATCGGTGATGATAACTCGGAAATAGCTTTATGTATTAAAGAATTTACATTAGGTTGGATTGTGGCGCCTAATGATCCACACGCATTAAAGAATATGATTGAGTTCATATATAATAATAAAAATAATCTGTCTTCTATAAGAAATAATGCTAGGACTGTATCAGATACCATATTCGCTAAAGATCAGATCTTGGAAAGATATTATTCCTTATTAAAGTAATTGTAGCTATATTAATTTTGCTTTTAAATGAAACTTTTATTTACTGGTGCTTCCGGTTTTCTGGGTAATAATATACGCCCTTTTTTAGAGAAAACCTATGATATTGTAACAATTGGTTTATCACCGCAAGATAATTATATTGTAGATCTTTCAAAAGAAGTCCCAGAATTGCATGATAGATGTACTGTCGTATTGCATGCTGCTGGGAAAGCTCATTTTATTCCCAAAACAGCGCTAGAAGAACAAATCTTTTTTGATGTGAATTTGCAAGGTACCAAGAATCTTTGTTCTGCATTAGAAAAGGTTGGAATTCCTATATCTTTTATTTTTATTTCTACAGTAGCAGTGTATGGCTGCGATTATGGAGAGAACATAACAGAAGAACATCCTTTGGATGGAACTACGCCTTATGCAGTGAGTAAGTATTTGGCAGAGGAATACCTACAGAAATGGTGTAATGAGCATAATGTAGTTTTAGGGATTATTCGTCCTTCATTGATTGTAGGACCTAATCCTCCTGGTAATTTAGGGGCTATGATAAGCGGTATCCGTAGTGGAAGGTATTTCAGTATTGCGGGTAGTCAGGCACGTAAGAGTGTGTTGATGGTACAGGATATTGCTAATTTAGTTCCTTTACTTGCCGAACGAGGAGGTATATACAATGTATGTGATAGTTATCAACCTACATTCAGGGAATTGGAAACACTGATTTGTCAACAGATGAATAAATCATTACCTTTATCAATCCCTTATTGGTTGGCTAAAGGAATGGCTTTGCTTGGAGATTGTTTCGGTAAAAAAGCACCTATTAATTCTTTAAAGTTAGGTAAAATAACAAAATCACTGACTTTTAGTAACGATAAGGCAAAATGTGAGTTGGGATGGAAACCAATGAACGTATTGGAAAATTTTAGAATACAATGAGATTGTTTCCTGGAGTTATTCTTTCTATTGTTGGAATTATGGTGCTTCTGTTTGTAGGTATACAAATCTGGTTTTATTGGATTAATAAAAACGAATAATGTATTATATAATGGTTTTGGTTCTGCTATTTATAGCAGAACTTTTTTATTTTAAGATAGCCGATAAGTGTAATATCATTGATAAACCTAATGAGAGAAGTTCTCATACTCGGATTACTTTGCGTGGTGGTGGAATTATCTTTTACTTTGGTGCTTTAGCATATTTTCTAAGTAATGAATGTGAATATCCTTGGTTTATGTTGGCATTAACTCTGATCACATTTATCAGTTTTGCAGATGATATCCGTTCTACTTCCCAAAGTCTAAGGCTGGTGTTTCACTTTTCTGTTATGGCTTTGATGTTCTATCAATGGGGGCTTTTTTCTCTTTCCTGGTGGTGGATAATCATTGCATTGATAATTTGTACGGGTATCATCAATGCCTATAATTTCATGGATGGTATTAATGGCATTACAGGTGGTTATTCGCTGGTTATCCTTGGTGCACTAGCTTATATCAATGCTGAAATAACGCAATTTGTAGAACCTGCTCTAATCTATACGGTTCTCTGTTCTGTATTAGTATTTTGTTTCTTCAATTTCCGTAAAAAAGCAAAGTGTTTTGCAGGTGATGTGGGATCTGTGAGTATTGCTTTTATTCTTCTTTTTCTGACAGGGAAGCTAATTATTCAGACAGAAGATTTTAGTTGGATAATCCTATTGGTAGTTTATGGCGTTGATAGTGTTTTGACTATCATTCATCGCTTGATGCTTCATGAAAACATTGGTTTACCTCATCGCAAACATATGTATCAGTTGATGGCGAACGAATTGAAGATGCCTCATGTTATGGTTTCGTTGATTTATATGGTGGTACAAGCAATAATAATAATTGGCTATATAGGATGTTTGAACTATGGTTATATATTCTTGCTGGGTGTAATTTTATTGCTTGGCTTTATCTATATATGGTTTATGAAGAAGTACTTTAGTTTACATCAAAAGGTTTAAGATCAATTGATTATATATTTATATTAGAAAACAGCTCCTAGTGGGCTGTTTTTTTTGTTTATACCCGGTAATATCCTCACTTTTGCACTGTTGATCAACACAAAACGAATAAAAATGAAGTTGAATTTAAAAGCAAAAGGAGGAAGATTATGCCTTTATTGTACTATGCGAGACAATCGCAATTGAAAACGAAAGAGGGTGTTAAGCAGTGGCATCTGGCATTGAAGAAAGTGGGAAGAGCTGTTAATCTGCAGCAGTTGGGAGAAATGGTAGCTGAAAAGTGTTCGGCAACACCGGGTGATGTACATAATGTGGTCAGAAATCTGATGTCGGTGATGCGCTTGCAGTTGCTGAATAGCCGTACAGTCCGTCTGGATGGCTTGGGAACATTTACAGTGATTGCACGGACACGTGGAAAGGGTGTGGATGCAGAGAAGGATGTGAGTCCGAATCAGGTGACGTCATTACATTTTATGTTTACTCCTGAATATACACGTCCGGCTGCTCTGGGAACTACCCGAGCTTTGTGGCAGGGCGTTGAATTTGAGAAGTGGACAGGTAAGGATGCTGCCGATGGCGGTAAAGATCCGGATGATGGTAACGGAGGCGGTTCCGATGGAGACGGAGGTATTGAAGATGATCCTCTGGGATAGGGGCTAAAGCTGGGACTTTAGAAATTAAAGAATTAAGAATGAAAGGCTGCGCAGTCTATTAATTATTGAAACACGAAGTAACTATTATGAAAAAGACGGTTTGGGATAAGATTTTAAAAATTGTAATCGCTGTAGCATCAGCGGTGTTGGGAGCTTTAGGAGCCAATGCGATGAATATGTGATGATGAACATATACTAAGATTAGAGGGTATGTTGGGAGTATTTCCTGATGTGCCCTTTTTTATAAAAGCGGGTGACCACAAATCACTTGCAATCACCCGATATCTTGCATTTTCTTTGTTTTCAGAAAATGTGAGTAAAGAGAGAATTCATAGTTTTTTATTTCATAGGTTCTACAGTATATCCCTGCTGTTTCAGCAGATTCAGGACTCCGTTAGTTCCCGGCAGGTGGCCTGCACCAACAACAAAGAGGGTGGGAGTATCCTTCATGAGAGCAGGCATTTTTTCAATCCATGCTTTGTTACGGTTATCCAGCAGGGCTTCCATTTCGCCCGGTTGCGGATCGCACGAGTTACCATCACGTTCTTCCATCAGCTTCAGCATTTCATCCAGGTTTTGAGCCTTGTATGCATTGTTGAGACGTTTAGTTTGTTCCATAGCTTTATCTATGTCACTTACGAGGCAATAGAGTAAGTTTGCCTGACGCTGTAGAGTCTGACCTTTAAAGAGCATATCTAACTGGGATTGCGGGGGTTCCAAACCACCTACCTTCTTGCCACTTTGCAATGCTTGCTGCTGGAAGTAAGTATCTAATTGCTCCTGTGGATTGAAACCACCCAGATGCTTCATGCATAATATCAAGGTCAGTTGTTGGGTAATGGCAGCGGGTTTTAATTTGCCCAACATGGCTATATCTGCCATCAGGTTCTCTTTCACTACCTTGCCTACTACTTCATATTGTTCCGGGATAAAAAGTTTCTGGAGAGTGGTGTCGCCTGCCATCATCATACTTTGTTGCATCACCTGCATAAACTCGGGTGACATCATATCGGACATGACTACTTCTCCGTATACCTGAGTAGTACCTTCTACGGCTTGTGGCAATCCGGCAATGCTATCTTTGATGCTGAGAGGTGCCAGATGGTGGGTACCTAAAATGTATGAGGGTTTTTCTTGTCCGTTACCGGAAATTTTCCAAAGTAATTGTGCGTTGCTGTTCAGCGCAAGGCTGATAAAGAGAAGGATACTTAAAATCTTTTTCATCGTTTTTCCTTTTTAAAGTTTCATTTGAACTATAAGTCGGGGAGGGAAAGGAAAAATCACAGGGGAAGAAAAAAGATTCTTATTTTACTCTGCCGCCGCAAAGCCAGTATTGTGTATAGTATTGTTCGTTGAGGCTACTGACAATAACTCCTTTGCTGGTACTTGCATGAATAAACTTCCCGTTTTTGAGGTAGATACCCACGTGTGCCACTTTCTTCTTGGATGCACGGCTGGTGAAAAACACCAAATCTCCCTCACGCAAATTGCGGCGGGAGACTTTGTTGCTTTCTTTAAGCAGACCATCGGTGCTTCTGGCCAAACGGATATTATATACTTCTTTATAGAGTTGCGATACCAGTCCGGAACAATCTACTCCGTGCTTGTTGTCACCGCCTGCGCGGTAGCGGACACCCATCCACTCCGCAGAGGCAATGTACAATTTGTGATTATCTTCCATATTTATGTCAACACCCATGCGGACAGAAGCTTTTGCCAGTGCCTTGTAATTGAGCCGGGGCGCTGATGTATGGCATGAGCTTAAACTGAATGTCAATCCGATGAGGGCAACTATATATAAGAAGTATTTTTTCATTCCTGTTTTTCTTTCTTTTCCGGTTGAGCAGAAGGCTCTTCAGTAATAGGTTCCTCAACAATAGTTTCTTCAATGATTGTTTCCTGAACAGGTGTTTCTTCAATCACTGTTTCTGCCAGTTCTTCCTCAATTTCTTCTTCAACTCTGATATTGAAGTAGTCTTCAAGTTCTTTCTCTGCTGAGTTATTCTCATTCTGAATATCGCGGATAACGACGCCATTTTCCAACAAAGCAATGCGGGGGCATACATCTACTGTATGGTTCAGGTTGTGGCTTGAGATGATGACCGTGGCATGATGATCTTCATTATACTTCTTCAGCAGGTGTTTGATGATAGACTGTGAACTCGGATCAAGAAAGTTGAACGGTTCGTCCAGAATCAACAATTGCGGATGATGCAACATAGCGGAAATAATACCGATTTTCTGCTTGTTTCCGGCAGAGAAGTTACGGATGAACTTCTTTTGTCCGATAACCTCGTTATTCATGAATCGTTCGAACGGAAGCAGGCGTTCATCTACTTCTTCTTTCTTCAGATCGTACATTTTACCAATGAAGTAGAAATACTCTTCGGGAGTAAGGTAATCGATCAGGAAGCCATCATCAATGAAAGCACCGGTGAATTGTTTCCAGTCTTCGCTTTTGGATACATCGATATTATTAATGGTTACATTGCCTTGATCTGCTTGGAGTAAGTCCAGCATCAGGCGGAAAAGAGTGGTTTTACCGGCTCCGTTGTTACCTACCAAACCCAGCATGTCACCTTGTTCTATGACATATTTCTCAATATCTACGGCTTTCTTTTGGCCGAAGTTTTTTTGAAGATTGTTTATCTCTATCATATTCGTAATTATTTTTGTCTACTATCGTGAAATCCTTCCATATTCTTATACCGGCGCTTCATGAAGCGATGGTATACATTCCTCAACCACCATCTTGAAGTTAGGATAAATACAAGACCGATACCAATAAGTACCCATGGTGTAGCTTCTTTGCCAACCGTTATCTTTAACCCGAACATCAGTAGTAGGGGCACACCGAATGCACCAGCTGAAATAAGATTCTGTAATCCTGTTCCCACGTTTTGGCGACCGGTCATTTTGGCATTCAGATTGAGGGTCTTGTTATTGTACACTGCCAGTTGGAACATGCAGCAATAAACAGCACCCGGAACAAATATAAGCCATGAGATGCATTGCAATACAGATACTTTGCCTGTTACCATGCCGGGGATCATCAGTATAAACGGAATGATCAGTGCCAGGCTATATAAGATATATTTGGCACGTAGCAGCGAATAGATAGATTCTTTACGACTCATTAGCCCGTCAATGTAGTTGCCCTCGTAGCTCATCAGAGGCGAGAGGAATAGAAGACCGAAGATGATATAGTTGTAAAGTACAAAGAAATCGCGTGCTCCTCCCTCGTAAAGATCAGAAAAACTGATAATGAGGCTAAAAGCTAATACTACTGCGGTGATATTATAGAGTGATTTTTTGCATACTTTATTACGAAGCAATAGCTTCAATTCCAACCGGATATATTCACCTATTTCACCATAACGATCCAGGAACTTGTATTCGGATACAGTCTTTACTTGTACGGTTGTATCTTCTACCTTGTTTAGTTCGTTATAGACTAATCTTTGCATGATACTCCTGTTGATGAACCACATGATAGCAATGGCTACCAAAACTCCGATAAACGTCAGTATATTTCCGGTGATGAATCCTTCACCCAAATTGACTGAAAAGGCAAATATCGGGCTGTTGTCCGGAATGAAAAGTGCAGCAGCAATACCACCATATAGGGCTACCGGTAGGAGGAACCACCAGATGCGTTCGTCCATCAACGTACGGCACAATAAATACCAGTAATTATTGAATACGATGAGTAGCCAGATACCAATACAATAAGTCAACACACCTGCCACTCCATAAAACTTAGTAACTGTGATGATGGCAAATGGGACAAACAAGAAGAGCCAGAGCAGATTGAAGCTGTTAAGCCCGGAACGCAGGAGAAGGAAGTCAATCAGACGACTCCGTTTTACGGGAAGCAGTAAGTAGGGTTTGACTTCCTGTGTAGGTGTCTTCAGGAAAGGTAAGCGTAGAAGAAAGTCGAGGGCGAGCACAAATATGAGTCCGCTGTTCATTACATGGTAGGCTTCTCTGGCTCCACCATCGAAAGCAAAGGCGAAAGTTGTTCCGAAGAATATGAGATAAGCTGCCCAGAACACACTCATGAAGTACATCCAAAACTTTCCGAACTTGCTCTTCTCGTACATCGGATGCCGCTTTTCTGCTAACTTTCCATGTTTACGTAGCTCAAGAAATAGATTCATGTCTTTAGTGATTAGTCGTTAGTGATTAATTGGTGATTAAGGAGGCAGTGATTAGTGATAAGTGAACATACGGTTCTTATCACTAATCACTTGCTATTATCACTTCTTAGGTACCGTCATCGTTACCTCGATCTCATTACCTTGTTTCAGCAAGTCGGCTGCAAACTTCTGGATATCTTTGGCAGTGATGCTGTTTACGATATCTGTATATTCTTGCGTCATATCCATATTATAGTAGAAGTAATCGTTCAGGTTGTTCAGCCAGTATGCATTTTCCTTTTGGTTATCGGCGTATTTTTTCAACATGTACTCTTTCACCTTCTGTAAATGTACATCAGACGGTCCTTCTGCTGCCAGTTTCTTCAGCTCGTCTACTACGATACCGGCCAGTTTATCTTTCTTCTCAGGATCGGTCTGGAAGACAATCTGCATCAGCAATTGTTCTTTCGGATATTTCTGTAAGCTACCCATGCAATTTACACCGTATGTACCACCTTCTTTTTCGCGTACTTCTTCAGTATAAACCATGTTCAGCACTTGGGTCATATAACTCAACAGAATTTCATTCTTTAATGTATAAGGAGTTTTTCCGGTATACAGGAATACGATAGTTGCCGTCGGAGTTTGTTGCTCTTTGGCAAATTCGTTCTTGTATGTACCTTTGCGGATCTCCATCTTGGTATCCTTGAAAGTCTCTTTACGATTGATGGCAGGCAATGCGCCCAGATATTCTGCAATCAGCGGTTTGGCTGTTTCCAGGTCAATGTTTCCAACGAAATAGAATGTAAAGTCGCTGGCATCTTTGAAGCGGTCATTGTACATTTCCAGAATACGGTCATAGTCGATCTGATCTACCATTTCTGGTTTCATTATTACCACGCGCGGGTGGTTGTTGTACATAGCTTTCTGCAATGTGTCGTTGATCGAAGAAAGCGGATTAGCCTGTGCACTTTCCAGTTCAGCCTTTGTACGGTTCTTATAAGACTCGAATGCTTCCATGTCCTTGCGGGGAGCGGTGAATGTGAGATAGGTCAACTGCATCATGGTCTCGAAGTCCTTTGGAGAACAAGTTCCGAATACATTTTCAGTAGTGGCACCCAGTCCGGCACGAACAGAAACTTTCTTTCCGGCCAATACCTTTGTAAGGTCTACCTGGCTGAAGTTACCCAAACCACCTACAGCAACCACATTGTCCATAACGGCAAAGTTCAGTGCATCCTTATCGGGGAAAAGAGATTTGCCACCCAGACTAGTTCCTTTCATGCGGATCTCATCTGCCTTGAAATCGGTTTTCTTGACGTAAACAGTTACACCGTTGGACAGAACAAGTTTTGTACTACCATAGATTTCACCTTCTTTCTCAGATACGATTTTGCCGCCTTTCGGTGCTTCTTTCATCAGAGGTTCATCAGAAACCTTGTCGACATACGGTTGCAGATCGAGACTCTTCATGCCTTTCAGCAGAGCAATAACTTCTTCTTTCTGCGGATATTTTAATCCTTCTTTTTCAGGACCGGCAATGATAACTACTTGGTTGCTGTCCGGAACGAGTTGCTGGATTGCCATGTTTATAGCCTGTACCGGGAGGTTAGGAGCCAACTGGTTCATCATGGCATATTCTGTTTCAATACCGGGGATAGGTTCGGCATCCAGGAAGTTACGTACATACTCACGTACATAAGAACCGTGTTTGGTCTTCTCACGCTCATTGTATGCAGATTCCAGACGTTGCAGATAGTTAGCGCGGGCACGGGCATATTCAGACTCTGTGAAACCGAAACGACGGGCGCGTTCTGCTTCCTGTAACAGGACTTTCAAGGCTTTTTCGATGCCGTCTGCTTTACTTGAAGCAGAGAGGTTGAGTGCTTCTTTCGTTTTCGCTACAAAGAAATTACCATAACTGCTATATGCACGGGTAAACGGCGGATTAGCGCTCTGGGTCAGTTCACTCAGACGTGCGTTCAGCATACTGGTGATCATGCTTGTCATATACTGGGAAGCCAGATAACCTACGTTGTTCTTTTCTGAATCGGGAGTTGCATCTTGCTTGAAGTAAACTTCGATAGACGGATCGTCTACTTCTTTATCCGTACCGATGGCTACGATAGGTTCCTTATTATCGGCAACAGGATAATAAACACGCTCTGCGGGATTTACCGCTTTCTGTACGTCGGCAAATATTGTTTTCAGTTTGGCTTCTACAGCGTCTACATCAATGTCGCCTACGATGACGATACCTTGCAAATCGGGACGGTACCATTTGTGGTAATAGTCACGGATATCTTTGTAGGGGAAGTTATTGATTACATCGATAGAGCCGATAGGCATACAATCTGCGTATTTGTCGCCCAGATATATAGTGGGAAGCAGGTCGGTATAGACGCGCAGCATACCACTGTTACGGCTACGCCACTCTTCACGGATCACTCCACGTTCTTTGTCTATCTCGTCATCTTTGAGCAGAATGTAGTTGGACCAGTCGTGCAGAACCAGCAAACAAGAGTCCAATACACCGGCACGGTCTATCGGGGCATTGCTGATATTATAGACGGTTTCGTCTATGCTGGTATAGGCATTTAAGTTTGTTCCAAATTTGATACCCACAGTTTCACACCAGGGGATAACGCCGAGACCTTTGTCGTCGCCGGGGAAATTCTTTGTGCCATTGAAAGCCATGTGCTCCAGAAAGTGAGCAAGGCCACGTTGTTGCGGCTCTTCAAGGATGGAACCTACTTTCTGGGCAATATAGAATTCAGCCCGGTTTTCGGGTAATTTGTTATGACGGATGTAATACGTCAGGCCATTGTCTAATTGGCCGATACGGACATTCTTGTCCACGGGAAGAGGCGGAAACTGCATTTGTTGTGCTACCGCTTGTTGGAAACTGGCGCATAAAACGAATGCTACCACCAATAAACTACGAAATGAATGTTTCATATGAATGAATATTAAAATTGTTTCTTGCTCTATTTGTCGAAAGGCAGAAAAAGAAATCACAAGAGGAGGATTGTTTTTTTACACAAATGGGAATCTAGCGGCAAAACTTGCTAAATTCCCATTTATCTCAGTGTACTTTACAAGAGTGAACTTATCCTTTTATAGCCTCTCTTATCCGTACTAACTTTGTCAGCAATCCTTCCAGCAGATCCAGCTTCAGCATGTTGGCACCATCGCTCTTGGCTATTTCGGGATGCTCATGTGTTTCAATAAACAATCCGTCGGCACCTACGGCAATACCGGCTTTGGCTACAGTTTCAATGAGCTGTGGCATACCGCCTGTAACTCCGCTTGTCTGATTGGGTTGTTGCAGCGAGTGGGTGACGTCCAGAATAACCGGATAACCGAAAGTTTGCATCTCCGGTATTCCACGATAGTCTACGACGAGGTCCTGGTATCCGAAAGTCGTTCCACGTTCGGTGATCATTACCTCCTTATTGCCGGCTTCCACTACCTTTTCTGCAGCGAAGCGCATGGCAAGAGGGGAGAGGAACTGTCCTTTTTTAATATTTACTACCTTTCCTGTCTTTGCGGCAGCTATCAGAATGTCCGTCTGACGGCAAAGAAATGCCGGAATCTGTAGTACGTCCACGTATTCGGCAGCCATGGCAGCCTCCTCGGCAGAATGAATATCTGTAACTGTGGGTACGCCAAACGTATCATGTACTTTCTGCAACACTTTCAGTGCTTTTTCATCACCTATTCCTGTAAATGAGTCTAGGCGTGAACGGTTTGCCTTGCGATAAGAACCTTTAAAGACGTAGGGAATCTGTAGTTTCTCAGTGATATTTACCACACGTTCGGCAATGCGCATTGCCATTTCTTCCCCTTCAATCACACAAGGACCTGCCAATAAAAAGAAATTTCCGGCAGGGTTATTTTTTAATTCTAACATAAGTATTTGGTGTTTACGTTAATCGTTTATTTTAGTTGGGTATAATCAAGGTGATTGCCTCATGCATGATGCCGATGTCCAATGGGAAGTGTCTGTCGAGGAGGCGTCCATCCAGATCGACAGAGGCATTTTGTGCACGCAGTACTTTCACTTTCTGTGTCCTGTAAGGCATTACGACTTTATGGTTTAATATGCGTCCTTGAAGTAACATCCACAAGCCTGATACAAGTTGTAGCAATTCCGGGCGGTAGATCACGGATACATCGAGCCAGCCATTGTAGGGAACGGCACTGGGAACTTGTCCATATCCCCATGCACTACCGATGCAAACCGTCATGATACGTCCGCGGATATGCTCTCCGTTTATTTTGAGGTGCATCCGGTAAAGCTTGCGTTCAAAGAAAAGCGAAATGAGTGCCATGAGATAAGACAAGAATTTCACTCCCCAGAAACGTTTGGTCTGGTCGCTGATTTTCACAATGCGGGCTCCTAAACCGATATTGATGGCATTGAGGAAATAGCGGGTAACGTGTTTCTCGCCGTCGTAATAATTGCAGAAGCCGACATCGATTTTCCGGCGACGGTTGTTTATGATACAATCCACCGCATCTTTGTATTCCGAGGTCATTTCCCAGTATTTGGCAAAGTCATTCCCGATACCGTTCGGAATGATGCCTATGGCGATTTCTCTTTTATCTTCCGCATTGGACGACATGATGCCGTTAATCGCATCATTCAGTGCACCGTCACCACCTACAATGACAATTGTGCGGTATCCGTTATTGGCAAGAATACCGGCCAAACGTTCCACTGATCCGAACCCCTCGGACTGCACGTAGTCATAAGACACGCCTTTGCTGTCCATATATTCTTTTATTTCTTTCCACCGTTTCTGCACTTTTCGTGTGCCGGCTTTGGGGTTATATATCACTCCCCACTTTTCGGGTTCTACGCTCATATTGTTATCTCTTAGTAAAGTCCTACATAATCATTAGTTACCCTCCCAGGCTTCGTCTTTGCTGCTCCAAAGATACTAATTCCCTTTGAGTTTCGTTTGTACAAAAGCAATCTTTTCTTCCATCGGCAGCCCGGCATCCATCCAGTGAATGGTGAATCCGCGGCGTTCCATCCCCCGGAACCAGGTCATCTGTCGTTTGGCAAACTGGTGAATGGCGATTTCCAGTTCCCGGTACATCTCTTCGTAAGTCAGCTTGCCAATGACGTAGAGCGTCAGATACTTGTACTCCAGGCCGTAATAAATCAAGTCATCCGGTTGAATGCCTTGCTCTATCAGCCGGCGCACTTCATCCACCATTCCTTCATCCAGACGTTGGCGCAGTCGGCGGGATATCTTTTCGCGACGTAATTCCCGGTCTATATCCACACCGATGATGAGGCTGTTCAGTAGGGGGAATGTACGCTCGTCTACCGGTGTATGTGCGTAATATTCTTCAATTTCAATAGCACGGATAGCACGCTTGGCCGTATCCACATCCGTTGTGTTGTGCAAGGTCTTATACTGTTGCAGTATCCCGGTTAATTCTTCCAAAGACTTATCAGCCAGCTGTGCACGCAGTTCCGGATTTTCGGGAACGGGGAGCAACTTATATCCTTTCAATACGGACTCTAAGTATAACCCTGTACCTCCACACAAAACGGGTAATTTCCCTTTTTGTTTAATAGTCTCGTAAGCTGTCAGAAAATCACGTTGATATTCGAAAACATTGTATTTGTACCCTGGATCGGCAATATCAATCAGATGATAAGGGATTTGTTTTCCATTTACGGTGTAGTCAATGAGGTCTTTACCCGTACCAAGATCCATGCCACGGTAGATTTGCCGGGAATCCGCACTGATGATTTCGGTGTCAAGAACATTTGCCAGTGCCGCGGCAAAAGGAGTTTTTCCGGAAGCGGTAGGACCTAATATAGCTATCAAATCATAGTCAGGCATAAGTCGTTTTAATTATTTTTCTACAAAGATAATGTAATCCAAAAGCAATGCAAAATAAGCTTGCTTATTTTTAGTGCTAAGATGTAACTAGTCTTCGCTTTTGAACAAAGATATGAAAAAGGAAGTGAAAAACGAAGAAGATTTTCTTAAAGGGTGTTATAAATACACTGTTTTCGCACACGGAGCTTGCAAAAGTCAGAAAAGTCCGTACCTTTGCACTGTGTTTTTCATAGTATTAGATTTAAGGTTAACAAAGGTTGGAGCAA
>ERZ791571.123-NODE-123-length-71877-cov-5.124266_pt1 | contig 71877 bp, 130 predicted proteins | sample MGYA00509972_ERZ791571 | MGnify/ENA primary metagenome ERZ791571 (study PRJEB30046, sample SAMN00791936) | human gut metagenome | study: EMG produced TPA metagenomics assembly of the A metagenome-wide association study of gut microbiota in type 2... | reverse complement strand
AGCGGGTGGTTCTGTGTGAAGCACTATCTCATTTCTTTGAAAAGAATTTCGATAGCGCTCCACGAGCTAAAGCCACATAACAGCAAACTGCCGGCTGACTCACGTCAGTCGGCAGTCCCATAAACGCTTTATTCAGTTGTCGCAGGTTTAATTATGCTTCCTTATGTTCAGCGATAATTTTTTCTGCCATCTTAGGTGGAACATCTTCGTAATGGTCAAATTTCATTTCGAAGGTTCCCTGGCCTTGGGTAATTGCGCGGAGGTCTACGGCATATTCCGAAATCTCTGCATAGGGTACCTGAGCATTAACTACGCTCAAGCCATCTTCTACGCTCTGCATACCGAGAATGCGACCGCGTTTAGAGTTCAAATCGCCGATAACATCGCCCATCATAGAATCGGCACAGGTTACGTTTAAGCTGTAAATAGGCTCAAGCAACACCGGCTTGCATTGTTCCATGGCCTTCTTGAAGGCGATATTGGAAGCAGTTTTAAATGCCATTTCAGAGGAATCGACAGTATGATACGAACCATCAAGCAGGGTGATACGCATATCTACAACCGGATAGCCTGCAAGGATACCCTTTTCCATAGCTTCACGCATGCCCTTTTCAACAGCAGGGATATATTGGCGAGGTACTGCGCCACCGAAAATCTTATCTACAAACTCAAATCCACCTCCGGGCGGCAGGGGTTCCATTTTAATAACTACGTGACCATACTGGCCATGACCGCCGGACTGCTTCTTGTGCTTGCCTTCTACCTCGGCAGAGCCACGAATAGTTTCGCGATATTCGATAATCGGTGCTTTGAGAACAGCCTCAACACCAAATTTACGCTGCATACGCTCCATGATTATATCAATGTGCTGGTCGCCCATACCGCTGATTAAGGTTTCCTTGGTAACAGGGTTCTTAGTAACGATAATCGTCGGGTCTTCATCCATCAGACGATTCAGAGCGGACATGATCTTGTCCTCATCACCCTTCTTCTTCGGATAAATTGCTCTGGTGTACATCGGCAGCGGGAAGTTAATGGGCGGGAATTCAACCTCAGAGTTCTTGTCGCAGAGGGTGTCACCGGTAGAGGTATATTGCAGCTTGGCAACTACACCGATATCACCGGCAGGAACCTGCTTCATAGGAATCTGGGTCTTACCACGCATTGTGAAGATGTTAGCAATACGCTCTTCTTCTTCACGGCGGGAGTTATAAACTACGCTATCTGCTTTAATTGAGCCTGAGAATACACGGAAATAACTTAGACGGCCAACAAAGGGGTCGGAAGTTGTCTTAAATACCAACGCTGCCATCGGAGCATTGGCGTCACGCACTTCTTCTTCGCCGGTTTCTTTATCCATAACGATATAGTCGTTCAAAATTGCCGGATAGGTAAAGTCGATGATTGCGTTCATCAATCGGCCAAGACCAATGTTCTTGTAGGCACTGCCGCAAAGCATAGGATAGATGATAGCCTGACGAATGCCCTTAATCAGACATTTCATAATTTCCTCGTCGCTAATCTCTTCTCCTTCCAAATAACGCATCATGCAATCGTCATCTGCTTCAACCGCAGCCTCTACCATCTTTTCGTGAGCAGCAGCAGCAGCCTCTTTATACTCATCCGGAATCTCTATTTCATCGGAGCCATTACCGTTGGCACGATAGGCCTTCATTTTGTAAAGGTCTATAATACCCTGGAAGTTGTCCTCCTTGCCCAAAGGCAGCTGTAACGGCAGTACATGCTTACCGAACTTACCGCGCAGGTTATCCAAAATGCTATCAAAATCAGCGTTCTCACGATCCATCTTGTTGACAAAAATGATACGCGGCAAACCGGCTTCTTCAGCCAGCTTCCAACATTGTTCGGTGCCAACCTGTACACCGCTAGTTGCGCAAACCACGATCAACGCACTGTCTACTGCTCTAAAAGCTCCTTTAACCTCGGCAACGAAGTCAGCAAAGCCGGGAGTGTCAATGAAATTAATCTTGGTATCGCGCCATTCAACAGGTGCCAAAGTGGCGTTAACGGAAACCTTACGTTTGATTTCCTCGGGTTCATAGTCAGTGGTGGTAGCACCGTCTTCAACCTTGCACATTCTGCTGATTGCTCCGCTGCGATACAGCAGGGCTTCGGTAACGGACGTGGTTCCTGCTCCACCATGACCCACAATGGCCACATTTCTAATCTTATCTCCAGTGTACTCTTTCATGATAAATCCCCCTTTATCAGGCATTTGTTATGACAAGTATTTCGCTGATATTGCCTATTTATCCTGCTTTTTGTGAAAAATTTCTCATAATTTTTTAAATTCACTTAAAATTGTAACGCATATTACAGTTTTCCGGAGGAAGACGGGGGGGTAAGCGAAAAATCCGACGCACCGCTTCTACAGCACGTCGGATTTGCTTTATTCATCCCACAATATTCACTTTACCATCTCTTGCTGCTGCGCCAGTATTCACCACGGAGCAATGCCAGCACGGTAAACAGCTCCAAGCGTCCCAAGAGCATAGCCAACGCCAGCGTCAGCTGTCCCATACCGGTAACACCGGCATAGTTACCCGTAGCACCGATACTGCCAAACGCAGGACCTACACTGGAAATACAGGAGGCCACGCCGAAAACGGCCTCATCTACGTCCACACCGCTTAAGCAGAGCAGCATAGTCAAAACAGCGATAACCAGAACATAAACGAAAAAGAAACGGCTGACGTTGATAATCGTTTCTGTCGGCAGGCGTCTTTTAGCGTAGTAAACGTTGAGCAGCATCTGCGGATGCATAGTGCGACGCAACTCCGCCATAACAGTTTTCAGCAGTACGATAAAACGGCAGACCTTAATACCGCCGGCAGTAGAGCCCGCGCAGCCGCCTGTCAGGAAGGTTACAGCCAAAATCAGCTTAGAGAAAGACGGCCACTGGTCGTAGTCCGCCGAAACATAACCCGTAGTACTGCCGAAGGAAGTCACCTGGAAGAAGGCTTCACGCACACCGTCTGCCACACTGTAGCCATTCACCATAATGATGTTGATGCTGATTAAAACAGTGAAAATAGTCAGCAACACAATGTAGCTTTTGAATTCCAGATCATGCCACAAAACCTTCAGGCCGATTTGCGTAACCTGATAGTATAAGGCGAAGTTACCTGCCGCCAAAATCATGAACAGACCGGTAACAATCTCAATACCCGCACTGTGAAAATGCGCAATGCTATCATTATAGGTAGAAAAACCGCCGGTAGCAATCGCAGAGCAGGCATGGTTGACAGCATCATAGGTGCTCATGCCCAAAATTGCCAGCATACCGGTAAGAATAATCGTAAACAGCAGATAGATATAGAACAACGCTACTGCAGTTGTACGGATACGCGGCAGAATACGGCTGTTGGAAAAGCCGCTGACCTCCGCATTAAAAAGATACACAGCACCGCCGGCAATCTGCGGCAGGAGCGCAACGAACAGCACGATGATGCCGATACCGCCAATCCAGTGCGTCAGCGTACGCCACAAAAGCAAGCTGCGCGATACTATATCAAGATTGGCAATTGCTGTTGCGCCGGTAGTGGTCAGTCCGGACATACTTTCAAAGTAAGCAGCGGCGGGATTCAAAATGCCGTCAAAGCAATATGGCAACGCACCCAGGGCAGCAGCCAAAAGCCACGAAAAGAATACCGTGCCGATACCCTCGCGCACGGATAAATTACGTGCTCCTCTACCGTCACCATAATAATCAAAGATTCCGGCCAAAATAACAGCTACCGCTATGGAAAAGATAAAGGTTCTGGAGGTAGCATATTCGCCGTAAACAACAGACATCAAAAGCGGCAACAGCTGTGCAATTGCCAGACCGGTAGAAATTCTTCCCAAGAGATATATTATAACCTTTGCATTCATCTTTTATACCTCCTGCTGTTACCAGTTCTGCTTGTCGCGCCAAAAATCGGGACGCATGATAACCAGCAGCGTAAAAATTTCCAGACGTCCCAAAATCATCGCCCAAATGCTGATGAAACGTGCCCAATCGGAAAGGCAATTATAGGTAGATGTCGGGCCGACAATGCCGAAGGACGGACCTACACTGCTCATACAGGCAGCAATCAAGCCCATTGATTCCATTATCGGTATCCCCGACAGGGCAATCAGGATAGTCAGCACAATAAATACCAAAATATACAGGAAGAAGAAACGCGTAATATTGCCGACGATAATCGGGTTGATTTCGCGCTCACCCATTCTGATGGAATAAACGATGCGCGGGTGCAGAGTACGCAACAGTTCCGCCCAGCCTGCCTTCAGCAGGATAACCAGACGCGTAATCTTAATGCCACCTGCGGTTGAACCGCTGCAGCCGCCGATGAACATCAGCATCAGCAGAACGCTGCGGCTGAAGCTGGGCCAGTTGTTATAGTCGTCCGACGCATAGCCCGTCGTACTGCCGATAGACACAGCCTGGAAAATACTGTGACGAAGAGCGCCGTTAAAATCCATATAACCGGAAAAATACAGGTTGGCACAGATAAGTGCAGCCGCTGTTGTGAGTATCAGCAGATAATATCTGTGTTCGCTGTCCTGACGCACGGACGCCCAATCGCCACGCCAGATTTTATAATACAAAGAAAAGTTCATGCTAGCAATCAGCATAAAAACAATAGCAATAATCTCAACATAAACAGACCTAAAGGAAATCAGGCTATCGTGATAATATGAAAAGCCGCCTGTCGCCATAGTTGCCAACGCCAGATTCAGCGCCTGAAATATCGGCAAGCCTGCAATCAACAGCAAAGCAACTTCCACTGCTGTTAAAATAACATAGATTAATAGAATCATCATAGCAGATTCCTTGATTTTCGGCAAAGTACGTTCAGCCGTACCACCCGGAAGCTCCGCGTTGAACAGATAGCTTGTACCGCTGTTCATCTGCGGCATGATGATAATAAACAGCATAATAACGCCGATACCGCCGGTCCAGTGCGTTAAGCAGCGCCAGACGCGAATACTGGGCGGAAAATCGTTAAAAGAAAGTGCGGTAGTAACACCGGTAGTAGAGAAACCGGAAACACTTTCAAAAACCGCCGCAATCGGATCCGCCGGATTTAAAAACAAATACGGCAGTGCTCCCATCAGACAGACCAACAGCCAACCGCAGCCTACGACCGCAATAGCTTCACGCACACGCAGGCGCTGACGCGGTCTTCTGCTGCCAAAGAGGTTAAAAAGCGAAGCGATAGTGCTCGTTGTAATCAGCGTAAATATAAAAATCCATACATGGTCCCTATCTGCAATTAATGCAGCAATCAGCGGCACCAGCAATACACTGGAAAATGCTATTGTCAGCTTGGCTAATAAACGGTTAACAAGCCTTGAATCCATAGTTAAGCGCCCCGGCCTTCAAATAACGTTACTGTAGTCTTGGAAAATTCACTTTTGATAAAGAGAATTACGCGGTCATTGGCATGCAAGACAGTATTACCATTAGGAATATAGGCTTCATTACCACGCACAATAGCACACAGCAAGCATTCCGGCGGCAGGTTCATATCACGCACTGCCACACCGTCTACATCGCTGTTTTCGCCGACGATGATTTCCAAAGCCTCGGCCTGTGCGCCCTCCAACAGTGATACGGATACAATACCACCCTTGCGGACGAACCGCAGCACTTCGCCTGCACTCAAAAGACGCGAAGACAGTACGATGTCTACGCCAACTTTTTCCATCAGCTCGATATATTCGTTACGTGCAACACGCACGATGGTCTTACGTGCGCCCAGATGCTTGGCCAGTTGTGCCAGCAAAAGGTTCAGCTTATCATCTTCGGTCAGGCAGATAACAACGTCTGCTTCCGAAACGCCCTCTTCAATCAGAAGGTCAATATCGGTACCGTCACCGCACAAAACCAAACCACGCTTCAGCTTAGCAGCTAAAAGCTGGCAACGGTCCTTATCCTTTTCGATAACCTTTACCTGAATGCCCTGCTTTTCCAACATGGGAGCCAAAAAGCGACCTGTGCGGCCTGCACCGATGATGAGAACCTTCTCCAGCTTTTCATAAGTATTGGAGAAGGAATTTTCAAACTCGCGAATTGCTTCGTGCTTGCCTACGAAGTAAACGTTATCGCCGGGAATTACGTAATCATTACCATGAGGAATTATCATCTGATGACGTCTGAAAACCATGGCCATCAGGATATCCTTAGGAATATTCAAATCCTTCAGCGGGATATTAACTATAGGCGAATCCTCCTTCACCTTAGCTTCGAACATACGCACCTTGCCGTCAGCAAAATCATCTACGTTCAAGGCAGATGGTGTCATCAGGATATGGTCGATTTCACCTGCGGTAATACGCTCAGGGTTTATTACGAGGTCAATTTTCATATCATCCTTAAGCATTTCCGGTGAATGGATAGCATAATCCACATTGCGGATACGGGCAACGGTATGCTTGATGCCATGATTTTTGGCCATCAGGCAAGTTACCATATTTACTTCATCACTATCTGTGCAGGCGATAAGCACATCGGAGGCACTGATATCAGGATCAGCAAAGGTCATAGGGCTGCAGGAGTTGCCTTCAATCGCCAGTACGTCCAAAGTATTTTGGATGACGTCCTTGCGCTTGGGGTCTATTTCTACAACTACTACATCAAACTGATCTTCAGCTAAAAGCTGTGCAATACTAAAGCCAAGCTTGCCTGCACCAGCTATTACAATACGCATTTTAGTTACTCCTTTAATACGGAAAATCCGTTAATCTCTATTACTCAAATACTGCTCTATATTGATTCTACTAAATCGACTACTTTTTTACAAGCGGTTTTCTATTGCGCTGTGAATATCTTTGCGCTTATTTTTTTTATTTTTTCAGTTGCTTTTATTTTGGAACTCATTTGTAACTCACAAGCAAAAAAGCAGGCTGACTAAACCTGCTTTTTTTAGCCGTATGTAATAGTAAGAAGATAATTGAGATACCGAAATGGAAACAAATTCAAACCAAACCACACATATATTATAGCATATGCTTACAGCAGGTGCAAATAATATAATTATTGTCTTTCCTTTGCTCTCATTTGAGCTACCCATAAGTCAAGAACTTTTCCGCTAGGAGCATCAGGATCACACATATAAGCTTTAGCAATCTTGACAAGTGTTCCGGTATCGCCGCTAAACGCTGCTCCATAATCACTATACACCATGTTCAGCACATAATACCAATCAGCTTTATGCTTAATATTATGTTGCTCTGCTAGTTGATTAGTCTGCTCATAAGTCCAATGCTCACCATTAGTGCCATCTGTGTTCTGCATTTTGCTAACAGCCAACTTTGCAAGTGCTTCATCAAAATGCGGACCATAAGCAACGCAGTGCAGGTCATATAACGTGCGATAAAAAAGGTCTGGGCAGTGCATTTTAAGCTTTTCGAGGGCACTGCAAACAATTTCTTCCATTGCTCTCTCTTTTGTATCGTCACCTATAATCTTATTCCAATAATCTTTGTAGGAGTGCATAACAACACCCCCTTACGCCAATTTAACAACACTAATAGCTGCTCTGTTGATAGTTGCTGCCGCCGTTGCCTGTACCTGCAAGCTAGTTGTATTATTCACAGCGCAGCAGGACGGACGCACACGAACCAACGTGGTAAAGGAAATATTCACAGCTGTGTCAGCAACACCAGTAACAATGCTTTCCGCACCATTAATAACAGAAGATGTGCTTTCCGTGGTACTCAGAAGCTGCAAGCCAACATTGCCAGCAGCAGCAGGAACAACATCAGCATTTACGCTGACAAGGTATAAACCACGAATAAGGCTAACACTAGAGCTTCCAGCAGGATGCTTAATAGCAACGCCAGTCAAAAGATTATTTATAGGAAAGCTAACAAAAGCATTAGCTGCAACAGACTGAGCAGCAACAGCCGCAGCGTTCAAAGAAGATTTTTCGTAGCAAATCATTTATTTTCACCTCTTTACGCAATCAAGGTATTTTCTTGATACCTTTAAATTTTATCGTTTTTTAAAGCAATAGGGACGGCGTGCACCGTCCCTAATACAGTGCAGTTAATGCACATAACTTATTTTTAGCCTACATTATAAGCGCAGCCACAAGCACCAGCTACATTGGCAGCGACACTTTGATACGGACTAGACGTAATATAAGCAGGTTGAGGATAAGGTCTAAGTGTACCGATAAGGGTTGCACTCTGTGCCTGTTGAGATAAATGGAAATTAGCTGTCTGCAAATCCCTATCTCTATCGGCAAGCTTATCTCTCAAATCTTGAATCTGGTTAGCTACCATAATTGCCCTGGTCTTTTCTCCGTCCTCTTTGACGGCGTTTACGATAGCACAAGTATTTTGTGCATTTTCGTAACGTACTGCGTCGATATTGCGGTTAGTTTCGTAGCCAAGAGAAGCAATAGCCTGTTTTTGTTCGCAGCAGCATTGTTGAGCAGCGAAACGATTTTGTGCAATCTCGCTACCAAGCTGATAGCCAGTCTGCATAATGTCACGCTGTACTCCGTTAAAACCATTCAGCATAGTGCTGTTCTGAGCGTAGAAGCCATCACACAAGCCATTCTGAACGCCACGGATACCGTCTTTTATATCCTGCATAGAAAATTGGTCTGCAATCTGGTCGCGTGTCATAGAGCCGTTCGCAAAAATTTCAGCACCCATGTTACCACGGTTATTCCAGTTGCCGCCCCAACCGCCCATAAGAGCGAAAAGAACGATAATCCACATAAACCACATACCGCCGCCCCAGCAGTCACCATAACCATTGTTTCGATTCATGTCCATTACAGGGACAATGTTTGCACCTTCCATGATTTTTTCACCTCCGTAAAAATCTATCTAAAGCTTCATTGCGCGCTTATCGAAGCCTTAAACCAAATTGACTTAAAAATTGATTAAGCTGTTCATCGTTCATGCCTTTTTGTTTGGCAAGATTCCTCACAAGAGTTTGCATCTGCTCCGGTGACTTTCCTTGCCCCATCTGCATTGCCCTACTCATTAGCGGATTTTGTCCTGCGAACTGCTGCATTAGTCCCATTGGATTTCCTGCTTGCTGTACCATCTGCATCATCTGGAATATGTTCATCATTTGTCATTCCTCCAATCTGCTCTTCGAGCTTTTCAATGCGTCTTTGCAATGCTAGCACTGTGTTATTGTCAGCGTAGGCAGGAGCTTGCATACCACCGTCCTGCTGAATCTGATAAACTCTAAAAATCGGCAAGCCGTCCATGCCTATAAGCTTTTCATAAATTTTTCCTTCGGCAGGAGCAGGAAAATATGTACTCGTTCCGTCAAGGTCAACTTGCGCTGCTCGTGCTTCTTCAATGCTTGTAACAGGTCTGCCTTTAATTTGCTGTACAGGCGGATAAGCATTCGGCTGCGCAGGTGGCATCATTGTCGGCATTGGTTGCTGATACATTTGTTGTTGTTGCTGTTGCAGATTAGCTAACCTCTGTTGCATCTGCTGTGTAGCTCCATAAGGATTGTAATAATTTCCGTACATCTTTATCACCTCACCTATATTTTAAGTGGTAGCAATAAAAATAATCCCTAAAGCTAAAGACACATTCTCCTATACATTCGGACATAATTTAGACACGATTCAGACATCAAAAAATGAGCAAAAAAAATAATCCCCATTAAGAAAAGCTTTTACACTTCTCTTAATGGGGATTACTTCATTTAGAAAGCACTCGATTAATAGCCTTATACGCAGTGCTTATTTCTCTGTCAACAGTTTTAGTGGAGATGTTCAGCTCCATTGCGATTTGATAATTCATTTTGCCGTCAACAAATTTCATCTCACAGATTTTCATTTGCCGTGGCGTTATCTTCGCTTCTTGAAGCACTGCATAAAATGAGCGGCGCGAGCTTTCGGTCATCCATATCCTCGCGCTTTTTAGCAGTTCTCTCATTAAATCACCTTTTTAAAACATAAGCAAGTAGTGCAATCAGACCAATGTTAGCGAACAACATTCCAGCCATGATATAAAACTGCTTATCAATAATTCTTTTGTTTTCAGCAAACAACATTGTTACCATGCCAGCAGGCAAAACTTCCTGCTTAACATTTTCGTTATCATTCATCCTATCACCTCATATAATATATCTTTTTGATATATTATATCACATCAACAAACAGTCAGTCACTAAATAATTTAAGCAAAATAAAAGCGTCCTGCTTTATACAGAACGCTTTAATGGATATCGAATGAAATCCACCAATCAACAGTTTTAAACATGAAGGTTTTATTAACGATATAATTATAACACAAGGGAATTTTTTTTGCAACAAAATAAGGAAAGACAAACTTTGCCTTAATTCTTCATTGCAGCATAAAGCGCACATCCTGCTATAACGTAGGCTATGTTGCGCTGTTTTTTAATGCGCTTCTGTTTTAGCTTGTACTCTTTTTCTAGCTCCGCTAAGGATTGATTGACACTCGTCAATAAGCTCTCCTGCTCTTTGACTTTGATTTTCAGCGTCAGACAAAGACTGTTCAGCTCGTCCGACTTCTTCTCTAGCTCCGCTAACTTCTTGTCGGATGTTCCCAACTGTCCCTTCGATTGCATCAGCAGTTTTTTGTAATTTTCGTTGATTGTCTTTAGCTCCGTCAAGTTGTTGCTTAACTTCTGATATTGTTGCTCCGTCAGAACGTACTCCATTGGCTCGTCCGAATACCGGGGCGAACCAGCCAAAGCGGTTAGTGGCATAAAAAATACCGCAAGCGACACACACGCCAGCGGCAAAAGCAATGACAATTTTAGTTTTTCTTGTTTTCTCATTCTCCATTATAACCTCTTAGCAATACTGATATTTGTAAAATATAACAAACCTCGTCAGACGCACAAATTTCGCCTACAAGCGATTTTAGATTCCGACACGATAAATCATGAGCGGCACTATTTTTAAAACGCTTGTAGGCGATGCAATTTGTGTGTGATTTTTGGCCAAAACCGTTAAATTATAGCCTACTTGTAAGATAGATATTCAGAATGATTTTAGAGCGCAAAATAATGATGCAACGCACCCAGTACAAAACCTGCAACCAGACCAACAACAAATTTCTTGTCAATAACAAATGCTTTCAGTTCTTCCATTGTATCACCTCCAATCATTATAAATGCGTCACCGACTATTACGCAAAAATTACCAGAAAATGCTACACGTATAGGAGAGAATAACTAAACCTCTTGTCGGTGACTATATCTAAAGCATGAGCTTTAAATCATCTTCCGTTTCCTGCTTTGCCATATGCTGGAATACCATAAGGAGTAGTAAGGTCGATACCAGCAACATACTCATAAGTAGTTTGCGCTCTGTTGGCGTAACCTGCTCTGTACATCTCGCCAACATCGGCAGCAATCCAGTAATAATTTTTAAAGAGTTTATAGAGTGCTTCCAAACTGCGCAGGTCTACACGTTCAAAACGATTCTCCAAGAAACGCTTTACAACGTAAGTGCTAGTCGGACACCACATGCCAGCATAAATCAAGCAGCGTGTATCATCCAACGTCGGTACTTGCTGCAAGACTTCGACGTATTGCAGGCAGTCACGTGACAACTGATCTAATTGCGCCTGTTGTCCTGCTTCGCTTCTCAAAAGCTCTTTAAGCATCGGCAGTTCGCCGCTTGCTTTAATATCAATATAAGTACGGTCCGCAAATTCTGCGCCGCCAGGAATAGCTCTCAAAAGCTCATTGGCTCTGTTGCCTTCCCATTGGCTCACACCGATTGAAGGATATGCGTAAGCTGTGCTTTTGGCTACGCTATCATAACCGCCTTCAATGCCTGTATAAATCAGTCCTTTTGCAATTTCTTTTGCAAGACTTTTGTTCCAGTCCATAGCTATCACCTCACTCACTTTTTAAGCAGCGGTTAGAAACTTTTTTGTATACGTCCTCATACATTTCTTGCTTGTCGCCGTTGTATGTATACTCAGCATAAATACCGTCACCGCTAACGGTCGTTGATAACAACGCCTTGTAATTCTGCAGCGTTTTACATGCCCAGACTACAAACACGTTCTCTAATGTAATAGGCTGAACGTCATTCGGTCCATGTTGGATGTTGGCAGGTTGGTTATACCACTCCACTAATTTGTTTTTACATACGGATTCAAAATGTGCCATACCTGTAATAATCATTATTATCACTCCTTTAAATTCACTTCTTGATTTCACATTTTAGTTATTTGTTAAGTTGTTTACTCTTCACTCTTTACTTTCATAGCTTTTGTTTCGACGTACTTGTTGCCAAGCTGTGCCAGCATGAAAGATACGCAAGCCATAGCAAAGGCTTCATAGTTACCCCACGTCTTAACTAAAAACGCAAGGTAAAGAGAAATTACACTAAACAAAATAAACGCAAGCACGGCACACATTCTGCCGATACTCAACGTGTTATCATCTTTCTTTAGCATGTTTAATAACTTACGCATTATGCACCTCTCATTTTTTATCTCTAGGCGGATAGTTCTGCAATTCGTTAATTTGCTCCATCAAATTGTCAATCACGCCGTTATCGCCTAACGCTTCATAACTTTTGTAGCAGGCATCAATGCTTTCTTTTGCGTAAATCGGTATCCACCCCTTATCCTGGACATAGTGATTATACGCCTGTATAATCCGGTCACGCAGAAGAGCTTGCACTCCAGCCTTTAGAGCGTCATTTTCTTTTTTCTTCTGGCGGTACATAGTGATGAGCAGCGTTATTACGCCGCCGGATATAACGTTAATCACAGAGTTTAACGCCGTATCTAAAGACTGTTCTATCATTTCATTACACCCCTATTGTCATACTTCCATTGTCACAGCTTCTACTTCTGCCGCCGTAGTCGCTGCCTCAACTTTTTCTTTTGCTACACGATATGCAGTATGCAGTTTGTTTGAGCGTACTGCAATGGCAGCAATGATCATCTTTAAATCGTTAGCCGTCACTGGCGTATCGGCATTATCTGCCGTGGTCCACTCTATTGTGGCTCCTTCGCCTTGCAGTTCCAGCGCAATAATAGCTGCATTGATTCTATCTCGTGCCTTCTCGTCGTAGTCATAGAGATTACCTTTGTACTCTATCGGTTCTACCTCCGCAGTATCACGCTGACGCTTCAACTCCAAGATTTTGCGTTGTTTGACGTTTTCAATCGGCTCTTCTTCATATGTAACGGTTACGCCTAATTCCGCTAAGGCTTCGTCAGAAATCGACAAAGGGATAAAAACGCCGTCTTTGCCTAACGCCTCAGAAAGTTCGTATAAACTAGAGTAGGCCTGTTCTTTATATGTATAGGTTGTATTCATTAAATCACCGCCTTAGTTAAACACAATTTCGACTTTAAATTTCTTACCGACGTTGGCGGCAGTAAACATGCTTGATATATTTGATGGCACACGTTGCACATATGTGTAGAAGCCTGTTGCAGCACTTTGATACGAAATTTTGCCTACTGTCAAATTAGCAGTTACACCTGTTTCAAGTGGAGTGATATTAAGACTGATGTTACGGCTTCCACTTGTTATACCCTCTTCCTTAAAAGCAACATCTAACCATCCAGCATAATAATTCAGCATAACAAGAGTAACGGCTCTACCGTCATGTGTAACATTGCCTGTAACTTCACCATAGTAACCACTGTTGGCGTTATATTTATATTGACCACTTTTAATTCCCATAGTCATGATGAATACATTCTCATCAACTGCACCACTTTCAACATGTTTTACCATAAATAGACGATTAAGTCCCATATTACATCACCTCTATGATAACTTAGATGCTTGTACGATGCTTGTTTTGTTACCGCTATTATCTAATGTTATAAAGATATTAAGTAATAAACCTGCACTCGTAATCGCTAAATCAGATGAGTTACCAGTGTATTTTAGTGTGCCACCATTAGTTATAGTTAGAGGATAATCAGCATTAGCTTTAATGTATGCAGTAAAGACTAATGATTGTCCTCTGCTTAATAGATGTGAGAAGTTTGTTAAATCTAAAGTAAAGCTACCTGTTGCATTGTAAACAGCCGTAACACTAGAAGGGTTTACAGAATTTCCATTAGTGTAAGCAGTTGTATATTTTTCTACACCCAACAAGGCTAAATCAAATGACTGCTGAGCAGTCCACACATTCTGCGTAGACGTGCTTACTCCACCACCACCGCTAACAGTAATGGTTACATTACCATTTGAATCGGGTTTAGTGTTGTTTACGCTTTTAACATACCCAACAAGTGATTGATGTTGCGTCAGATAACCTGCGTCATTAGTAAATGATGATACGTTTGTAGGGATAGCTGAATGTACAAAAGCCGTTGTTGCTATCTGAGTGGTGTTCGTTCCAACTGCCGCAGTGGGTGCGGTAGGTGTACCGCTTAAACGTGCTCCACCATTCCAGCCGTTTCCGTTGATGTTGCCGATTAAAACCGCCCCGGACTTTGTACCTGTTGTGCATTTATAAAAGTTCCAGCTCGGGTCGTATTCATAAAAATCCACGCTATCATGACCAGAATAGCCAAAATCTATAGCATGGTAATAGGTGTTAGCATCGCCCTCGCCGCGGAATTTGCGGCATTGGAAGTAGTTGTTTGCGCCTGCACCTGTCTGGAAATTAGTCGCTGTAATGCCGCCAGTGACTGTGCCACCTGTTAACGGCAGGTAATCGCCCGAACCGCCGCCCATATTGGCTATTGCCTTGGCGATCACCTTGTTTTGAACAGGATTTGTGCTGGTGGTCGACAGCTCAGCATCAATGGTAACCTTTTGCATCAGGCCTACAATAGGGTTGCCGTCTGCCCCTGTTGCTTTTACTCCGTCTGCCAAATCGGCAGCGGTGACGGTATCCCCAGTAAGGTCTACCAAGGTGTTACCGCCGTATATAACTTTATTCACTGCCATTTTTTCACTCCTTAGCCTATGGTAACGGTCTTGCCGCCCTGCGGATTGTCGCTCTCATTGTAGGGTATCGGCTCTACGGTAACTTGCGACAAATAGTTAAATCCCTGTGCGCTGTCGGGCAAAATAGTCTGCGCTGTTGTCTTAGGGGTAACTGTTTTAGATTGCGCTTTAACATCCTCAGCACCGCTCATGTTGCCTGTTACGCCTAAGATGCTTACACCTGCTCTGATGTTTGTCGCAATGATTTTAGCCTGCTCTGTTGCGCTGATTTTAACCTTGCCTGCGCCGTCATGATAGCCGATGGGCACAGTGTATTCGTCAGCTTTTTTGCTGATTTCACCGCTGACAGCGCCGTTATTTTTCATCTCACCTGTAATTTTTACACCGTTCACGTAGGCGGTTTTTCCGCTGAGGATTTCCGCACCTGCCGCCGTTGCGTCGGAGGTATCGGCGTTGTATGTGCATGTGCCTGTAATGACAGCGCCGCTCTTATCATGGGCGGTTGCGCCTTCTAAAATTTTGTCAGCGGTAACCGTATCGGCGGTCAGATCAATTAATGTCTTACCGCCGTAAACGATTTTAGATACATTTTTTTCAGCCATAATTTACTTCAACCTCTCTTTCACTTCCAATATAAATTGTAATCCCGTCGGATAAATTGCTTGTTTCGTAGTATGGTATTTTTTCGACAGTAATATTTTTAACTAGATGTTTGTTTGCCGTTGGCAATATCTGTACCTCATGCGCTTCAGAATGTACGGTGTATTTGCCGTCATAAATATCAGCTCCGATGCTCCGTGCTGATAAGATTCCATGCAGGTTGCTTTTAGTTGGTGACAAATTGCCATGCAGCTCACCTTTGGCAACTGTCAGCGTACCATGTAACCTCATTAGTAGGTCACCTCCTCCATTAAGAGGAACTCATGCGGCGGAATAACTGTATCAACGTAGCCATCAGCACGACGAAGCTCAATGTCATATACATAAGCTCCAAACGCCAACCCTTCAGTATCTGCTGGCTTAATATCAAGCTCACCATTAACAATAACTTTTTGCAGAACGATAGTCGAATTACGTGCTGTGCGTCGGAGCGTAAAGGTTAATACATCGCTGTCAGTCAGTTCAACATTCCTTCCATTAATATCGGTAATACTAATGTTAAAAACACCGCTATCACCTCTAATCATTCTGATGTTGTTGTCATCAACTTTAAACACCGCTATCACCTCTTACAATTCTATATTGTTGAGTTCAAAAACAGTTTTGCAAGCTTCTACTTCAGCCTGTTTTTTCCAGCCTGCTTGTTTACAGGTGCCGATATGCATCGACAAATCCGCCATCCACTGCATAACCTGTGACGGCTTCAGCCAAAACACTTCCTTGCTGTCCTTGCCCTCAGCTACGCCACGTACGGGACAGCCGTCGGGATATTTTTCCGCAAACAGTGGTGTACCGACGTTTAGGGCGATACCCTGCATGGTAAGCTGGGTATCTACATCACTGTCATAACGCACAGGCTCGCCGCTGGCGCTGCTGACAAAACCGCCCGTGATGTTGTCTGCTGTCCATTGGCTGATTTCAGCGAGTTTTGCTTGCTTAGCTGCAGGCAGCAGCTCTGCGTCTGTAGGAGCTGGCTTAGGATATACAACGCCGTCATCAGCAATGAGGTATTCGCCGTCGCCGTTGCCAATCAGCTTATTAAAATCATCCTGGTCAACAATGACATAGCCTTGCTTAATCAGCTCAGCGATTTGCTCTTCGCTGTACTCAACGGCGAGCTTTGTGTCTTTTCTCTGCCCCTGTTCGGGCAGGATAAGATATTGATTTACACGTTTATCGTTCATAATTTTCCTTTCTACGCCCCTTGGAGCGATTTTTTTAATTTTGCAGTGGTTATGCAGATTTAATTGGTGTGCTTTTGGCAAAGCCTAAGCTTTGCCAATAGACATCCACCAAAAACCTGCGTAACCGTTATAGGCATCCCTAGAGCCTGCCTGAAAGCTTGTTGGGGTAACATAGGACACATACTGGCAGTTTTGAGAACCGCTGCATCCATAGCTGTTCTCGGTTCTAACTACTGCAACCACTGCATATATCACGGATGTAGCTATAGGCAGCGTTATGGTAACATTGGCTGTTCCTGTTGTATAAACTCCCCACTGCAAAACTAATCCATTTGAAAATTTAATATAGCCGTTCTGTGCAAGGTTGGCTGCGACGATGTACGCGCCGTCATCTTTAAGCAGTGCCAAATCGTTGGCTGCTATGATGTCTTTAAATTGATTGTATAGTGATTCACTGGGGAAAACATGGATTTTTCCCAGATTTGTTGTTGATTGTGCCATTTTTACCTCCTATATAATATGGGCTGTAATCGTTGTTGTCGGGTCGCTGCTGCTGTGCTGCATGGACATTATTGTGCTTGTGCCGCCGGAGCTGATCTTATATGTCAGCGTTGCTACGCCGCCAAACTCGCCCAAGATAAGCTCCTGCTTCTTGGCGTTTGGTAACGGGATGCTGAACGACCCCTCTTTGGATGCGCTGTTGGTCGTGATTGTATACGTCCACGTGCCTGTTGCGCAGTCGGAAACGTCAATATACGCATACGTATCGGCAGGAGTAACCTCAGCCGCGAAGCTCCGGCGTTTTGTGCTTGACGTAAAGGTGACGTTGTACGTCCCACCGTCAAAGGTTACCGGGACGGTATTAGTAACGCCGTTATATGTTACCGACAGCACTTTGCTTGTACCGGCCTCGCCACGTACGGCTACGGTAACGCCATAGGTGACGGTATATACGGTGCCGTCAACAGTAATCCTCTCACCTGTCGCCATTAAGTTATTGCCATAATAGACCGCCAAATAAGCATATCCGGATTTAGCGACATCCGGCACATAGCTGCCATTGGCGTATCGCGCTTTATACGCAGCGCCGTTGACCATTATCTTATATCTCATCTTAACCTCATCCCTTAGCTAGAAACTATTATGTGTCGGTGATACTAACGTTGAAAACACCGCTATCACCTCTATTTAAGTGTAGATAACCAATTTTACGCCTACACTATCAATGCCAAGATTTTGTCTTGCAGCTTCGGCGGTTGTAGCTCCTGTGCCACCATTAGCAATAGGCAACGCTCCGTTTGTATTACCTAAACCCAGAACATAACGAACACCAGCAACGGTAGTTTGTCCTGTACCGCCACCAGCAATAGGAAGAACTTTATATGTGGCATCGCCGCATAACGCCATATCCTGCTTTCCTGCCGCCGGAATTGGCGCAAGTCCTGCTTTACCAGAACTGTAATATGTTGCGCCTGTCATATTAGCGATATTAATATTGCCACTAGAATCAGGTTTTATATTATTTACGGAACGAACAAATTTAGCTTTAATCTGTCCTAAAAAATAGCTTAATCCGTCAAGATCAATTAATTTTTGCAAGTTAGCCATTATGCCAGCTCCTTTGTAATTAAATTCTGAATTTCAGCTTCGGTTGCCGTCTTTAGCTTGTAAGCTCTTGGAATAACTTCCCATGTCACTGAGCCATCATTATAAGTTGTTCCGAGTACAGCCTCTCGAAAATCTGGCTCACTCACAGCTGTGTCACCGCCAACAGTACATGCTAAGACAAGACTTTTAGGCAAGTTAGGTGACAATACGATGTCGCCATTAACATAAGATGTATTGTTCTTGCGGATGTTTAAACTGTTAAAAAGGTACTGGCTTTTTAAATCGCTAACATTTTGCAATTTATTAAAGTATTCAAGCGGCGGCGCTTCTCCTTTGTCAAGATAACCCCAACCACGCAGGTAATCAAGCTCAGGCCAAGAATCAATCATCTCACCAATGCTTGCACTACTACCAAAAATCAAATCAAAAGTAGGCTGTTTCATTACCATTATTCAACAAGTCCCCCTTTCACTTTTATAATCCTTGCGAATGTTCCTTGATTAAAACCTTTAAACCTATAGGGATTTTCTCCGCTTCTACTAAACCCGAACGTATTTGTGGCATCAAAAGAATAGACATAAATCACGCCAATACCTGCGCCACGGATAATAAGGTTCAGTGCATCAATCAAACGGCTTTCTTGGTTTGTTACTAAACGGCCTATTCCTATGCGCATTTTTGCGTTTCCGGCATTTACAGCGGAAATGCGTTGAACGTTAAAAACATTCTTTATGCTATGGATAGTACTGACACGGGAGCAGTCTGTTGTATTTTTCTCAATCTTCGAGATAACAGCAAGACGATAATAACGGTCGTTTAAGTTGCTGGATGTTAAATAGTTATCATACATCCTACGGAACGGAGCTTGTCCGAATCCCATGTTGCCATGATCAGGGAAGCCAAAAAAATCCATTGCAATAGCATTTTCAACACGGCGAGAAATATCAGCAACTTCACCGCAAATATCGAGCTGCCTACCAACTGCCGTATTTGGCCATATCTGTGTCCTTATCTGCTCCCTTACTTTATCTATGCTGTCGAGTTCATTTCCAACGGCATTAAGAAAAGCTTTAATGTTAGGCTTGTTTCGAAACTGACTTAACAAATGGTTATACATTCTTTCGCTTGTAGTCATGGTTACAACTCCAAAGCTACAGTAACATTAGCAAGCTTTGTTACTGCTAGCTCACTACGTTCAATCGAAATGTTTTCCTGTTTATACGTTTGACTATCTTTAGACACGCTGCACTCAATATAGCTAATGCCGTCAACGCCGCTGTAAATAGGACCAAGAAAACGCTGATAAATAACATCATTACCCATCGACAGTTTGCCAATCTGTTCGACAACGATATTTTTAATTTTGTCGATTGCATCACCAGGTAAAATTTCTTCGTTATATTCTTTAATGACAACTTTGACATAAATCTGTACCTCGTGCGGACGGCTAAAGCATACATCTTGCTCTGCACCCTCGCTGTCCTCAATGCGAACGCAAATATCGCCGTTTGTATCAATGCCTAAAGGTGCAACATTTAAGATAGTGCGAGCAATAGCTTCTTCATCACCACCGAAAACAATAGCCTGGAAAGAATGAGGTTTTAAGCCATCAACTGTTTCATCAGTGCGGTTTTCATAAATAGTTACGCTGGTAACATCCTGCAATTCAAGTAATGCAGCCTTAATACTTTCTTTCATTCCTATGCTGTTTCTGAACACAGCAGACGCATAACGCTGACGAACTTCGGATGCTGTTTCGTAGTCACGACCTACATATGTTTCAGATTCGTTGCTAACAGAAAACCAGCCGTCATAATTCGTGTTGATATAATTCACGCTATTTAGCAAAGGTTCGATTTCTCCGTATTCTTCACAGTCAAAACGAATAGGACTGCCAACCTGCGTTACTACAAATGATTCGTTAGGCACAACCACAGCTCCATATCTCCTGTCTGAGCGTTCAAAAACCAGCTTGCCTTCAACAATACTGCCTTGCCACTTTTCAACGCTCTGAGAAGCCAAGGCAACAGCGACAACCAACGCAGTATCATTTTCTTGTGCTGTGTACTTTATAACTGCATCATTATCAAACTGTACACTGTAAATTTTTCCTTTAGTTGGTGTTTCAACTTCCAGGGTTACATGTACGCAGTCATTAAGAGTAATCGTGCTTTCTTCAATAATATTCCATTTGTAGCCGGAAGCATCTTTGATCTGGCAGTTAGCAGGAAGAACCATTCCGCTGCGTCCATAACAAACAGCATAAAGATAGCTTGCCTGAGCTTTCTTTCGTTGTACATTAGTGTAAGCAAGCGTATTGTCTAAGCTGCCTTCGCTAGCACTAATCGGCGAACGGTCATAATAATCACGCTCTAAAAGCTGCCACATTCGGTCAAGCTCAGCAGCATACACACCAACGAGAACGCCTATCATGCTGTTAGGCTGACGGCTGACTGTTGAGCCTAAATTTTGCTCCAGGCTTTTAAAAATATCTTCTCTTATCTCCGGCAAACGCTTTCTGACAAAACCGTTAACTGTTACTCCGTACTCCATAGCCTAAAACCTCCTTCCTTACAATCATGCCGTATTCAGTTTCTGCTTCATAGCTTAATAACATTTTTCGTGTAGCAGATTCAAAATCAATATCAATGCTAACTAAATTGCTTACTCCGTCAACTTTTAAAATTTGCTCACGGAAAAGCTCTCTAATTAGCGTAAAATTAGGATTTTTAACAAGCACATAATCGAGATAAGGCACGCCGTGCGTAACATCTAAAAACCATTCACCTAAAAAAGTAAGCAACTGTATTTTTATCTGTTGCGCTACACGCTCAACATTGTCAATAAACATTACATCTCCATTAAGTGCAAGGTCATGTGTCTTTGCGTTTAAAGCAAGGTCAAGCATTGCCAACACCTCCTAAATAACTAGGAACATATATATCCAAGCCGTTCTCTTGAATCTGCGTCAGTAAGCCACAATCAAGATAAAGCTTTTTAACAATCGCTTTCTTATCGGGTGTTTTTACAACATTACCTCTATCCTCTACAAGGCAAATAAAATCCATCTTGCTGTTACCTTGCCAAAACGATTCCGCATAATCATTAATCTGCGCAGCTTCAGTAACCCTAGCTGTCGAAATATCCTTGATAACAAAATCAAGCTCCGGCTGTTCAGTATCAACAATCTTTTCGCCAGCACTGCCTTCTGCCTGTGCCGATACTTCAGATGTAGTATATTTGATTTTATCGACAAGATTTTCTTTTAGCCATTCCCACGCATACCAATACGGCGTTAAATCAATACTGCCTACATCAGAATTGTATTTAATGCCATATTTTTCATCATCTTTGCACTTCAATGCTGCTTTTGTCTGTGATACATAAGCACCACGAATAACAGCACGAACAGAATCAGATACACTATCAGCATTGCTGAAATAACTATCAATAGCTTTTTCAAGCTGGACAAAATACGTCCATGAGCTTGTTAGCGTAGGAAACGCCGCAATGCAAGCAGCTTTTTGCTTTTTATAGGCTATTATAACTTCTTCTTTTTTCATTATTTTTCACCTCAATGCGACGAACTTGTTTCACCATGCGGAGCTGTATGAGTATGTCCGATAAGACTAATACCACCGCCAAGCACATCACCGCTGCACGTTATCGAACCTTGAACATTAATATTTCCGACAACATTAATCGTGTTGCCAGGTGTAAGGCTTATTTTCGTACCGCCGTTAATAACTTCAACATTTTCGGCAGATATTGACTGTGACGGCATCATTCCAACAAAACAGAAGCCGTCAGTCAAATCATATTGTCGAGGATCATGGTTATCATCGGTTCCAGCACCAAGCCATTCATCAATGCTACGTTCAGAAAAAACAATTAAGCAACCATCACCAGACTTTACAGGATATGTAATCTGAGCCGCTCCTGCGTGTGGCATAAAAACAGGAACACCGTCAATAACCGGGTATTCAAGAACTCTGCCATCGGAGGTGTATTTCTTTAGCGTTGACTTAACACTGGCAAGGCAAGTAGAAGCATCAAATGACAAAATCGTACCAGGCAAGCAGGTGTGAATGTTGCCTATTTTTTGCTGCATAAGATTTTCCAATCCTTCCAGCGTATCTGCTGTTGCATCAAGGCTCATATCCAATCACTCCTTCGGTACAATCTCATACACTTCAAGCTCCGTATACCAGTTCTGTCCGCTATACGAGGCGTTATGCTTTAAGCTTTCTATTTTGAACCAGCCTTTTATTTCCTGCGAATCAATATAAACCAAATCACCTGGGTTCAATACAGGCTGCAAAAGGCATTTAACATTCCAACCTGCTTTTTTATCCCTTTTTGGTTGGGTAGTCTTTTTACTTGTTTTTTGTTTCGATGCCTTTGTTGGACCTTTAAGAAGTTTTTCAACAAAACCAATTAATCCGCTTTCAGGAGTAAGCTTTATAGCTTGCACATTAGTGTTACCGCCTTGCTTAATAATCTGCAAAGTGTTGTTTTGGATGCTCCATTCCAAATCAGTGCCAGCACACACTTTATCCAGACATTCGCGTCCTGCACCAACAAAAGAAAACCCATTCGCAAAAGTCGTAAACTCACAATCATCAGCATACGTTACTACAAGTCCCATATCTGCTGCAACATCGTCAATAGCTTTCTTCCTGCTAACATCTTTAGCGTAAGACAAGGACACGATACTATCACGGATAGCAACGTGCCCATCATAAAGCTTCATCTCTGTTACTTTGTCAGAACCGCTCATGTAGGAATAACAGTCAGTTACCCAGCCGATGAAAATTCTCTTTAATCCAGCGTCCTCGCTGTACCCCACTTCAAGGATGCAGATTGTATCTGCTCTTTCCAATTTGTCAGCAGTCGCTTTCGACAGGTTGTAAATTTTCAGCGAGCAGGAATTACTTTGCTTGGCAAGACTTTTTGCAATGTCAAATTCAATTTCTAACCCCTGTTCTTTCGCCTTCGCTTCAATAACCACGCCGTCAGAACCTTGTACGCCTAGAGTAATTTTATAAATGCGGTCAAACTGTGCCATAGCTAACCTCCATAAAATTCATCTTCCGTGCAGTACACGAGCGTAGCTGCTCCGCTTTGAAAATCATCTCTGCCGACACTTTCTTTGTCTGTCAAGACAAGCAATTCCCCTCTAGGAGCATTACTTTTATGGTGATTCATCAGCAAGGGAAACTTCGGTACAACGCAAGCGTTAGCAAGGATTACATTGTTGTTAGCGTCCCAAAGGTGTAATGCCCAGAATTGCCCTTCATGGTTCCAGCACATTCTTACTTTATATTTCTTGCCGTCAAAAGGAACGCTGAAAACAACATCGTTACCATCGGCAAAATTAATCGTAAACATGGTATCCTCCTAAAACAACAAGCCTAGTCCGCTTTTAACGCTGTCTACTCCGCCAGCAAGCCAGCTTTTATTTGTTGCGGTTTCGCTTCCTAGAGAATCACTAATGCCACCAAAACCGTCACTGCCAGGAATATCAGCAGAACCTCCGCCAATGTCAACAGAAGATGTTTTTCCTGCGCCTGCGTTTGCCGCAGTTTCTCCCGCGTTTTCTTCCTGCGACGCTGTTACAACGTTTTCGGGAATTGCCGTTGTCTGCGTAGTTACTTTAACAATCTGCTGAAAAGCTAAGTCAGCATAAATAATGCTTTTCGACGAATCCGGTTTGCTTACTCGGCAAGAAGTCATAACCATGTTGTCATACTTCTTCTCGGGACGAATGATAGTCACAGGCTCCTTCTTATCTCTGATTTCCTCTAAAAGCTGCAAACCGTTAGCAAATTTCTTTTCTCCCCACCCGTTTTTATAGAACCACGTTACAGGGGTAGACGAAATGCCGACGGTCATTGTCAGCTTCAAAGGCTTGTTGACAATATGGTCAGCAATTTCAAAACCTGTTTCTACAGGGTGTCCTGTTACATCCTGATCATAGGTGTATTCAAAAGATTTTACTATATCAACCTTTAAAGAACCAACCTGCGTAGGATTTTTAATGTTGTATCCTAAAATATCTGCAAGCATATTACTATACCTCGCTTAAAGGAAAGTAGTTAGCAACTGGCCAGCCGTTATTGCGACTAACAACATTGCCTACCGCAGCTGCTGTTGCTTCCGGGGAAGTGCTAGCAGTTGTAACCTGGATATAATTCGTTGTGTTGCCACTGTTGGAAATGCTAGATGAAGTGTTCGTGGTATTCGGATTACCTAGCAAGCGGTTTACTGCAGTGCTGCCAAAATTTGAAATAGGGTCAATAATATTGTTGTTCACAAAATCTTTCACGCCTTGCATGATGTTCAACTTGCTGATTAAGTTATCAACCCACTTAATAGCATCCTTAACCCACTTAATCATGTTGTCAAAAAAGCCAGTTATTAGCTGCCATCCAGAATTTATGGTATCGGCAAAGAATGTGGCCAAAGCTGTCAAACTGTCTTGTATAAACTTAAAAGCGTTAACAAACAGCATAATAACTCCGGCTATAACATAGCCTATTGCAGCAAGTCCGGAAACAAAAGCATTGCCTATTCCTTCCCACAGCCAAGAAGTTAAACTCCAAATGCCTTCAAACGCCAATTTAAATAACTCATAGATAAGCTTAGGCACAAAAGCGATAGCTGTTCCAATATCGCTAAACCATTGAATAACACTGTCTTTGAAGTCTATGAATTTATTTTTTATAGGTTCAAAATCTCCAAACCAGCGTTTCATCATGGTGTCTGCCTTCGGGTCAGTTACCCACTTATAAAAATCCTGTATAAGCAAAACAACAAGAGCAATCGCAGCTGCAATCAGAAGGAATTTACCCATTAACAGCATCTGCATAGCCGCTCCCCTTCGTGTTTGGCTATTGAATGCTATTTGCGCCCCGGTTGCCAAGAATAAAGCATCTCGTACAGCAACAATCCACTTCACAGCAGTTCCGAGCATCATTACAAAACTGCTCCATTTTGCCATGCCGAAAAGAATGCCTGCATAAATCGCTGCAATTTTCAACCCAGAAATAAAGTTATCAAGGTTAATGTTCTCGATGTAGTCTGCAAATTTTGCCATGCGTTTCGCTATGCCATCAACTATGCCCGTCTTATCCTCAAATTCTTTGAAAAACTTTCCAAGCGCATTTTGCATCTTGTTTGTTGCCTGGCCAACTGTCCAAGGCATTTTACCTAACTCCATTTTTAAGCGGTCAGATTGTCCGCGAATAGCATTAAAAACATCCTGTGCAGTTAATTTGCCTTCACTGCCCATCTGCCTTAACTGTCCGATTGTAGTGCCCATGCCTTCGGCAATAGCTTTGGCAAGTCTAGGTGCTTGCTCCATAATGGAGTTCAATTCATCACCACGTAATGTGCCAGAACCCAACGCCTGTCCTAACTGTACAAGCGCAGCTTCCTGGGATGCAGCAGAACCGCCACCGAGCAGCATTGCGTTTGAAACATCCTCGGTAAACAGCAGGATGTCTTTTGTGCTTTTCTTTAACTCCTGCGCATTACGTGCAACAGAAGTAAAAAGCTCGGCGGTAGAACCGTATTGCTGACGAGTACGGCTGGCAATGTTGTAAATTTCTTTCTGAACAGTTTTTGATTCCTGCTGGCTTTTGGTTACGTTATTTACCTGACCTTCAATAACCTTCCATTCGTCAATCGTTTTAACGATACTTCCAAGAGTTAGCGAAACGCCAGCGAACATAGCAAGACCACTTAACTTCGAAAACAAACTGTCTACTTTATTGCCAGCTTTATCAGCAGAATCGCCAACACGTTCAAGGCCTGTTTTAACTTTTTTGGTTGTCTGCTCTACTTGCTTAACATTTGAGTTATTTACTTTGAAGCCAATCGCAATAGCTAAACTTCTTACGTCCACGGCGCATCAGCTCCTTTCTTTTTAGGGTGGTCAAGATAATATCTTTGTACATCACTCTGCATGTCAAGCAGAGCGTTTATTTTACATAAATCGCTTAATGTAACAGTACCTTCTTTTATCTCCGTAACAGTAACTACCTTAGCCAACACTGGCCGCCAAATAAAAGATTCAGCGGTTAGCGTTGGTGATAAGGTGCCGGGAATTTCTACTTGCTCACCAACATCTCGCGGACTCCAGAGAGGTTGGGAATTAAAGCGAAAAAATCTCCAAAATTTACCTCAATAATAAATTTTTCAAGTTTAAGCAATTCAACAAGCTTGCCAGTAAAAAGCTCATTGATAACATCTTCTGTAAGCATAATAGCTTCTTCTTCACCCTTAATCTTAACGCTGACATATTCAGCATCAAGCAGACGTTCAGAGAACTGTGCCAGCACTTCACCATTAAAGCTTTCACCTAACTGCGCAAGGATAGCACCGATATTGATTTGAGCACCTAACAATACTTCTTTCATATCTTCCGTTTCGCCGTTAGATGTTAAGCCGCCTTTTAAAGCGGCAGTAATAGCTTTCTGTAAGTCACCATACAGTTTCAAGCCTTGCAACGGCGGAAGAGCACGAACATAAAAGGTGTTCGCACCGATTTTTCTGTTCTTTACTTCAAACTTTGCTTGTCTCATTTTTTACCTCTTAGCTGTGACCGCCAACTAAAAATGCTTCATCGGGAACAACAGCCATAAAAACCCACTCACATTTTCCGTCAGAAGCAGATTTACCACGTTGGAAATTAGGTTTCTTGACAATCCATGCCTGATCACTAACCATAACGCTGTCACCGCTCAAATCTTTAATAGTTAACGGCAGCAAGCCAGCGCCGTTTTGATTGTCTGCATCTTGAATCAAGCTTAATGCTGCATTGCTGGAGCTGGACTGCAACAGAGTAACAGTGATTTGCTTTAAGACAGAGGACGGGTCAATACTGCGGACAATTTCCTGGTCACAGCCGACAATAGCGGAAATTCCGTCACCTTGCGTTTCGATATTAATAAAAGTACCTTCGTCAACGCCTGTTAAGATAAGAGAGCCGAACAGTACCTTAACTTTCTTCGGGTCGTATGTTTTTACTCTTGCCATTTGTTACCCTCCTTTAAGCTTTCTGAATAAGATTCTCATATGTCAAAGAACCTTTAATGTTGACAGCATGGATAGCACCTGCCAGACGAGCAGTAAACTTTACATCGTCAAGAACTCTTTGCGCTTTCTTGTTTGCGCTAATATTAGCAGCTTTAGGAACTGTAATGGTGTAGCCAAGATTTCTATTGCCATCATCATCATATTCAGTCGGAGCGATACCGCCACGGTCTTGACCAAGCTTTAACACTTTGTTCAGCACACCTTCGACAAGCGCAATGCCAGCATCAGTGTACGGCAATTTCTCACGATTAATAAGCATTGCAAATTCTTCGGTTTTAATAGTTTCGACGAGCCAGTCACGGAAACGGATAACGTCAATCCATTCACCAGCACAAGTCTTGCCATTTTGAGTAATGCTGACATTCTCCGAGAAGTTTTCAAAGGTGTTGTAGTTTTTGGCAGTCAATGCAAGATATTCTGTTTCGGTTAAATCATCGTTTGTAATGCTGGAAAGCTTTTTATTTGCCCATGTTTCACCACCGGGATATACAGTAAAGCATCTGGACATTACAGCGGCTTCAGGAAATTCCTTTTCTGCTTCCTTATGATAAAAAATAAAAGTGCGATAATAATTTTTCGCTTTCAGTTTGCTGCCTGTATCTGTTGCAACGCCAGCTTGCAATGCATCAGCTTCGGCAACAGATGTGCCATACAGTTTTGTATGAGCTTCAACCCATTCTGCCATTTCCATAATTTTGGCAGATGTGCGGTCAGCATAGCACAAGCCATACCAATCATTGTCAGCAGCACAAATCTTATTCATATTATCAGCAACGGAGCTATCAGAGTTCATTCTGCCGATTTTAACCTTTTCATAATGCGGAATCTGGCTGAAAGCCTGTAATGCAGCTTTATACACAGCATCCTCAGCATTCCAACCTAAATCTAAAAGCTGGTCAGCGTCCGTAATGGTCAATACATACGCCGGAGCAGCGTGCTCATGTGCAGATACAATCATAAGTGTATTAAAGCCATTGGACGAAATACCTGTGGTGTTTAAAGCAATCTGCACATTGACTAATCTGTCGATATTTGCCATATTTTCATCTCCTTAATTTTCTAATTCTCCCATGATTTCAACTTTTACAATGGTATCGCCGTCAGCAGGATGTTCGTTGTTATCCTTGCCGTTATTCGTAGTGCCGTTTATTTCTAATTTGTTGAACCATTCTGCCCCCTGGTTAAGCAGCTCACGGCAGTACGAAACAGTCAAATCAACCGATGCTCGTTCCTGCCACGTTCTGCCATCCAATAAGGTTGTAATGTCTTGCACTTGCTCGACACTGTTTATAGCCACATTTGCAGAATCATACAGATTAATCATATCAGGCATTTCAAGGTAAAGTTTAAGCTTCGACAGAAGTTCAACAGCACAATCGCCAAGAGCTTGTATGTTTAACGTAGCTTCAACGATACCTGCATTGCTGTACTGTTCTGTTTCAGCTAAAAACACAACCTCGTTACCTATACTGCGTTCAGACAGAAGGTCAACGACAATATTTAGTTCACTCACCGCCGGAGGTTTCATTTTTGCTCTGCGAATCGGAATCGGATAATATATTTTTTGCAATACTGAAATAAAAAAATTCAATACGTCAGTACGAGTATTAGCTTCTTTCAAAATTCGCTCACCTCTACTGCATATGCACGGTAATGGTTAATAACATCACTTTGAAAAATATCGCTGGCAACTACTTCAAAAAGCTTTTCACGCCATTTAAAGCGGTCAGCCATTGTATTTGTTCGTTGGTCATCAACATAAAGTTCCTTGTCGGTATAGACTTTTACCGCTCTAGCCGTCCTGCTACCTTCAGGAAGTAACATCATTTCATTAGCTTTAAGCGGCTGCACACTGGCTAACACTTTAAATTCTTGTGGTGTAGGATACATATAGGTTCCGTTGGCAAGCAGTTCGGGACTGCCGTTGTAACGCAGGACAGTTATCAGCTTGCGAAAACTACTCATGATTACCACCTTTTCTTTCAATGACATAGCGGATTGATTGTCGCAGATGCCCGGTATCGATTAATGGTCTGGAGCTTTTTTTGCGCTTTATTGTCGCAGGAGAGTTCGGAGTAAATGGTCCGTCGACAATTTTTCTTTGAACCATACCTTGCACAACATTGCCCAACTGATTAAGAGCAGCGTTTGTTCCTAATCCAAATACAGCACCATTGGCAACACGTTGAATCATTTTGTCAATCACGGGCAGATTTTCATCATATGCAGAACGCAGGAAAGAACGTTGGGGCATATCGCCCAGCCCAAATTCATGTATCGCTGCAATAACAGCCAACGGCTGGTCTGTGTTACGAATGCTTCCACCTTTCCCTCGCCGTACAGCTTTGTCTTTAGCTTGTACACCAACCTTAACCACAACGCCGTCAAGGTCTTTGTTTAGCGTTCGTATGATACGATTTAAACCTAAATCTTTATCCTCTACTCTACTCATAACGCATTATCCAATCTTGTTACTATCGGAACAACGCACATAGAGCGCAGACGTTTAAATTCAATGCCATAGTACGTCTTGTCCAACATATCGAAAGAAGCTGACTTGTCACCATATGAACGTTGCAAGTCACCTTCTTTTTCCGACGTTACAGAGCCTGTAATCCCAACATCAGATGAGCCGTTTTCTCCATACTGCGCAATAAGCTGACGCAGGACAACGTGATGCGCCATGAGATAAACAAATGCTGTTATATACATATTGCCAAAAACACTTTCTGACAGCATAGGCGAAACAAGATTAATGTAGACTTCTAATTCTTCATCAGTAAGAATCAGTTCGGGGCAGATAACAGAAAAAGCTTGCTTTATTTTATCTTTAGTTTCCGTTAACATTTTTCTTTGCCATGTTTACAAAAGCAAAAATAACGGAATAAATATCTTCAGCGGTTTCTGCGCCCTCTACATTAATATTGTATTTCTTAGCGAAAGCAGTCAAAGAACGCTTGCTAGATTCAGCGGAAAGTCCTGCAAGGTCTGCTGTCATATCATCAACATTTGCTTCTTTGGCATTGCCTTTCTCGACAGTAATCATTTGTTCTTTGATATAAGCTTTTACAATAAGATTTTCGCCCCATTCATCACCAACGATGCCACACTGATCAGGCATAATATATTTGCCGTCGATATTAATTACAGCTTTAGAGATGTTTTTAACTTTCATTCACTTTCCTCCTAAAAAAGAAAATGCCCTCTCATGCGAAAGGGCAGTATATGGTCAGATTAGATGCCAGAAGCTTTGTTCATGGACAGCGGATAGTAAATCAACACGCCAGCGGTACGAACCTCGCAAGGAACTTCAAATTCCAAGCCTTTTTGCTGAATAGTGTGCTGAGTAAACGGCAAAGGAACTTCCAGGGTCTGATGGTCTGCGTCCTTAACGTATGCAATCATCATATCCAAGCCGCCTACACCTGCGCCAGCCAGCTCATTGGCTTTCAATACAGTTACATCCGGGTTATTGCGTTTAAACACAGACAGGATGGAATCTGCGACTACATCAGAATAAGGTGTGGAAGCAATGTAGTTGTATTGATCCGGCGGCAGTACCAAGGTATTAGGATTTTCTACGTCATTAGTCTGCTTGCTAACAGAATTAATAATGCCATTCATATCACGCAGAATCTGAACAGCGGTTTTATCTTTGAATTTAGTAGAAGAACCGGAGCCGTCACTAGGAACGGTATAGTTGCCGATGTTCGGATTATCCAGGATACCGACAACGCCATATTTTGCATCACCATGAAAAGCAATGCGGTTAATATATTCGTCGAGAGCACGGCGAACAGCAATAGCTTTGCGAGCGGTCAGCGGTTTTCTTGCCATAGCAGCACGGCGCAAGTCCTGCATGGTGTAGCCGTATGCTGCACCGCCAGCAATAACTTTAGCAATGTGTTCTTCGGCCAGTACATCTACACGAGTAAAGTCGGTTGCATAGTTGGCGATAGTCTTTGCCATGCCGACAGAACCCAAGGACTGATAGCTGATAGTGTCAGCGCCGGGGTCAACGTCAGAGGACATATCAAACAGTTTCAGCGCATTAAGATTAGCAAATTTCTGATCATAGGTTTTTGCCTTTACAGCTTCGAGTTCTTTTGCAACAAAAATGGTATCGCCTGCGTCTTTGCGCAAGCCGTCGCAACGCTCAATAACATTCAAGTCTAATTCATCATAGTGCATTTGAGTCATTACTATTTCACCTCTTCTTTTTTAATCAACCAATTTCAATAACTGCCAAGCCTGCTTTATCGCAGGAAGTAATAAATTTAGCACCGCAGCCAAGAGCTTCAATGGTGCCAGCAGCAACAGCATCTTTAACAAAAGTGCCGTCAGCAAGCTTCAGATGCGCTTCATCACCTGCGTTAACCGCACCTCCGGTAGTTACCCATACACGACCTTTAGTTACAACAGGAACAGTGTAGTTTTGCGGATAATACTTCTTGCCAGCTTCAGGCGGCTCAATATGAGTATGCAGAGTTACGCCGATAACTTTCGCACCGTCGCCGGATGCGGACGGAGATTTCACTTGATGTTCTGCGTCAGTGCCACGGATAACAGCGCAAGCAACACCAATACCATCAGCTTCTTCAACAGCAAAGGAATCCACGGTATGAGAGGACAAGTCATACAGCGCACCAGCAAAAGATTTTTCCATGGTTAATGCATAATTAGTAATTGCCATTGTATTCACCTCTTTCTTTATTCTTCGCCACGCATACGTGCAATCATGCGGCTACGTGCATCGTTAGCAGAATCATTCTTAGTTTCTTGCTTTTCAGCACCGCCTTTAGCTTTTAAGGCTTGATTTTTTGCGTTATCATTGCGAAGCATCTCTTTCGCAGCAGAATATGCACCGTCAAGATAAGCATCAGATGCACCGTCAAGTTTAAATTTTTCGCCGAAAGCAGCTTTAACAATGCCAGCTTTCAACTCAGCGTTGGTCAAGCCATCGGTTTTTTCAACCTTTGCAATTTTAGCGGTTTCTTCCAACTCCGCACGTTCCTGCATATCAGCCTTTACAGCTTCAACAGCTTCTTTTACAGCTTTCTCTTTTTCAGCGTCAGCAGCATCAACTTTAGCTTTCAAAGCATCACGCTCTGCGGTCATTGCATCAGCTTTAGCTTTCAAAGCGTCAGCATCAGCTTTAAGAGTGGTATTTTGTTCTTTTACAGTTTTAAGCTCAGTGTTAGCAGTATCAAGCTTTACACGAGCGTTTTCTTCTTTGCTTTGCAAAGAGTTGACGTAGTTGGCAATTTTTTCGTCAACTTCAAAATCAACAGAATCAATTTTAATTTTCATTTTCGTTTCTACTCCTTCGATAATTTCGTCACCGTCAAGATTAAGCCGTGCTTTTGCTCCGGCACGTGCCCTATCAACAACGGCTAAATGATTGATACGAATGTTACGTTGGATAGCATCATATTGCTGTCCGTCCGGTGTAGTGCCTGGCGTTTCTTCAACATCTACTCTGTAACCTAAAGACAAGCCACGCTTTTCGCCGATAGCAGAGGGATTATGGATAACAATGTCACAGGCAATGTTTGTTTCGTCCTTCGGATAACCGCTGGACAAAATCGTGCCAATGGCTAAATCTTGTGCGGTATCACTGTTTACAATACCGCTGGCAGGATGTCCTACCACAATAGGCTTGCCGACAAAACTTGCTTCACTGTCAGTGTCAAATACTTCCTCCGGCGGTCTGTACTCTCGTCTAATAGTCCCGTCTGGCTGTTGGTAGATATAGATGCCAGTACGTGCCACAATCGGAGAATCACGCAAGAAGCCGTCAGCGTCAGTAACTGCACCGCTAACAAACATCCATGAATCAATGCGTTCATATCGTTGTACACTTCCCAAAAAATTCACCTCCTTATTTTGGGGTATATAAAAAGCATATGCGACAAATTACATATGCCTTCTAACTTAATTCTTTACTTTTCTTTACATCCACCCTACCCATTGGAACTGCTGTTGTCATGTTCCATTGCTCCAGGTCAATAACAGGTAATGCTACGCAACGGCAGTTATAATCCATACACGGATGATATTTCGGAGAAGGATAAACCTTGATGCCGTTAATTTCACCAACCTTGTCGCTGTTCCAATAGAAGTATTTCCCATCCATCTCAGCATGAGAAGGTCTTACACGTTCATCATGTGACGATGACCATTGGTACACGCTTATACCGCAATCAACCTGCCTACGCATTGTTATAATGCCGTTCAGATTGCCTACCTCGTTCCTTGCGATAAATTTCGCCCGCTTGTCGGTAGTATTAAGCAGCACCTTGATTTCTTCTTTAACTTCACTCATAGCAGTGCCACGCTGAACAGCATTGCTAACAATAATTTGCAGTTTTTCGATGTAGGTATTTACTATGCTGTCCACAAGCCTGCTCTGCTGCGCTTTCCATTCCGCTTTTACTGTATCAAGTAAGGCTGAATCATTTAGAAACACATCAACGCTGACTGCTTCTGCAAAAGCACTAATAACATTAGCATCAACAACGCTGGACACGCCAGCAAGAATAAGCTCTAATTCGCTTATAGCATCCTCGATAGTCATGCTCTTTAAAAGCTCGACAAGTATCGCCTGAACGAAAGCATCTGTAACAGTGCTGTCATCGTCCTGGCGCAACGAATATGCCAGCATAGGTATATTGTTATTCGTGGCACTTTTTAAACGTCTTACAACGGCTCTGAGGACGCGATAATAATCACGCTCAAAATTCTTTGGATATTTCGGACGCTTCTTTACTTTAAGGTAGCGTATCGATTTCTTCTGTTTCTTCATCATCTAAATCCAGCTCACTTTCTGTAACTGGAATATCCCCACGCTCTTTAAGGTATTGGCGTGCTTGCGTTGCGTCTAACAGTTGATTATCGACCAGGTCAAAAACAAGCTTAACAACGGCAGCTCTTACTTCTGCCTGTGTCTTGTCAACATTTGCTTGTTCCAGATCATTCAGCGGTTCGATTGCCTTAAACTTAATGCTCCACTTTTCAAGCTCTTTGCCGTTGGTAGGTCCTTCCTTTGCAAGCTGAATAAGTCTTACAAGATACTCTAACGCTGGTCGAATTTTCCTGCGTTGAATACGTCTGACGGTATCGTAGTAAATCTGCAAGTCGCTCTTGCCTGTGCTGTTCATGCCAGCCGGAGAACGCCCAAACAAAACAGTAAAAGGATACCCGGTAACAGCACATAAAGCCTGCTCAAACTCTTGAATAATATCAGTCAAGCCTGTGAGCGGAATGTTAAAAATGCCGTATTCATCTTCCTTGTCAACGGCTACACTGCCATTAATTCTGCGTGAGTAGTCTATCAGCTCTAAACGCCGAATAACAGCTTGCGTGCCGTCTTCTCTTGCCAGCAAATTGCTTAAACCTTCAAGCTTTAACAGCGACGTGCTAACCTTGTCCATTATGTCGATTGTTTTATTCATTGCAGTTTTTACACGGTTTAGCGCAGCCGGAACACCATCCATACATGATAAGCCAGCACCATTATTAGCAACACGCTCTATCTTCGGCAGCATTTCGCCGTCAAAAATAAGCAGTCTGCTTCTGTGCACTTTAAACTGATTTCCGTTTGGTGGCGAAATCATGTAAAACTCCGGCTTACCAAAGTTCGCATCTCGAATATCTGTATCAAGATAAATTGAGGTTGTGTCCGGGTAAATATCTCGCTTGTCAAAAATTTCTAATCCGTTAATCCTGCGTAAACGGTTGATATTAATAGGCTCGCTTAATTCCTGCCCATCGTCAGCAAGGATAAGAGCACAAGACATACCGAACAGTCTGTCCCAATATAAAGCTTCTGTAAGCTTTTCCTGAACAAACAGCGTTTCAAGTTCATGCAAGATACAATCGTCAGAATCGCCTTCGATTTCTACAAAATTTTTCATAGCATCATCGGCAACAAGTGTAACAATCCTTCGCACGAGAGCATTTCTGTACATTGTAGCCAATGTTAAGTCTGTGAGCTTTCGCTCATTTAGCAGACCTTCATAATTGCGAGCTTTACGTGTAATGAAAGCATCTTTAAAGCCGCTATCTGCACGAATTGAATTATCTTTTCTTTTTACCATTATTCCTCCTAGCTCGTTAAGCCGTCCCAGCTGCGTGAATTCATGAGCTTGTTAAACGCATCACTTGACGCATCCACCATATCATCATGCTTGCTTTCCGGGAACGATTCAAGTTCTGACAGATACATATCATTCCATTCACCTTTAAGGATAAGGACGTTTCCTGCTTGCACCTGTGAAGCAAATGGAGTAGCACGAACCTCTTTGCTGCCTGTCGGCGATACAATCTCTACCGAATATCCTGCAAGCATTGATACAAGACTTTGAGCTTGCGCCTTGCCTGCCTGTCCTGGGTCTTGCGGTATGGTGATTTGTACAAATTTATATTTGCCCTGGTCTATCGCTGCCATGTTACGCAGAAGATTCCTAGCATCATTCGCCTTTATCTGCTTGCGTTTTACATCAAGGACGATTACTCTGCCATCGTCAAGCAGTCCCATTAACACGCCTGCTGTTGCGTCGGGGTCTGGATTGAGCGGCGTGGGTTCTGTTGCCGCTAAGTCCCAGGAACGTGCATAAGCAACGATATTTTTTGGTACAGCATCAACAAAAGTGAAGTTTTCTGTTTTGAAGTACATGCCAGCAGCAGGACGGATTTTCCAGTTGCCATATAAAAGACGTTCTTTGTCAATCTCTGCCAAAGCTTTAAGGTTAGCCATATACGAAGGGTCTTTAGCCATTAAAACCTTATTGTCTGTCAGCTTAGACGCGATAAACGTTACCGACTTGCATTCTTCGACATTTACGCCGTATTCCTTTGCAAGTTCATGCGGATTGCTTCCCCAATAAATAGTGTCATTTAATACGCACATATATCGTACAACACCGCTGCGCTCATAGATTGGATAACCTGTTTCTTGATTAATCCACCAGGAAATAAAATCAGCTACCCAGCTATCGCTGTCAGGGTTGCACGTCGCTCTTACATAAGGGCGAATACCGCACGTTGAACGGTTACGAGAAAGCATATAAAGAAATTGGTGACGGCTAAAATGCGTTAGCTCATCAAAAGCAAGATAGCAAATTTCTGAGCCTTGCCATCCGCTTAAATCTTTATCACTCGCAAGATGTCCAAAGCGAATGTTGGCTCCAGATGGGGCAAACGTCCAATGATGCACAGGAGACATTTTTGACGATGCCCCTTGTACTCGAGAATATATTTTGTTCGACGCTTCCCACAATCCGCCGGGGGATGTTATCTGTGTATAATTTTTTCTCAATACCAATCCATTAAATCCAGCAATATCTTTGTGTCGCAAGCCCTCCATCAACAACGCATAAGTCTTACCGCCGCCAGCAGCTCCGCCATAAATAATAATATCAGCCGACGAACACATAAACATTGTCTGTGGTCCAGGCTGCGGACTTAAATATGCTGTTTCATAACTATCGCGACCATTATTGGGAATATAGATTTTTTGATAAATATCTATTGTATCGACACTTGTATCATCTGCAAGAGAAACTGTTCCTCCGTCAATTCCCGCAATCTGCGCAAGTGTACGAATTGCATTAACATCAGTTTCCGTTAATGCCTTGTTTAAAAGCTTAGCAATCATCAACGCTTGATAATTGCTATCCTGTTCATCAAGGCCAAAATTATGTAGAAATTGCTGTGCATCCTTACCTTTTACTTGCGCTTCAAGAATCGTTTTGGCTATCTGTTGAAGATTCTTTTTTGCCCTCTTGGCTTCACCAGATTTTATTCCTCCAATGCGGCCTCTTTCTCTTGCTTCTTCCTTGGTATGGACGGGCTGTAAATTGCTAACATTTCCTTTCGCTGGCATCTCATTCCCGTCCTTTTTAAAAATTATTTAATAGCAATCCAACCAGCAAAATTAAGGCACCGCCAGAAGCAATCAATCTGCCTAAATCCACATTCTTTTAACAAATTCTCATTCCATTTTGCAGTAATAGGTACCAGTACACCTTCAAGGCTTTTTCGTTTATCTGCAATCTGTTTTTGGCTATATGAGTTTTCCTTCTTCATATTGTAATACTCTTTCACAAAAATCTCGTCGATAGCAGATGTGTTTCCAAGCACCTTTTCAACCAAAATAAAGGCACAGCCAGGCATAAGGGAATCATATACAGATTGTACAATTTTATGCCTATATTCGATCGGCGTGAATTGAAGCGTTAATATACTGAGAACGAGTGAGTTTGAAAATCGAGGAATGCCATTCTTAATATCATAATTTCTAACATCAACAATTTGTGTTTTCTTCCAATCTTGAAAACGCTCTCGGCACTTCTTTAGCATAGGTTCACTTACATCAAGCAACTCATAATAGTTGTTTGTTCCATAATGTTTGATAAAAGGTTCAATAGCTTGCCCATCACTACAGCCAATATCACAAATGTGCGTATTTTTCTTAACATAGTTTCTACCAATAGAAAAAACAAGACTTCTCATGCTTTCGTATGCAGGAATGCTTCTTTTTAGCATGTCAGGAAAGCACTTCGCAACATCTTCATCAAATTCCCATTTTTTCCCAGCTACATCAACATTATCTTGCCTATTCAAAATTATTCCCTCCTTACTGTCGCTTTCCATAGTTCATTAATTTTACAAGGATTCAAACGATGCTTCATTGTTCTCAGTCCTTCAATCCCTCCATCTTCCTCAAAATTGAAGAATTCAAACCTATTCCCAAACATCAACACAAACTCACGTAGAGTTATCCTACATAAATCTTTTACTACATCTGTATGTTTAAATGTTGAAATGTCGCACGTATCAGCAGACAATTTATAACCAATAGCAACTGATGCAGGAAAAGCATCAATGAATGTGATTATTCCAAATAAACCAAGTGTATCGAAATTATCGAAAAGAATCTTATCAGTTTCATTTCCAACTGTATTATCCATTCCGGATTTTTCTCTGTGAAAAGACCATTTTTGAAATACTGTTTTTACAGCATCCATATTTGAGCTGTTGATTATTTCAGTTTTCAAAGTGTGATTCCTTGCTATATTATTAACAGCTTCGCGAAACTTTCTAAATTTTTTTCCTTGTAATTTAGCAAACTCATCTCCGCTATAAATGTATTCGCAAGTATCTTCACAAAGTTTAAAATCAAATACATTTGGAAATTCTTTTTCTAAAAATATTTTGTCATTAGAACGCACCTTTAAAAACGTTGGTTGCGAACAAGAAAGTAATGCTTTAATAAATTGTTTTTTTGACTCATTTTCCCCCATAGGGAACGCCCATACATCAATAGGATTTGTTCCTTCTTTGATTACATACATATTATCGGTAGTAAAAATATGTATATCTAAAAAATCTTTCCACAAATAACACGCATTAAATGAACCAGTATTAGTGTCAAGACCGTATCTGTTGCGTATTTCTTCTACAATTTTTTTATGTTCCATTGTGAGAGGAACTAGGTCAATATTCATGTTTTTATCCCTTTGCTAAATATCTAAACATTGCCAATGCATCTTTATATCCTTTTTGGATTGCTATCATGTTAAACATAGCCTTTTCATTTCCTGCTTTTTGAAATGCTTTCGGCTGACGATAGCTTTTGAATTTTGTATGATAATCGCCAAAAGCATGATACAAGAATGCTTTTGGTTTAGGTGTATTGCAAGCTTTTGTCGAAAATCCCAAAATAAATTTTTCTGCTTCGCCGCAAAAAATAGATAGAGATTTATGCCTTTTGCTGAAAATCACGTCAAATTCATTTTCTTTAGGCGTGAGTGTTCTTTGGTCAATCATTTTAGGGTTATCTTCACCAATTTTTGCGGCCATTATAGCAGTATTACGATTATAGCCTACAAGCGCATCTCCTGTCGAACCAGAAAAAACAACACCGCCTTGACATAAACGTTTGTCAAGATATTGTAACGCAAAAATTGTTTCAACCTTCACTTCTCTGACTTTGCCATAAATTTCTTTGCAAACACAGATTGCATCAAGAACATCATTTTTAATGGATTCCCATTTGCTAGGAATTTCAATAAATTCATGTTCAAAACCTATCTTTTGTTGCAATGATTCTACGGCTATTTTGTCCACACTAGGAAAATCTTTAAAGTAAAATGTATAAGCTTTAAAAGGAATTCCTGCTTCCAGTAAAGCATATAAGGCAGTTACACTATCCATGCCACCGCTTAATAACAAAATATTATTGCCTGTTTTATCAGCATTCTGCTTTGCATTATTGACTAATAATGCTCTGAGATTTTCACAGTCAATTTTTGTGTATTTGTTTTTCATAATCAATCAGCCGTTTCTTGTTATACATTGTTTCAGCAACAACAGCATCAGCAAAACCAATGCCAAATAAATAAACACACAATCTGGATTTTTCCACTTGTATGTCTTTGCATAGTTGCTTTAATTTGTATCTTTTTTTGTCAAAAGCAAATTCCTCGTCATAATATCGCTCTAGCTGCTCTACATAATCGGTAAAGCTATCGCATTCCTTCCGAAAAGATTCGTCAAGGACATACCCACTGTCAAGCGCGATGATGATTTTAGGCTTATATAAAATATCAGCGCTAATCATGTCTTTGCCGTCACAGCCAGATGTACAGGAAACAATAACATCACATTCATTAAGCAGCTCACAGTTATGGTCGATTTCTGCTTTAGAAAATTTATCTTTGTTCTTCCCTCGATTATTTGCACTTCCATGAATAATACATCTTTTCAATCCGAAAATTGACTGAATAGCTCTTGCGTTATGTTGATTAATATTACCATTGCCAATAAACCCAACAGAAAGATTTTTACATGGCAATTTCAGCAATTTGCAAGCTTCCTCTATTGCGATACAAGTCATTAATCCACAACGAATTGGTGTAAAGTTATCATCATGATGCTCGTCAATCATTTTCCCAATAGCATCATACAAAAAAACATCTTCATACGTTTTAGATTCTTCATCATCAACAATGATATGTTTTTTTACTTTCAGGCCGTTTAATGTGGTTCCTTCCATATGTGTACCAGTAATCGTGGCAACACCATTGATTTTTCCTATAACAAAAACTTCCTTTATCGGCATATATTTTTGTTTTTCAGATTTCATAAGAACATAATGATATTGCTTTTTCAATTCTTTATATGCAAGCTTTTCATTTAACATGATCCAATATCTCCTTTTGAATTTCTTTCGCAATATACATCATCATTACAGGCGGCACCATTCTTCCAAGACGCTCCCATTGCTGCGGAAATGTTCCAGTTGTTTGAAAATCATCCGGTACGGATGTTATGCGTCGCAATTCGGCAATCGTAAATTTTCTATCTTCCAGCGGATGACAATTACCTCCCATTCCCACCTGACCATTAGTTTGACACACAGTTCCGCACGGTCTATACATGCTTTCGCGTCTTAATGAAAAATAACTTCCGTTCATTACAGATGAACCTTGCACTGGCTTCGGAGGATTCTTAGGTAGCATTCTCAGCACCCTACCAAATGAATATTTTTCAGCGTAATGTAAAAGTTCTTTTACTTCAGCTTCATCGTTAACAATATCACCTATTGCGTCTTTCAATGGTATAATGTGAGTTTTAGGTGTTGGATGCACCGGATGAACATTATATTTTTTAGCAATGTCATTTCGCACACCTACAAATATCACTCTTTCTCTGCTCTGCGGAACGCCTAAATATTTCGCGTTCAAAAGCTTCACTTTGACTTCATATCCACAATCTTTTAAGCCTTTCAAAATAAGCTTAAAATAACCTTTTGCAGACCCCTTAATTAATCCTGAAACATTCTCAGCAACAAAGGTTTTAGGTTGCAATCCTTTAATTAAACGGATATATTCAAAAAACAAATCATCAACACGTTGCTCTGAATCACTGTATTTTCTTACCTTTCCCCAGCCTTTTTCACGCTTACCAGAAGTAGAAAAAGCACAACATGGTGGTGAACCATCAAACAAATCAATTTCACCTTTAGGAATATTCGTTTCTTTGATGATTTGTTCAGCTGTCACAGTTCTTATGTCATGTGTATTGAGAAATGTGTTCGGATGGTTAAGTCGATATGTTTTCTGAGCTTCAGGAATAAACTCATTAGCCCATACAACATGATACCCTGCCATCTCATACCCAAGGCATGAACCGCCACCACCGCTAAACGTCGAAACAACATTATAGCCGTTCCACGGCAATGACCATATCTCTTTCATCGACGGCACTTTATACATAATTTATCACCACTCATAACCGCATTTTGGACATTTGTGTGTCGTTTCAATATCCTCATCAAATTCTTTAAAGTCTGAAGGTAATTCTTCATCTTCACCAAAAGCTTCTGGAATTTTATCAAAGCCAAAATTCTCCATATTGATTCCGTTGATTGCTTCTAACTCCTCAAAAAGTTTTCCTTCATCCCAAGTTGCAATTTCATTTGTTTTATTATCTGCCAGGCGATAAGCTCTTGCTTGCTCATCTGATAAGTTCCCGGCAACAATTACCGGAGCTTCAGTTAAACCTAGCTCCTGTGCTGCAAGATAGCGTGTATGACCAACAATAATAACATTATCCCTGTCAACTACGATAGGCTGATTAAAGCCAAACTCTTTGATAGAGTTAGCAACCTTTTCAACAGCTTCTTCGTTGTTTCTTGGGTTGTTTTCATACGGCGTAATGTCTGATAACGCCATTAATGTAATTTTGTTTCTTAAATCCATGATGTACCTCCATCTTTTTACAATAAAAAAGGACAGTGCTTTTTTTACACTGTCCAATAAAACTATAATAATTTTAGCAACTCTTCCGCTCGCTGACGGTCAGTTTTGACGATTTTTGCGAATTGCTTTATAAGCTCCCATTCATCATCGAACGCTCTAATATTGCGTCCCTTGCGTTCGCCAGCAGCAGTCTTTCCTTTCGGTCTGCCTGCTCCCTCACGAACACCGCCCCATTTTTTACTTTCCATGTTAACCCCTACTTATCCACCAATACAACATTACAATTCCACTAGCTAAGCCATGCGCCCACAATACCCATTCATGCAGGCTCATTTGAGGAAAATTTCTTACTGCTTCGACTACAATGCCAATAGTGAACAACCAAATTAGTATTTTCATTTTTGTTAAAACGTGGTAGAATATAGGCAGGAGGACGATTGCTCGTCCTACCTGCCGCCCTCTTATTTACGCTTTCTGGACTTGCGATTTACAGGGGGCTTCTTTTTTTGCTGCTTTTTCTTTAACTTCTCCTGTATTTGGAGAGCCGTTAATACGGAACTTAATATAAGTGAAACCGTTTCGGCAGCATCTTTTAAATTCTGATCCACGTTTTGTACCTCCTTTCTATACTTATATTATACTATATTTTTGTTTATTTGTAAAGTGTTTTTTCAAAAATAATTATAAAAAGACGGTACTTTTTTGTACCGCCTTGCTTTTATTTTACTCTAAACTGTAACGCAGGAACTTTTAAACTATCTCCATAAGCATCGGTATATCTGCTGTTGATTTCAACAAATCCTTCAAGAACGCAACCTTCTTGCTGAAACAGCCAAGCAGTTCTAATTGCTTCAGTGTAGGTACCCGAAAAGGTGAATCTTTCAATTCCGTTTGCTTTCATGCAAGCCACTATTTCAGGTACTTGATGGTCCCAAACAATTTCGGAAAGGTTTAAGTTGAAATTACCGTGCTTCCTAGAGATTTGGTATTCACGCCAAATATGAACAGCAAATTCTCCCATATTTCCTATTTGTCCAAAGGTTTTATTATGAAGCTCTCTAGCTTCTTCCTTTTCTTCTTTATTTTTTGCTGCATCAAACGCAGCGATTGCTTGGAGTTCCTTTTGATAAGCTTCTTCAAAAATATTTTTCATTTTAACCGACTTCCTTTACTCTTTATTTAGCAGGTACTTTATCTTCCCTACACTTATATTATACTACATTATGCTATTTTTGTAAAGAGTTTTCTTTATAAAGCATCGGTTATATTTTATGTACTCAAAAAGCCGTCTACATTTGTAGGCGGCTTTTTGAGTACACAACATATTTTTTAGGAGAAGGATTATCATCCAACTGTTGCATCTTAATTATATCATTCCTTTTGTTGCCTTGTAAATGACACCTTACTGACATGATTTTAAAAGGTGCTCTATTTGTATCCGGGCAAACTCTGCATCTTCGGCTGTGTAGGCTTTTTCGCAGTAACCATTACAGGCAGGCTTTGTTTGGTCTTTCTTGTAGCTAAAAATAACATCCTGGTATACAGCAAGCTGTCGCATCTGCTTATAAGCTCCTATGCTTATAACATACTCCCAAAACGCTCTTAGGCTATCTTCGCCTTTGCTATAAGCATCTATATACTTATCTAGTAGTTCGTTTAAAGGCTCATCCATTTTTAACTCTGCACTTTCTTATCTTAAGAGCATTGCTGGAAGGATTTTCGTCAAGATACACGCCTTTGGTGTATGGCAGATATGCTGAAACAGTGCTCTTGCTTACACGCAATTTTTCGGCTATGTTCTCCACGCTGTAACCTTGCTCATACAAATCATTGACCTGTATGGACATATCACTTTCATATGCTCCGGCATCAATGAGAACCTTCCTGACTTTCTGCTCCGAAATGCGGAACAACGCAGCAACTTTTTTAATGCTGCCTTCGGCATTGTAAGACTTAATAATATCTTCCGGCTTCAAAAGATCACGCCCTTTCGATTTGCTTATCTATATTGTTGTTGCATATACGCCTGTAATTCTTTGGCAAAGTCTGCGTGTTCCTTGATATAGGCTTTGACTATCTCATAGCACTCTGCGTAGTGCTTGCCTTCCTTGTTTTTGTTATTGGTAGCAACCTTAATAGCTGCATTAAACAGTGTAGCCCCGCCCTCATTTTTAGCATCTATAAAATCTGCCAACGCTTCCGGAACTAACACCGTAATAGTTTTTTCCTGCTTATCGTAAGAATCGTTTAAAACGTCGCAGAAACTGTAATCAGTTTTATATGTCCTGTAGAACATTGTTACATGTTTGCAGCCAATTTCTGCTTCTATAGCACGGCGCTCTTTGTAACACTCGGAGCATACGCCATATTCTTCAAAATAACGAATCTTACGTTCACGCTCATCACCTTTGCCGTACAGCTGTACCGTTCCAGTGTGACCGCATGAAAAAGTTACTTCGTACTTCATTTGCTCGCCCTCTTTCCGTAGCAGTACAAATTCCACGCTTGGTCATCTTGTTTCCACAAGTCTACCAATGCTTGACGTTCCGCACGAATTTCTGCGTCGATTTTACGCTCATATTCGATTGGGTTAACGCCTTCAGGAATGTACTGCAAAGCTTCGCTGAAGGAAAACTCTTTAATATTGCCAACACCTTCACGATTGATGTCAGCAGCTTGCTGAGCGCAGTCACCGCACAAAAAGTTATGTGTGTTTACGCCGAAATAATGCTTGCCACAATGCTGGCAAACCTTTTCGGTGCTTGCTGCTTCCGAAATTAAGGAGCGGATTTTCGCAAACAACTCCTTACGAGCAGTTTTCTTATTGAAGCGGAAAACTCTTTGCTCACCGCCGATTTTTATAACAAAAGCCTGACGATGTGAACGCCAAACAAATTCAACTTGTCCAACCTTCATTATTTTCACCCTCCTTAATTCATGCGGCTGATGATTTCAGCCTTAATTGCTTCTTCATACTTGCCGGATTTACCCAGGGCAGCTTTAAGATTTTTAGCATTGTATGTTACGTATTTTTCATACTCTCTTAACAAATCCTCTTTACTCATGTCTTTTAAAGCGGCGATTTTTTCTAACATTTTTACGACTTCCTTTCTTGTAGGTTTCCTTATCTTCCCTACACTTATATTATACTATATTTGCCCGCTTTTGTAAAGAGTTTTCTTTATAAAGTATCAGTTTTCTTCCTCTAAATCTTCCCTTGTTACCTCATATTCGATACTGCCGTCACGCTTGCGCAGAACAACCTCGAAGTCACAAGCGGTTGCAAGCTCCAGCAGAAGCTTAAGTGATTTGCATTTTCTTACCTTGTAATTTAATGACATTGGAGTAATGCCCATTTCTCTGGCTAACGCAGCCTGGGTTTTTCCTGTAGAAGCGATTAAGACTTTAATTTTGTTTTCAATCATCATAGTAGCACCACCTTAAGTATTTTAATCTCTTATCATTATACAGCGTTCTCTTTACATAATCAACATAATTATTTATAAAAATATTGCCTGCGAGATTTCCCGCAGGCTTTTTGTTAAGATACCTCAACTATAGTTTTTAACCACGAATCACTCGACGCATCAATAAGCCATTTTTTATTATAGCCATTATAATGCCGGATCAGGTAAAGCCTTGTCTTGTCGCTTTCGTTATTGTAAAGAGAGAAGTTAGGGAACTTCTTCCCTTCTGATTGCTCCAGCTTATAAAAGTGCTCGTAAATTTCTTCTGCTCTCCTAACAGCTTCCCAGTCTGGCGTAAACTCATCAGCATAGTTGTATCGCTTTTTTCTGTCATCAGAATGTACCCTGTATCCAGCGAGATTTGGCAGCACACATATATTATCAAATGACGCTCCTAAGCTGTTTACAAAAGCAAAAATCGAATCGAAGTCATAAGCAAAATGCGTGTTACGCATATCCGGCAATTTATGCTTATTGCAGTCATCATTCGGCTCTTCATCCGTGATGTAGAACAAGAAGTCTACGAAACCTACATATTGCAAGCCACCATAAACCTTCTTTCTTTCGCCAAGCATTTCACCGCAAACAATTTCAAGATAAACTCCCTTGCCGTTATCGAGGTGAAATGCTGTTCTAACACGGCAGTTGCCTATGGTGTTGATGCTGCGCTCTGCCTTTTCCCAGCCAGCACCTTCAAAATACAATGTTTTCACGTCAACCACTGCCTTTCTATTGCTCCTCGGTTGGAACTATTTCAAATTCTCCTATGTCAAACCATGTGTTAGTTCCGTCTACCAGGAATATTCTGCCGATTTTTTCAAGCTCCTTTATGCTGCATTCCATTGCGCTTTCTTTGTTGAAAACCTTATAACCTTGTCTTTTGAACATAAACGCTATTCCGTCAACTAAATCTTCCTTTGAACTATAATAGGTTATTTCGCCCCAGCTGCAATACAAGACATATCTTTCATCGTAGAACTCACCGTTAACATCATTCGTTTGATAAAGCTCGCAGCCAGGTTCTTCGACAGCATAGTAAAGTTTTAAGCCTTTATCTTTTGCAAGTCTTACGAAAAAGTCCATTGCCGGGGTCCATTTGGTGTCTACGGTAAACCGCAAGAAATATTCTTCTTCGTTGGCTTTAGTTACTTCTCCAACATCGTCGAACCATCCTTTATAGTTACTGCCAGGGTAAAGCTCATTACCGTATCTATAAATGCTGCCATCATTTTCATTTAGGTGACGTTCAATATCATCTTGCAGCCTTTGCAGTATTGCCTTATCTCCAACCATTGTAATGTCATTGAAACAGATATTAGCCATTTTACACCTCCGTGTTAACTTTGCAAATAGAACTGAGCTTGCCAGCTCTAGGATTATTCTTTTTAGGGCATTCGTCAATGCGAGCTATCGGAGTGCACCAGTTTGGCAAACAGCTGCAAGCTCCATATTGGTTTGTAAAGAATCTGTCAAAGCTTTCATGCATTGAATGAGCGTACTGGCAGTTTCGGCAGCCGAATCTTTCAATTTTAGGTTTTTCTTCTGTTATCCAAAGATTAACCAGCGCAGCAGTTTCCTTAAATTTATCAAAAGGTGTCATATTAGCATACCCCCTTTCTGATAATCATATGCCGGAGCACTTCTTCGGTAATATCCATTGCTTTGTGAAGCTCGAGTACACACCTCTTGCTTGCATGAAACGTAACCAGGACATAAATACCATTCTCGTAATCCTGAATCACGTAAGGCATCTTTCTTTCTCCCCAGCGGTCTGTCTTTTCAACTACACCACCATTAGAAGCGATTAAATCATTGAACTTCAAAATAACATCCTCGACTATTTCTTATTCTGGGCGAATAATGTACATAATTTCATAAGCATTCATTTTTCTTTCCTCCTTACATTTGTTCATCTTCCTGAAAACTGTAGTAACTGCCGTCACCTATAATGATATGGTCTAAGCAAGGTATTCCAATTATTGCCCCGGCTTTTACAATGTTCCTGGTTAACTTTTTATCGTCAGCACTAGGTGTTGCAAGGCCCGAAGGATGATTATGTGCTACAAAAATTGCAGCGGCATTTTTCATAATGGCATACTTGAAAATCTCTCTAGGATGAACATAGCAGTTTGTCAGTGTTCCTTTCAGTATAGCTCTTGCTTCAATAATTCTGTTTTTGCTGTCTGCTGCAATTACCCAGAATTCTTCATGATTTAAATACCGCAACTTCGGCATTATATATTCAGCCAAGTCTTGCGGAGCACAGCAGTATCTTTTTTCCTCAGCTTTGGTTTCGGTGAAAGCTCTTTTACCTAACTCTACACCACACAGGAACGCTTCTGCTTTCTGTTTGTCTAATCCATATGCTTTCAGCTCGTCGGTATCTTCCAGGCGATACAATTTCTGTGCCGTCAGTTCGGAAACCTTATAAGCTTCCTGCCCGAGCAACGCTTCGCATAACTCTTTATAACTTTTCTCTGCTACTTTACACATAACTTTTACTCCAATCTTTTTTCCAGCGCACACCTTTCGGTGTACGCTGGTTCTTTCTTTTATTTATGGCTGTTTGTAGGGGTAGTAGCTTCTCGGCATCAGAAGCTTTTCACGCAGTACATTGATTCTCTTTTCGCGGCGTTTAGTATTTTCCATGAGTTCATGGAATTCATCTCCGGCAAGAGGAAGCGTTTCCAACATCAGTACATACTTTATAAGTTGTCTTGTTCTCACATTAATCACATCCAATCTTCGCAATTCTTAAGATATTCTTTCTTTGCTTCAAGTAAAGCTTTTTTCATAACCGGGTCAGAGTTAACTTGCTCATAAGTCAAAAGCAGAGCATCCAGCGTATCGTCAAGCTCATAAGTTATACAAAACTCATGGTTAGCAAGTTCGTAACGGAAGGCTGATTTCAAGAAGTCGAAATCTTTCATGTGCTCTTTCTTTTCAAGGTTCAGGCGTTTTACCAAATCATTATGAGTTTTAGAATAGGTACGGAGAATATATCCTCCGAAGCCGATTTGATAAACCTTGTCGGTATCATCCGGAGCTAAACCAAATCTTTTCATGCCTTCGTTGAACTGTTCTTCAGTAAAAGCAAAGAACATTTTATCTTTGGTAAAGCTTTCGTATTCCTTTTGCTGTTCGTTGATTAAGGTTGAGTAATCTTTGTATTTCAACATTATGTATCCCTCCTAAAAAGTCATAAATTTCATCATTGGTTTTTGGACCTTAAATTCCATATCTCCGATATGGTTATTGATTCTTGTCAAACATTTTACGATAGCGTTCGCTTCACCCTCGCTGAACGGCATGCAGTCACCTTCCTCGTTTGTGTAGCACAGCAACACGTTACCGCACAGGCACTGATCATGTAATCTGCCGTAACCATAAATAGCACTCGCTAATTCATTGGCTACAGGCTTTTCGTTCTTTAGAAGAAATTCTTCATCGAACACCAAGGTGACTGCCGGGATGATTCCAAGCTCGCCGTCAAATTCTACTAACTGAAGCGGCATATCCTTAATATCGACCAACTCGCATTCGCAAAGCTTGTACATAGATTCCAGGGAAATAGTTGGGAATACCTCCATCATTGGTACTTTCTCCACAGAATTGGTTTTGCCATTGGCATCAACCACAGTTTTGAGTAAAATTGCATAGTTCATAAAATCGACTTCCTTTCTAAAGCTATTGGCAAGGACTTTGAACCTTCTGCCTGGTAGCTTTACAGGAGCTTATGCTCCTGTCATCAGCTTTTATTTAGCTTCTTCGATTGCTTGCAGCATATTTGCAAGCTTTTTTGCAAGCTTTTCAACCTCATTCCATTTTCGTTGCGCTTTATTTCTAGCAACGCTGCTTTTAGGGAATTTTTCTTCAATTTTTTTAAGGTCGAACCAATCTAGCAGTGCTTCTCTTAATGCTAATGTTATTTTTTCTTGTGTCATTGTTTAATTCTCCTTTCTTAATTCTTCACGAAATTTTACCAAGCATTCGAAATATCCCATGTTGTTTTCATGAGCATAAGCTCTTAAGTTTTCATCAAGGGCAACCAGTTCAAGCATTTCTTCCTTACTTGCAGTTTTCTTGTTAGCTTTTGCTTCAATATCTTGAATTCTTTTAACTACGTTGACCATTTTATTTTCCATTTTCCAACTTCCTTTCTTGTGGGCTTTCTTATTTTCCCTACACTTATATTATACTATAAAACTCACCTTTTGTAAAGAGTTTTCTTTATAAAAGGTGAGTTTTTCTTGTTATTTTTTGATATTCTTTTCTTCAGCAAGGCGAGCTGCCCTTCTGCGCTTTTTATCTTCCAGCAGGTTCACGCCGTCCACGCCAAACAGCAAAGCGGTTAGTTGCTCGACAGCATCGTTTGTATCACGCCATATCTGCCTTTCGCTTACTGACCATTTTTGCGCAAGGCTTGCGACTATATCAGTGACATACGCTTCCGGCGGACAAGGTTTAAGGAACAGCACGTCAAGTACATCTGCCCGGCGCAAATCTTCCTGCTTGCCGCTGTTATACCTGGTCTGCTTGTAAAGTGCTATCATATCGTCCATGTAGTTTATCAGCACTTTCGTTCGCATGGTTGAGCTTATGATGCTTTCAAGCTTTAGCTCATTAGCTCCCATGCTTTTCAGGTTTTGGAACGAATCAAGAATCTCAATAGCAGAAATCTGCTCATCGTCGATATTGACAATCTCGCTAGTCTTTAACGCTGCGTGTTCTTGAAGGCTTCTGTAATTCTTTAGCAGCAAGCGCACGTTATACAGTCGCTTGTCGAAATCCCTCCGCTGTGCTTCTTTGCTGTACAGATCATCACACAGCTTTTTAGAGGTTTTTTTGGCGGTCTGCTCTGCCACACGTTCGATAAGTTCTTCGAAATACGCCAGCGGAACGGTTATCGTGCTTTGATTTTCATTTACAGTCATATCTTCCATGCGCTTACTCCCTTCTGTTATTTAAGTTCTTCGATAAGGCGGTCAAGATACCACTTTGCTTTTAGGCAATCTTCTACGCCGTTCTTCTCTTCGTAACGCCATAAATATTTAATAATGTTGGCAACGCAGACAGCTTCAATGCCTGTTTTGCCAACGGTAGCAGCCTTTAGGGCATCTATACACTCAATACCGCCTTTGGTGTAGTGTTTCGGATGATTTACGTTATTCTCAGGCAACGGCATTGTGAATGTGCTGTTATATGCAACACATTGATTCTTACTGTGCGCTTCTACGCTTTCAAGCGGCGTTTTGGTTACTTTCATTATCTATGCTCCTTTATCCATTTTTTGTGTCTGGCAACTGCTCCAGCTGTAGGCGAAGCCTTTAGCGTTTCAAGATACATAGCTTTCAGTACCTCGCACTGCTGGGTTTTCCATTCGTTAAAAGCTTTACAGTTAGCGTGACAGCCTATTTTTCTTTCTGTGCATCCTCTGCATGGTGTTTTCATGTAGCACCTCTAAAATAATTCTTGTTGGTTGCTTATATCATTCGGTGTTTTAGTGGTAATGCCGGGATATGATCCTGCAAACTTTTTTATCCGGTAATCGTAATACTTTCCATCGGCAGCCATATAGTTTGCGTCAACTTCATCAGGTGTCGGCATATAATACTGCGCTGGTAAAGGAATATCAGTGCACAGCTCTTCAAGTCTGCTCTTTCCGTAAATTATATGATTCCTTATTAAATTCATGTTTTCGCCGTCAGGATAAAAAGGGTCTTGGCATCCATAGGACCGGATATGTTCCCACCGCAAAAAACTGTCTATAAGCATTGCTGTTTCTTCTTTGATTTGTTCTTCAATGCTTTTTTCTCTTTTTGGCATTTTATACACTCCCTACATTTCTTTTGCTTCCGGGTAATACATCAGCTCAATAAATTCTGAACTTTCTCCCTCGCTGGCTATCTTTATAGCTTCTTCAGGCGAAGCAGCTAACACTTTTTCACGAAAATCAACTTCGCCCGAAAACAAACTGCGCCAGCTAATAAGATAAAGCTTAGCGTCCTGTTGAGCCATAACCGCCACCACGAACAGCACTTGCTTCATCGTCCGAGGTTACGCAGTAACGCACGAAGATTCCCTGTGCACAGCGTTCACCTTCTCTGATAATGATAGTTTCGCTGCCGTTGTTTCTGAATTTAACACCTATATTGCCGTCATTGTCCTGGTTGTTAGCATAATCGCTATCAATAATGCCTACGCTGTTAACTAGCGACAAATTGAACTTAACCGCAAGACTGCTGCGGATGAACAGCATCAGAACCATATCGCCAGGCATAATAGCTTTAATGTTCAGCGGAATAAGTACGCTTTCACCGCCAGCTGGAACAAAAATATCTGTCGGTGCGTAAAAATCATAGCCAGCAGAAAACTGTGTGCTACGCTGCGGAAGCTTCGTGTTCGCTGGTGCGTCAATCGTCGGAAAAAATTTAATCATCTTAAAAACCTCCTAAAATATCTCTCCAGATTATAACCAGGATTCCAATAGTACCCATAATAGCAAGAATTTCCATACAAATACTTGCAACAAGATGTAAATATTTCAAATTACCACTCCCTGTTTAACATCCATAAAGCTACACACATAACAGCTACGTCAAGCAGTGTGCAACTGACAATATCAATTAAGCATATTTCCATTGGTTGCACCTCTGGCAATCTCTGCTAACTTTGCTCTTTGTGCTTTTACTGCATCAAGCAGCGGCTTTTGAAAGCGGCAATCATCGTCTAAAGCGATTCTTCCGGTTTCCTCTAGTTTGTATTGCATATACTCAAAATTGCCTTCAAGCGAAATTTGCATTTGCTGTAACATCCAATCCGGGAATTTTTCCATATTGGCGATAAGCTCGTTTTCAATGTCTACTAACGCCTGTGTACCTAAACGATGTACTGCATATCTGAATGCAAACAGCAGGACAATTAATTTTTCACGTTTCATTTTTTTGCTCCTTATTGTAATGAACTAATTTTGCCGCTTCTGTCATCATGCTCATTAATTCTTGCATAGCCATTTCTTCACCATATTTGCCACGCACACCTAATGCTGCCTGCGCCATCGTACCAATGATCAAACTTTTAAGGATAATATAATTACCTGATGCACAAACAACATCATCGTTATTGCTGTTATTATAGGCAATTATAAAAGATGCTCCACATTCTTGTAGCAGTTCTTTCGCCTGTTCGGCTTTCTTGTAATTAATCATCATTTTTCCTCCTTTCTTATCCAAACGCCATTAGCTAACTTTTCCAAATCTATTTTCTCCCGGCAATGCGGACAAATCGGCATCATATCATTTTTCCGTCCCATATGTTCTTGCAGCATCTTTAACACACGCTTATAAGGCCTAAACTTTATACCAATCTCATAGCATCTTAACGTCTGTTTCCTAGCTCTATCATAGTCCTTTGCTATTGCTTGCCAGTCGTTACACATCAGCTCCAGCACAACGATAGGTTCAACCATGTTGCCGCAGTGATTGCAGAAGCAGATTTTTGTATCCGGGTCGACTGTAAAACTGATAGGCTTTTTACTGCCACCATAAATGTCTGTTTCTTTATAGCAATGGCAAGTATTCCTGCCTTGCTCACGTTTAATCGGTGAGAATTTTAATATCTTCATTGTTTTTGCTCCAATTTACATATCTCCACGTAATTTAGCATTAAACATAGCTCTCAAACGTGCTTCTGGGTCGCTCATAGCCTTTACTACAGCTTCTGTAGCTTTCTTTAGTTCGTTGTTAATCTCCATATACTCAGGCTGTTGCCGTACATGATTTTTAGCAGCATCTACTGCGTGACTATCATACTGCATCTGTACAAGCGACTCTAACGCTTTTAAGTCCGCCTGCAGTTCTACAATCTCGACAACAAGTAACATCAGCCGTGCCGATGTCTTAATATCTGCAATGTCCAGCATACGTCTGATTTGGTCTTTGTTAATCATTTAATCAACCTCCCATATATCGGGAAAAATTGTCAATTTGCAAGGCGAAACGGTTTTAGCATCGTGAAAGATGCAACCTTTGCAGCGTTTCCGCTTGCTGCACATTTCTTTTATGAGCCGGGCAGCTTCTATAGCTTCTATAGTTTTTATTTTTTTCATTTTTACCTCCTTATAAAAAGCGGCGGCGTGGGAATTCTTGACATCAGCTATACGGCTTCGCTACGAATATTCATCAATTCCTATTCGCAACTAACATCTACTGCCATTCGCCAACCCAGCCGCCGCACCCATGGGCTAGTTAGCGGCGTTGATTGTTTCTGCCAGCTCATCCATAGCCTTTTTAGCCCTTTCAAATGAGCTACACTTTGTAAACGCAATCGAGTTGTTATCTTTTTTCGTGTTAACATAAACAATATACGCGAATGTGTCGGGAACAATTCTTAAAGATTCAATTTGTTCAGTGTTGATGTATTGGTCATCAATTTTAATCAGCATATTCTCACTCCTTTTCGTCTACGATTTTTCTGCCGCAATAAGGGCAGTACGCATAATTATCATCACGGTCAAGAAAAGTTGCGCTACATTTTGCGCACTTATATTCTGTTATTAGATAGCAATGCACATCATAGCTCTGCTCTGTTACCGTTGTTTCTTCCATGTTTCTCACCTCAACTTTTAGGCCATTTCTCGACGGCTTCTGGATGCTTTGCACTCATTCTCTGTACAAACAATCTTTTTAAACCGAACCACGCATCACGATTTCTTCTAAAAACCAAATTCGCGGCACGTCGAATCATTACTAAGCGTGGCAAGTATTCACTTCCGGGTGGGTTCAAATGTTTGTAGTCGTTCGTTTTGTTGCCAATGGTTCTTTTCATGACTACCTCCTTAACTTTTCTAGGGACATTTTGTCCCCACGTACAACTTTTCTAGGGATTTTGAGCTGTTGCGTTTTTTACAACAGCTCGTACAAGAGATTTTTGCAACATGTTGCAGTTTTCTCTTATAACTTATACTCCACTCCTAACTCTTTAGCCACGGCTGGCAGTGCAGCTTGCACTTCTTTCTCTGTGCGGTACATCCAGCCTTTGCTTAGCAAGGCATACTCTTCCGGGAATCCTCCCCACCACAACGAGCGAACAACCCACTTATCACCCAAAAGCCCAAAGGTAAAATAAACATCGCCTTTCTTCGGTTTCCAAGGTAATTTGATTATTTCCGCTTCACCGCAAAGCAAGTTATGTAACATAGCATCTTCTTCATCTTCTGCTACCCATCCATCGAAATGAAGTCCGTCTAAGTCAAACCAACAGGTAGGGTCGTAACCTTTAATTTTAAATTCTTCGCCCAGCTCCACGCCGAGCATCTTTGCGATTTCCGGCATCAGATTTTTACTCACTTTCTTTACCTCCGTAATTTTTCATAAACCACGAATTGCCTGTGCCGTCAAAAATCAACTTAAAGCCGTTGATTTCAATTTCTGCCTTGCCGTCAAAGGGCTTTTTAGCAATAGCTAACCAACTCAATTTATCCATGACAGCTACAACAGCGTCCTCTGTTAAGTCAATTTTTTGTCCTGTAATAATGCCTTTGTCATTGACATTGGCATAGTAGATTTTTCCAAATGCTGAACAGCATAAATGTTTAGCCATGTTATTCATCTTCTCTCTTTTTAAAGTATTCACAGAGCTTTGTATTAAAAGCGTTTTCGCAAGAATTTTTACAAGATGTCTTTAAATTGCAATATTGGCAGCAGAACCATGTGCGGCACGCCTCCGAACATCCGCAATTTACATTTTTAATTTTAGCCATGTTACCACTCCTTTAATTTCTCTCAATAACTGCCACGATTGATAATTCTTCTATAAAAATTAGTCATCTGCTTAACCAGACAGCTATTTTATTAAAATCTTCCAGCTTATCTTTTTCAACTAGAATGATATTTTCACCATCGGATATGATAAATTCGTATTTTTCTAAGATAGCTGCACAAACTTCAATGTCAGTCATAGTAGCAACCTGTTCTAAGGGTACAGTATTCATTTTAACCAATAATTTTCTGGCAGCCTTTTCTTGACCTATATAATTGAATTTGTTTGCTAAATCTCTAGCATCATATGAATTAGCCATTTACTTTTCCTCCATACCGCCATTGCGACTACTATAATCACAACCAATATATTTTCTCATTTCTTTCCTTTAAGGTTCTGTCCATTCATCCACGATTTTAATACCATAAGAAATTGCACAAATACGTTCAATTTTGCATCCACGAGCCTCATACCAGCCTTTTACAAAGTAAGCAACATCAGCATCAGCCAGTAAAGCAATACTCGCAGCTAAATACTTTAACGGTTTGTCAAAAGTCGGATGGTCTTGAAAGAAACTGTCAATTACTTCCACATCCTCTCCGATAACTTCTTGTGCTTGCTTAATAGCAAGTTCTCGTGCTGCTAATATTTCTTCATCGGTTTTGCCACGCATAGGCTGAGATATAAACAATTTTTTCATTACTTTTCCTACCTCTTTCTTACCCACTTCTTTGCGAACAACCGCAAATAATGAATATATCCGTTATCACTTAATGGTTTAACTTCTTTACGCATTTTAGGCTTTAAGATTGTTGTGATTGAATGACCATCTACAATTAAGCCTGCACCTTTTTCCTTGCACGTAGTCTTAATTTCATCCTCATGTTTGCTGTAAAGCTCTTGCGGGACAAAATAGTAAAAGCCTCTAACATCGGGGTGGTCATGGTATTTATTCTTTTTTAGGTCTGCTCTAAAATCTGTAATGCTGATTTTAATCTCGACTTCGTAGAGATAATCACCTTTTGTAATGTAACAGAAGTCTGCTTCATAGTACCCCGAGTATTGGTCTTGTCGTTCCCATATCTTCCAATACCTGTCCATTATGATATTCGGACCGCAATCTAAGCCACGCTCAATGCCGTATAAGCGCCCTAAACGTGAGCTAAGACTATCTTCTGTATGTTTGTCGCCATAATTCATTCAAAGCCTCCTATAGCTTATACTCCACACCCATTTCCGCAGCCACAGCAGGTAATGCAGCTTCAGCTTCTGCACGAGTACGATATACCCAGCCTGCTTTGTAGAGTGCAAAATCTGCGGGATTGTTAGCCCAAGTGTACAAAAGCACAAGCCATGCGTCATCTACTGACGAGTACCAAAACCCCCAGTATTTTTCGCCTTTCTTTGGCTTCCACGGCAGTTTGATAAGTTTTGCGTCGCCTTTCGCCAGACTAACAAGCATCATGTTAGCAGTTACGTATCCATGATTTGCGTTCTCTTCGCCGCACACTATTAGTTCGTCGATGATAAATTTATAAGTTTTATCGGCTACGCCCTCAATTTTAAATTCTTCTCCCAGCTCCACGCCGAGCATCTTAGCTATTTCGGGGATTAGATTTTTGCTCATCTTCTTTCCTCCATTTCTTTTCGCAGTGTTTGTCGTAAACCTCAAAACCTATATATACTAAAAACACCATAAACATCGTAAGACCAATGATAGCGAAAAATTCTTCGTCAGTTCCAGCGGTTAATAATAATTCTGCCATGTTATCATTATCACTCCCTATTTAGTTAATTTCTTCAGCTTGGGTATATTCAACTTCATTGTCACATACAATGCTTGTTCTAATTAATTTGTCCCATCCACTGTTGTTGACAAAAGAACACTCTTCGTAAGCCTTTTTAATGGCTTCTTCTTTACTTTCTGCTTCTATTTCTACTGAGATAAAAGCTGTTGTTTTACCGGAAACAATGTATTTTTTCATCAGTTCTCACCCCTTTATTTCCGAATAACCACCGCCGTGGTGCTACTGTCTAATTTGGCGATTGCTAAATTGCTTTCAACCACCAACTCATTGAAAAGCTCATTCCATGTATCTACGTGCAATGTCATATCTTCTGCGTTTCGGGCTTTCGCCCATTCGTAAAGTTCTTTAACGGTCATGGTTTACTCCTTTATAGCCTTACTTGCCTTTGCTATTTTCTCAATCAGCTTATCTACAGCCTTGTCCGCAAACTCACCTGTAGCTTGGATGTTGGCAGGTGTTATATGTTCTGCAGCATACATAGCGTATATTTCTTTTTCTGTCGGGAGAAATGCCCCCAACATATCTAAAATCAAAGCCGTACAAACAATTATTTTAGCTGCCTTAACGTCTTTATCATTATTATTAAAGGCTGTCATAGCTGCTAATGCAACAAACACGGCATATATAGTTACAAAAAAACCTACTATGCAGCAAATCCCTTGTATCATGTCTATTCTTCCTGCCCAGTAAATCAGCCACGGGCTAACAATTGGTTCGTTCATTTTTATTACCTCCGTATTTTTCCATAAATCTCGGATTGCCTGTACCATCAATGCTCAATTTAAAGCCGTTGATTTCAATTTCAGCCTTGCCGTCAAACGGTTTCTTGCTTTCAGCCATATAACATAGCTTTTCCATAACAGCTTCAACGGCTGAATCTGTAACCTCTACTCTTTGACCTACCATAATGCCTTCTTTTTCGTTGACATCGGTATAATAAATTTTTCCACGAAAACCACAACATAATCTTTTAGCCATTTAATTGCCCCCTTAATATATATGGCGTCTTTAGCTCTTTAGCTACATTCGACAATGCTTTTTCCGCATCATCTTGCGTCGCGAACACCCACCCAGCTTTATAGGCTGCATAATCGTCAGGCTCGCCGTTCCAAGTCATCCTAGTTGCAATCCACTTCAGCTTTGAAGATTTATCACAATACAATCCAAACGTCCAATAATCTTCGTCACGATTCGGCAGCCAGGGAATTTTAATAATCTCGCATTCTCCCTTGATTAATGCTTCCAACACATCAGGCGATGCAAGTAATGGTATATTTTGAGGATATGCCTTGTTTACTTCTAAATTTTCCTCGGTGAAAAAATATACTTCGTCATACCTGTCAATCCTAAATTTTTCTCTCAATTTTAGCCCCAGCATTTCAGCGACTGCCGGAATAAGATTTTTGCTCATTGCTACTACCTCCGCTTTCTTTCAACTTTTATCTCAAATTAATAACCACTTCCTTGCATTGACGTTCTTCAATACACTGGTCGTTAATAATCCAGCATTCATCTTCTTTACCATTTCCGTCATAGCATTTGACTGTTATTTCCATTCCTTCGCAGTCATGTTTGACTGCCCATTTATAAAACTCTTCGACGGTCATTATTATCACCTCTTTATTTTTACAAAAAACGTCCAACGTGTTTTTCCTTGCTTATCTCCGGCAAGCGGAAGATAAGGTAACGCACACCTTAGCACATTTTTATGCGGAATGTCCTCGTCGCTCCATTTAAACAGCAGCATCCCACCAGGTTTAAGCACTCTAAAGCACTCAGCAAACGCCTTTGTCATCCACTCTTCCCATAGCACCGGAAGTTGCCCATACTTCTGTGCCAACCAGCTGCTCTCGCCAACTTTTACCAGGTGCGGCGGGTCAAAAATGATGTAGCTAAATGCTTCATCTGCTATATTCTCCATGTTGGTTACATCAATTATCTTGTCTGGCTGAATATGTAATTCTCTTCCGTCGCAGAGCTTTGTATGCAGCTCTCGTATGTCACAAAACATAACAGCGTCGCTCTCTTTGTCATGGTAGAACATCTTGCTTCCACAGCACGGATCTAAAATAAACGGCTTATCCATTATTGCCTCCTTGCGATGCATTGATTTTTTTAGCAAGCTCATCCATAGCTTTCTCTGCTTCTTCATAATCGCTACATTCTTTATAGCCGAATTCTTCTCCGTTTTTCATGCTTACGAGGATTGTATAATAGCAGCGATTCATACCTTTGCACAGCGTCACTGTTAAGCCAACAACATTGCTCATATCTTGCCACGTGCCATTCTTAAGCTTAATTAACATTTCTTTCGCTCTTCCTCCTTGCCGCCGACAATCTTCAGCTCATCGCCGATACATCTAATGGTGTGTCCCAGGATTTTGCAAGTGCTTTTGAGCCATTGAACGCTATGTCCTTCCAGCACCTTGTCCATTTCTTCGTCGGTCAAGTCCGAGAAGCAAACGCTTTCCCAACGATTGTTACGTTTAACTCTAAAATAAATTCCGTCTAAATCTCTATTTACCATATTTTTTCCTCATTTCCATACGCACTTCATAGTCTACAACGCTCACCCGGAACAGCGGATGTGCTTTACGCAGGCAGTAACGATAATATTTCAGTTTTTGCTGTCTACGCTTTACCATGCCATCCATATCAACCACCCAATCGCAGCACCTAGTAGAGCACCAAATATAGCAGGTATACCGACAATCAGTATAAACATGATCATGTCGACAATTACGTTTAATGCTTTAGTTATTTTCCCAAAACCTTTCTTCATGCTCAACACGCAAGAGTAACTCTTTGTGTCCCTCTTCGTTTTTAAGGAAAAGTCAGCCATCATTCTCACCTCTGTTCGGATTCTGTTTCCAGCCACCTACAGGACGATACAGATGTAAAACATCGTATATCTTGCCTACGCCGTGCAGATACTCGCTTTCTTTTGGGTGAATCTGATGTACTTCTTCTTCCGGCAGCCAGAACACGTCTTTAACCTGGCACATAACCTCCCATGACGGCGTTTTATTCGTCGTGCCGCAAAATTTTACGCTTACGTGCTCCCATTGGTTGCCGTCCTGATCAGGCTCAACGCCTACAACACACTGCAAGTTCTTTTTGATTCCCGGCAGATGCAGGAAGCCTATTAACACCAAGCCTTCAAAAGCAAAATCATTTTTCTTGTAGGCTTGAAACTTTTCATTTGCTAAAATCTCCTTAACACTTCTCATTTTAATCTCCTTGCTCCGCATAGTTGCGGATTATTACTGCATTGCTTACATTCCTTGTCGCACTCCCAACAGCATACGTGGCAAACCTCACTTCTCACGCAGCCGGAAAACGGAAAAGGGCAAACATATTTATTTTTCAGCTTTTTCGTGATTATCGGCTCTTCATCTTTTAAAAATTTCTCGGCAGGCTTCTTAGCTGCAGCCTTGTTTTTGTTAGTTTCCTGCCTTCTTATTTGCGCAAGGCTCATGATTTTGTGCTTGCACTCCTTGCCGCCGCAGCTCATTCCTTGTCGCCGTGCAAGATTAGATACATCTCTGTAACATTCAGTGCCACATTCGCAAAGGCATTTTGCAACCGAAACCTTCTTTTTAGGTCTAATACTGATAACGCCTGGAGGATAAATTTCAAGCACCGTCAGCATACCTATTTTCTGCCCTAGCAGATAGCTCCAATCCTTATTCTGCATTAAACCGACTTCCTTTCTCTTTACTTTAGCCAAACTGTGCCATAGCACGATGAGCATCTAAACGCCCATTTTACAGCACCTTTTCTGTCTACAATCTTTGCGCCGTAGACAAGCTTTATTTTTTCCTGCTTGCAATGAGGGCAGCACTGCTTGCCTTCGGCTGTTGTTCCAAGTAGATATTTCACTATTGCCCCTCCGTTACAGTCAGAAATTTTAAAACAGAAATTTTAAAACTCTGCCTGTATTACTGATTCTGTATTCTTTTAGGTCATCACGCTTCAGGTACTGCCTTCCATATAGTGATTTCATGTTCTCCCATACAAGAAAAGGCACGTTGTAAAAATCTGTCAGATTAAACGATACCAGGATAAAGCACCTTGCTCCTAAAAAGTGATGAACCTTAAGGTATTCGAGCTGGTGCGGTTCAAGTCTGCTGCGCAGCATCTTGTCGCCGTCGGTGTGCTTCGCTTCAAAGCACACCGCTAAACCACCTCTAATCGTTCCCTTGTAGTCAACACCGCTTTTCTTTGCATAATTAGCAATGAACTGTCCGTGCTGACCATAAGGACGAATATAATGCACAGGCTCGCTCTGTTTCTCAATCTTCGCAATACCGTGTTCCTCGTAATATTGGCATCCTGCGTCAATCATCTTTTCAAAGAATGAACCGCTTGCCTTGCTCCGCTTGCCTACAAGTATGTTTTTAAGCTGATTCATGTTTCTTGTACCCCTTGAATTTCATTCTGCTGAAAGCGTATCTGAGATAAGCTAAGTCCTGAAGCACGTCGATGTATTCAAGCTTATCAACATACACCTTGCTTCTTCCCCACGTGCTAATCAGCTTCATGCTAGGATTGTAGGTCTGGTGATATATCGTTTTGTATAAAAAGCAATATTCGCTGCAAATCTTCTTGAAATCATCTTTCTTTAATTCGATTTCAGTGAACGCCAGCTTACGCAAGCGGTTAACTTCGTCTTTAATCTTCATTCTGCACCTCGCTTAAAACGGAATTTCCTCATTAAAAGGTACTGCGCTGCCAAAACCTTGGAAGTCCTGGCTTTCTTCTCCCGGTTTCTGCTGGGATTCATTACCTTGCTCTCTACGCTCAATGAATTCAAAGTGCTCTGCAATAACCTCGGTTACATATTTCTTTTGACCGTCTTTAGCGTCATAGCTGCGAATTTGCAGTCTGCCTTCAACCAATGCACGCTGTCCTTTGCTAAGATAGTTGCCACAGGTTTCAGCCTGTTTACCCCAAATAACCACAGGAATAAAGTCCGCTTCACGCTGTTTGTCTTTGGAATAAGGTCTGTCCACAGCAAGCGTGAACTGAGCAACAACCTTGCTTGTAGAAGTGTATCTTACCTCTGGGTCTTTTGTCAGTCTGCCTAATAAAATGATTTTGTTCATGCTTTTTGTTCCTTTCTCTTTAACGGATTGTCCTGGCAGAAAATTTCGCCGCCTTCTTTTTTGATTTTTGCTTTGATTTCGGCAATAGCTTTATACAGATAATAAACCTCGCCGCTGTCATGATACATATTGATATAAAAATTTACTATTGTCGTAAAATATCTCTTTTCTTTATCACGATTTGCGCTTTCGGTGATTCTTGCAAGCTCTTTAGCGTCCATAAGTCCCTCCTATAATCCTAATAATTTGTTGGTGGCAGCAAAGCCTTCTGCAACCTTCTTCCTGCGTCTGCTTGCGTGTGTAACCTCTACCGGGTGGCACATCTGCAAAATGCGGTCATAGATTCTTGTTTCCGTTATCGTCTGCGGCTTTTTGATTGTTTCAATCGGCAAATTTGTTGTGATGATTGTAGGCAATCCGCTTCGGCAACGGCTGTCGATGATCTGGAACACTAGCTCCTGAGCAAACTCCGTGCGCCGTTCTGCTCCTAAATCATCAAGCACTAACAGCTCAAATTGATTAAAGCCGTCAAGATATGCTTGCTTTTGCTCTGTCCCCCACAATGTATTGAACACTCTGCCAAAATTAGTCATTAAGCAAGCTACACCTTTATCAATTAGCGCATTGACAACACACGCAGCGGCGAACGTCTTTCCGCTTCCGGAATTTCCATAAAGCAGTAATCCTTTATGCATCCTGCGAAAATCATCGTAGTGCTCAACGAAATTCTTCATTGCTCGCATCGTCCGCTCGTCTGCGCCGTCATCATGGCTAAAAGTCTGTGACTGAAGCTCACGCTCAGGGAATCCAGCTTTTCTAAGCTCCTGCACCCTAGCAAGTCGCTTTTCATGCTCCTCACGTTCACGCTCTGCCTGAAGCTCTTCCGCTCTGCACTTACAGATACAAGCTACAGTTCGTTCAACACCAAACAAGAAACCTCTGCATTGCTTCGGTGTATGGCATTTACCACACATAAGCAATCCGTTTTCGTAATAATCATTTGCGTTTTGCTTATTAAGCTGTGAAGCATTTTTAGCAATGTGATTTACAGCAAGCGTAATTGAATTCTGAACATCATTCGCATTCATGCTATCACCTCACTAAAAATATTTGTCCAGGTCTGTTTGGTCATCCGGCGGTTTAAACTCATCCGGCGGTTTCTTTGGCTTTTGATTGTCACCGCTCGCAAGGTTTCTTGCAACTCCCTCACAATAGGCTATTGACTTCTTGCCTTGCTGCGCTGTTATCGTAACCGCCTGCATAGCTATCAGCTCGCCGTGCTCCTTAGCAATAGCCTGTAACCGCTCTGCAATGTACGGCGTTATCGGCGTAACATTTTGATTCCAAAAGCCAACAGGATTATTATCGCTCGTAACATTTTCATAACTGTTACACGTAACGGCAGCATTTTTATCGTAACAACCACTACTAAAGTTATTGTTGTTACTCTTATTCTCTTTCTTATTCTTACTCTTATTCTTATCCGTAACATCTGTGTTTGTTACATCGTTGTTACGTGTAACATCTTGACTTGTTACGCTTTTGTTACACGTAACATCTTCGTAACATTTCGTAACATCTGTGTTTGTTACGTCATTGTTACAGGTTTTGGATTGCTTCTCACGCTGCCTTTTAACTCTCATTGCTTCCTTGCACCGCTCACGCTCCTTGAGCTTTGAAAGCTCTTCGGCATTCTGATACTCACCCCAGCCTAAAATATAGATATAGCCGTTATCCTCTATATCAATCATGTTATACTGCCGAAATACTTCTAAAGCAGTTTCCGCAATTTTAGGCTTAAAACCACCAACAGCAGCTAAGGTTTTTGGTGTATACGCTACACCTTCGGTAGCGTATACATAACCACCATCGTTTTTTTTACGAGCTAAAGCTAACAGGAAGAACCACATTAATGCCAGGCTATCACCAATCTTCGTATCAGCACGAAGTATCTTAATTTTTTCGCTGTCGAATACATCGGCACTAACCTTGAACCAGCTCTCCATGTTGCCCTCCTACAATAACTTCTTCCATAATGGTTGCCGTCTAAGTAACCTTACATACTTCATAAGTGCTTTCTTTCTCATAAATAGCTTCTCCCTATTTTTTCTATCCACTCGTCCCGGCTATGTTTATCTTCATAGCAGGTCTGAGCAAATCGCCTTAACCGCAAGTCTGTTTCCTTGTCCAAATGAGGTCCGAGCCTGCCTTTATGATGTTCGTAGCATAGCCAGATTGTTAAACCCAGCTTGTCAGAAATCTTTCTCCCGGCTGCTTCGAATATCACATGATGGCGCTCCAGGTTGCGAGTAGTGCCACACATAAAGCACTCCTTTTCGCTTTGCAATATGCTTTTCTTACTCATGCAGTCTGCCTCGTTTCTTCAAGCAGGTTCTTAATAGCAGTGTGCGCAAGCGTGTATTGAGGAATTGTAATCATTTTTTCAAGCTCTTCAATGGTCAGGTCTTTAATGTTTTTGTATGCCGCAAGCGGTCTGCCGTTTTCATCGTGCCCACTAGCAACGGTTACAATCACATCCCCTTGCGGTGTAATCTTAACGAATTTATCTCCGGTAGCTTGCGGTTGAGCTTTAGGTTTTTGCTCTTTCTTCGGTTCTTTAGGTTGATACTGCCCTTTTTCAACAGGTTCACAAGCTGAATTTCCGTCATCGTCCTCTTGCGCAAGTCCAAGAGCCGCTGCAAGGCTATATCTTCTAGCATATGTCAGCGTACTGCCAAAACCCTGGGCATCATTTTTCTGAATAGGATAACTGCTTGTCACCTTAATGAATTGACCACTGCTATGCATGATCAGTGTAGTAACAGCAAGCTTATTGCTTTCTACAATTCCTTCGTTAGCCTGGAATATGCTTAAGCCGTTCTTGCTAAGCGGCTCACGTGCTACGTTCAGGCATTCTGCCAAATCAGCATATTTGCTTTTAAAAAACGGATTGTCACAGCCTTTAACAGCATTTTTCATTTCGCCCTGAGCCTTTGCTAAAGCTTCAGCCAAAGCATTAATTTTCTCACTCATTTCCATTTAAATCACCTTTCCTTCCTTAACAAGCTCTTCAAGTTTGCTGTGAAGCTTAAGAGTTGTTTCAGCATCCCAGTGACAGCATTCACGATAACTGCCAACTTTAGGATATGTTTGCATATTTACCGACAAGCTGTTAACGTTATAGCTTAATACATCACCTTCACGCACAGCCTGTTTTTCCTGGTGGTATCCGTAATGCTGATACTTACATTTGCCATCCCTGGTACAGTGTGAGCAAGTCTTAAAGTCTTTCAACCAGCTCTCTTTCGTCTGCTTATGCTCACCATGCTTTCTTTTTCTAAAAGCTTCGAATCCTTCCATGCTAAGTCCGCTGCGAGCTAACACGGCGTTGACCTGTTCATTAGTTACCATATACATCCTCCTTTTTAATTCCAAAACCAAGCTTTAAATCAGCATAGGCTTTAACTACTCTGCCTTGTGCAGTTGTATAGCCTTTTTGCTGAAGCTCTTTGTTCCATTCCCTTATAAGCGAGTAGCCTTTTCCAACGCCTACGCCTAAAAGGTTGGCAATATCTTTAGCTGTGTAGAATCTGCTCTCCATGTTTGACAACCTCTTTCCCGTATGCTATACTATACATGACCTATTTTATAAACCGACTTCCTTTCGACTTTATTTAATAGGTTAAAGGCTCTCTATTAGCGTGGGGGGTCTTTTCTTTTTGTTCATCTTCAATTCCAATCAATACAAGCAAAGCCTGTACACCTTCCCGGCACTCTTTTAAAAGATTGTCACCGAGGTGTTTTTTTTGTACTGTTTTTGCTACCATTTGCGGAAACAGCTCGACTACCTCGCCGATTTCCTTTTGAGCACGCAGTACATTCAGTGCACTGTTATCGACTGGCGGAATCAATCCGAACACGTCGCAGAACACTACATTTCTTTGCAAGTGCTGAACACGTAACCAGGGTGCACGATACAACCTAGACATTTGCAATGCCGTAACATCCGGAACACCACGCACGTCGGTTTCATAATCCTTAAGACAACTAGCAGATATAGCAAAGGCTTCCGCAGCATCAACACGGCTAATTCGTGCGTATTCTCTAGCTGCCTTATAGATGTTAGCTTTACTTTCTGCCATAATGCTCAACTCCTTTCTGTTACAATTAATGTATAGCGAGAAGGCTTTATGCCCTGCTATCATTGTTCTTTCACTGTGTAGTAATTAACAGTGACCACATCTCCAGGCTGGAGATAACGGCGGTTGGCGGTCAGGTGCTTATTATCTTCGGATACGTTATACCAAAACTCGTCAAAACAAATCCTTGTTTTGTTAAGCAGAAAATATTTGTCAGCGATTCCATACATGGTTTCGCCTTCTTGTACAATGTGCGTAACTGTATGCCTTTGCACCTGGCTGTCCGAAAATCCGCCAACTAAGCTAAGACAACACCATGCAAAGATAATGCATACGCAGATTTGCAATACCTTTTTCATCTTTTTCACTCCTTTGTAGCAATTTCCAGTTTTTCTACTACCGTTAAAATTTTGTAATTTCCATGACGATAGCAAGCCCTGAAGCATTTACATGCTTCAGTTTCATTTTTCTCAGTAAACGTATCAAGTTTTACCTTGCCAGTTTCCAAGTTTTGAAAAACAACTACCCAGTCTTTACATTTATACATCTCTTCATCACTCCTTTACGCTTCTAAAAAGTAATCAACGCTTACGCCGAAGTATTCGGCGAGTTTTTGAAGTGCTTCTACATTAGGTTTGTTTCTGCCATTTTTCCAAGTTGAAAAAGCTGAATTGCTAAGTCCTGTTGCCTTTGCAACCTGATAAGCAGTAACATTGTTCTTCTGCATTAATTCAGCAATTTTTCTATACATTTCATCGCTCCTTTCTTGACGTTCAATTTTGAACGTGATATACTTTAATTGACAAATGTAAAATACTGTAAAGTATTACACTTTTGTAAGTGTTTTTATTTTACTTTCTAGTAATATTATACTACATTGTTCTACTTTTGTAAAGTAATTTATTACGTTTTTGTAGAATATTTTTTGAAAAGAAATAGGTTAAAATGTACGAAAAATTTGAAGCGTTACTTAATTCAAAAGGTATAACTGCATATCAAGTTGCGAAAGCGACAGGTGTTAGTAATTCCATGCTTTCATCGTGGAAGAAAAATCGTACAACACCAAAAATGAACACGTTGCAGTTAATCGCCGATTATTTTAATGTTCCGGTGTCATATTTTTATAGTGACACAGAGTATGCTCTCGGTGTAACGGAACAACAAGCAAAGTCACTCGGCATAGACACTGAAGCAGTAAAACAGCAGCTCAACGCCCAGCTTCTCGACGAACAGGCTATTGAGATTGCGAAACAGATTCAGAAGCTCGATGACACCCAAAAGATGGCTATCGAGCAAATTATAAAAGGGCTGTTGCAAGGCAAAGGCAAGGCCTGACTTCCCCTTCGCCAGCATGGCATAATACCTTGCAATCTAAAGGAAGGAGGTTAAAACGAAGTCGATGTCATACCACTAACGAGTATGCACAGCTGATTCGACAATTACCAACAGAGCATGTGTATTTCCTGCTACTCTGCATAGAAATTGCCAACCAACTGGTTGCAAAAAAAACAAGCTGAAACTGTAAAACACGGACTCAATGATTCAACTTGATGTTAGGGGGATTACCTTTAGGGAGCCATTTTGTAGAAGAACTACAGCGATAAGAGGGCGCATATGTCCGTCCTCTTTTTCGTGTGTATCGAAAGGAGTCGGTATTAATGTTCGGGTGGTTTTCGCGCAAAGCATCAAAAGAAGATATTCAAGAATATATAAAAATGCTAACCATGGTAGCTATGGAAGATAAGTACGAAGACAAAGCACAGCTTACCAATATGTATAACTTTATAAAAGAAAAACATATTACAGATGAGCAACTTACTGAAGCTCAATCTATGGCTTGTAATAACATCTGGTCTGATATAATGCAGGACGGAATAGTAACAGAAGATGAAGCGCAGAAATTTAGCAAGTATTTGCTTGTATGCGAACATCTCACTCCCAAAGAAGTAAAATACTGGAATGGAAAAATAGAGCTAAACAGAACCCTATATGACATCACAGTTAACGATAAATTACCAATCTATGATAAAAATGATGTTCAGATCATATATAAGGACGGTGAGATACTTCATTATTCAGCATACGCAGATATGATGAAAATGAAAACTGTTACCAAAAAAATTAATTATTCCGGACCATCTGCATCTATACGCATCTGTAAAGGCGTTCGCTATCATGTAGGCTCTATGAGTGTATCAAGAAAAACTTCCTCTTTTTGGACTTCTGATTCATGGGGCATCTTTTGGATAAGCAATATGCGTATAGGATTTTTAGGCAGCTCAAAAGCTTTTGCTTTTCCAATATCTAAACTCTTTTCTATTTCCGACGGCGATGGTGGATTACACATCTTTAAAGAAGGACGAGCAACGCCGTACATTATACGCCTATCGGAATACGAGGAACCATGTGCTATAATATCGAATTTGCTTAACAAACAATAAAGGAAGTCAGCATCAATGAAAAGAATAATCATAGCACTAATAACTATTTTTTGCATCGGAACATTCACGCTGTCGGCAGAAGCTTATGTAGCTAATCGCAACACTGGCAAGATACACACAAACACTTGCAGCTCTGTATCAAAAATGAGTAACGGCAATAAGGTTTACATCGAATCACTATCAGAAGCAAGAGCATCTGGATATACACCTTGTAAACGTTGTCACCCATTCTAGGAGGCTATAAAAATGAGAAAAATATTTCTTGTTCTTACTACGATTTTTGTGTTTGCTGGCTTGCCATTTTGTGAAGCATCGAAAGCAACAGACGCAAAGTACATCAATGACAATTATTTTGTAGTAACGGCTTCTATCTTAAAAAATGACTTTTTCCCTAAATTTGAAAACATCATGAAAACATATCCGGAAAATGCGAAAGATATTGCAGGAGCAGATTTAGCAATATATACCAAACCTAAATTGCAAGAGCTAAAAGAAAAACTGCAAAATGATTCCAGGGCAAAAGATTCTTACATTGCAACATTGACAAACACATATATTTCTTGCGTAATAAACTTTTTGGATGTAACGGCACGAGTAAAAGACAAGCCATCACTAGACAAAAACACCTGGCTTGCAGATTGGAAGGATTCGGCTGCTAAAGTCAAGGAAGCAAACGATAAATTCAAGCAAGCATATGGCAGTACGCAGTCGACAAAATAAATCAGCAGACCAGAAATGGTCTGCTTTTGTGCTTTTTGAAAAAAAAAGGCTTGAAAAACAGTCTGAACATAAAATTCCAGGTTGCTTTTCAAACCAGTGTTTTTATACAGTTTATATCATTATCCTTATAAATTAAAAATCTTATTAGAGCTTCATATTTAGCTTATATGAGCATTTTATTTTTACTAATATAAATATAAGCAGAAGCCTTAAAAAGTCGCTTATAAGCTAAATACTAAAGAGATTTTTTGGCGTTTTTTGGCAAAAATTACATGAAAGGAGCTGCAAAACATGACAGTAACAAAAAATCCGAAAACAGGAAAATGGGACTGCGCTTTTTGGTATAAAGATTGGCAAGGCGTAAGAAAACATACAACCAAAAGAGGTTTTGATAAAAAGCGTGATGCTGAAAAATACGAAAGCGACATGAGAAACAAAACTCATACACATGATCCGAAATTTAGCGAAGTTATTGCAGCATACCAGCAAGAGCTGGACAGCAAATTGAAGCTAGGAGAATTAAAGCAGTCGACTGTCGACAAGAAAAACCAGGCATTAAAATATTATGTCCTCCCTTTCTTTGAGAATATGAACGTCGACAAGGTTACTCCGCTTCAAGTTATGCGCTGGCTTGCCATTCAAAATGAGAAATCAAAAAAAGAACGGCTCTCAAGCAGACTGCTAAATCAGATACGTTCAGAATTAAGCCAGGTCTTTGAATTCTCTAAAAGAAATTGCGGGACAAAAAATAACCCTGTTACTCTTACTGACAGGGTAAAGCCATATTCAAACGATACACGTGCGAAATTATGGACAGTAGAACAGTATAAGATTTTCTATGATGATATTAAGATAGCTTCACATAGAGTACTGTTCAATATCATCTTTTGGGCAGGCTTGCGCATAGGTGAAGTTATGGCTCTAAAAATCGAGGATATATCGCCCTATAAAATTCATGTTAATAAATCACTAATGAGGATACACAATAAAGATGAATTTGTCATTAGCACACCAAAAACAAGAAGCTCCGTGCGTGATGTTGAAATACCGAAATACCTCTATAATCAAATCATAGACTACATAGGCACGCTTTATAAGGCTAAACCAGAAGATTATATCTTTGATGGCATAAAACCGTCGGCTATCAGAACATATATGCAATATCACTGTACTAAGTTAGGCTTGCCAAGAATTAGTCCTCACATTCTCCGGCACAGCTATGCTTCAATGCTTTACGCAGCTACCGGAGATATTCTAGCAGTCGCTAAACAGATTGGTCACGCAGATAAAAACACAACCTTTGAATTTTACGCTCACATGATGCCAGAAGCTAATAGGAAAGCTGTAGACAAATTAGAGAGTTTAACCGTTGATAACTCAACTAAAAATAGTGAATTTTAATTTTCGGAACTCATTTTGAACTCATCTAGTAAAAAAAGAACCGCTAAATCCCATAAATACTATGGTTTAGCGGTTTTTATTTACAATGCTCTATATTATAACACAAATAGCCTTAAACGTCGACAGATGCAATTTTGACGCTGTTGACAAAGTGTTAATAATATGTAAGATGGCTGTTATCATAGTAAACTGAGCGAGGGATATATCGTGCAAGGAAGAGCAATTTCAGCGAATAAGTGTCCGGAATCATCGAAGTGTTGCATTCTTGCGTGCGCATCCAAGAAGTGAGTACGCAGGAGGATGCTGATTGGCTGTCACACATAGAACTCTGGTAAATTGAGCGAGATGTATATCGTGTAGGGAATAGCAATTTTAGCGAATGAGCATTTGGAACCATAGAAACAAGGGTACGTAACAAAATGTTACTCTCTGACAAATTTTACCGCAGTTTCGTATTGGTTCCATGCGAAATTTGCGTCGTGCCCTTTGGGCACAGGAAAATTGCTGCTGACTGAAACGATATACTCTCGCGAATAGAAAAAATAAGGTAGAAATCCTGACACATGCTTGCGCGTCGCTCTGCTCCTTCAATCATGGCTATCTATCCCTCTAAAAATACTCCCTATGTAAAAATACACCGCTACGAACTATATCAAAAATTGTAGAATCTATCCTCAATCGACAAGCTGATTACATCAGCTCGTCGATACGCCTCGCCACAATCGTGCCTATGCGTCGCAAAGCTCCTTTAGGCACGGTGGCTGGGCAGCCAGGCCCGCTGCTGGTCATAAGATAGCTGACGGT
>ERZ791571.119-NODE-119-length-72547-cov-15.235557_pt1 | contig 72547 bp, 65 predicted proteins | sample MGYA00509972_ERZ791571 | MGnify/ENA primary metagenome ERZ791571 (study PRJEB30046, sample SAMN00791936) | human gut metagenome | study: EMG produced TPA metagenomics assembly of the A metagenome-wide association study of gut microbiota in type 2... | reverse complement strand
CAACAAAACAAGCTTCTCATACCCACAAACTTTCCACAGCGTGGGTATCAGCAACGAAACAAGCTTCTCATACCCACAAACTTTTCACAGTGTGGGTATCAGCAACAAAACAAGCTTCTCATACCCATAAACTATTCACGTTGAGGCGGAAGAATGGGTACAGAGAAGCTTGATTCTATCTCCTGTGCCCACGTTGAGGCGGAAGAAGGGTACAGAGAAGTTTGTTCCTGTCCCCTGTGCCCACGCTGCGGCGGAAGAAGGGTACAGAGAAGCTTGCCCCTGTCACCTGTGCCCACGCTGCGACGGAAGAAGGGCACAGAGAAGCTTGCTCCTGTCATCTGTGCCCATACTGCGGCGGAAGAAGGGTACAGAGAAGCTTGCCCCTGTCCCCTGTGCCCACGTTGCGGCGGAAAAATGGGCACAGGCGGAATTTGTCCTGTCTACGGCGCCCCTACGTTACGAGCCATGCACCCAATTCATAAATGTGTCGCAAAGGGCGCTCCACATTTATTTCATTGACGGCTGTCGCCGTATAAAGTCAAAAACAAAAACAGCGACTTGTGAGCAAGCTCCCAGATCGCTGTTTCTGTTTTGACTTTGCATGGCTCGTAACTCTCAATTTATCGATAGAACTCCACTAGGGAATCCAGCTTCGCCGACATATTCATCATCATGGCATCCAGCACCGTGATGGCGGTCATGCATTCCATGACAACGACAGCTCTGGGGACGATGATGGGATCGTGGCGTCCGCGGATGGTAAGCTCGGTGTTTTCACCGGAGCGGTTCACGGTCTGCTGGGGGCGGAAGATGGAAGGAGTGGGTTTCACATAAGCACGGACAATGATAGGACTGCCATCACTCATACCTCCTAAAATACCGCCGGAATGATTGCTGATCTTTGTGACTTTGCCGTTCTCCATGCGGAAGGGATCGTTATTCTCACTGCCGGTATGGCGGGAAGCTTCTGCACCATCGCCAATCTCTACGGCTTTCACGGCACCGATAGACATGATAGCTTTCGCAAGGTTGGCATCCAGCTTCTCGAACACCGGATCTCCGATGCCTGCGGGAAGTCCTTCGACAAGACATTCCATGCAACCGCCCACGGAATCGCAGGCTTCTCTTGCCTGCTGCAGATAAGCACAGGCTTTTTCATCAGCTTCTGCATCCGGCATGGCAGTGATCGTGGAGCGGGCAGTAGTACGGTTGAACTTTGTCAGATCCGCATCTACGGGACCGATGGAGCGGGTATAGGCGAATACGGTAATGCCCATCTGCTCTAAGATCTTCGCAGCAATGGCTCCGGCAGCCACGCGTCCGATGGTCTCACGACCGGAGGAACGTCCGCCACCTCGGTAATCCCGGAAACCGTATTTGGCATCAAAACAATAATCCGCATGGCCGGGACGATAATTCTCTGCGATCTCCGTGTAATCAGCAGAGATCTGAGAGGTATTACGTACCATCAGGGAGATAGGAGTACCGGTAGTCTTTCCTTCAAAGATGCCGGAGAGAAGCTCCACCTGATCGACCTCTTTACGCTGAGTGGTAATGGCACTGGTGCCGGGTTTACGTCGGTCTAAGTATTTCTGTATATCTTCCTCGGAGAGAGGCAGTCCGGCGGGACAGCCGTCTACGACGACACCCAAAGCTTTCCCGTGGGATTCTCCCCAGGTAGTGATCTTGAAAATGTTTCCCAATGTTGAACCGGCCATGGCAGTTCTCCTTTTCCAACCGTTCAGCACCCACCCATACATTCGCAAAGACGCACGATGAATCATGCTTTCTTGCTGCTATGCAGCTCATTTTGTTCATTATGGGGCGGTGACTCGAATAGTTACCTTTTTATCATAGATTATACGTAATTATTGAAAAAATCGCAACTTTTTTATAGAAAAAGGATGCAACGGAATATAAAGTATGCTATCATATTATATAGTTGCTAACGGGAAGTAAAAGGTCGAATATACAAATGGAAAAAACAACGGAAGAGAAAGCCAGGGCAAAACTTCTGAAATTTGGGAAAAAGAACCGATGGAACAGGGCGGTAGCAGTACCGCTGCTGTTTTTTGTGATGCTTTTTTTTCATGTCTGTAATTATTGCAAGAATAATGGAAAACGTTTTGCCGTGATGGCGGGAACTTTCTTCCTGTTTGCGGTATACAGCAGTTTTTCATTCCCGGCGTTTATTACAGAGGATGCGGGGAATGACTATGAATTGAAAAATGCCGAGACTGCTGACATCTCTCTGGCGGAGGAGAAGGAACCGGATATGGCGGGGCTGGAACTCTTAGAGGATGAGGATGTTCTGGAACAGTCGGATTACAACAGTATTTCCCACGGCTATGCACTGGTGGACAAATACGATGCCTCCGATATTTTACGGGCTTCAGAGGAAATTGTGAGTGAAAATGCCCGGGAGACCGGAACAGGCAGTGATGCGCGGGAGACTACAGAACAGCAGGAATTCTGCTCCGACGACTGGAGACTGGTTCTGATCAACAAGCAGAACTCCATTCCGGAGGATTATACGTTCCAGCTGGGCACCATCAGGGGTTCCATGCAGTGTGACAAGAGAATCTTAGAAGACCTTCTTGCCATGCTGGAAGCAGCGGAAGAGGATGGTGTGAACCTGACGATCTGCTCGCCTTACCGGGATCTGGAGTATCAGCAGATGTTGTTCAACCGGAAGATCAAGCGCTATATGAACCGCGGAATGTCCTATATGGAAGCTTATCAGCTGTCCAGCCAGGCAGTGACGGTACCGGGAGCCAGTGAGCATCAGATCGGACTGGCACTTGATATTGTATGTAACAGTTATATGTCCCTGGACGAGGGCTTTGGAGACACAAAAGCCGGAAAATGGCTGGCAGCCAACAGCTGTCGTTTTGGATTTATTCTGAGATATCCTAAGGGGAAGGAAGATATCACCGGGATCGAGTATGAACCGTGGCATTTCCGCTATGTAGGGAAAACTGCTGCGCCTGTGATCATGGAACAGGGCATAACATTAGAAGAATTCTGGGAGGAATATGTAGAAGATGTATCGATTGATTAAACAGGAAGGACGCGCCAAAAGAGGAGAATTTACCACAGTGCATGGCGTGATCCAGACCCCTGTATTTATGAATGTGGGAACGGTAGCGGCGATCAAGGGTGCCGTATCCACAGCAGACTTAGAGCAGATCGGAACCCAGGTGGAATTATCCAACACCTACCATCTGCATGTCAGACCCGGTGATAGGATCATCAAACAGATGGGCGGACTTCACAAGTTCATGTCCTGGAACAAGCCGATCCTGACAGATTCCGGTGGATTTCAAGTCTTTTCCCTGGCGGGACTACGTAAGATTAAGGAAGAGGGTGTTACCTTCCGTTCCCATATTGACGGTCATAAGATCTTCATGGGACCGGAGGAGAGCATGCAGATCCAGTCAAATTTGGGCTCTACCATTGCCATGGCTTTTGATGAGTGTGCTCCCAGTAAGGCGGACAGGATGTATGTACAGAATTCCGTGGAGCGTACTACCAGATGGCTGCAAAGATGCCAGGTGGAGATGAAACGCCTGAACAGTTTAGAGGATACTGTGAACCCGCATCAGCTGTTATTCGGTATCAATCAGGGTGCCATCTATGAAGATATCCGTATTGAGCATGCCAAGCGGATCGCTGAGATGGACCTGGACGGTTATGCGGTAGGCGGTCTGGCAGTTGGCGAAACCCACGAGGAAATGTACCATATTCTGGATGAAGTGGTACCTTATCTCCCGGTGAACAAACCAACCTACCTTATGGGCGTGGGTACCCCGGCTAATATTCTGGAGGGCGTAGAGCGCGGTGTTGATTTCTTTGACTGTGTATATCCGACGAGAAACGGACGCCATGGACATTTATATACCAACCATGGAAAGATTAATCTGTTCAATGCAAAATATGAGCTTGACAGCAGACCGATTGAAGAAGGCTGCAACTGTCCGGCCTGCCAGAGATACTCCAGAGCTTATATCCGTCATCTGTTAAAAGCGAAGGAGATGTTGGGCATGCGTCTTTGTGTACTCCACAATCTGTATTTTTATAATACCATGATGACGGAGATCCGTGATGCCTTGGATGCAGGCCGCTTTGCAGAATATAAAAGACACAAGCTGGATTCCATGGCTACACCGTTGGAATAAGCTGTAACTGTCGGAGTTTAGAGTTATTTCATACAATTTTATGCAAAAAGACTTGCCCCTTAAGCTATTTTTGTGTATCATACTTACTTGTACAGAAAGTTTTACAGGCGTAACACGCCGGAATGGAGGAACAAATGGGTATTTTATTAACTGAGTCAGAGGCTGCTGCAGCAGGTTCCGGAACCAGCATGATCTTTATGCTTCTTGTATATGCAGTATTGATCGGTGCAATGTGGTTTTTCTTTATGAGACCGCAGAAGAAGGAACAGAAGAGAGTAGCTGCAATGCTGTCCAACTTAGAGACAGGTGACTGCGTTCTGACCACTTCCGGTTTCTATGGTATCATTATTGATATTACTGATGATACCGTTATCGTAGAGTTCGGTAATAACAAAAACTGCCGTATTCCTATGGAGAAATCTGCCATCAGCAAGGTTGAGAAGGCTGGAGAGAACTAAGAAGCAGTGAAAAAGGAGCAATGCCGGGATAAGGTATTGCTCCTTTTTACGTGTATGACACACTTGATAATTTGATCTATTTTAATGTGCATAATTGCATTTATGTTAATTTTCAATGTTGAAATTTCATATAGTATCAGTTATTATGAAATAAGTATTTTACGTTAAAATACAGGAAATATCACAGGAAACGAGGAAAATAACACTATGGAGTTACATATTACCTGTATTCCCGGTGACGGCATCGGACCGGAGATCGTCAGGGAGACGAAAAAAGTTTTAGACAAAGTTGCGCATAAATATGGTCATAAAATGATCTATAAGGATATTTTAATGGGTGGAGCTTCCATTGATGTCCATGGAGTCCCTCTGACAGAGGAAGCTATTGCGGATGCCAAAGCGGCAGATGCGGTGCTGATGGGATCCATTGGTGGTAATACCACCACTTCCCCCTGGTACAAATTACCTCCCGAGAAGCGCCCGGAAGCAGGACTTCTGGCAATGCGCAAGGCGTTGAATCTGTTTGCTAATTTAAGACCGGCAGTACTCTATGATGAGCTGGCAGCGGCGTGTCCGCTGAAGGAGGAGATCAGCAAAGCGGGATTTGATATGCTGATCATGAGAGAATTGACCGGCGGACTTTATTTCGGTGAACGCAGGACCATCGAAGAGAACGGCGTGAGAAAAGCTATCGATACCCTGACCTATGATGAGAACGAGATACGCAGGATCGCCATCAAAGGCTTTGATATTGCCAGAAAGCGCAGGAAAAAGGTAACCAGCGTGGATAAGGCTAACGTATTGGATTCTTCCAGACTGTGGAGAAAGGTTGTGGAGGAGGTAGCAAAGGACTATCCCGATGTGACACTGGAACATATGCTGGTAGACAACTGTGCCATGCAGTTGGTGAAGGATCCCGCACAGTTTGATGTGATCCTGACAGAGAATATGTTCGGAGATATCCTCTCTGATGAGGCAAGTATGGTGACCGGTTCCATCGGAATGTTAGCCAGTGCCAGTTTGAATGATACAAAGTTCGGCCTCTACGAGCCCAGCCACGGATCCGCTCCGGATATTGCCGGTAAAGATATTGCAAACCCTATCGCCACTGTATTAAGCGCGGCTATGATGCTTCGTTACAGCTTTGATCTGGACGAAGAAGCAGATGCTATCGAGGCAGCGGTGAAGAAAGTATTGCAGGACGGCTTCCGCACCGGTGATATCATGTCTGAGGGCTGCACGCGGGTAGGATGTACCGAGATGGGCGACCTTCTGGCAGAGAGAATCTGATGCCATTTGCCCCGGAAGCACATTTATCCGGTATAGAAAAATAAGGAAGAGAAAGAGAGATATAATTATGAGAAGTGATTCCGTTAAGACAGGAACTGCCCAGGCACCTCACAGAAGTCTGTTCAATGCCCTGGGATTTACCGAAGAAGAGAGAAGACGCCCCATGATCGGTATCGTCAGCTCCTTCAATGAGATCGTACCCGGACACATGAATCTGGATAAGATCACAGAAGCTGTAAAAATGGGCGTAGCCATGGCAGGTGGTATGCCGGTAGTATTCCCCGCCATCGCTGTATGTGACGGTATTGCCATGGGACATGTGGGAATGAAGTATTCCCTGGTGACCAGAGATCTGATCGCCGACAGCACCGAGTGCATGGCTATGGCACACGGATTTGACGGTCTGGTATGTATTCCCAACTGTGACAAGAATGTTCCCGGACTTTTGATGGCGGCAGCCAGAGTGAATATCCCTACTATCTTTGTATCCGGCGGTCCCATGTTAGCCGGACATGTACACGGACAGAAGAGAAGCTTATCCTCTATGTTCGAGGCAGTGGGAAGTGTGGCAGCCGGTACCATGACTATGGATGAACTGGCTGAGTTCGAGGAAAAGGTATGTCCTACCTGCGGCTCCTGTTCCGGTATGTATACCGCGAACTCCATGAACTGTCTGACCGAAGCCATTGGTATGGGACTTCGCGGCAACGGTACGATTCCCGCCGTATATTCCGAGCGTATCCGTCTGGCAAAGCATGCCGGCATGAAGATCATGGAACTGGTAGAGAAAAATATCTGTCCCAGAGACATCATGACTCCGGAAGCCTTCAGAAATGCCCTGACTGTGGATATGGCACTGGGATGCTCTACCAATACCATGCTGCATCTGCCCGCTATCGCAAGAGAAGCAGGTGTGGAACTGAACCTGGAGATCGCCAATGAGATTTCTGCCAAGACTCCGAATCTGTGTCATCTTGCACCTGCCGGTCCTACTTATATGGAAGACCTGAACGAAGCAGGCGGTGTCTATGCGGTAATGAATGAACTGTCCAAAAAGGGACTTTTGAACCTCGACTGCCTGACTGCCAACGGTACGACCGTAGGAGAGAATATCAAGAATTGTGTCAACAAGAATCCGGAAGTTATCCGTCCTGTGGAGAACCCCTATTCCCAGACCGGCGGTATTGCTGTACTGAAGGGTAACCTGGCACCGGACAGTGGCGTGGTCAAGAGATCTGCTGTGGCACCCGAGATGCTGGTGCACGAAGGCCCTGCCAGAGTATTTGACTGTGAAGAAGATGCGATTGATGCTATCAAGTCCGGTAAAATCGTCGCAGGCGATGTAGTAGTGATCCGCTATGAAGGACCTAAGGGCGGTCCCGGCATGAGAGAGATGCTGAATCCCACCTCTGCCATTGCAGGCATGGGACTGGGCTCCAGCGTGGCACTGATCACCGACGGACGTTTCTCCGGAGCTTCCCGTGGCGCATCCATTGGACATGTGTCTCCGGAGGCAGCAGTGGGTGGCCCGATCGCACTGGTAGAAGAGGGCGATATCATCCGCATCAACATTCCGGAGAACAAACTGGATGTACTTGTCTCCGACGAAGAACTGGCAGCCAGAAGAGCAAAATGGCAGCCCAGAGAGCCTAAGATCACGACCGGCTACCTGGCAAGATATCATGAACTGGTGACCAGCGGCAACCGTGGTGCGGTACTGGAAGCACCTTCTCAGAAGAATTAAGCAATCATTAAAATAACCGGAGGGATTTTGAAATGCAGTTAACGGGATCGGAAATTCTGGTAGAATGCCTGAAGGAGCAGGGGGTAGATACCGTATTCGGTTACCCCGGCGGGGCAATCCTTAATATTTATGACGCACTTTATAAGCACAGTGGGGAGATCAGACATATTCTGACTTCCCATGAACAGGGAGCGGCACATGCGGCGGACGGCTATGCGAGAGCTACGGGAAAGGTAGGTGTCTGCATGGCTACCAGCGGACCCGGCGCCACGAATCTGGTCACCGGTATCGCTACGGCTTACATGGATTCTGTACCGATGGTAGCGATCACCGCCAACGTTACCTTGCCTTTACTTGGTAAGGACAGCTTCCAGGAGGTGGATATCGCCGGCGTGACCATGCCCATTACGAAGCATGGTTATATTGTGAAAAATGTGGAGATCCTAGCTGATACCATCCGCAAGGCATTCCATATCGCCAGAAGCGGAAGACCCGGCCCTGTCCTGATCGATATTACGAAGGATGTGACGGCAGCTGCCTGTGAATATACTCCCATGACGATTCAGCCGGAGGAGAGAGTGACCCGTTACACCAGGGAAGAACTGATGCTGGTAGCGGAGATGATCCACAAGGCGAAAAAACCATACATCTATCTGGGCGGCGGAGCCATCATTTCCGAGGCAAGTGCCGAGGTGGCAGAATTTGCAGAACTGATCGATGCACCGGTATGTGATACTCTGATGGGTAAGGGAGCCTTTGATGGGAAAAGTGAGCGCTATACCGGCATGATTGGCATGCATGGTACCAAGACTTCGAACCTTGGAGTCAGCGAATGTGATCTGTTGGTGGCACTGGGAGCCAGATTCTCCGACCGTGTGACCGGTAACCCGAAGAAGTTCGCGGAGAATGCAAGAATCATCCAGCTGGATGTGGATGCTGCGGAGATCAATAAGAATATTCGCGTGGACGCTTCTCTGGTAGGAGATCTGAAGAAGACTCTGACAGAATTAAATGCCTGTTTGTCCAAACAGGAACATCCGGAGTGGATGGCGCATATAACGGAACTGAAGGAAAAATATCCCCTGAAATACGATGACGAAAATCTGTCCTGCCCTTATATCATGCAGGAGATTGACCGTGTAACGAACGGAGAAGCCATCATCACCACAGACGTGGGACAGCATCAGATGTGGGCGGCACAGTATTATCATTATACGAAGCCCCGTACCTTCCTGTCTTCCGGAGGATTAGGTACCATGGGTTACGGTCTGGGAGCCTGCATCGGTGCGCAGATCGGACAGCCGGATAAGGTCTGCATCAACATTGCAGGCGACGGATGCTTCCGCATGAACATGAACGAACTGGCTACTGCCAGCCGTTACAACATTCCCATCATCCAGGTGGTCATCAACAACCAGGTGCTGGGCATGGTAAGACAGTGGCAGACACTGTTCTATGGGAAACGCTATTCCCAGACAGTACTGAAGGATAAGGTGGATTTCTGCAAGGTGGCAGAAGGACTGGGCTGTACCGCCATCCGCGTGACCAAAAAGGAAGAAGTGGCACCCGCTATCGAGAAGGCCATTGCCCTGAAGGCACCGGTAATGATCGAGTGCATGATCCCGGAGGATGATAAGGTATTCCCCATGGTTCCGGCAGGAGCCCCCATCAGCGAAGTATTTGACGGAGATGATTTGAAAAGGCAGTCCTGATGAATAAGACGACGAAGAGATTACTTTTTGCGGTGCTGATATTACTGCTGTTTCTGCTGACAGTATATTTTGTACTGGCATTATACTACAGGGAAGGTTTTTCTCTGAATACCTGGATCAATGGAGTATACTGTACCGGGAAAACGGTGGAAGAAGTGAATTCGGAGCTTTTGTCACATACAGAAGCTCCGGATGTTGTCATCGTGGATAAAGCGGGAGAGAAATACACGATCACTCTCGCTGATGTGGATTATCACGCGGACTTTAGCAGCGCACTGGAAGCATACAGACAGGAACAGAATCCTTATCTGTGGGTGGACAATGTTCTGTTTCATTCCAGGCGGACCCTGGCACCTGCGGTGACTGTGGATGAGGAGGCGCTTCGCAGAGCCTACAACGCCCTGGATTTCGTACAGACGGAACAGAAGAGAATAAAAGATTACAGCCTTACCAGGGATGCGGAGGGTGCCTATGTCTTCACGGACGGACTGAGCGACCGTATCGATCTGGAGAAGGCTTTTTTGGCGTTAAAACAAATCGTGGAGAATGGGCAGGAAACACTGAATCTGCAGGAGAGCGGATGTTACTATGAGATAACACCGGATGAGAGTCAAAAAGCCCTGCGGAATCTGTGGAAAGAGATCGAGAGATTTCAGACCTGCGATATTGTCTACTGCTTTGGCGAAGAGAGACATCCGATGACAGCAGCAGACTGTGCTTTTTTTCTGACAGCGGAGAACGGACTGCCGGTGCAGGATGAGAAGGGAAGCTTTGTACTGGACGAGGAGGCTGTGACGGCGTATGTGCAGAGCCTGGCGGAAGAATATGACGGCTATGGACGAACCAGACAGTTTCACAGTACCCGTGGGGATGTGATCACCATCGATGGCGGAACCTATGGCAGCAAGATGGACCGGAAAAAGGAGACTGCCTACCTGCTGGAGCATCTGCTGGATCCCGGTGTACATACAGGCACGCCGCAGTCACATATACCTAGTTATGAGAGAGAAGCCTTCTGCTATGGGAAAAATGATATTGGTGACACCTATATCGAAGTGGATATGACAGAACAGAAAATGTACTATTACGAAAAAGGTGTATTGAAGCTGGAGACGGAGATTGTGACAGGCAATATGCGGCGGCGCATGGGAACGCCGGAAGGCGTCAATTTTGTCTATAATAAGCAGAAAAATCGTGTCTTACGGGGACCGGGGTATGCATCTCCTGTGAAATTCTGGATGCCTGTGAAGGGCGGTATCGGTATTCATGACGCCGGATGGCGCAAAGAATTCGGCGGGGACATCTACCAGACTGCCGGTTCCCACGGCTGTATCAATACACCAAAGGACAAAATGGAAGAATTGTTTGATTGCGTGCAGATCGGCACCCCTGTCGTAATGTTTTATTAATAGCACAGACATTTTCAGACAAATTGTCCTTGATAGACGAACAAATTGAAAATAATTTAACAATGTAGTTGACTAAAGCAAATGAAAAGCTTATTCTATACCTATGCTTTTTATAAAAAATTTAGAAAATATCGAGGAGGTCTTTGAAAATGGCAAGAGTGTATAACTTTTCCGCAGGCCCTGCAGTACTCCCTGAGGAGGTATTACAGGAAGCAGCCGATGAAATGCTGGATTATAGAGGAACCGGCATGTCCGTAATGGAGATGAGCCATCGATCTAAAGCCTATGATACGATCATTAAGGAAGCGGAAGCTGATCTCAGAGAGCTGATGAATATCCCGGACAACTATAAGGTACTGTTTTTACAGGGTGGTGCGAGCCAGCAGTTTGCCATGATCCCCATGAACCTGATGAAGAACCGTGTGGCAGACTACATCGTAACCGGTCAGTGGGCGAAGAAGGCATACCAGGAGGCTTCCCTGTACGGTAAGGCAAATAAGATCGCTTCTTCCGAGGATAAGACTTTCTCTTATATTCCCGATTGCTCCGATCTGCCCATCAGCGAGGATGCAGATTACGTGTACATATGCGAGAATAATACTATTTACGGTACGAAATTCAAGACCCTGCCCAATACCAAGGGTAAGCCCCTGGTTGCAGATGTATCCAGCTGCTTTTTATCCGAGCCGATAGATGTGACAAAATACGGTGTGATCTATGGCGGCGTACAGAAAAATATCGGACCTGCTGGTGTGGTTATCGTAATTATCCGTGAGGATCTGATCACCGAAGATGTACTTCCCGGTACACCGACCATGCTTCGTTACAAAATCCATGCAGATGCGGATTCTCTATACAATACGCCTCCCGCATACGGCATCTATATCTGCGGCAAGGTATTTAAATGGCTGAAGAAGATGGGCGGTCTGGAAGCAATGAAGGAGCGCAATGAGAAAAAGGCGAAGATTCTGTATGACTATCTGGATGAAAGCAAGATGTTCAAGGGTACCGTCCGCAAGGAAGACAGATCCCTGATGAATGTTCCGTTCATTACCGGAAATGAGGAGCTGGATGCCAAGTTCGTAAAAGAAGCAAAAGAAGCCGGTTTCGAGAACCTGAAGGGTCACAGAACCGTAGGCGGCATGAGAGCAAGTATCTACAATGCAATGCCCATCGAGGGTGTGGAGAAGCTGGTAGAGTTTATGAAGAAGTTTGAAGCGGAGAACGCTTAAGGGGGAGAAAAATGTTTCAGATCAATTGCCTGAATCCCATTTCCAAAGTGGGACTGGATCGTCTGACAGCAGACTATAAAGTAACCGATAATATGAATGACGCAGAGGGCGTTCTGGTCCGCAGTGCTTCCATGCATGAGATGGATCTGCCGGAAAACCTGCTGGCAGTAGCGAGAGCCGGTGCCGGAGTCAACAACATTCCTCTGGATAAATGTGCCCAAAAGGGTATCGTAGTATTCAATACGCCCGGTGCCAACGCCAATGGCGTAAAGGAACTGGTGATCGCTGGTATGCTGTTAGCTGCCCGTGATGTGGTAGGCGGTATCGAATGGGTCAAGGCATCCAAAGACAACGCTGACATTGCCAAAGCCGCAGAAAAAGAAAAGAAGAAATTCGCCGGTACGGAAGTAATGGGCAAAAAGTTAGGTGTCATCGGTCTGGGTGCTATCGGCGTCAAGGTGGCCAATACAGCAGTAAGCCTTGGTATGGAAGTCTATGGCTATGATCCTTACGTATCCGTCAATGCTGCTTGGAACTTAAGCCGTTCTGTCAAGCATGTGATGAATGTGGAAGAAATTTATGCAGACTGTGATTACATTACGATACATGTACCGCTTCTGGATTCCACAAAGGGTATGATCAACAAGGAAGCCATCAGCAAAATGAAAGATGGCGTGGTCCTGTTGAACTTTGCAAGAGATCTGCTGGCAAATGAGGCAGATGTCCTGGAGGCATTAAAGAGCGGCAAGGTAGCCCGTTATGTATCTGATTTCCCGAATCCTACGACAGCAGGACAGCCCGGCTGTATCGTGATCCCTCATCTGGGTGCAAGCACCGAGGAATCCGAGGATAACTGTGCGAAGATGGCTGTGGAAGAGATGATGGATTATCTGGAGAACGGCAATATCCGCAACAGCGTAAATTATCCTGCCTGTGACATGGGCGTATGCAGCCAGGCCGGAAGAATTGCCATTTTCCATAAAAATATTACCAATATGCTGAATCAGTTTACTGCAGTGATCGGTGAGAAGAATATCAATATTTCCGATATGACCAACAAATCCCGCGGTGAAGTGGCATATACCATGCTGGATATTGAAAGTGCGGCAACGCAGGATCTGGTAGAGGCTTTGCAGAAGATTGACGGTGTCTTCCGTGTACGTGTGGTAAAATAGAATATCAAATAAAACATGCAGGAAAGTTACAGACAGGCATTGGGTGGAATATATCCGGTGCCTGTTTTATTTTTCGCAAAAGCGTTGTATGCTATGAGGGAATCTGTTATACTTGGCATGGGCCAAAGACGTAAGCCACAAGAGAAAGAAGGAACAAAACAGATGAAATTTGATATGCATTGTCATACAAAAGAAGGATCTATGGATGGAAAGGTTCCTATTGACGATTTTATTGCGGAATTGATCCGCAAGGGTTTTGACGGTATGTTGGTCAGTGATCATAATTCATATAATGGTTACCGCGCGTGGAAACGAAACATCAAGGATCAAAAATATAAAGATTTTGTAGTGCTGAAGGGAATTGAATACGATACCATTGATGCCGGACATATCCTGGTGATCATGCCTGAGAATGTTAAGCTGAAAATTCTGGAGCTTCGGGGGTTACCGGTACAGATTCTGATCGATATCGTGCATAAGAACGGCGGAATATTAGGACCGGCACATCCCTGCGGAGAGAAATATTTAAGCTTCACCAATACCCTGAAGAAGCGGAATCAGATGGCGGTGATGAATCAGTTTGATTTTCTGGAAGGCTTCAATGCCTGTGAGAGTGTAGAGAGCAACCATTGCGCCAAGGTACTGGCGGAAATGTACGCACTGCCGACCTTCGGTGGAAGCGATGCTCACAAAACGGACTGTATCGGTATGGCGTATACAGACATTCCGGATCAGATCCACTGTGAATCCGATCTGATCCGGGCGGTGAAGCTGGGAGAAGGGATCAAATGCGGAGGATCTTATTACCGGGGTACTACCAAAGAGAAGATCGGAAAAGCCAATAATATTCTGGTACAATCCTTCTGGTTCTACAACAGACTGGGAAGCCTGTACCGGCATCACAGAAGAAAAACCGAAATGCATAAGATGGTATAGGTCCTCTGGGCCTATACTTTTTTGTAACTATTCTGAATAGTTCCCTTTTTTTATACAAATCGTAATCTAAGTTCATAAATTCTTAAGATGCTTTTACTATGGAAATAGGGTATAATATGCATAAATAAGTAAGCAATATGGAAGGTTCCGTAGAACTTGCTATTAGGGCGAATCTTTAAGATTACAGACCACAATAAACGTAATTAAGAGGAGAGAAATATATGAGAAAAAATTTAAGGGGCAGAAAAGCAACCGCGATCGCACTGGCATCCGTTATGGCAATGTCACTTGCAGCCTGCGGTAAGCAGGATGGATCGAATCCGGGGGGACAGACAGAACAGAAGGAATATGTATATGTTCCCGAATATCTGGAGCTGGACGATAATACGAATTCCAGCTACAGTAACATGACAGTACAGGGGGATAAGCTGTATTATACAAATTACCAATGGGATGAAGCTTCCGGTGAGAGCAAGGTCGTGATTGGAGCTTATTCGCTGACAGACGGTTCCAGGGAGGACCTGCCGATCACCATTAATGCGGACGGCGGTGGAATCTATTCCATGCAGGCAGACGCAGAAGGTAATATTTATACTGCGGAATTTGAGTGGAATGCCACCGAAGGTGATGACGCTTATACACAGCAGACAACGGTATTGCACAAGTACGATGCATCCGGTACGGAGCTGATGGCACAGGATATCACGGACATCATGCAGCAGGATGAGAATAATTCTTATGTGGGCAGCATGTGCCTGGACGATCAGGGCAGATTTTATATCAGCTCTGATTCATTGATCCGGCTGTTTGGCAGTGACGGACAATTTCAGGGAGCTGTGCAGACGGACAGCCAGTGGATCCAGGGCATGGGAAAAGCAAAAGACGGCAAGGTATACCTGGCTTATTACGATCAATCCGGCAATGTGAAGCTATCGCAGATCGACTTTGACGGCAAAGCATTGGGACAGACGTACGATAACTTCCCGAACACGAACGGTAACGGAGCGTTATGTGCCGGAATAGAAAATGATCTCCTGGTGAATACGGATACTGCCCTGTATGATTATAGTCTCGCAGACCAGAAGACTACCGAAATATTGAACTGGCTGGATAGTGATATTAACGGCAGTTATGTCACATATGCCGCAGCCACCGCAGACGGTAAGATCCTGGCAGTGGTCAATGACTGGAATACAGGGGAAACTGACCTGGTGAAGCTGACCAAAACCAAGGCCAGTGAGGTGGCACAGAAGTCCCAGATCACGATCGGAACTCTGTATACCTCCCAGAGCCTTCAGGCAGCAGCCGTAGCCTTCAACAAGCAGAGTAATGAATATCATGTCAATATTAAAACATATATCGATGATAATAACTGGACCGAAACTTCCTGGGCGGATGGCATTACAGCCATGAACAATGATATTACTTCCGGAGCCGGGTGCCCGGATATCCTGGATCTGTCCAACCTGGATGTCAAGGAACTGGCTTCCAAGGGTGTATTTGAGGATATGACACCCTATCTGGAGAAGAGCAGTGTATTAAGCAAGGACGATTTCTTTGAAAATATTGTAGACAGTTATACCTTTGACGGAAAACTGGTGGGAATTCCGAAGAGCTTCACCTTAAGCACAATCGTCGGTAAGACCTCCGAAGTAGGCGATAAGAAGGGCTGGACCATTGACGATATTATAGCCTATGCAGGCCAGCATGAAGGTGCTTCCCTGTTTGAGGGTATGACCAAGAGCGGTATGCTGTACACACTGTTAGCTTATGATCTGGACAGTTATATTGACTGGGAGACGGGAAAGTGCAGCTTTGATTCGAAAGATTTCCAGAAGGTACTGGAATTTGTCAATACCTTCCCCGAAGAGTATGACTGGCAGAATGACGACAGATCTACACCGGCGAAGATCCAGTCCGGTGAAGTACTGTTGAATATGACAGGCATCTATCAGCTGAACAGTATTCAGGAGGAGGAAGCTATGTTCGGTGAGCCGGTAACCTATATCGGATATCCTACCTCCGGCGGTGGCAGCGGTACTTATATGCAGGCCAGTGAGCTGTATGCGATTACCGCCAAATCTTCCAACAAGGACGGCGCATGGGCATTTATTGAGAATTACCTGAATCAGCCGTTTGATGATTTATATTCCTATGGACTTCCCGCCAGAAAGTCTGCACTGGATGATATGGTGGAGAAGGCGCTGAATGTGACATATATGACAGATGAAAACGGTGAGCAGATCCTGGATGAGAACGGGAATCCGATTCCGGAGAACGGTACTTCCGGCATCAGTTACGGAGACTGGGAGTACACCTATCACACTCCTACCGAGGAAGAGATCGATATCCTTAAAGATCTGATCAGCGTGGCTGAGCCTTCCAGCGCAACCGGTAATGATGAAATCACCAATATCATCACGGAGGAAGCAGAAGCATTTTTCAAAGGTCAGAAATCTGTATCGGATGTGGCGAATGTCATTCAGAGCCGTGTACAGGTCTATGTAAATGAAAACAGATAAGGAAAGGCTTGATTATTGTGAGCAGGCAGCAGGTGGATCAGAAGCGGAAGCAGCATCACAAATTAGATAAGAGAATGCGAAAACTGAAGAGAAGCTCGGGGCTTTTTATAGCCCCAAGCTTTCTTGGGGTACTTGCTTTCTTTTTTCTTCCTTTTCTGGTTGTGATATTTTACTCGCTGGTGGATAACCCTATCAGCATGAATTTTGTATTTTTAGACAACTTTGTAAGTGTAATAAAAAACGCGGCATTCCGTACGGCAGTGCATAATACAGTGGTATTTTCTGCAATTGCGGTGCCACTGGCCGTGGTTTTGTCCCTTCTTCTGGCAGTGGTACTGGAAGCAAAGCTTCCTTTCCGGAGTCAGTTCCGTACCTTTTTCTTAAGTCCCATGATGGTGCCGGTGGCATCCATTGTACTGATCTGGCAGGTATTGTTCCATTATAATGGTGCGGTTAATGATATTCTGGGAGTCTTCGGTGTGGAGAAGATCGACTGGCTGAAGTCCGGCTACTCCATTATTGTAATAGTGATTTTATTCCTATGGAAGAATCTGGGATATAATATGATCCTGTTTATGGCAGCACTTGCCAGCATCCCCAGGGATCTTCTGGAGGTGGCGAGACTGGAAAATGCCACATCGTTACAGACCTTTTTCTATATTAAGATCCGGTATTTGTCTTCCACCTTTTTATTTGTGACGATCATGTCCCTGATCAGCTCTTTTAAGATCTTCCGTGAGATCTATCTGCTGACAACGGATTATCCTTACGATTCCATCTATATGCTGCAGCATTTCATGAACAATAAGTTCAAAAGTCTGGATTATCAGACGCTGTCTGCAGCAGCAATACTGATGTCTCTCGTTATGATCGTGATCATCGGACTTCTGTTCGCAGTGGAAAATCATTTCGGAAAGGATGTGGAAGGCTGATGGAGCAGAAGATGAAAAAAACTGTCCCACCGGAGCTTAGAAGGGCGATCCGGTTCAAGAAGAGAAAAAAGATATTTGAGAATGTCCGCATCAGCATAGCAACAGTGATCGCAGCCTTTTTTGCCATACTGTTCCTGATGCCGATCGTTCTGACGATCACCAACTCTTTCATGTCATCTTCGGAGATATCAGCGAATTATGGTTCGGTATTTGCCACAAATGATAAGGGCGGCAAGGTTTATATTTCCGAAAAAGTGAATTTGAAATTTATTCCGGATATCGTATCCTTCAGCCAGTATACTACGGTACTTTTGAAAAGCCCGGAATATCTGCTGAAATTTTGGAATTCCGTGATCCTGGTGGGACCGATCGTACTGTTTCAGCTGATCGTGGCATCGCTGGCGTCTTATGGATTCGCCAGGTACTCGGGGAAGCTGAGGTCATTGGTATTTTTCTCCTATGTGATATTGATGCTGATGCCGTATCAGGTAACGCTGGTACCCAATTATCTGGTGGCAGAAAAGCTGAATATATTAAATACGTACTGGGCCATCTGGCTGCCCGGAATCTTTTCACCCTTTGCAGTCTATCTGCTGACGAAGTTTATGAAGAGAATTCCTGTGGGAGTCATGGAGGCGGCACAGATCGACGGTGCCGGAGAGTGGCAGATCTATCGGCTGATCTGCATGCCGTTGTGCAAAGGTGCGCTGTGTTCCGCGGCCATCCTTGTATTTATCGATTACTGGAATATGGTGGAACAGCCGCTGATCCTGTTATCCGATGCGGAGACGCATCCATTGTCCGTATTCTTAAGCAAGATCAATTCCGGAGAAATCGGACTGGCATTCGCCGTAGCTACGATCTACATGGTACCCAGCCTTCTGGTATTTCTCTACGGTGAAGAATATCTGGTAGACGGAATTACCTACCAGGGCGGTGTCAAAGGCTAGGATCACTGATTTTTGATGATATACCGGCATGGATCCGACTGTCGGAATACAGATAGAAAGAGAAGTATAGAGGAGAAGCAAGATGAACGAGAACGGTGGAAAAAAGAGAAGAGAATGGGTAAAAAATGCAGCCATTATATTCTTGTCGGTAATGTTGGTGCTGACATTTTTCTCCAACACATTTATGAACTATTCCCTTCCGGAAGTGGCGGCACAATATGTACAGTCCGGCACCATTACGGCGAAGATCCGCGGAACCGGCACGGTGGAGAGCGGAGATCCCTATAATGTGAAGATAAATGAAACGCGTACCATCTCCAGCGTCCTGGTGAAGACCGGGGATAAGGTGGAGAAGGGAGCTCCCCTGCTGTTACTGGAGGATAAGGAAAGTAAGGAACTGACCGATGCCCAGGCAGCACTGGATAAGGCAATGCTGGATTTCGAACTGGCGCTTCTGTCCGGGGATATTTCCAATTCCGCCTTCCAAAATGTACAGAACGGCAATGTGTCTTCCCTCAATACCTATCAGAGCCGGATCGTAGCAGCGGAAGCGGAAATAGACAAATGGCAGAAGCAGGTGGATGAAGCTACGACAGCTATCAATCAGTTAAAGACCGCACAGGTGAATGTGGATGCCGGCGGAGCTCCCGACACCAGCTCGGAACAGAATAAGGTGAACGTGGCCCAGGCAGCATTAAACAGTGATGAGATCAAGATCGCGAAAGACAAGATCAGCGAATGGCAGGCAGCCCAGGCCACCTGTCAGGCAACCATCGATAAATACAATGAAAAGATTGCAAGTTCGGTATCCGGTAATGGCTTTGTCAATCAGGTGACAGAGGACGAATACCAGCTGGCAGTGAAGAACAGGGACCAGTATCAGTCTCTGATCAATGAACGTCAGGCATTTATCAATAGCAATCCAGACAAAGTGAAAGCATATGATGAGAAGGTAAAAGCGCTTGCGGATGCCAACAAGGCACTAACAGAGAAGCAGAACAGTAAAACGAATAGTACCAATTCCCTGACAGTGCAGACCCAGAACTGGCAGACCGAACTGGATAAACGAAATATTCAGCTGAAAGCAGCTCAGGATACCAAGGCACAGCTATTGAAGGATATCTCCACAGAGCTGAATCTGGATTACCAGTTAGACAGCCTCAAGAAGCAGAGAGATGATATTGCAAAATTGCAGGAGAATGCGGTAGGTGCCAGCATCGATGCCCCCATTTCGGGAACTATTACCGGTGTAACAGTCAAGGCAGGAGACGAGGCACAGCCGGATACTGCACTGGTGACCATGCAGCCGGAGGGTAAGGGCTTTACCATGAGCTTCTCCGTGACCAATGATCAGGCGAAGAGACTTTCCGTGGGAGATAAGGCAGACCTGGTGAATTCCTGGAGATACAGTGATATGGATATTACCCTGGCCAGCATCAAGCCGGATACCACAGATCCCGGTCAGAAGAAGCTGCTGACCTTTGATATCACCGGAGATGAAGTGACACCCGGACAGTCCTTGAATGTATCCGTAGGACAGAAGAGTGCCAATTACGATCTGATTGTACCCAACAGTGCCATCCGTGAGGACAGTAACGGCAAGTTTATCCTGATCGTGGAATCCAAGAGCAGCCCCTTAGGTAATCGTTATGTGGCAACCCGTGTGGATGTGGAGGTACTGGCAAGTGATGACACCCAGTCCGCAGTGAGCGGAGCTTTATATGGCTATGAATTTGTCATTACGACATCTACCCAGCCGGTAGAGGCAGGAAAGCTGGTCAGACTGGCAAATAATTCATAAGCGTTTAATCTTACAGGAAGGAAGAAACAGACTATATGTTTCGGATGCAGATACAGAGTAAAAAAAAGTGCATATGGTATTGCAGTGCGGCAGTATCCTTCCTACTGTTCCTGCTATTGAATCTATGGTGTGATCATCTGGTCAATATGCAGGACGCCCAGCAGATGGCCGGACGCTGGAGTGAAAAAAAGGATGTGGCACAGGTCAGCTGCTTTTTCTCCTCCAAAGCGGAAGTGACGGAGGATACCATTCAAAGCTTTGAATATTCACTGAAAAATGTGCTGCAGGAGGCCTCTATTACAGAGACCTCAGAGAATCCAAGTGCCAGACTCTGGGTGGATGCTTATAGCGCAGACGGTAAGATCACCCTGGTGAACGGAAGGAATACACTGGATGCCAATGCGATTGGGATTGGAGGGGATTTTTTCCTGTTCCATCCGTTAAAGCTGATCACCGGCTCCTATTTTTCCGGTAATGATCTGATGCAGGACTATTGTATCATCGATCAGGATGCGGCATGGCAGCTGTTCGGCTCCAATGATGTGGTGGGAATGACCGTATATATTGGCAATGTCCCGCACATTGTGACCGGAGTGGTACGCAGACCCCAGGGCAGAATGGAAAAGGCAGCAGGCTTAACTTCAACGGTAGTCTATGTATCTTATGAGACCCTGGAGGCCTATGGGACCAACAACGGTATCAATCATTATGAGATCGTGATGCCGAACCCTGTGGATGAGTTTGCCTACGGCAAAGTAAAAGAAGGGATCGGTATAGACGAGAAAAACGTCGAGATCGTGGAAAACAGCAGACGTTATTCCCTGCCCAACCGGATCAAAACAATCCTTGCCTTCGGAACACGTTCCATGAACGGCAAAGCCATCATCTACCCCTACTGGGAGAATCTGGCGAGAGGCTATGAAGACATTATTGCATTACTTACAGTATTTATGCTGTTTCTGTTATTATATCCGGTAGTGACCGTTATCTGGTGCTTTGTACACTGGTGGCGCCATAAGGGCTGGACTTTGAAGGATGTATGGCATACCGGTAAGGATAAGGCAGAGCGGGCTGTGGAACGCCGCAGGGAGAAAAAGCACTCCCACAAAGAGAGGGATGTCCTGGAGGAACTGGAACGGGAGCTGGAGGAAGACCCTTATGCTGACAGTGAATTCTCCTGGCTGACGGATGAGCCGGCGGTGGGAGCAGAGACAAAAGAGGAACAGCAGTCGTAAAACAACAGACACAGACAAGAAAAGGAGAGGGAGAATGAAAAAGAAAGGGAAAAAACTGATCAGTATCGCGTTGACAGTGGCAATGATCGCAGGTCTGACTGCCTGTGGAAAGGGTAACGGCGGGAACGGAAACGGTGGCAGCAGTGCGGCCGATGCCAGCCTTGCAAAACAGTATGTATTTAAGGAACAGGCGCTGGATCTCAATATGGATTCAGACAATATGAATATTGATCTGCTGACCAAAAAGGGAGATACGATTTACCTTCTGTTTGAGACCTATGACTATTCCGAGAACGGCAGTCAGAGTAAGCTGCATCTTGCTACAATGAAGCAGGACGGTACCGTCATCGACACCGTAGAACTGCCTATGTGGAAGGAAGGAGAGGCTCCGGCGACTCCGGCACCTGCACAGGACGGTGAGGATCCTGTAGATACACCTGCGGATGGAGCGGACGGAAGTGAAGCAATGCCGCTTACAGAGCAGGAGACCAGCACACAGGATATTACGGCAGCGGATATGCATGTGGTAGATGCACCGGCAGGGAACAGCAGTTATACATACACATCGCTTAACAATTGTACGGTCGGTTCGGATGGGAATGTTTACGGAATACGCAATTACTATAGTGAGACATATTCCGAAGACGATTACAGCAGTACGAATGATTATGCCTTGATCTGCTGGAGCGCAGATGGGACCATCGTATGGGAAGCTGATCTGAATGATATGAATACAGAAGAAAGCTATTCCTGGGTATATAGTATCATTCCCAATGAGGATGGGACCCTGACACTGCTGTTAAGCGGTGATAAAATAGAGAAATGCACTGTGACGCAAGAGGGTATCACAGACCGGAAGGAGCTGCCGGAGGCAGCAGCAACACTGTTCAACAATGCTAGTTCTAATATCATTACGCCGGATGGCAAGGTGCAGATCATCTATTATGATGAGAGCAATTACACGGATATGTATATCGCAACCTATGATCCTGCAACAGATGCGGTATCAGAAGGAATAAAGTTTTCCTCGACACTGACCAGCGGCGGTTATTATAATATGGTGCCCGGAGACGGTGACATCCTGTACTATGCCGATAGTAACGGCCTGTTCAGTTATAATGTGCAGACACAGGAGTCGAAGCAGATCATGAGTTATATCAATTCGGATCTGGCTGCCGGCAGCCTGAACAATTTCCTGGTACTGGACGAGGAACAGTTCCTGGGCTTTTACTATGATAACAACGAAGGCAAAATGTGCGGCGGTCTGTTCACTCACGTGAAGCCGGAGGATATCAAGGACCGGATCGTCCTTACACTGGCCGGTAACTATATTGACTATGATCTGAAGAGAAAAGTAGTAGAGTATAATAAGTCCGGTGACACCTATCGTATTGTAGTTAAGGAATACAGTACCTACAACACTGCAGAGGATTATACTCTTGGTGTGAAGCAGTTAAATAATGATATCATCTCCGGAGGAATGCCGGATATTCTGGTCGTGGACAGCAATATGTCAATGGACAGCTATATTGCCAAGGGACTGGTGGCAAATGTGGATGACCTCATTGCGGGGGATGAGGAATTATCGAAATACGACTATCTGCAGAATGTCTGGGATGCGTACCGTGTGGACGGTAAACTGTACTATGTGATTCCTTCGTTCTATATCTCTACTATGGTAGGAAAAGAAGCTATTTTCGGTGACCGTACCTCCATTACTATGGAAGAGCTGCAGACGATCCGGGATACCATGCCGGAAGGAACCGCACTCTTCAGTGATATTACCAGAGACAGCTTCCTGTATACTATGATGAATTATTGCGGCAGTGATTTCGTGGATGTGTCCACCGGAAAATGTGCATTTGATACGGATAATTTTGTGGCAATGCTGACCTATGCAGCCGGGCTGCCGGTAGAATATGGAGAGGATTACTGGGGAGACGATTACTGGAATAACTATGAATCCCAGTTCCGTGAGGACAGAACCCTGCTGGATGGCATCTCCATCAGCAACATCCGTGATCTGAACGGTACGATCAACGGTGTCTTCGGTGAGGATATCTCCTTTGTGGGCTTCCCGACCGATGGAGACATGGGATCCATATTATGGGCAGGTAACAGGATGTATGCCCTGTCTGCAAAATCCAAGAACCTCGACGGTGCATGGGAATTCCTGCGCTACTATCTGACACAGGAATATCAGGATAAGATACAGGAACAGGAATACAATCTTCCGGTACTTCGCAGCACCTTTGAGAAGAATGTGCAGGATGCTACGAAGAAGCCGTACTATATGGATGAGAACGGCAACAAAGTGGAATACGATGAGACCTATTACATCAACGGTGAGGAAATACTGCTGCCGCAACTGACACAGGAGCAGGTGGACAGAATCGTAAGCTTTGTGGAAAGTGTGAATAAGAGGGGATACTATAATGAGGCAATCTCCAATATCATTTCGGAAGAAGCCGGTGCATACTTCTCAGGACAGAAGAGTGCGAGGGATGTGGCAAGTGTCATTCAGAGCCGTGTACAGGTCTATGTAAACGAGAACAGATAAACGGAAGATAGCACTGCGTAGAGCAGAATAGTAAAAGATGGCGGTCTGTTGAAAAACAGACCGCCATTTATAGTAAGGTGCTTCAGCTAAGGCGGATGGGAATGCCCTGCTTTTTCAGATGTGTCGTCAGGGTAAGCTCCTGTCCGTGCTCCCTTAGCCACTGTTTATAGATCCGGTAATCCGGCATGATGCGCTCGACCATGTTCCAGAAGTCCTTCGAATGGTTCATATGAGTCAGGTGGCAGAGTTCGTGGACTACCACATAATCCAGAGGACCGGCAGGACCGTAGATCAGACGGTAATTGAAGGATAAAGTCCCTCTTGAGGAACAGCTTCCCCAGCGGGTCTTCTGATCTCTTATGGTGATGGAGGTATAGTGCCCGCCGGTGAAGCGGTGGTAGTATTCCACACGATTCGTAAACACTTCTCTGGCAGCATTCCGATATCGGTTTTCCAAAGCCTGCAGCCTGCGGAGCTCCGCAACGGTCAGTGGCTGATTTTCATATAGATTCATGAGAGTGCCTTTCGCATACAGGGGTGTTGATCCTCTGGGTATCTTTGTAAGTTTGAACAGATTAAATATACTGCGTATGGCTTGAAAAGTAAACGCAGAAATTGTAGAATAGTGCGTGACGGCTCGTGGACGGAATCGTTACAGGAAAGGAAAACAGTAAATACTATGGGTAAATGTATTTTGATCGGCGCAGGAGATCTCACGATGGGAGAGCTGTCTGTGACGGAGGAAGATTATGTGATCGCGGTGGACGGCGGCTTAAGCTACTGCGGGATCCTGAATGTTGAGCCGGACCTGATCATCGGAGATTTTGACTCGATGAGCGAACAGGAGAAGCTTGCTGTGGAACAGTTACAACAGACCGTTCCGGAGAAGATCTGCCGCCTGCCGGAGTGTAAGGATGACACAGACATGTTGGCAGCTATCAAGCGGGGGCTGGAGCTGGGTTATAACGATTTCCGTATTTATGCGGCCACCGGTGGGAGATTTGACCATACCCTGGCGAATATCCAGTGTCTGCTGTATCTCAAAAATCACGGTGCGGTGGGGTACCTGGTAGACGGTACGGGAATGGTGCTGGTACTGCAGAACGAAGCCGTGCATTTCCGGAAGGAGCTGGAGGGCACCATGTCGCTGTTTGCCCTGACGAAGGAGGCAAAAGGCGTGAATATCCGCGGCATGAAATATCCTTTGGAAAATGCCGTGATCACCAATGATTTCCCCATCGGGATCAGCAATGAATTCCTGAGAGAGGAAGCGGAAGTGTCCGTAGAGGACGGCGAACTGGTATGCATGATCCGGTACTATGAGGATGAAGTATAACCATGTAAGCCGGAATGTACGCTTCGAAGATGATCAAGGAGGTGGCACCGAATGTCCACCTCCTTGGTGTTTTTACGAAAAAAAATCTTTAGAAAATCTTTCGTTTTTTCAGTAGGTGAAATTAGAAATTATAAATTAGAATCAGAAACAGACAGGGGAGAGGATCCCCTTGCCGCATGTGGCAGAATGAGAGGGAGTCATGGAGAACAATAAATATCATATTCTCATCGTGGAGGATGATAAGGAAATCCGGGATGGTGTGGAAATCTATCTGAAAAATCAGGGGTATCAGGTATGGAAGGCTGCCAACGGTAAGGAAGGACTGGAGATCGTAGCACAGGAGGAGATCCATCTGGCTATCCTGGATATTATGATGCCGGTGATGGACGGTGTGACGATGTTAATGAAGCTGCGGGAGCAGAATCACGAGTTCCCGGTGATCATGCTGTCCGCCAAGTCCGAGGAAGTGGATAAGATCATGGGATTAAATATGGGGGCGGATGACTATGTGACCAAACCCTTTACGCCGTTGGAGCTGTTGGCGAGGGTGAATTCCCATCTGCGCAGATATTCCAAATATCTGACGGCAGTCAGTGGGGAAGAACAGGAAAAATCCCATGTGTATACCATCGGTGGACTGGAACTGAACGAAGAAACCGTGGAAGTGACGGTGGACGGAGAAGCAGTGAAGCTGACTCCTATGGAATTCAAGATCGTGCAGCTCCTGATCAAGAACCCGGGCAGAGTATTTTCCGCGGATGAGATCTACGAGCGTATCTGGAACGAGAAAGCGGTCAACACCGATACCATTATGGTACATGTGCGGAATATCCGCGAAAAAATCGAGATCGATCCGCGAAATCCCAAGTATCTGAAAGTGGTATGGGGTGTAGGATATAAGATCGACAAACAATAAATGCGGCTGTGGGAAACAAAGCGTTTCGGCAGACAGAGGGAAATGACCGGAGAGGTGTAAGAATGGAACAGGTAACAGAGGCTGTGAAAGCGGAGACAACGGAAAAACGGGAAAACCGAGAAAACAGAAAGCCTGCAGTAAAATGGCTGATCATCGGACTGATTGTCAGTCTGGCAGCTTCCGGCATTTTTACCGCCTGCTACGGAATCTTCGAGCGTAGAGCGGAGAGCAGGAGGAACGAACAATACATTGAGGATCCGCTGGAGACGTCGAATACGATTACTTATCTGTATCAGAACTGCTATCTGCTCTACCGCGATCTGTACAACAAAGAGCATCAGACTTCCTTAAGCTATGGAGAATTATATATGCAGTCCACGGAGGGGAATGAATGGCTCAATGATGACCAGAAGCGGGCAGAAATGGCGGACGGAGATACGGAGGACCTCACCATACCGGAAGGAGAAGATCTCGAAGACTATGTAGCCCAGGGAAGCTTTGCAGTACAGACCAGGGAATACCTGGAAGAGCACTTCAATACCCTGGAAAGCTCCTTCAGTCAGTTGAATAATTTGTATGATTACAGGATCCGGGATACGAAGACCGGAGAGATCCTAAGCAATCTGGCGGATACGGATATCGTGGCGGAGGACCAGAGCTTTTATCTGACTTTTGTATTTGACGCCTATGGAAATGATGCCACCTTAGGGAATACGGTGATCGGATCGGATACGACAACCCTTCGCAAGACAGCGGCGGAAGTGATCCGTAATTGCGGTCTTACGCGAATGGTGGATGCCAATATGGGCAATGTGATCGATGCCGGTCATAATACCATGTTCCGGCTGGAAATGCCGAAAAATTGTGAGATCACCTTCTGCATTTCCAGACAGGCGGCACAGAGTCTGGGACAGAACGGTCAGTATATTTATTATGATCAGGACATGAACAATGTCAGTGTTTACTTTTCCATGGGAGATCAGTATACATCCTATTATCTGTCCGGATGTCAGCAGATGTTTCTGATCCTGGCACTGCTGATCTTCCTGCTGGCGCTTGTATTGCCGGGACTTGGGGAAGAGAGAGCCTGGGAGAAGGTGGTTCTGCTGAAGCTGCCTGTCGAGGCGATCGTTGTGATCCTGACTATCATAGCAGGTATCGGAAGTGAACAGGTGGTAGGACTGGTATCCTGGGTAAGGAGCGGTCATGCGCTGAACACGGTTTTACAGGGAAACAGTGCGCAGATACAGATGTTGACCACAATACTGACCTATGCATTAAATGTTCTGGCAGTGGCAGCCTTGTTTTTCATTGCCTGGTGCCTGGGTGTGTCCCTGCGGGCAATGCGCACCATGGGAATACGCGGATATTTCCATGAGAGATGTCTGTGCTATATGCTGGTTCCTGCCTGGAAAAAATTATGGCAAGGGATCAAAAAAGTGTGGACCGTCGGACGTGATAAGGTGGTGGATGTCTATCATGATGCGGAGCATTTTGATGTCACAAAGGATGCTAAGAAGCTGATCCTGCGGATCGTATTGTGGAATGCCTTGATCCTGGTGGTGATATGCAGTCTGCCGCTGGGAGGACTGACCATCGCAATCATCTATTCTGTGATACTGTACTTTCTGCTGCGGCGCTATATCAGCAAATTACAGAAAAAGTATGGTTTGTTATTAAAGGCCACCAATGAGATCGCCCAGGGCAATCTGAATGTGACCATTGAGGAAGATCTGGGCGTGTTTGAACCCTTTAAACCACAGATCTACCGGATCGAGGAAGGCTTCCGCAATGCGGTGGCGGAGGAAGTGAAGAGCCAGCGGATGAAGTCGGAGCTGATCACGAATGTATCCCATGATCTGAAGACACCACTGACGGCCATCATTACTTATGTAAAATTATTGCAGGAGCCGGGAGTAACGGAAGAACAACGGCAGGAGTACTTAGAGACTCTGGATCGTAAATCGCTGCGCCTGAAGGCACTGATCGAGGATCTGTTCGAAGTCAGCAAGGCAAATTCCCAGAATATCACGCTCGATATCCGCGATGTGGATATCGTAAGCATGGTGAAACAGGTCGAATTCGAGATGGAAGATAAGCTGGCGGATGCCGGACTGGAGGTGCGGATGAGCATGCCGGAGGAGAAGGTTATCGTGCCGTTAGACAGTCAGAAGACCTTCCGGATTTTTGAAAATCTGTTTGGCAATATTGCAAAATATGCTCTGCCGGGAACCAGAGTCTATGTCAACGGTTTTACGGCAAAGGATGAGGTGACCATTATCTTAAAAAATATCACAGCGCAGGAATTATCCGTATCGGGAGAAGAACTGACCGAGCGATTTGTCAGAGGGGATGCTTCCCGTAACACAGAAGGAAGCGGATTGGGACTGGCAATTGCAAAAAGCTTTACAGAAATTCAGGGCGGAAAGTTCCGGATCGAACTGGATGGAGATTTATTCAAGGTGGTGCTGATCTGGAAAGTAAAGCCAGAGAGCGGAAATCACGACAATTCCGGGGACAAAGTGACGGCCGGAGAAATAGAAAAATAACCACTGTAATCATAAAAAGTATTACATTGTAATATTAAAATAGATCAATAAATTAAAGCAAAACATCCACATTTACGTAGAAATACGTTAATTGTGGATGTTTTCAATTACAAATGAGTGTGCTACAATAATGGAAACTTCAAGGAGACGTATTTCGTATCTGAAGAGTGGAACAGTTGCGCGGAATGCGCAAGTTGTATGAAGAGAAAAAGGAGCAGTAGACAATGGGAATGACAATGACGCAGAAGATACTTGCACAGGCAGCGGGCCTTGCGCAGGTACAGGCAGGACAGCTGATCGAGGCACAGCTGGATCTGGTGCTGGGCAACGATATCACCAGTCCGGTGGCAATCAAGGAAATGGATAAAATGAAGGTACAGGGAGTGTTTGATAAGGATAAGATCGCACTGGTACCGGATCATTTTGTTCCCAATAAGGATATTAAATCTGCGGAGCACTGCAAATGTGTCCGTGAGTTTGCAAGACGCAATGAGATCACCAATTATTTCGAAGTAGGAGAGATGGGTATCGAACATGCACTGCTTCCCGAGAAAGGACTTACCGTAGCCGGAGATGTGATCATCGGTGCGGATTCCCATACCTGTACTTACGGTGCGCTGGGTGCATTTTCCACCGGTGTGGGAAGCACGGATATGGCAGCCGGTATGGCTACCGGCAAGGCATGGTTCAAAGTACCTGCGGCGATCAAATTCAATCTGACCGGCAAACCCGCAGAATGGGTCAGCGGTAAGGATGTGATCTTACATATCATCGGCATGATCGGTGTGGACGGTGCACTGTATAAGTCTATGGAATTTGTGGGAGACGGTATTGCTAATCTGTCCATGGATGACCGTTTCACCATTGCCAACATGGCTATCGAAGCCGGCGGTAAGAACGGTATTTTCCCTGTGGATGAGAAGGCTATTGCTTACATGAAAGAGCATTCAAAACGCCCCTATAAGGTATTTGAAGCAGATCCGGATGCACAGTACGATGCAGAATATACCATTGATCTGAGCACTTTACGGCCTACCGTGGCATTCCCTCATCTGCCGGAGAATACACATACTATCGATGAGATCCACGAGATGGAGCCCATCGCCATTGATCAGGTAGTGATCGGATCCTGTACCAACGGACGTATTGACGATCTGCGCACCGCAGCGAAGGTGCTTGCAGGCAGACATGTGGCAAAGGGCATGCGTTGTATCGTGATCCCTGCCACCCAGTCCATCTACATGCAGGCGATGGAAGAGGGACTTCTTAAGACCTTCATCGAAGCGGGAGCAGTGGTAAGTACACCTACCTGCGGCCCCTGCCTTGGCGGATATATGGGTATCCTGGCGGAGGGAGAGAGATGTGTCTCCACAACCAACCGTAATTTCGTGGGACGTATGGGACATGTAAAGAGTGAGATCTATCTGGCGAGTCCCGCAGTGGCAGCAGCCAGCGCCATCACTGGCAAGATTTCCTGCCCCTGTGAACTCAAATAAAATAAAAGAGGTAATAGAAAATGAACAACGCAAAAGGAACGGTTTTTAAATTCGGAGATAACGTGGATACCGACGTTATCATTCCCGCAAGATATCTGAATTCCTCCGATCCCGCAGAACTGGCTACCCACTGCATGGAGGACATTGATAAGGATTTTATCAAAAATGTGAAAAAAGGTGACATTATCGTAGCGGAGAAAAACTTCGGCTGCGGCTCCTCCAGAGAGCATGCCCCCATCGCCATCAAGGCGGCAGGCGTCAGCTGCGTCATCGCAGAGACCTTTGCCAGAATCTTCTACCGCAATGCCATCAATATCGGGTTGCCCATCATTGAGTGTCCAGAGGCATCCCGCAAGATCAACAATGGCGATGAAGTCGAGATAGACTTCAATACCGGCTTGATCAAAGATCTCACCACCGGCGAGAGCTTCCAGGGACAGGCATTCCCCGAGTTCATGCAGAAGATCATTGCCGCAGAGGGATTGATCAACTATATCAACAGCCAAAAATAGAAACAGCTTTTCAGCTTACAAAAATACCTCCCTGTTACCGTTTCCGGAATACAGGGAGGTATTTTTAAATTCCAGTCTTATGAAGTTAAGCTTTTTTATTGATCATGGCACGTTTTCTCAGGGTCGGATCCAGGATCTTCTTACGGATACGAAGGTTTGTGGGAGTTACCTCCAACAGTTCGTCGGTATCGATGAAGTCCAGAGCCTGCTCCAGAGACAGGATCCTGGGCGGTGTCAGACGCAGAGCTTCGTCGGCGCTGGAGGAACGGGTGTTGGTCAGCTGCTTTTTCTTGCAGACATTGATCTCGATGTCCTCACTGCGGCCGGTCTGACCGATGACCATACCGGAGTATACTTTCTCGCCGGGTCCGATGAAGAGAGTACCGCGTTCCTGTGCATTGTACAGACCGTAGGTGATAGATTCACCGGATTCGAAAGCGATCAGGGAACCCATCTTACGATACTGGATATCTCCCTTGTAGGGACCGTAGTCATCGAATACGGTGTTCAGGATACCGTTACCCTTGGTGTCGGTCATGAACTCGCCACGGTAACCGATCAGTCCTCTTGCGGGGATGGAGAACTCCAGACGGGTGTAAGTGCCGCCGGAGATGGAACCCATGTTGCGAAGCTCACCTTTCCGCTGTCCCAGCTTCTCGATGACAGCACCGGCAAACTCGTTGGGGACATCGATATAAGCCAGCTCCATAGGCTCTAACTTTTTACCGTTTTCATCGGTATGATACAGAACCTCTGCCTTACTTACGGCGAATTCGAAACCTTCACGACGCATATTCTCAATCAACACGGACAGATGCAGTTCACCACGGCCGGATACTTTGAAACGGTCGGGAGAATCGGTCTCTTCCACACGTAAGGATACATCGGTATTTAACTCGCGGAACAGTCTGTCACGCAGGTGACGGCTGGTAACGAATTTACCCTCCTGGCCTGCCAGAGGAGAATCATTTACCATGAACTGCATGGCGATGGTGGGCTCACTGATCTTCTGGAAAGGAATGGGTACCACATTTTCCGGAGAGCAGATGGTGTCACCGATGTGAAGCTCGCTGATACCGGAGATGGCAACGATGGAACCGATGCCTGCTTCCTTGACTTCTACTTTATTCAGACCGTCGAACTCATACAGCTTGCTGACCTTGGTCTTGATGATCTTGTCGGGGTTGTGGTGGTTACAGATGACCACATCCTGATTCACACGGATGGTACCGTTGTCTACCTTACCGACACCGATACGTCCGACATATTCATTATAATCGATGGTACTGATCAGTACCTGGGTAGCTGCCTCGGGGTCACCTTCGGGAGCGGGAATGTAGTTGATGATGGTCTCGAACAGAGGCTCCATATCAGTACCCATCTCGTCGGCATCCAGGGAAGCAATACCTGCCTTGGCGGAAGCGTACACAAAAGGACAGTCTAACTGGGAATCGTCCGCATCCAGCTCTAAAAACAGCTCCAGTACTTCGTCTACGACTTCATCGGGTCTTGCTTCGGGTCGATCGATCTTGTTGATACATACGATAACGGGAAGCTTTAATTCCAGAGCCTTACGGAGTACGAATTTGGTCTGGGGCATAGCACCTTCGAAAGCATCTACTACCAGGATAACACCGTTTACCATCTTCAGGACACGTTCTACTTCGCCGCCGAAGTCTGCGTGACCCGGGGTGTCGATGATGTTGATCTTGGTACCCTTATACATAACAGCAGTGTTCTTGGACAGAATGGTGATACCACGCTCGCGCTCGATATCGTTGGAGTCCATGACACGCTCAGCAACTTCCTGATTTTCACGGAATACACCGCTTTGTTTTAACAGCTCATCCACCAAGGTAGTTTTACCGTGGTCTACGTGAGCAATGATTGCAACGTTTCTGACATCTTCTCTTTTTTGTCTCATAAAAATCCTTGCCTTTCTAAAAATGCGTGCAGCTGATTTATCCTTTTTTCAAACTGTTTCAGTATAGCACTTATCATTTCCGGACGCAAGAAAAAACCGTGTAAAATCAACGTTTTTGGTGGTTTCTAACAACTTTTGGGCGGTATTTGCATTTTTATGCGATGGGTTTTAGTACTCAAACGATAAAAAATAGAGTATAAATAGTAGTGCAATACATAAGGATTGTTGTAGAAGAGTCAGAAGATGTAGAAGGGAGAACAAAAATGACAGATAAGGTTATTGAAAACAATCAGGTAACGGTGATGGGGGAAGTGGTAAGCGATTTTTCCTACAGCCATGAGATCTACGGGGAAGGATTCTACATGGTGGACTTAAGGTGTACGAGACTGAGTGACAGCTTTGACATCATACCGGTGATGGTCTCGGAGAGACTTTTAGATGTGACAGCGAGCTATATTGGAATGCTTTTGTGCGTTAATGGGCAGTTTCGGTCCTATAACCGTCATGAGGAGCGTAAGAACAGACTGGTATTGTCTGTGTTTGCCAGAGAGGTGAAATTTATTGAGGAGATGGAAGAAAGTTCCAAGACGAACCAGATCTATCTCGATGGATATATATGTAAGGAGCCGGTATACCGCAAGACACCGTTAGGAAGGGAGATCGCAGACCTGCTGCTTGCCGTGAACCGCCCTTACGGCAAGTCTGATTACATTCCCTGCATCTGCTGGGGACGCAATGCACGCTATGCAGAACATTTCAAAGTGGGCGAGCGCTGTGCTATCTGGGGACGGATCCAAAGCCGTGAATATATGAAGAAACTGGATGAAGAAAATGTGGAGAAACGTGTCGCATTCGAAGTGTCCGTCAGCAAACTGGAGCTGTTGGAGGAAGCCCGGGAATCCATAGTCTGACGACAAACGATTGCAAAAATTTACAATATATGGTATAAAGAAATGCATAAGTAACTGACAACTGCGGACAGCTATCTGCCGCAAACGCAGATAGACCATGAGGTGTGTAATGGCAGAAGGATGCATCTATATTTATACCGGCGATGGCAGAGGCAAATCACCGGCAGCGATCGGAAGAGCAGTACAGGCAGCAGTAGAGGGGAAGAGAGTTGTTATGATTCAGTTCCTGAAGGGAAAGGGACTGGAGGATTCGGATTTCCTGCGCAGGATGGAACCGGAGATCAAATTGTTCCGTTTCGAAAAATCGGACAGCAATTTTGTAGAATTGCCGGAGGAGAAGAAGCAGGAGGAAATCCAGAACATCCGTAACGGAATCGGCTTTGCTAAAAAGGTGCTGACCACCGGAGAATGCGATCTGCTGATCTTAGATGAAGTGCTGGGACTGGTGGAAAAGGACATCATTACAGTGGATACTCTGAAGACACTGTTGGAATGCAGAGGAGATACGGATGTGATCCTGACAGGAATCACTTTGAACGATGAAATATGCGTTCTGGCAGATGAAGTATCCAGGATCGAGACCGTAAAATTCAAGGTCTGGGATTGACAGTCACATGGGTTAATGCTATCATAAAATTATATTTAAGAAGATAGAGGTTGCGTTTTTCAAGAGTATTTTTTCGGAGGTAACAGGTACCGTTGAGGGAAGAAGAAAGGGGAACACGCCGAAAGATAAGGTATCCTGTATATTGTTATCTTGGGCATACGTTTAAGAAGCGTATGACTGTCATCTCGTAAGCAGATGGGGCGCTATCAAATAAGCTTGGATAATCAGCGCCGGCGCCATTGTGCGCTGGCGTTTTGCAAATGGAGGAAACATATGGCTATTTTTAAAGGAGCAGGCGTGGCAATCGTCACACCCATGAACGAAGACGGATCTGTCAACTATGAGAAATTCGGTGAACTGATCGAATTCCAGATTGCAAACGGCACAGATGCCATTATCGTATGCGGTACTACAGGAGAGTCCTCAACGTTGACCCATGAGGAACATCTGGATACCATCAAATACTGTGTAGACAAAGTAGCGAAGAGAATCCCCGTAGTGGCCGGTACCGGTTCTAATTGTACCGATACCGCAGTATATCTGTCCCAGGAAGCGGAAAAATACGGTGTGGACGGCATCCTGCTGGTAAGCCCCTATTACAATAAAGCAACCCAGAAGGGATTGTATCGTCACTTCAAGACCGTTGCGGATTCCGTGAAGGTTCCTGCTATTCTGTACAACGTGCCCAGCCGCACCGGCTGCAATATCCTGCCGGAGACTGTGGTGAAGCTGTGTAAGGATGTAGAGAACATCGTAGGTGTCAAGGAAGCCAGCGGCAATATCAGCCAGATCGCACATCTGGCAGCTATCGGTCAGGGCGTCGTGGATATCTATTCCGGCAATGATGATCAGATCGTACCTATTCTGTCTCTGGGCGGTATCGGAGTTATCTCCGTGCTTTCCAATGTAGCACCTACACAGACTCACGAGATCTGCCAGAAGTTCTTCGACGGAGATGTGGCAGGCAGCCGTCAGATGCAGCTGGATGCTATGGATCTGTGCAATGCACTGTTCTGCGAAGTGAACCCGATCCCGGTGAAGACAGCACTGAATATGATGGGAATGGGAGCCGGAGCGTTCCGTATGCCTCTGTGCGAAATGGATGAGGCAAATGCCAAGAGGCTTGAAAAAGCCCTGAAGGATTATGGTATCCTGTAGGCTGGAAATGAAAAAGCAAGAGTGGAAGAATCCCGCCTGTGAAATTTTTATCATAGGCGGGATGTTTTTAAGTATATAAGAATATTAAGATAGGAGAGAACAAAATGATAAAAGTAATCATGCATGGATGTAACGGAAAAATGGGACAGGTGATCAGCGGACTGATCGCGGCAGATCCCGATATGGAACTGGTGGCGGGAATCGATGCCAGAGACGATGGACACAATCCTTATCCTGTATTCACGGATATTGCAAAATGCGATGTGGCTGCAGATTGCATCATTGATTTCTCTGCGGCAGTAGCAGTAGACAAGCTGTTAAATTACTGCGTAGAGAAGAAAATCCCCTGCGTGCTGTGCACCACCGGCCTGTCCGAGGCACAGCTGGCGAAAGTAGACGAAGCAGCGAAAAAGGTGGCTATCTTAAAATCCGCCAATATGTCCCTGGGTATCAACCTGATGTTAAAACTGTTAAAAGAAGCAGCCGGAGTGTTGGCACCTGCGGGATTTGATATTGAGATCGTAGAAAAACATCATAACCTGAAACTAGACGCTCCCAGCGGCACCGCACTGGCACTGGCGGACTCCATTAACGAAGAATTCGATAACGAATACGAATACGTCTACGACCGCAGTACACGCAGAGAACGCAGACCCAAGAAAGAGATCGGTATCAGTGCCGTCAGAGGCGGTACCATCGTCGGCGACCATGACGTCATCTTCGCCGGAGCAGACGAAGTCGTAACCTTCTCCCATACCGCCTACTCCAAAGCTGTCTTCGGCAAAGGTGCTGTACAGGCTGCTAAATTCCTGGCAGGCAAACCCGCCGGCATGTACAATATGTCAGATGTGATCGATGCAGCAATGTAATCAGTATATTGCTGAATTTTTCAAGAAACCAGTGGGACACATTGGGGTAAGGACAAGCAGACTCTAAGCAACCGTCGGTACTTAGCGGGCGTACTTTGACCGCTTATGTACCGTTACGGTTAAGCGTCCGAAGCGAAAGCGGGTCTGCGGTTCTTGCTCCAATGTGGACCACGGGGACAGAGAAAGGCGAACTTCATGAACGAAATGGAACAGAAGGTCTTAAAGACGCTCTCTCACCAGTACAAAACACAGGCGGCAGCCGCTACAGAGATCATCAATTTGCAATCCATTCTGAACCTGCCTAAGGGAACGGAACATTTTCTGACGGACATTCACGGGGAATATGAACAGTTCAACCATGTCCTGAAAAACGGCTCCGGTTCCGTGCGCCGTAAGATCGACGAGGAATTCGGCAACACCATCAGCAGTAAGGATAAAAAAAGTCTGGCCACTCTCATTTATTATCCGGAGAGCAAGCTGGAGATTGTTGAGAGAGAAGAGGACAATCTGGAAGACTGGTACAAAATATCCCTGCACCGGCTGGTACAGGTCATTAAGCGTGTCTCTTCAAAATATACAAGATCCAAGGTCAGAAAAGCATTGCCGAAGGATTTCGCCTATGTCATCGAAGAACTGATTACGGAAAAGGAAGAAATTCAGGATAAAGAAGCATACTATAATGAGATCATCCATACCATCATCCGGATCGGCAGGGCACCGCAATTTATCATCGCATTAAGCCATCTGATCCAGCGCCTGGTCATTGATCATCTGCATATCGTGGGAGATATTTACGACAGAGGCCCAGGGCCTCATATTATTATGGATACACTATGCCAATACCATTCTGTAGATGTACAGTGGGGGAACCATGACATGGTGTGGATGGGTGCAGCGGCCGGAAGCCTGGCCTGTATCGCCAATGTGATACGGATGTCTGCCAGATATGGCAACCTGGCAACCCTGGAGGATGGCTACGGCATTAACCTGCTTCCACTGGCCACCTTTGCACTGGAAACCTATGAAAATACTGACTGTGATGCATTTGCCATAAAATTCAATACAGATTATAACACCAAAGATCTGGGACTGGATACGAAAATGCATAAAGCCATTGCCATTCTACAGTTCAAACTGGAGGGACAGCTGATCATGCGGCACCCGGAATTCCACATGGAGAGTAGGATGCTGCTGGATAAAATAGATTTTCAGAAAAAGACGGTCTGCGTGGATGGAAAAACCTATCCTATGAAGGATGTGGATTTTCCTACGTTGGATCCGGAACACCCCTATGAACTCACCGAGGAAGAGAGCAAGGTCATGCTGCGTTTGCAGCAGGTGTTCATGCGCTGTGAAAAATTACAGAGACATGTAAAATTCCTCTATTCCAAAGGCGGAATGTATAAGATCTACAATGGAAATCTGTTATATCACGGTTGTGTGCCTCTGAATCCGGACGGAAGCTTCAAACAGGTGGAAATCTGCGGAAAAGAATATTCCGGGAAAGCGCTGTATGATATTTTGGAATACCATGCCAGAAGAGGTTATTACGCCAAGGATGCTAAGGAACGTGCGTTAGGACAGGATATGATCTGGTATATCTGGGCAGGCCCCGGCTCCCCGGTATTCGGCAAGGCCAAAATGGCTACTTTCGAACGTTATTTTCTGGAGGATAAGGAAACACATATAGAAGAAAAAAACAGTTATTATAAGCTGTTGGAGAATGAGGAAGTCATAGGCAGTATTCTGGAAGAGTTCGGCCTGGACAAGGCGGATGCACACATCGTGAACGGCCATGTTCCCGTAGAGCAGATTCACGGAGAGTCACCCATCAAATGCGGAGGAAAGCTGTTGATCATTGATGGGGGATTTTCCAAGGCCTATCAGAAAAAGACGGGAATCGCCGGATATACCCTGGTATGCAATTCCCGGGGAATGCGTCTGGTGGCCCATGAACCTTTTGAATCTACAGAAGCGGCTATTTTAAAGGAGTCAGATATTTTCTCGGATTCCATTGTAGTGGAGAATTTTTCCCGGAGAAAAATGGTGGCGGATACCGATACCGGCAAGGAAATCCAGGAGAATATCTTCTATCTGGAAGAACTCCTGGAAGCTTACCGGGAAGGTACGATCATGGAAGAAGTCTGAGTTATCGCTGATCGGTTCCGGTGGTAGCGTTATCATTGCCTACCAGATCGTTCGTGATATCGGATATACCGTTTGCAGCATCATCCACGATATTGCCTACCGTATCACCGGCTTCATCTACCGCATTGCCGGCGTTATCCAGCATGGAATCATTCTCGGATACTGTATTACCGTTGCCGTTGGTATCACCCATGTTGTCTGTGGCAGAGGTGCCTTTCTCCACGGGCGGCGTAACCGTACTCTCCGGAGTGGCAGCCATGCTGCTGCCATTTCCGTTGCCGTTTCCTTTGTTCGTACCGCAGGCTGTTGTCATGCACAGGTAAACAGTGAGGATTCCAAACACCAGTAACTTTTTACTTAACTTGGATTTTGCGCTATTTTTCATAATGTCCTCCATTTCAAAATGTCCCATTGCGGGAATGTTCTATCCGGACAGAAATGACCGGTTTAAGGGTAGTATGTGAGGATTTGGGAAAAATATACGTATGGATTCCAAAACAGACAGATGCAGAGGTGTCTGCAGAAATGAGGAAATAAATGGAATTTCGGCCCTGTATTGATATTCATAATGGAAAAGTAAAACAGATCGTCGGCGGAAGTCTGAAAGACAGCGGCGATCAGGCACAGGAAAATTTTGTGTCGGAGCAGGATGCAGCCTTTTACGCAGCACTTTATCAAAAAAATAAGTTAAAAGGTGGTCATATTATTCTGTTAAATTCCTATGACAGTCCCTACTATGAGGAGACCAGAAAACAAGCATTGGCAGCTTTACAGGCGTATCCGGGAGGATTGCAGGTGGGAGGCGGTATTACTCCGGAAAATGCAGGAGATTATCTGAATGCCGGTGCTTCTCATGTGATCGTGACTTCCTATGTATTCAGAGAGGGCAGGATCGATTATGACAGACTGGAACGACTGGTATACGCGGTGGGTAGAGAACGGCTGGTGCTGGATGTCAGTTGTAAACGTGTGGGAGAAAAGTATCTCGTGGTGACGGATCGCTGGCAGAAGTTGACGGAAGAGATCGTGAATGAGGCGCTGCTGGAAAAGCTGTCAGCATATTGCGGGGAATTTCTGATCCATGCGGTAGATGTGGAAGGGAAGGCCCGGGGGATCGAACAGGATCTGGTAAAGAACCTCGGAGGTTACACCGGGAATCCCGTCACATATGCGGGTGGTGTCCATTCCATGGAAGATCTGCTCCTTCTGAAGGAATTGGGACGAAACCGGATGAATGTGACCATCGGAAGTGCACTGGACCTGTTCGGAGGCAGTATGAAGTGGAAAGACGTACTGAAGATATGCAGCGAGGAAGTTTAATGAATATAAAAATGCCGCAGGCAAATAATGTCTGCGGCATTTTGTACGCTGTAGTTTTATAAAATTAAAGCTTGGTTACGTTAACAGCCTGGGGACCCTTTTCACCATCTACGATATCGAAAGAAACGGCTGCTCCTTCCTCCAGAGTCTTGTAACCATCCATGTTCAGTCCGCTGTAATGTACAAATACATCCTTGCCGGATTCATCAGAGATGAAGCCATAACCCTTCTGATTGTTAAACCACTTTACGGTACCTTTGTTCATAATACATACCTCCAAAAATCACTTTTCTAACAGATGTGCTGTCGATCTTCCCGACAACAGCATAAGAATAGCACAGCCCATATAAAAAGTAAATATAGTATTATTGAATTTGCACAAAAAATATGGGAAATTCCCTTGCAAATAGAGATAAATGAAAGAAAATATTGGGAATTTATTACAAAATTGTTAAGAAATGATTGCTGTAAGGGATTTCATGTGATAGAATGGAGTGATATTTATCGGAGGTGACTCTATGAAAGAACGTAAACACAAGCGGAAACTGAACCATGTGCTGATCCTTACATCCGATGCAGCAGATGCAAATGTAAAGCAGTTTCGGATACGGGCATGGCTCGTGGAAGTAATTGTAATTATGCTGTGTATACTCATTGGCGGAGTGATCGGCTATTTTATCTATGAAGGTCAATTATGGGAAAATGCCGGCAGACGAAGCCATGAACAGGTGGTAGCCCTGGAAGAGGAAAACAAGACACTGGCGGAGCAGAACAGCAAGTTGGAGTCTCAGGTAACGGAACAGGCGGAAGAAATCCAGATACTGAGTGATACCGTAAGCCAGAAGGTGCAGAGTGAGAACGAGTTGTCGGCGACCCTGGAGAAGCAGAGTCTTCCTACGGAATTCCCGCTGACCGGTTCGGCATCTATGGAAGAAGTAACGGAGGGTGAGCCTATGTGCATTTTCCATGCATCGGTAGGCACTACGGTGGTTGCAGCAGCAAGCGGTACGGTAATGGCAGTGAATGATGATGAGACCTATGGACACAGTGTGTGGGTGGATCATGGTAACGGATATATCACAATCTATCGGAATAAGGGAGATGCCACAGTAGCTGCCGGAGATTCCGTGGTGCAGGGGACGACTCTGTTTGTGATAGGAGAAGATAATGCGGATCTGGGTTACCAGATGCAGAAGGACGGAAGTTATATCAATCCTATAGATATGTTGGCGATCAGCGGCTGATTGCAGAAAGGTTTGGAAAATACATGTTAGGTAAAAAGAGTACAGATACAAAAATAAATACACTGATCGGTGCAGGTGCGGAGTTGAGTGGTGATTTTACGCTGGATGGCTCTGCAAGAATTGATGGTAAGATCGGCGGCAATGTAACGGTAACGGGCAGTCTGATTCTTGGCGCCGGTAGTGTGGTCACCGGAGAAGTACAGGCGGCCTCCGTACTGATCGGCGGAGAAGTGACCGGAAATATTACGGCTCCGGAGAAGGCAGAACTGACGGCTTCTGCGAAGGTACTGGGAGATATTGCCACCAAGGTCATTGTGATTGATGAGCATGCCATATTTCAGGGTAAGATCGATATGAACCAGGCGGTACCGGATAAAAAGGGAAAAGCGAAAGCAGCCAAAGCGACGCGTGTGGGACGTAAGAGTGCAAAGGCTGCAATTGCAGAAGCACTGAAAGAAGTGGAAGAGGAAGAAAAGAGAGAAAATCAGGAAAATACAGCAGTGCCGGAACAGACGCAAAATACGGTGGCAGAAGAAACAACAAAATAAGATACAAGAAAAAGACGTTGGGGATTATTTGCCAACGTCTTTTTTCTCCATACGTCCGAATACCAGTTCATAACCGTCATTGCCGTAATTCAGAGAACGATTCACTCTGCTGATGGTAGCGGTGGAGGCTCCGGTTTTCTCGGCGATTTCCAGATAAGTCTTGCCGTCCTTCAGCATGGCAGCTACTTCAAAACGCTGGGACAGAGACAATAATTCATTGACTGTACACAGATCTTCGAAGAAGCTGTAACATTCCTCCCGGGACTGAAGACACAATACTGCATCAAACAGAGAATCCACAGCATCCGTTTTGATTTTTTTATTCATGATCGACACACCTTTCCATAGTTGTAATCCGTACAACGCAACTATCTGTATTTTAGCATACTAAAGTTTTAAAGTAAAGGTGTGAAACAAAATAGTTATAAAATCTTCATAATTTCAAAAAGTGTTGAAAAGATGGAAGTGTTGACATGTAGTTTTGGATACTATATAATAGCCACATAGAGAAAACAAGTAGCTGCGAAACAGACAGCAGAGTGCGAAGCACGGCTATTTGTGCCGCAGGCGTCACAAAGTAGCCCTTATCGCAGAATCCAAATTAGAAATTTGATTCGCGATTCCTTCGACGAAAGGAATCGTCTGCGGAATGGAGATTAGTATGGCAACAACAGAAGAATTACTTCAGACGATTTTACAGAGCCTGGAGAAAGTGGAATATATCAAATCAGAAGACATTCCGAATATTGATCTGTATATGGATCAGGTACTGACTTTTATGGATCGCAAGCTGCGTTCGGCAGTACGCCCGCAGACCGAGGACCGCGTCCTGACCAAGACCATGATCAACAATTATGCAAAAAACGATCTGCTTCCTCCTCCGGTGAAGAAGAAATATTCCAAGGAACATGTTCTGATGCTCATTTTCATCTATTACTATAAGGGCGTGATTCCCATGAATGAGATTCATACGCTGTTGCAGCCGATCACCGATCATTATTTTCAAAATGGACAGGCATTTGACCTGGAAAGCGTATATAAAGAAGTCGTATCTTTGGAAAAGGAACAGCTGGAGGACTTAAAAAAAGACGTAGTGGACAAATTTCGCAGAGCAGAGAATTCCTTTACGGAGACCTCCGGAGAAGAACGAGAATTCTTACAGAAATTTGCCTTGATCTGTCTCTTAAGTTTTGATGTCTACATGAAGAAAATGATCGTGGAACAGCTTGTAGCGGAACTGGCAAACGATGCGAAAGCCAGGGAGCCCGAAAAGGAAACCCACAAGAAAAATAAAGAGAAATAAAAATAAGTAGCAAAATCAGAAACAGGAAAAATTTTATGAAAGCATTTATGGATCTTCATACGCATTCTCTGGCAGCAGGGCATGCGTATAGTACTTTATTAGAAAATATTGACGCTGCACTGGCAGTCGGGATCAGATACCTGGGAATGAGTGAACATGGTCCCATCTCTCCCGGAGGACCGCATGAGTTCTTTTTTAGCAATTATAAAGTGATTCCCAGAGAGTATGACAGAGAAGAGGTTAGCGGCAGAGTGGTACCGGTGACAGGTGGAAGGCTCCATCTTTTGTGTGGTGTGGAAGCCAATATCTGTGACACGGACGGTAAGCTGGATCTGGAGGAACGTTATCTGCAGAAGATGGATTATGCGCTTGCCAGCATTCATCCTTTTGCTTTTACTGCGGGAAGTCGTAAGGAGAATACGTTAGCTTCCGTGAGAGCATTTCAGAACCCTTATGTGAAAATACTGGGACATCCCGATGATGGCAGATTCCCTTTAGATTACGAGGAACTGGTGCGGGAAGCAAAGCAGGCGCATGTTGCATTGGAAGTGAACAATTCTTCTCTAAATCCCCGGTCGTCAAGACAAGGCGGCAGGGAAAATATCATAGAATTGTTAAAGACTTGCATGAAATATGAACAGCCTGTTATAATGGGAACGGACAGCCATATGTGTTTTGCCATAGGAAAATTTGTCGAGACCGAACAGCTGATGAGGGAACTGGATTTCCCTACGGAGCTGGTGTTGAATTACGCCCCGGAGAATATTCATAAGCTGATCAACATCACACTGTAGCTGATACCACCCGGTGTTACCGGAATAAGAATACAGCCGGAGAAGGCACGCCCCGCAAGCGGGCAGATAGGAGAACAAATGAAAGACACAAATTGTGGATATTGTATGAGAGGGGAACTGTTAGATAAGTTCGGTATTTTCGTCTGTGACCTGAAGGTGAGCAGCCTGATCCTGTTCAAGGAACAGAGCCATCCCGGCAGATGTATCGTAGCATACAAGGACCATGTCAGTGAGATCGTGGACATCAGCGAGGAAGAGAGAAGATTATTTTTTGAGGATGTGGCGCATGCAGCGAAAGCCATCCATGCAGCATTCCATCCAGATAAGTTAAATTACGGAGCATACGGCGACACCGGCTGCCATCTGCACATGCACCTGTGCCCGAAGTACAAGGACGGTTTCGAGTGGGGCGGCACTTTCGAGATGAATCCCGGCAAGACCTTTTTGACGGATGCAGAATATCAGGAGATGATCGACAAGATCAAGGCGAATCTGTAAATACCCGGAACATTTTCCCCGGGATTACATAGAATAGATATGTAATCTCAGGGAGGATAAACAATTATGAAAACAAAGAAAGTAATGGCAGCGATATTGGCTGTACTGCTTGCGGCAGGTGCATTTACGGGCTGCGGCAATGCAGAACAGACGAACGGACCAAAGAAGACAAGAGTGGTGCTCAATGAAGTAGCCCACTCTCTTTTTTATGCACCGATGTATGTGGCTATCGAGGAAGGATATTTTGCCGATGCCGGGATCGACCTGGAGCTCGTAACGGGATTTGGCGCGGATAAGACTATGACAGCGGTGCTGACCGGTGAGGCGGACATCGGCTTCATGGGCAGTGAGAGCACGATTTACACCTATGCCGGAGGAACGGAAGACTATGTGGTGAACTTTGCCCAGCTGACCCAGCGGGCAGGAAATTTCCTGGTGGCGAGAGAACCTATCGATGACTTTTCGTGGGATATGTTAAAGGGTGCTATAGTCTTAGGTGGTAGAGCTGGCGGTATGCCGGAGATGGTATTTGAATATATCCTGGAGAAAAATAATATGGATCCGACAACGGATCTGTCCATCGACCAGAGCATTGACTTCGGTTCCACAGCAGCAGCTTTTTCCGGCGGACAGGGAGACTTTACCATTGAGTTCGAGCCGCATGCTACGCTGTTAGAGCAGAAGGGCGACGGCTATGTGGTGGCATCTTTAGGCGAGGAATCCGGCTATGTACCGTATACTTCTTTTTCTGCCAGGAAGAGTTATATAGAGAAAAATGCGGAGACGATCCAGGCATTTACCGATGCCCTGCAAAAAGGTATGGATTATGTGCAGGAGCACAGTGCGGAAGAAATCGCCAAATGTATTGCACCCCAGTTCGCAGAGACAGGGAGTGATACGCTGACAGCCATCGTGGCCAGATACCAGGAGCAGGATACCTGGAAAAAAGATCTGATCTTCCACAAAGATGCCTTTGATCTGTTACAGAATATTCTGGAGGACTCTGATGTACTGAAAGAGAGAGTGCCCTATGAAAAACTGGTAACCACAGAATTTGCTGAGAAAGCGGCGGCAAAATAAGGAAAACAAAAAGAGTGTCATAAAAATAGTTTAAAAAAGGAGGAGGATCAGACATCCTCCTCCTGAATGTGTATATTTTTAATAGCCCAGAGCTTTAATGCCTTGGCATTGGTACTGATCTTCTCGAGGGAATCCAGAATATCCTGAAATGCCGGACGCTCATCCTCAGAGATCACACCGTCTTCTGAGATAGCGATCAGGGAAGCGCGAAGCGTATCGATATCTTTTAAGGATCCCAGTACTTTCAGCGCCAGCCGGTCAAAGTCTACAATGTCTACCTCTGATACATTGTTGCGGCCTAAGGGACATTCTCTGGCACAGTAGGAATTGCACAGCTCCGGTGTATTATATGCCTCTGCCATAGCCTTGACTTCCTCCGGATAAGGGGCGATGGTATCCAGTTCGATCCTTGCCAGTCTAGTGCGGTCGATGCCTACCAGTTCAGCGGCCTTTTCCCGGCTGCTGAAGTCCGGATTTTCCTTGGCAGCTTCGCATCGTGCGAGATAGTACATATTATCAGCGGCTTTTGTAGCTTTTTTACCCATATTTCTTTTAATCCTTTTATAGTATAGTGTAATCAAACATCTCTAATATCATAGTTTAGTAGAAAAAAGACACATTGTAAAGGAAAAATGACGATATTTTACGAAAAGCAGTTGAGGGAATGTGTAAAATTTGCTAAAATATAAGAGATGTGAAAAAGAACAATTTTTCATATATTAAATGGAGGTGCGGTAATGGGTTTAATCAGAGCAGCAAAAGATGCAGTCAGCAGCATGATGGCTGACCAGTGGAGAGAGTATTTCTACTGTGATTCTCTTTCCAACGATGTATTGGTAGTAAAAGGACAGCAGCGAGTAACCAATGGACGTAACAGCAACACCAAGGGTGTGGAGAACATTATCTCCAACGGTTCCATCGTAGCAGTTAACGAAGGACAGTGTATGATCATTGTGGATCAGGGCGGAATCGTAGAGTTCTGTGCGGATGCCGGTGAGTTCGTATATGATTCTTCCACAGAACCCAGCTTGTTCTACGGCAATCTTGGCGAGAGCGTTAAGAATACGTTTTCCAATATTGGAAAACGTTTTACCTTTGGTGGTAATGCAGCGAAGGATCAGAGAATCTACTTCTTCAATATCAAGGAGATCATGAACAACCTCTTTGGTACGGCAAGCCCTATTCCGTTCCGTGTAATTGACCAGAATATCGGACTGGATCTGGATACCTCCTTACGTTGTAACGGTGAGTATTCCTTCCACCTGGTGGATCCTTTGTTATTCTATAAAAATGTATGCGGTAACGTAACAGAGTCCTATACCAGAAGCGAACTGGTAGCGAAGATGAAGGCAGAATTGTTGACCGCTCTGCAGCCTGCACTGGCTAAGGTTTCCGCACAGGGCGTACGTCCCAGTGAGATCCCTGCTCACACAGAAGATCTGACAGAAGCATTGAAGGAAGAGCTTTCCGATCTGTGGACCAAGCTTCGCGGTATCGAGATCGTTACCATTAATATCAATTCTGCGAAAATCCCTGATGAGGATGCAAAGACCATCGCAGATCTGCAGAGAACCGCTGTACTGCGCAATACCGGAATGGCAGCAGCTACCATGACCGCTGCACAGGCAGAGGCTATGAAGATGGCAGCATCCAACACCTCTACCGGTCCCATGATGGCATTTGCAGGCATGAACATGGCGAACATGGTAGGCGGTATCAATGCCGGACAGCTGTATCAGATGGATGCCCAGCAGAACAGTGGTATGCAGCAGGCACAGGCAGCACCCGCGCAGGGGCAGGCTCCTAAGATGCAGGCACCGGTACTTGGCTGGACCTGTAGCTGCGGCGCTACGGATAACCGTGGTAAGTTCTGCTCTGAGTGTGGAGCACCGAAGCCTTCGGACGCAGGCTGGACCTGCAGCTGTGGTGCAGTAAATCAGGGCAAGTTCTGTTCCGAATGCGGAGCAAAGAAGCCGGAAGGAGCACCGATCTATAAATGTGATAAATGCGGCTGGGAGCCGGAAGATCCTGCACATCCTCCTAAGTTCTGCCCGGAGTGCGGCGATCCTTTTGATGACAACGACAGAGTATAATACATACTCGTCAGAATATATTTACCGGAAACAGTACAGCAGATACCTTTATGATATCTGCTGTACTGAACTGTTATGAATGAAAAAGAAAGAGAAATGTAAATGAACGGAAGTCTGATCGCTATTATTGTTATACTGGTATTGTGTCTGGTACTGGCAGGGATCATTTATTATGCTTATTGCAGGATCCGTGAAAAATTACGGGATACATCCAGAATGTTATTCGGTACAGATTCCATGATCGAGGGCATGAAGCAGAGAGAAGCGGAAGTGGAGATGACACCGAAGTCCGTATCTTCCGCGACAAATCTGTATATGCCTTCTATTATGAGAGATTTTCCCGAGTTCCATTATGATGAGATGAAGAGCAGAGCGGAGAACGTGCTGACCTCTTATTTACAAAGTATTACCAGACAGAATCCGGCACTTTTGTCGGAGGGAACGAAAGAATTGAAAGAACAGCTCAGACTGCGGCTGGAGATGCTGCAGAACCAGTCACAGAGGGAGAGCTTTGAGAATATACATATTCACAGAACAGAGATACATCAGTACCGGAAGCAGAAAGGAAGACAGAGTATTGTCCTGCAGTCAGCCGTAGAATATATCCATGCGTTGAAAGAAAACGGTAAGCTTATCGGGGGCAGTGAAGAACGGAAAGAACAGGCAAAATACAATGTGGAACTGGTCTATATCCAGGATCAGGATATGGTCGAGAACCAGGAGGATGCAGGTCTGGCCCTGAATTGTCCCAATTGTGGTGCACCGCTTCCCGGACTTGGGGCAAAAAAGTGCATTTATTGTGATACACCTATTGTGGAATATAATCTGCGGATCTGGAATTTCAGCAGAGTGGAAGAAGCATAGAGAAGGCTGAGAGGGCTGTATGGACGAAAAAATAATAGGGTTAGATAAAAACAAAGATATAGACAGACGGCTGGAGGAAACAACGAAGGAACTGCAGCGGGAACGGGAAAAACTGATGGCTGTGATCCGGATGTCCGGCGATCTGATCTTTGAATATGATATCGCAAAGGATCAAATGCACTATGCAGGTCCGGAAGAAGGCAGTCTGTATTGCGGACAGATCACGGAAGGGTACACTGAGCAGCTCCTCAGGGAAGTGGACAACCGCACGGATGCAGTGGAACAGCAGCTTGCAGAAGCGTTGCACAGCGGCAAACCGGATATTTGTATTGAACTCTGCAAGACGGACGAGGAAGGTAATCCTCACTGGATGAAGGTCATCGGGCAGACTTTTTATAATGAAAAAAAAGAACCGGAACGTGTCCTGGGCAAGGTCTGTGATATTGATGCGCAGAAGAAAAAGGAAAGGGAACTACAGGAAAAATCACAAAGGGATTCCCTGACTGGACTTTTGAATCATTCCACCATCAAGCAGCAGATCACACACAGACTGCAGAAAATGAAACGGGGACAGGTGGGATACCTTATTGTTCTGGATGTGGATAGTTTTAAAAAAATCAACGATACAAACGGACATCTGTTTGGAGATGCGGTATTGTGTTCTTTTGCAGATGAAATGAATAAATTGTTTCCCGAGGCGCTGAAAGGCAGGATTGGTGGAGACGAGTTCGTATGCTATGTAGAGAATATGCCAAGAGAGGAACTGGAAGAGAAGCTTGGACAGTTGAATCGCTGTATGTCTGACCGCTATGATGATGATAAAACAGGACTGCATATCTCCTGCAGTCTGGGAGCTGCGGTTACGGATGGAACAGTGACAGACTATAATCTGCTGTTCCGGTGGGCAGATGCAGCCTTGTATCAGGTGAAGAGTCGGGAAAAGGGCGCTTATGATCTTCTGGAAGTCAAGGAGGGTGTGGCATTGCCCGGTCAAAGCTACCTGGACAGTGAGGAGAACAAAGAGGACGAGATCGTTCACAAGGAGGCACAGTTCGAGAGCGCGGAAGATCTGGTTCTGTTCTGCATGGACCTGTTGGAAAATGTACCGAATCTGACCAGTGCCCTGAAGGTGATCAGTGAACGTACCTGCAGTTTTTTCAATATGGATGATATGATATGTGTGGAAGTAAATGAGGCAGGACCGTCGATCCGTTATCAATGGAACCGGGAAGAAAAGAAAAATTTTGTCAAAAGAATACTGCACCCGGGAGTATTTGAATGGGACAGGATCCGGAAACGCGCAGACGAATCCGGTGCCGCAATTTACAGACAGTCGGAGACTCCGAATATCTACAAAGAAGAAGCGGAGTCTGTGATGATCGTAATGTCTACCGCTTCGAAGGGATTAAAGGCCAGTGTTATCTTCTCAGACCGCCATACAGACAGAACCTGGGAAGAGGAGAAAAATGCCCTGTGCAGAATATCCCATCAGATATTCAACAGGCTTCGCATGCTGAAAAATGCAGAAAAAGATCAAAGGGAACTGAACCGGAAACTGAATTATGATGCGCTGACCGGACTGCCGGTGTACAATAAGTTCGTAGACAAATTAGAAGCCTATATGGCAGCGAATGGAAAGACCGGATTATATTTTGTATCCTCTGACTTTTCTAATTTCCAGTATGTGAATGAAATGTATGGCTACGAGGTAGGCGACCGTATCCTGCATGATTTTGCCGTGGCATTACAGGAAAAATGTCAGGAAGGCGTATTGTTCTGCCGTGTAACCTCCGATCACTTTGTCGGTGTGCTGAAGGAAGATTCCGTGGAGGATGCCAGACAGGCGTACCTGACGTTTACGAATTCTTTTGTGAAGAGGATCAACAGCCGGTATGATCAGTGTAATCTGGTCATTGCCACCGGTTTGTATGAGATCACGGAGAATGACTGGTCGGTATCTTCCATGATGGACAATGCCAATGAGGCCAGAAAACAATGCAAGACGCAGAAGGTAGACAGTGCCGTAGAAATTTACACGGACAAGATCCGCAGAGATTTGGAGAATACCAGAACAATTGTATCCGGAATGGTAAGTGCCTATAATAATAAAGAATTCCATGCATATCTCCAACCTAAGGTATCTCTTCATACCGGAAAAGTAGTGGGAGCGGAAGCACTGGTGCGCTGGATAAAAGCGGATGGAACTATGGTAATGCCCGGAAAGTTTATAGATATTTTTGAGAGAAATGGGTTTATTACCAAGGTTGATTTCGCCATTCTGGATCAGGTCATGGAATATTTGCGTGATGCCCTGGCACAGGGAGAAGAAGTGGTGCCGATCTCTGTTAACTTCTCCAGACGTCATAATGAATATGCGGATTTTGTGCCGAATATCTTAAAGCGCCTGAAAGACTATAAGGTACCCAGCGATCTGCTGGAGGTGGAAGTGACGGAGTCAGTATTTATGTCGGATCTGAATAAGCTGACCAATAATCTGGAAACCCTCAGGGACAGAGGAGTGGAGATCTCTGTCGATGATTTCGGAAGTGGATATTCTTCGCTGAATCTGTTATCCAAGGTGGCTGTGGATACGGTAAAACTGGACAAGCAGTTCCTGGATGATACCATGAACAGCGAACGGGAAGAAACCGCATTGACAATTATAAAATATCTGACTAAAATGTTAAGACATCTCGGCTTTAAAGTACTGGCAGAGGGTGTGGAGACCAGTGAACAGCTGGAGATGCTCCGGCTGGCGGATTGCGATATCGTGCAGGGATATTTTTATGCAAAACCAATGCCGATCGGGGAATTCAGAACTTTTTTACAGGAATTCAATGAAAGGGATAATTAGTCATACATGAGCATTTATGATACTTTGAATAAAGAACAAAAAGAAGCGGTGCTTCATACGGAAGGACCGCTCCTTCTGTTAGCGGGTGCCGGAAGCGGCAAGACCCGTGTCCTGACTCACAGAGTGGCATATCTGATCGATGAGTTGGGAGTGAATCCATGGAACATTCTTGCCATTACCTTTACCAATAAGGCGGCACAGGAGATGCGGGAACGTGTGGACCAGATCGCCGGTTTCGGCGCGGATCAGGTATGGGTAGCTACTTTCCATGCCACTTGCATGAGAATCCTCAGAAGACATATTGACAGACTGGGATATGATACGAATTTTACGATCTATGATACAGACGATCAGAAGACCGTGATCAAACAGGTCTGCAAACGTCTGAACATCGACACAAAGATGTATAAGGAGCGGACGCTGCTGTCTGAAATATCTTCTGCCAAGGACGAACTGGTGGATGTGCGGGAATTCGAGGTCAAGTCCGTAGGCGATTATCGCAAAAGTGTGACGGCAAAGGTTTACAGAGAATATCAGGACACACTGAAGAAGAGTAATGCATTGGATTTTGATGATATCATTGTGAAAACGGTGGAGCTGTTCAAAAGCTGTCCGGAGGTACTCTATAACTATCAGGAGCGCTTCCGATACATTATGGTGGATGAGTACCAGGATACGAATACAGCGCAGTTTGAACTGATCCGGCTGCTGGCGGACGGCTACCGCAATCTTTGTGTCGTGGGTGATGATGACCAGTCCATTTACAAGTTCCGTGGTGCCAATATCCGTAATATTTTAGATTACGAGAAGATATATCCGGATGCAAAAGTGATCAAGCTGGAGCAGAATTACCGTTCCACACAGAATATTCTGGATGCGGCAAACGCGGTGATCCGCAACAACAGAGGCCGTAAAGAGAAGGCACTGTGGACGGAAAAAGGAGCAGGCAGCCGAATACATTTCAGACAATTTGACAATGCTTATGAAGAGGCGGAATACATCGCAGACGATATTTCTGATAAAGTGAACAAAAATGGAGTTGCCTATGCGGATTGTGCAGTACTGTACCGTACCAATGCCCAGTCCAGACTTTTAGAAGAACGTATGGTGGTGGAAGGAATTCCCTATCATGTGGTAGGCGGTGTGAACTTCTATGCCAGACAGGAGATCCGGGACATCCTGGCGTATTTAAAGACTATTGATAACGGCAGGGATGAAGTGGCTCTGCGCAGAATCATCAATGTGCCGAAACGGAGCATCGGTACGGCATCGCTGGAAAAAGTGGCGGATTATGCACAGATGAAGGATATCACGTTATTTGATGCATTGTGCGAGGCAGACCAGATCAGGGGACTGGGAAGAGCGGAAGCAAAGATCCGTGGATTCGTCAATCTGATCGAAGTGCTTCGCAGCGGATTGTCCTCCTATACACTGCCGGATCTGATCAAGTCCTTATTAGAACGGATCGATTATGCGGAATATCTGCGGGATCAGGATGAAGAATCCGCAGAGGACCGTCTCGGGAACGTAGATGAATTGATCACCAAGGCAGCAGTCTACGAGGAGACCCACGATGAGCCTTCTCTGTCGGAATTTTTGGAAGAGATCATGCTGGTAGCGGATATTGATAATGTGGAAGATGGCGATAACAGAGTGCTTTTGATGACTCTGCACAGTGCCAAAGGCCTGGAATTCCCGGTGGTCTATCTCGCCGGCATGGAGGATGGACTATTTCCCGGCTTTATGACGATCGCGTCCGATGATCCCTTGGAGATCGAGGAAGAGAGACGACTGGCTTATGTGGGAATCACCAGAGCCAAGGAGGATCTGACGCTGACCTGTGCCAGAAGCAGAATGCTCCGCGGTGAGACACAGTACAATCCCGTGAGCCGTTTTGTGCGGGAGATCCCGAAGGAACTTATGGATAATACCCTGCCGCAAAACAGAAGATACCGGGATGATGACCTGGAGGATTTTCAGACGAGAAGAGCCAATGAGGCAGCCCTTCGTGCCATGGGACTGGAAGCGATTGCAACTCCCCGGTCCGGAAACGGTTCGGGCAGCGGCTTCGGAGGCTATGGCAATACGGGATTTGATCCAAGACCCAAGGCAACCTTGAAACCCCGAGTTACGGCAAAAGCAGACAAACCTTATATTTCCAAGGGGATCAATGGACTCAACCAGCTGGCGGGACTTCAGAAAGGAACGGAATTCAAGGCACCGGATGCACTGGACTATACGGTAGGTGACAGAGTACGTCATATCAAATACGGTGAGGGCACGGTATTGAATATCGCGAGAGAACCCAGGGACTATAAGGTCACGGTGGAATTCGACCAGGCGGGGCAGAAGATCATGTATGCATCTTTTGCCAAGTTAAAACAGGTATAGTATTTTTTACGAAAATATGGTATTATATAAGGGAATGAAAACAATTGCTTTGCATCCGCAGAAAAGTCCGGATGCCGGAAAGGCAGGTAAATAATATGAACAGAATCGAAAATCTGGTAGACTTTGACAAATTAAACGAACTGAAAGTCAGCGAACTGAAGAAGCTTAATAAGCTTCTGGGTAAGGAAGTGGAAGAGAAGAAGGAGCGCAATGTTCTGGTATGGGTACTGGCGATCATCGGAGCCGTAGCAGCTGTTGCAGCTGTAGCTTATGCCGTATATCATTTCTTCTTTGCACAGGATTATCTGGAAGACTTCGAGGATGATTTCGAGGACGAAGCAGATGACGTGGAAGAGGATGACGACGACTTCTTCGAGGATGAAGGAGAGAACTAACCCATGAAAAAAGGACAGGTATATGAAGGATCTGTTGTAAGGGTCGATTTTCCCAACAAAGGGATCGTCTGTGTGGGAGAAGAGACTGCTGTAGTCAAGAACAGCCTGCCCGGACAGAAAGTCAAGTTCTCAGTGAATAAGGTACGCAAAGGGAAGGCGGAAGGAAGGCTTTTAGAGGTGACAGAGAAGTCACCTTTAGAAACCGGCCGGACGTGTTCCCTTTTTGGGTTGTGCGGTGGATGTACCTATCTGTCTCTGCCCTATGAAGAACAGCTGAAGGTCAAAGAAGAACAGGTAAAACGTCTGCTGGACAGCGTGTTAAACAAGCAGGAAGAAGTCTGGATTTTTGAGGGCATCAAGGGCAGTCCGAAGGCTTATGAATACCGCAATAAGATGGAATTTTCCTTCGGAGACGAGTACAAGGATGGACCGCTGGCACTGGGCATGCATAAGAGAGGCAGCTTCTACGACATTGTGACCGTAGCGGACTGTGAGATCGTGGATGCGGATTACCGCCTGATCTTACAGTCAGTGAGAGATTATTTTGCCCGGGCGAAGGTAAGCTTTTTCCACAGAATGAGCCATGAGGGGTACTTACGGCACCTGCTGGTACGCAAGGCGTCCCGCACCGGAGAGATTCTGGTGGCACTGGTGACGACCTCCCAGAATCCCTGGCAGGGAGAGACGGCGGTGGAAGGAAGCTTGGATGCGGATGCGCTGATCACGGGATTTAAGGATCTGTTGCTTTCCCTGGAACAGGATGGGAAGCTTGTCGGTAAATTCGCAGGAATCTTACATATCACCAATGATTCCATCGCAGATGTGGTGCAGAGTGATCATACGGAGCTGTTATACGGACAGGAATATTTTTATGAGGAACTGTTGGGGTTGAAATTCAAGATCTCCACATTCTCCTTTTTCCAGACCAACTCATACAGTGCGGAGGTACTGTACCAGACGGCGAGAGATTATGTGGGGGACCTGGGCGGCAGCGATAAGACCGTGTTCGACCTATACAGCGGCACCGGCACCATCGCACAGCTCATGGCACCGGCTGCCGGGAAAGTCATCGGTGTGGAGATCGTGGAGGAAGCCGTGGAGGCAGCAAAGAAAAACGCTGCAGCCAACGGCTTGGATAATTGCGAATTCATCGCCGGAGATGTACTGAAAGTACTGGATGAAGTGGAAGAGAAGCCGGACATGATCATCTTAGATCCCCCCAGAGATGGCATCCATCCCAAAGCACTGCCGAAAATTATAAAATACGCGGTGGATCATATCGTCTACATCTCTTGCAAACCCACCAGCCTTGTGAGAGATCTGGAGGTATTCTTAGAGAATGGCTACCGCGTGGACAAAGCTGTTGCCGTGGACCAGTTCCCATGGACCGCGAATGTGGAAACTGTAATTTTGTTGTCCCGAAAGGCTCCAGATGCCGAAATTAAGGTAAGATTGGATATGTCGGAATTAGACATAACAAGTGCAGAAAGCAAAGCAACATATAAAGAAATACAGGAATATGTAAAAAATAAATATGACCTGCATGTAACAAATTTATATATAGCACAAGTAAAACGTGAATTTGGAATTATAGAAAGAGAAAACTATAATACAGGTGAAGGCAAGGCAAAAGTGCCACAAGTAACAGCTGAAAAAAGGGAAGCTATTATAGATGCACTTAAATACTTCCAGATGATTGAATAAAAAAAGCTATACAGAAAAGAACTCCTTCGGGGGTTCTTTTTAATTTTTGGAAGAAAGTTGGCTTTTTTTTGGAAGATGTAAATATATGTTTTCCAAAATCAATTTTTGATACAGTTAGGACAACTTCCGCATAAAAAAGACAAGTGCAGGACTTAGAAAACATAAAGTGTCTTTTATAGCATAGGTGGAAGAAAGTTGCTATTTTTAATAATCACATATGTTTAATATGGAAATGAAGAAAATTTGACATCAGAAGAAATAAATGTAGAATAAAATCTATGGAGATGCGTACAGATGATGAAAATAGAAGAATTGTAACAGGGTTGACATTTAGAATAAAAATGAAGCCTAAAGAAGAAGCTGAAGATTATTTGTATGGTCTTTTTGATGATGAACTAATAGCAGAAAGAATGCGATTAAAAGCTATGAAAAAAAGGGTAAATGAAAATTTAGAAGAAAATAAAAAATTCAGAAGATATAAATAATACACCAAACAAAAATATTTAGAATGCCAGTGCTTTTTCTGGCTCGGTAAATTTTTTGTGCGGTAGACTGGGAATTGATGCATCAGCATCAAGGCGTGTGGCGCAAAAAAGATAATGCAAAAGGTGCGATTTTATGGTAAAATATTCTCTGTATATTTACATTTAGAATTGTACTTTGTGCATTTTATATAAATTGACAAAGGAGATAGTTATAGATGGCAAAAAAAGAAGTAAAGACAGATTTATGGGTATATGATTTATTAAAAGATGCAGAAATAGAATTAGATCCACAAGGAAGTTCTATAAAAGAAATAGATGATGCTTTAAAGACTGCCAGCAAAAAAGGAACAGGGCATGTAGGCTTTCCAGAATATGTTGGTGTTGTAAAGGATTTTATAATTGTTATAGAAGATAAGCCAAAAACAGACAAACATGTGCTTTTAGATGGTAGTGTTATCAGTTTAGAAACAAATGCAGTTGTAAATTATGCTATGAATGGAGCTTTATTTTATGCAAAGCATTTAGCAAAGAACACCACATATAAAAAGATAATTGCAATCGGGGTATCTGGAGATAAGAAGAAACACAAAATCAGTCCAATATATGTTGATGATACAGATTATTATAGAGAGCTTCCAGATGTAGAATCATTTATATCATTTAATGAAAAGAATATAGATGAATACTACACAAGAGAAATTTTAAAGGAAGATACAAACACAGAAAAAGAACTTGCTGAAATATTGAAAGATGCGGCATCATTACACGAAGATTTAAGAAATTATGGAAATTTAAAAGACATAGATAAACCTTTGGTTGTATCTGGAATTTTGCTTGCATTGAATGAAATTGAAAAGAAAAGTTTCAGTATAGATAATTTGGTAGGCGATACAGTAGAAACAGACGGACAGAAAATATATAAAGCTATTGAGTCAAATTTGAAACGTGTTAATGTGCAACCACAAGTCAAATTAGACAAGATTTTAAGCCAGTTTTCTATTATTCGTGATACACAGATATTAAATGAGATTAATGATACATTAGGTGAAACACCTTTAAAATACTATGCGAAATTCTTATATGAAAAGATTTTCAAGAGTATAAAATATACCAGCTCATCAGAAGATTATTTAGGTAGATTTTATGGCGAATTTATGAGTTATTCTGGCGGTGATGGTCAGACACTTGGAATTGTACTAACTCCAAAGCATATAACAGAATTGTTCTGTGAATTGCTTGATTTAAAGCCAGAAGATATTGTATTAGATCCTTGTTGCGGTACAGCTGGATTTTTAATTGCTTCAATGCATTATATGCTCAATGAAGTAATAACAACAAAGGGATTAAAAACAAGAGAAGAAATAGAAAAAGATCCAGATATTAACCACATTAGAAAGCATCAATTACATGGTATTGAATTGCAACCATATATGTTTACAATTGCAACAACAAACATGATTTTGCGTGGTGATGGTAAAAGCAATATAATTAATGAAAACTTTTTAAAACAAGAATCAGATAAATTACAGTTAAAGAGTCCAACCGTAGGAATGATGAACCCACCATATTCACAAGGTTCAAAGAAAAATTCTGATTTATATGAAATCTGTTTTACTGAGCATTTATTAGATAGTTTGGTTGAAGGTGGTAGATGTGCTGTTATTGTTCCACAATCATCTATGACAGGAAAGACCAAAGAGGAACAGGCAGTAAAAGAAAATATTTTAAAACATCACACATTAGAAGGTGTAATAACACTAAATAAAGACACATTCTATGGTGTTGGTGTAATGCCATGTATAGCGATTTTTACAGCAGGAGAACCACATCCAGCAAATAAAGAATGTAAGTTTATCAATTTTGAAAATGATGGATATAAGGTAGCACCACATATAGGACTTATAGAAACAGAATCAGCAAAAGACAAGAAGCAACATTTATTAGACGTGTGGTTTGATAGAATAGAAGCAGATACAAAGTTCTGTGTAAAAACAACCATAGAGGCAAAAGATGAGTGGTTACATAGTTTTTATTATTTTAATGATGAAATACCAACGGATGCAGATTTTGATAAAACAGTTGGTGACTATTTATCATTTGAATTTTCAATGATAATGCAAGGAAGAAAATATTTATTTGAGGATGAAGAATAAACCCAGATGAAAGGAAGATAATAAAATGAAATTATCTGATAAGGAATGGAAACCATTTTTTATTTCTTCACTTTTTCAAGAGCCAAAACGCGGGAAAAGAATTGTAAATGAAAATCATATAAAAGGTAACACGCCGTTGGTATCATCCGCAGGTGATAACAATGGTGTGACTGCTTTTATTGGAAATAAAGAAAAAGTTCGCATTTATGAAAAGTGTTTAAGTATAGCAAATGGAGGGGCATCAGCAGGAAGAACATTTTATGAACCATTTGAATTTATTGCATCTGACCATATTACACATTGTAAAAATGAAATATTAACAGAAAATCAATACTTGGCACTTGCTTCTTTGCTTTCTGGAAAACTTCCAGAAAAGTACAGTTTTAGCAGGGAAATTACAGATTATAGAATTTCAAGAGAAAAGATAATGTTGCCAGTAGATGAAGATGGTGAACCAGATTTTGAATTTTTAGAAAAGTATGTTGAAAAAAAAAGAAATTATTTAATTAATGAGTATACAGAATATGCAAAACAGAAGATTCAAAGTATTACCTATAAAGAAATAGAATCAATAGAAAATAAAGACTGGGAATCGTTTCCTTTTGTAAAAGTATTTAAAATTAAAGGTGGTTTTTATAATAAAAAGCCACCTATTGAATCAAATGGAAATATTCCCTTTATCGGCGCAACTGAAAATAATAACGGTATTACTGAATTTTATACAATGGAAAACATAGAAGAGAATAGTAAAACGGGTGCTTTGCCAAATGAGGCAATAGAGAAGAAAATATTTGAAGGTAATTGCATTTGCGTTACTAATAATGGTTCAGTTGGATTTGCATATTATCAACCATATCGTTTTACTTGTAGCCATGATGTAAACCCACTATATGCAAATGGTTATTCAATGAATGAATATTTAGCACAATTCCTTATAGGTGCAATAGAAAAACAAAAGGTGTGTTTTGCATATGTTCGTAAGTGGCGACCTAAAAGAATGGTAAAATCCAAAATACTGCTTCCAGTTAACAAACAGGGCGATCCAGACTATGAATATATGGAACAGTACATAAAAAATATAATGGTAAAAAAATATACAGATTATATTGGGTATGTGAAAAAATAGTTTCCAGAAATGGAAGCTATTTTTTTATATTATGGAGAAAAAACAATCATATTTCTTTTATACTACAGAAAGGAAGTATGATATATGGAATGGAAATATTTTCAAATAAAAGAGTTATTTAATGTAATAAAAGGAAAAGGTGATAAACAGAAAGATTTGCAAGAAGGTAATATACCATATGTGTCGGCAACAAATTCAAATAATGGAATCGAAACATTTGCAAAAAACAATTCAATGCATTCCAAAAATGCAATTACAATATCTGATTTTGGAAAAGTTTTTTTTCAACAAAACAGCTTTTCGGGAACGCATATTGTAGTTCTTGTTCCTAAAGCAGAAATTAATAAATATTCAGCATTGTTTATATGTGCTTGTATAGATAAAGCATTCAAAAACATTTTCTCATTTGGCTATGCTTGTGGAATAAATAGGGTTAAAAGCAGACAAATTAAATTACCGGTAAATGATGCTGGAAATCCAGACTATGAGTATATGGAACAGTATATTAAAAATATTGAATATAACAAAATGATTGAATATATGGCTTATATAGCATAAATGCAGGTTGAAATATACCTGTTTTTTTATACTTGAAAAACACCACAATATATAGTATTTTAGAAAATAGGTAAACCACAATATAGTGTATGAGATGCGGCAAGAAATGAAAGAAAAATATTTTGTTAGTAAAACATCATAAATGTAAAGTTGTCATATGATGTCATATTGTGTTTTTGAAAATTACCACTTAAAATATATTTGTAAGTGCTTACGGAAGAAATTATTGATATGAAGATATAAAAACTATGGCAGGAGGTAAATGTAATGTCAACAACAAGCGAATTAATAGATGCATATACAAAAGCATTTGATAGCGATTATTTTAAAAATATGCAAGGGATTCAAGCAGGATTAGAAGCTATGTACAAATCTATAACAGGCAATGATGCCTATAAACAAATACAGGCATGGCAAAAAGTTTTAAATGATCCAGAAAGTTCTATTAATAAATCAATGCGTATCTGGTCGGAATTTTCTAAAAAGATTGATTATGAAAAACTGACAGGAATACAAGCAGGATTACAACAACTCACACTTCAAATGCCAAAAATAGATATGAGTGCATTTGACGGATTGCAAACTAATTTAGGAAAGCTATTAAATACAGAAAATCTAATTAATTCAAAACTTTCGGAAGCTATTGAATATGCATATGAAACAGCAAGAGAAGAAGCTGGAGAACCAGACATAAGTAAAGAAGAATTACAAAACGTTGTTAGGGAAGAAATTGAAAATGATACGCTCGGTGATGCAGTTATTGAAAACAGCAAATTTAAAGAACACTTCTATGCGGTTATAAAATTTATCCTTTTGAATGTAATATTGCCCTTAGCTGTAAGTTTTATATATGATTTGGGAAAAGCACAAATTGGAAAACTCATAAAAAGCTCTGCTGAGAATGATGCACCTGTGATTTATGAAATTCACAATGAAAATACATATGTAAATATCATAGATCAGACAGATAAGAAATATCGTGTCTTTTTCATTGATGACGATGGAAATGTGATAGATGGTTATACAGACAAAGAAAATATAGATATGAATTTTGAAGATGAAGAGTAAAATACGAATTTATAAAAGGGTTTGATTTTGGTATAATAAAATCATCACAAATAGCAAAGGAGGGCTATTATGCCAAAAGAAAACATATTTTCTGGCAAGTATGAACCAGATCGGGACACTTGCACAGAAGCAAATGAAGATAATGTTGCCAGATTTAGAATAGCAATGTTAAAGTTAGACAGAATACATAATGATGAAAATGAAAAAGATCTGACTGAAAACATTATGCAGTTATGCTCCAGAAACAATAAGACTGGGGAAAAGATTAATCTTAGTGAAAGCTATGAATTTGAAGATGCCATGGACTGGCTGGAAAAAGTCTATAATGATGTAGATGCTGATTTAATGATAATGGCAATAGACCAATTAGCAGAAAGATATGGTTATACATCAGATATGGATGAAACTATTGAGATTAGAGAATCGTTTGTACAAGACTTATGATAAAATAGATGAAGCAGAGGAATTGCTTATATCTGCAAAAACTAAGAAACGCGCTCTGCTGGCAGACAAGATTACCGGAGACAATATCTACAAGGCACTCATTTTCTTTGATAAGCTGTATGCCCAAATGAACGAAGCTGAGAAACGAGAGTTCCTGTCGCAGTTAGTGGATAATGTGCAGATTTACGAAGAACGCAAAGAGAATGGTCAGTGGCTGAAATCCATAGAATTTAAGTTGCCGAATATAGAAAAAGAGTTTACACTAAGTTTGGACAATGATACACAAAATGGGACTGTGTGCTTACTGACGATGCACAGTTGTTTTCAAGACCGAAAGAGATGAACCTGTTTGCGACGGACTGTAAATATGGCCTTACAGAAACGGATGTCAAACATATCCTGAAAATGAAAAAGGGCAAAAAATTTGGAGAAAGAGAAGAAAACAGAAGTGAATAAGGCAGCAGTAGTGTCCCAGGCAGAATTTACAGAGATATTAAATAGTATCATAGACGAAAGATTTCCGGGAACGCAGCGTTATATAATCAATGGCGGAGATTATTGGAAAGACATTGTCATGGAACTGAGACAGGGAGCTGGGAAATTGAGATACAGTCCTTACCAGTTGTTCAAACAGTCGGATGATTATGAAAATACAATACAGGAGTTTATATTGCGTTGGGAAAAAGAAATAAATTCTTGAAATAGAAGTACTGAAAATGTAAGGTAGCATGATGAGTAAAAATATATGCAGATTAGATGGAAAACAAATTTTTTTATCCGTACTGAGGGATGACGAGGAGGCAGTCGACTTATACACAAAGTGGATGTCGGATGAAACCACCTGCGTCTTTATAGAGCATGCACATTCTGTGGTGGACATCACCCGGATGCCCGGTTGGGTAAGCAATCATTCTGTCATGCGGATGGGAATTGTCCTGAAAGAGACAGACACATTGATTGGATATTGTCATATTGACCATCGAACTGAGGACATGTCAGCCTGGTTATCCATTAACATCGGAGAAAAGTCGGCGCGTGGAAAAGGCATTGGAAGCGAAGTCGTGCAGATACTCTTGCGGTACTGCTTTATGGTACTGGGAGTGTATAGCGTCCATCTGGATGTACTGGAAACGAACACCCCTGCTATTAAGTGTTATGAGAAGGCAGGATTCAGGATAAGTGGCAGATACCGGGGACATTGTTACTATATGCGGAACCACTATGACTGGCTGCACATGGATATCTTATATGAGGAATACCGGAAACCGCTTGAACCTTAAGGGTCTTCATGCGAAAAGTGCCCGCAAGTTAGCGGGCACAACAAAAAAATCAAGAAAATCAAAAAATTACAGAGTCTGATGCACTTCACGGATCACAGCATCAGCAAGCTCCGGAGCTTTGTCGGGATCAATATCATCCGGAAATTCCGCATCAATGGTGGAAGCAGCCGGGCGATAGTTCAGGCGCAGGGCATTTGCCTGAATGTAATCCGTTGCCTTGTTGTAAGTATCCTCTGTAACATCGTTTAAAGTAATTGTATATAATTTTGCCATAATCTATCATCCTTTCTTTTACGTTGTGGTTAATGGAAACAGTTCCTTGTTTCTGTATATAGTATATCTCTTTTCCTGAAAAAAGAAAATGGAATAAAGTAACAAATATAATAATAGGAATCATTACTATATTTGTGAAATAGTCACATATTACCATAATGAGACATTTGTCAACTGTGTTTTGCTCCGTAAAAATGATAAAATGAACCATCAAAAAGCAGTTTGCAAAGGAGGAAAACAAGGGAAAAATGGAAGACAAAGATAAGAAGAAAAATGTGAAAAAAATAATCGTGTATGCAGTGCTTTTAGTACTTATTATGGGAATCGCGCTGGGAACCGGACAGATTCAGACAGAGGAACTGGGGAAGATATTTACGGTCAATGTAGTTGCAGTCTGTAAAATATTGCTTTTGATCTTCGGGGTATTGTTCTTAAAAAGTCTGATCGTATGGATCCTGGGGCTGATCAAACCGGCGAATCACAGAGCCAGGTCTGTGCTCTCTCTGTTATCCAGTCTGACAAAATATATTGCGTTTCTGGTGATCCTGTGCGCAGGACTGACGATCCTCGGAGTTAACATGACTACCATCATTGCCAGTGTCGGAGTATTGGCTCTGATCGTCGGCTTCAGCGCGGAGAGTCTGATCGCGGATGTGGTGACAGGAACATTTATGCTGCTGGAGAATCAGTATAATGTGGGAGACATCGTGGAGGTGAACGGTTTCCGTGGAACTGTGACGAGCATCGGCATCCGCACCACCTGTATCATGGATACCGGTGACAATGTGAAGATCATCAATAATTCCGAAATGAAAAATATCCTGAACCGCTCCGACAATTATTCCAAGGCTGTCTGCGATATCAGCATCCCTTATGAAACGGATCTTGAAAAGCTGGAAAGTGAACTGCCGAAACTCCTTGAGTCAATCTACAAGGCACATGAAGATACTATGAAAAAAGTTCCTGTGTATGTAGGAGTGCAGGCATTGCAGGATTCCGGAGTATTGCTCCGGTTCGTAGTGGAAGTCTCGGAGAAAAATATCTATTCCGGCATGCGTATTCTGAATCACGATCTGCTGCTGGGATTTCGGAAGTTGGGCGTGGAGTGCCCCTTCCCCCAGTTGGATGTGCATAATAAATAATGGGTGGATCCGGTAATAAAAGAGAAAATGAAGATCAAAGAAGATCATAAATATCATAGGATAAATAAAATGCAGAAACAGGAAAACAATATACTACCGGAATACCAGACACTCCCGCCGGATTCCATAGCCCCAGAATATCCGTCGCTGCCGGACGAATATCTGCAGAGTAAACAACCTGTGGAAAAAGGGGTACCGGAACACAGTGAAAGTCGGAAACGAAAAGTAATGCGCATACTCTGTATGCTGGCAGCTTGTGTACTGCTTGGTTGCGGCGTGTATGGAACTGAGGCAGATCAGACGAAAATACCGGCACAGACAACGGAGGAGGTGCAGGTACCTGATGAAAACGTAGAGAATCGGGACGGCAGGGAAAATGACCATGTACAGTCCGCGACAACAGAACCAGAAACAGATGTCGCAATAGCAGAAACGTCAGAACCTATCGAAAAACAGTATCCTCTGGAAAGCGGCACCTTATATTACAAGATATATAATGAGACTCACCTGGCCAATCCCACTGCTGACGCCTGGGAGCGGATCCTGGAAGAAGGAGAAATCACCATAGAACAGCTCCTTGCCGGAGAAGTGATCGCTCTGCCGCAGCCGGAGACGCCGGAAGGCTTTGCATTCCTGGGATGGGCGGCACATTTTTCGGGCGATAAGGATACCTATCCGAAGTGGAGTCTGCTTACGGAACGCTTTACCGCAGAGGATGCGCTTAGGATCCAACCGGATGAGGAAGGCAACCGCAGTGTGGATATTCACGCGGTGTGGAACTCGCAGGATCCTGCTGCATGGCAGATGATTATGGTATTGGATGCCAATGGAGGAACGATTGCAGGACAACCATCGCAGACGTATAATGCACTGACACCGAAATATTCCGGCGGAACAGTGTATTTGTGTGGATATCCGACTCCGGAACGGGAAGGGTATCATTTCGCAGGCTGGTATCTCGCAACGGATGAGGGAGACATACGGGTGGAGACCCTGCCTGCATCCCGCTTTTTTGCACAAAAAGGCGGAGAACCGGATTATAACGTTCCGTTGGAACTGCACTTGATGGCAGGCTGGGAGAAAACCGAAGAAAAGGGGAACTAAAGGTTGTTTTTCTGCGTGGGAAAAATTATAATAGGACTAACGGATCACACACAGAAAGAGGACCCCAAAATGGAAGAACAGGAAGAACAGGGAAAAAAAGAAAGCACAGTGCTCCCGGAGCCTACGGAGATCACGGTGAAAAATCCCAGGATCGGCAAAGTACGTAAGCTGGAAGAGGAAGTAAAACGTCAGAATGAGTTGGAGCAGCTTCGGACCAAGCGCATCCGTAAGGAGCAGGAATATATTGAGCAGATGAGCAAGGCGGTGGAAGACCACCTGCGCAATACCAAAGAGGAGCAGCGGTATAACGAAGAGTTTGAACGCCTGATCCGCAAGGATGTCTACCAGATGCACGGCATCAGTGAGGACAAGCTGCAGGGAATGACGGAATACCGCTATGCCCTGTATCGGGGAACAGCGTTCGGCATGTTTTTTCTGTCGCTGATCTTGACCGGAATCTGTGGATATCTCCATGGTTTCGGCTCGGAATTATGTATTTTCATGGCTTTTTATACAGCCATCGAGGGAACGCTGCTGAACAATGGGAAGAGACAGCATGCAATATTGGATGTCCTGACGAGGATTCTGTATCTGCTCTTGTTCCCGGCGATGCTGATCGTGTTTGTGTGCTATGAACTGGGATTTACAGAGTATGCCCTTATCGTACCGGCGCTTACGATAGCCGGAGTGGTGCTTCTGCTGCTGGGAGCGGTGTCCTATTTCCTGTATGACCCTTACCGACTGGATCGTAAGAATCATAAAAAGGCCAATCGTTACATCCGTGATATCGAAAAGGCTGCCATCAAGGAAGTGGAACTGGAAGAAAAAGCACTGGCGAAGCAGGCGAAAAAGCAGGAAAAGCTGGAATTAAAGGAAGAAGCCAGACAGAAGCGTGCAGCGAAGAGAAGAGAATGGAAAAAGCGGACAAAGGAAGTATTCTCCGGCTGGAAAGAGAGTATCCGCGAAAAGCTTCCGAAGAAAAAGCAGGAGCCGCCGGAAATTCTTGAGGATACTAAGACATCAACAGCAGCAGATCCCATGGGAGATACAGAGACTTCTGAACAGACAGAACAGACGGATGCTGTGGAGATGACGGTGACAGAAGAGGAACAGACAGAGAAGTCCGTGGATACAGAAGGCAGTGGGACAACGAGCATGGAGGAAGCGTAATGGCATATTATCTGATTGATTTCGAAAATGTAAAAAGCCGTGGCATGGAAGGCGTGGAGCTTTTGACGGAGGAAGATACTGTCTGTATTTTCTACAGCGATAATGCTGACAGCATGACCTTTGACCTGCATCGGAAATTAAATGAGACGAAGGCAAACATCATTTACCACAAGGTAGCGGTGGGGACCAAGAATGCACTGGATTTCCAGCTGGCAACCTATCTGGGATATCTGATCTGCGAACAGCAGAGGGAGGGGATACACCCGAATTATTTTATCGTGACCAAGGACAATGGCTTCACCAGCCTCATGGTGTACTGGAAGGCGCAGGGAGTTCCCGTGCGGATCATCCGTAACCTCTTATGGGGGAAGAATCCTGTGGCAGAGCAGAATCTTCTGACAGAAGAGGAAAATGAGGCAGAAACAGTCGTTACCACTGCAGAGGATGTGGCAGAGCAGCCGCAGCCCACACAGCCAGAGCCGGTGGAAGAGACCAAAGAGTCCGCACAGCCGGAGCCTGAGAAGGCAGATGCACTCGAAGAGCTCACACAGCCGGAGCCGGTGGAAGAGACCCAAGAACCCGTACAGCCGGAGCCTGAGAAGGCGGATGCACCCGAGGAGTCCGCACAGCCGGAGCCTGAGACGGTGGACGAGTCTGCACAACCCGTGAAGAAGCCCTCAAGGAAAAAGAGCAACACGAGAAAGAAGAGTGTTGCAAAGACAGATGATAAGACCGCGGAAAAGAAACCGGCAGAAAAGAAGCCTGCAGAGAAGAAGTCCGCGGAGGAACCGGATGAGCTGACTTTAGCCGTAGAAAAAGTCCTTACAGATCAGACCATCGTCCCTCAGGTGGTAAAATTCATCCGCCAGTACAAGACCAAGCAGGGTATCAACAATGCCCTGAATAAGGAGTTCAAGGACAGCAAGCGCACCAGTGAGATTTATTCTGCCATCAAACCCCTGATTGCCGACAAAAAGGGAAAATGATAAAAAAGATCAAGAAAATGTGAAAAGAAGGTTATTGACAATATAAAAGCAGAGTGGTATTGTTGCTATCGAACAGAAAGTGAAATTCGATGAGCAGAACAAGATCTGCATACGGAAGCATTTCAGAGAGCCGTCGGCTGGTGTGAGACGGTATGTGAGTATGACAGACTATCCTCTGTGAGAAGTGCACTGAAGATTTTAAGTAGGTGTCACCGGTATTCTACCGTTATTTAGAAGCCTGTTGGAAATGAAATATTTGTATTTCATGGAGATGGGAACAAGAGGTCATGTGATAAAACATGGCAAGCAAAGTGGTAACGCGGAGAGCTTAGAGCTTTTCGTCTTTGGGTGCTTAAGGGCGCCGGAGACGGAAGGCTTTTTTGTTTTACGGGCAATCAGAATTTTTCTTTCTGTCACGACAAAACAACAAGACATAAGAAAGAAGGAAACAAAAATGAACAGTTTGGTAATCATTCTGATCGCAATGGCAGTGCTGGTAGCAGGCTATGTCTTCTACGGAAGATGGCTTGCAAAAAAGTGGGGAATCGATGAGAAGGCGAAGACGCCTGCATTTACCCATGAAGATGGAGAGGACTTCGTGCCTTCCTCCAAATTCACCGTATTTTCTCATCAGTTTTCCTCTATCGCAGGGGCAGGCCCTGTGACGGGTCCCATCCTCGCATCGGTATTCGGATGGGTGCCTGTGCTTCTGTGGCTTCTGATCGGCGGCTTGTTCTTCGGTGCGGTGCAGGACTTCGGTGCCCTGTATGCCTCTGTGAAGAACGAAGGAAAATCCATGGGAATGATCATTGAAAAATACATCGGTAAGACCGGCAGGAAATTGTTCATGCTGTTCTGCTGGCTGTTCACGCTGTTGGTTATCGCAGCCTTTACCGATATGGTGGCAGGTACTTTCGTAGGTACCGGACTGGAAGATGCAGGTGTGGCATATGCTAACGGCAGTGCAGCATCCATCTCCATGTTGTTCATCCTGATTGCTGTGATCTTCGGTCTGATCCAGAAAAAGGTTGGAAAAATGAACGAGTGGGTCAAGGCAGTCGTAGCCATCGGTCTGCTGGTAGTGATGTTTGCGGTAGGCATGAAGCTTCCAATCTATGCTTCAAAGACCACATGGATCTACATCATCATGGCATACCTGTTCCTGGCATCCGTAATGCCCATGTGGCTTCTGATGCAGCCCAGAGATTACATGACCACCTTTATGTTACTGGGCATGATCATCGGCGCTGTACTCGGTGTGGTCGTAGCACATCCCGATATGGAGCTGAATGCATTTAACGGTTTTCAGGTGGGCAACAGCAGCTTGTTCCCGACCCTGTTTGTCACGATCGCCTGCGGTGCGGTATCCGGATTCCACAGCCTGGTATCCTCCGGTACTTCCTCCAAGACCATCAGCAATGAAAAAGATATGCCTATGGTAGGCTACGGGGCCATGATCGTAGAGAGCCTGCTTGGTGTGGTAGCACTGGTAGTAGTCGGAGCAGTAGCTGTGAACGGTACGAAACCCGATGGCACACCTTTCTCCATTTTCTCCTCCGGCGTTGCAGGATTCCTGGAGAAGATGGGTGTTCCCGTAACCGTGGCAACCGTATTCATGACCATGTGTGTATCCGCACTGGCACTGACTTCCCTGGATTCCGTAGCAAGAATCGGACGCATGTCCTTCCAGGAGCTGTTCTTAGGGGATACCACAGACACTGCAAAGATGACTCCCATGCAGAAGGTTCTGACCAATAAATATTTTGCAACCGTGATCACCCTGTTTTTCGGCTATCTGCTGACTCTGGGCGGATACAACAATGTATGGCCGCTGTTCGGTTCTGCAAACCAGCTGTTGGCTGCACTGGTACTGATCGCACTGGCAGTATTCTTAAAAACCACCGGTCGTACTGGCTGGACGCTGTACGTCCCCATGGGAATGATGTTAGTCGTAACCTTCACCGCATTGATCCAGAAGACGATCGCGTTGGTGAAAAATGTGGCTGCCGGACAGGCAACCTTCCTGGTAGACGGTTTACAGCTGATCGTTGCCGTGCTGCTTATGGTACTGGGCGTTATGGTTGCTTACAGCTGCATCCGCAAGCTGTTCGGTGCAGGGAAAAATTCAGAAAAAGAGGCAGCGTAATACAGCAGAAAAATAGCAGATAAATATAGCAGAAAAATATAGAAAAGAAATATGGCATACAAAGAAAAGATATGCTAGAATAGGGAACGGTCAGAGAGCAAAAAAGCTTTTTGACCGTTCTTTTCGTCAGAGTGGAAACTGGCGGGGAGGATTGTAATGGGAATCAAGTAAGTAACAGGGAAAAGGATAAAAGCAAGATGAAACAGAATATGCAGGATCTGACGGAAGGATCCTTAGGGAAGAAAATACTGATCTTCAGTGTGCCGCTGATGCTATCCAATCTGCTACAGGTGCTTTTCAATATGGCGGATATTGCAGTGATCGGACAGTTTGCGGGATCTCTGTCTCTGGGCGCAGTGGGCTCCACAGCGACACTGGTCACCATGTTTACCGGGTTCCTCATTGGTCTGTCCGGTGGTATCAATGTATTAACGGCATTATATTACGGAGCAAAAGATAAGGACAGCCTGTCGAAGACCATCCATTCCGCAGCACTGGTCAGCCTGATCATGGGCGTATTGTTATTAGTGCTGGGGGTAGGCTTGTCTGAGTGGATGCTGACGGCATTGAAGACGAAGGAAGAGCTGTTGGACAAAGCGGTATTGTACCTGCGGATCTATTACCTGGGAATGCCGGCACTGGCAATTTACAATTTCGGTAACGCTGTGTACAGTGCGGTGGGCAATACGAAAAAGCCGTTGTATTATCTGGGATTTTCCGGAGTGCTGAATATAATCTTAAATCTTTTCTTCGTCATTGCCTGTCGGATGGATGTGGCGGGAGTGGCATTAGCAAGTATCATTTCCCAATACGTGTCCGCTGTGCTGATCTTACAGGCACTGCTTCGAAGCAAAGACATCTATGCACTGCATCCCGGAAAGCTGCGGATGGATCGGGAACTTACGGGGGACATTCTGAAGCTGGGAATGCCTTCCGGATTACAGAACGTGATCTTCCAGTTCGCCAACAGCTTTGTTCAGATGGGTGTAAATTCCTTCGACGCTATTATGGTGGCAGGCAATTCCGCAGCTTCCAATGCGGATGCACTGGTGTATGATGTCATGGCAGCATTCTATACTGCCTGCGGCAGCTTTATGGGGCAGAATTACGGCGCCGGTAAAAAGAAAAGAGTGCGGAACAGTTACCTCATCAGCCTGGCATATTCCTTCGGCATCGGTCTGCTCCTGGGAGTGTCACTGGTGGTTTTCGGAAGACCGTTTTTGTCTCTGTTTACCAGAGATGCGGCAGTTATGGATGCCGGAATGTATCGTCTGACGATTATGGGCTTTTCCTATTGCATCTCGGCATTTATGGACTGTACCATTGCGGCGGCCAGAGCCCTGGGCAAAAGTATTGTACCGATGTTCATTGTCATCATGGGCTCCTGCGTATTCCGTGTGATCTGGGTTTATACGGTATTTGCGTATTTTCATACGATTCCGTCGCTGTACCTGCTGTATATGTTCTCCTGGAGCATTACCGCAGTGGCGGAGATCCTGTATTTCATACGGATCTACAGACAAAAAATGGCTCTCCTGTCGTAAGACAGAGGAGCCATTTTGCTGTGAGTGCGATGAGCCGGCCGGCTCGATGGTGTATGGATTTATGCAGCTTCGGCCTCTGCAGTAGCAGAAACAGCAGCGTAACGAACCGGCAGGAGATGAGCGCGTTCCAATGCCACATAAATGGTAGGAAGTAAGATCAGCTGAAGGATGATGCCGGGGAGACAGGATACGAAATATCCGGTAGCCCAGGCAGACCAGCTGTAAGAACCGCCGGCGAAGATCAGGGCACGCAGGATTCCGGTGATCACGCGGCCGCCCAGCATGGCGATGATCAAAGCCGCATACAGATCAATGACCAGCTTGCCGCTGCGGAGAAGCTGCATGACCAGACCACTGATCAGACCATAGAGTCCCAGCTCGATCATCATGATGGGCATATAGCCGAAAGCGGGCATGCCGGTGAGCATACTGGATACAAAGGGCCCTAAAATACCACAGATGAGACCGGAAGGAGCTCCGCAGACCAGACCGCACAGCAGTACGGGCAGATGCATGGGAGAGAACAGGACGCCACCCTTAGGGATCGCATGCAGAGCCATAGGCAGTACCACGCATAAGGCAACACACAGAGCGGTGATAATACTCTTGTTTAAAACGGTTAATTTTTTCATGGAATGAAACCTCCTGATAAGGCTTCTACGTGAAGCTCAATTTATGATAAAGGGTAGGTATTTTTTTGTCAAGATAAATTGCAAAAAAGCATCTGCCATGCTATCATGAAACAAGTACTATTTTTACAGGAGTACGGTTATGAAGAGCGGCGTGAAAGCGGAGGCTGTGGATGAGATCGCAAAGATTTTTTAATGATCTGGCAGAGGAATTACGGGAACTCCCTAAAGAGGTATGCATCATTGCCATTGACGGAAGATGCGCGGCCGGGAAGACGACACTGGCTGCAAGACTGGTAAAGGAACTGGGTGGGGATGTGATCCATATGGATGATTTTTTCCTGCCGCCTGCACTTCGTACACCGGAACGCAGAAGCGAGCCCGGAGGAAATGTGCACTATGAACGCTTTTTAACGGAAGTGCTCCCGAATCTGAGATCTGGAAGACCTTTTTCCTATCGGAGATTTGATTGCTCCCGGATGACCCTGGGAGAAGAGATTCCGGTAGAAAATAACGGTTATGTATTCGTGGAGGGAGCCTACAGCTGCCACCCGGTATTTGGTGACTATATGGACCGTCGGGTATTTCTGGATATTGATGGGAAGACCCAGGAAGAGCGGATCCGCAAACGGAACGGCGAGGACAGATTACAGGACTTTTTACAGCTGTGGATCCCGCTGGAAGAGGCATACTTTCAGACATTCTCTGTGTGGGAAAAAGCAGATTACATCATATTATGATGCCAGGGTCAAAAGGTCTAAACCCACATGAGCTTGCTCATAAGTGGGTGA